>ENA-ORRO01000075-ORRO01000075.1-human-gut-metagenome-genome-assembly--contig:-NODE-75-length-81796-cov-17.401267_pt1 | contig 81796 bp, 69 predicted proteins | sample MGYA00242176_ERZ509136 | MGnify/ENA primary metagenome ERZ509136 (study PRJEB26280, sample SAMEA2338644) | human gut metagenome | biome: human gut; feature: human-associated habitat; material: faeces...
AAATCTTCCTTCGGCTGTAAGCAGTTCAGTGCCTCCTGCGACAAGGGTATATTATTCGGTTTCTGCGTCTTCTGCATGAACACATGGATGTAGAGGGTCTTGCCATCAGGTGTCTTATAGACCTTGCGCCATGTCAGCGTGCGTGCATCACTCAATCGCAAGCCAGTGAAGCAGGAGAAGACAAACGCTTTCTTCACCTGCTCATTGGAACACGTCAAAGCCATCAATGAGCGCAGTTCCTCAATGGTCAGAAACTCCCTGTCCTCTGGTGAATGCTGGAACTTCTCTTTGCGGTCAAGGCTCTTCATCGGATTTGCCGTCAGCAACCCTTCTCGCACAGCCTTGTTCAATGCTCCATTAAAGACGGCTTGATGATGGTGGGCACATCCTGAAGATATAGTCCTCTCATTGATTGTACAAACGCTGTTCTTTGCTGTTGCAAGGAATCGGAGGAAGCCACGACAGAAGTCAGCATCCACCTCGCTCATAGAAATATAAGGTGTCTTTTGCTGTTCCAGATATTCCTCAACTTTCTTCCGCATATCTACACGACCTTTCAAAGTCGATGGGCGGAATCCGAAATTCTCCTGTTCGTACTTGTGCAACCAGTCGAGCAAAGACATGTTCGACTGCTTAATTTTCTCGTACTGTTTGATGCCTCGCTCCTGCAATGCAATGATACGGTCTGCCTTGATCTTCTCCGCCACCTGTCGGGTGTGGGTATTCATCTGCTTGTCCAGTGGGGTCTTCTCAGGGATGAGATACAAGCCTAACGATTCATATTTGCGCGTACCTTTTACATAGATGTCGAGATAGAGCCCAAGGTTGCCGTTAGCAAGCTTGCGCTCCCTGAGCCTTATCGGCTCTTTTACTTTTAATGCTTTCTTGGGTCTTCCCATATTTGTCTGTTTTTATTTGTTTTGATTTGCTTTCGGCAATGCCTCAAGCATCTGATTTTGATGCAAAGTTATATCAAATTTCCGAGAACGCGCAACAAATCTGCAACAATTTTGCACCTAAAACATCAAATATAAGGAAATCAAAGAATAAGAAAGAAACAAGCGTAATACACTATATATCAGTTATATTAGTTCGCTTTTGTTTCTTTTTGTTGGATTTGTTATCATTTGTTTTTGCCTATACTTCGTGGGCTTTTATGTCCTTTTACTCTTTGATATAGTGCTCTGCATTCAGGTGGAGAACCTTACAGCCATTACGGAAAGTGAGCAGACGATGGCAGCATATCTGCAGAACTCGTTCTTCTCAGCCGGTTATCTGATGGCAGCAAGCATTGTAGCATTAAAATGTCTGAACCTCGTTCCAGACCTTGCTGCATGGATGATTCCTGAGGGCGACACAGCATTCTCTACCCGAAACTTCGGTGAAGGTGTGGCACAGCAAGCCAAGATTTCAACCCAGGGCATGATTAGTAAAGTGATGTAAACAGCAAATAATACATATATAATAAGGTATGGTAATAAAGAATCTCGAAAACAAAATCAAGTTGGTGATGATTATCTGCTCACTCTTCCTTGTGGGCTGCATCATCATCTGTATCTCCAGCATTTGGACAGCCAAGCAAATGGTTTCAGATGCTCATCAGAAAGTGTACGTGTTGGATGGCAATGTTCCTATTCTCGTACAGCGCAGCACCATGGAAGAAACGCTCGATGTGGAAGCAAAGAGTCATGTGGAGATGTTCCACCATTACTTCTTCACTCTTGCGCCAGATGACAAGTACATCAAATATACAATGGATAAAGCCATGTATCTGGTCGATGAAACGGGTCTTGCGCAGTACAATACGTTGAAGGAGAAAGGCTTCTACTCAAACATCATGGGTACGAGTGCCGTATTCAGTATCTTCTGTGACAGTATCAAGTTCGACAAGGAGAAGATGGAGTTCACCTACTATGGCAGACAGCGTATTGAGCGACGCACAAGCATTCTTACCAGAGAACTTGTGACGGCAGGTCATTTGAAGCGTGTTCCCCGTACTGACAACAACCCACATGGTTTGCTCATCACCAACTGGAGAACCCTTCTCAATAAGGATATAGAACAAAAGACCAAACTGACATATTGATATGGGATGGAAGAATATATTTATCGGTGAAAAGATGCCAGACAAAGATGACCCTCAATATCGTCAGAGATATGAGACTGAGGTGAAGGCAGGACGCAAGTTTGCCAAGACTATGAAGCTTGATGTGCTTGCAGCCAAGGTACAACTGTTTGCTAATGACCATAAACTGTTGTTCCTCTACCTTGTATTTGGTTTCATAATCTTCTGTTTTGGTTTGAACATCTACAGGTTGGTAGTGGTGTATAGTCATCAACAGTCAAGACAAAGTGCTACGGAAAGGCAAGAGCAGATGTTGCGTCTGCGACAAAGCAAAGTCTGGAAAGCTGTTGAAAATGCCTACACCACGCATCCTGCCATGAATAGAGATAATCAAAAGAATAATAACGAAAAGATAGATAACGATGGACGCATTGAAAAAGATTAACTGGAAACAGCCCAAGTATATGATACCGCTTATCATTTACTTCCCTCTGTTGTTTGTCGGCTACTTCGTCATTGACCTCTTTCATACGGAGAAGGCTGAGATTCCTGATGGTCTCACTACGACCGAGTATCTTAATCCAGACCTGCCTGATGCCAAAATGAAGGGAGACGGTATTGGTAACAAGTATGAGAGCATGCTTAAATCATACGGTAAGATAGACGATTATTCAGCAGTAGGAAACATTGAACGCAATGAAGAAGATACCAAGGAAGAGTATGATACAAAGTACTCAGATGAAGAACGTAAACTGGTCGAAGCACAGGAAGCCGAGAAGCTCTCTGAGATGCAAAGGCAGCTACAGGAGAGCGCACAGAAAGGCCAGGAAATCTCCAAAGGCAATAATTCGGCAGAAAATGATCGATTAGCTCGTGGCAAACAGCGTGAACAGGAAGCGATGGAAGAACTCAATCGAGCCATTGCCCAGGCAAGGATGCAGGCTCAGCAGGTTTCTACCCCATCCATGCAGGCCGAAGTGACAGCCAAAACTGGAGATGCAAAGGAAGGGAAGGTTGAAATTCCGGAAAAGAAGAAGACCGATGATGAACCTCATGAGGTCGTCAAGAAGGTCAAGGTTACTTCCGACTACTTCAACACCCTGTGCGACAATGACAAGGAAGCTGGACTTATCAAGGCTATCATAGACGAGAACATCAAGGCGGTGGATGGATCAAGAGTAAGACTTCGTCTGCTCGATGATATTGTCATCAATGAAGCAGTCATTCATAAAGGCTCCTACATCTATGCCACCATGAGCGGCTTCGGTTCACAGCGTGTCAAGGGTACAGTCAAGAGTATCATGGTAGATGATGACATCGTCAAGGTAAACCTTTCGCTCTATGATACCGACGGACTTGAAGGATTGTATGTACCAAGCAGCCAGTTCCGAGAAACCACGAAAGATGTTGGAAGCGGTGCTTTGAGCAATACTTCAACCCTAACCAACAGCACATCTACTGGAGGTGGCAACCTGGCAAGTTGGGGAGCACAAGCCGTTACCAATGCCGTTCAGAAGACGAGCAACGCCATTAGCAAAGCCATCAAGAAGAACTCAGCCAAGCTGAAATACGGAACCTTTGTGTATCTCATCAATTCACGTTCAAACCAGAAAGATAAATAATAAAGACATATATGATTATGAAGACTATCAAGAAATTCTGCGCATTGGTAGTATGCGCATTAGCCTCTCTCCCATCCATGGCACAACAGACGTATCAGGAAATGGAGCAGCTAACCATCAATGAGAATGTCACAACAGTCATTACCGCCTCTGAGCCAGTACGCTTCGTTGATATTTCTACGGATGCAGTGGTCGGCGACCAGCCAATCAACAATACCATCCGTCTGAAACCCAAGGAAGGTGCAGCCGTACATGCCGATGGTGACATCCTTGCTATAGTGACGATAGTTACCGAGCGTTACAGAACCCAGTATGCTCTGATATACACTACACGAATGCAGGAAGCAGTCACAGACAAACAGATTCTTGCCTCTGAGAAGATTCCATACCATAATCCTTCTGTATCAATGAGTACTGAGGATATGACCAGATATGCCCGAAAGATATGGAACTCACCGGCAAGAATACGAAACGTGAGCACCAAGCAGCACAGAATGACCATGAGATTGAACAACATCTACTCTGTTGGAGAATACTTCTTCATTGATTTCAGCATAGAGAACCGTACCAATATCCGCTTTGATATTGATGAGATGCGTATCAAACTGAATGACAAGAAGGTTTCCAAGGCAACTAATGCCCAGATGATTGAGCTTACGCCAGCTATGGTGCTTGACCAGTCCAAGACCTTCAAATATGGTTATAGAAACGTTCTCGTCCTGAAAAAGATGACATTCCCTAACGACAAGGTGCTGACTATTGAGATTTCAGAGAAGCAGATTAGCGGAAGAACTATCAATCTGGATATAGACTACGAAGATGTTCTGTATGCCGACTCATTCAACTCATATTTAATGATGGAGGAATAAGACGATGAAGAAATACATATTGTCATTGATGATGGGACTGTGCGTTTCAGGCTCATCATTCGCCCAGAGCCATAGCGACCGCATATCCGTAGGTGTAGGTGCTTTGTATCAGAGAGGTTTGGATGCAACAATCTCATGGGAACATGAAACACGCTACCACAACTCTTGGGAGTACTTCATCAACGGTTACATCAAATGGGATGAATGCGCATCATGCGGACACGTCTGTCCTGAGTCATTTTGGAACAACTACCGTACATGGGGAATTGGCGCAGCCTACAAGCCTTGTGTGGCAAGAGGAAGGAACAACTACGGAAACCTCCGTATTAGCGCAAGTGCTGGCAGTGACACAGACAAGTTTGTCGGTGGCTTACATGTCGGTTACGAGCATAATTTTGCCCTACGTCATGGGTGGGAATTGTTTGTTCAAGCCAAATGTGATCTCACTCTTCCCAAACGAGAAGACTTGTTTCGCACTGGCATCGTGATAGGATTCAAGATACCCACTTTAAAGAAATAGCAACAATGAAGATACTACATATCATTTGTGCTACTCTCATGGCAGTAGCATTTGCCTCATGCGATGAGCATCGAGACTTTCCTGATACGGCAATGAAGACCTGCGACATCCTCTGTACAGATGGCAAAGTCGTAAGATTCGAGGAAGTTAAGTCCCAAAACAAGACTCCTATAGCCGTGGTATTCTATGTGAATCAGAACGAGGACATCCAAGGCACAGGCTATGCTGTCTATCTAAAGGACATTGAGCCGTTTGCCTATTCTGACTCTCTCGGAATGAAGCATAACACATCAGCTGATATTGCTGCATTTGACGGTAACGGCAATACTCATGCTATGTATTCCACTGGCACTTCACCTGCAGCTTCAGCAGTCTTTGACATGTGGCAATATGGTCAGAGTGCCTACATCCCTTCCGTTGCTCAGATCAAACTCTTGTATCAAGCACGCAGTGCGGTAAATACGTATATTCGCAAGTGCGGAGGCGATGTGATTCCAGACAATCCGGATGAGTGTTGGTATTGGACTTCGACAGAGGTTAAAGGCCAGGAAACAGCAAAAGCCTGGTTGTACTCGTTAGCCTCAGGAGCACTTCAAGAAACACCAAAGACGCAAGCGCATAAAGTCCGTCCAATCATTACTTTATATAATTAGCATTAAATATTCACTATAATACAAGAATAAGGTTTCATGGAGGAAACAAAAGAATTACAGACCATGTATAAGATATTCCGCTGTCTGATATACTTATCATTGATAGTGGAGTTCTTTGAGTATGCTATAGACCCAGCGTTGCTTGACTATTGGGGTGGCATTGTTTGTGACATTCATAGCCGTGTAAAGAGGTGGTTCATCTATATGGATGGCAACCTCGTATGGAGCAAGATTGCTACCATCGTGCTTATTTGTATCACCTGCATTGGCACCCGAAACAAGAAACACTTGGAGTTTGATGCTCGTCGTCAAGTGTTCTATCCGTTGGTGAGTGGACTGTTCGTTACCATACTGTCTATATGGCTTTTCGCTCATCGTATGGATATGAGGTTCTATACCATCAGTCTGAACATCTGGCTCTACATGGCTGCCTCTATTCTTGGTACCATCTGCATCCATGTTGCCCTCGACAATATCTCCAAGTTCCTGAAGGAAGGATTGCTCAAAGACCGTTTCAACTTCGAGAACGAGTCTTTTGAGCAATGCCAGGAACTACAGGAAAACAAGTATAGCGTCAACATCCCAATGCGCTATTACTACAAGGGCAAGTTCCGCAAAGGTTGGGTGAATATCGTGAACCCTTTCCGAGGAACATGGGTAGTCGGTACTCCTGGTTCCGGTAAGACGTTCTCCATCATCGAGCCGTTCATTCGTCAGCACAGTGCCAAGGGCTTTGCTATGGTTGTCTATGACTACAAGTTCCCTACGCTTGCGCAGAAGCTGTATTATCACTATAAGATAAACCAAAAAGCCGGAAAGGTACCACCAGGATGCAAGTTCAACATCATCAACTTTGTGGATGTAGAATACTCCAGACGTGTGAATCCTATTCAGCAGAAATACATTGGTAACCTTGCTGCAGCCAGTGAAACGGCAGAAACCCTTTTGGAGTCTTTGCAGAAAGGCAAGAAAGAAGGTGGTGGCGGTAGCGACCAGTTCTTCCAGACATCAGCGGTCAACTTCCTGGCAGCTTGTATCTATTTCTTTGTCAACTACAAGAAGGTGCCATACGACAAGAACGGCAATCCTCTTATTGCAGAGATGACAACAGAGCCAAAGACTCATCGTCCGAAACCTACTGGCAGAGTCTTTGACCATACCGGCAGAGAGGTGGAGCCAGAGTATTGGCTGGGCAAGTACAGTGACATGCCCCATATCCTTTCTTTTCTCAATCTCGATTACCAGACTATCTTTGAGGTTTTGGAAACAGATCCAGAGGTTGCTCCTCTCCTCGGTCCTTTCCAGACAGCCATGAAGAATAAGGCTATGGAACAGTTGGAAGGTATGATTGGTACACTCCGTGTCTATACCTCTCGATTGGCTACCAAGGAGTCGTATTGGATATTCCATAAGGATGGTGATGACTTTGACCTGAAGGTGTCAGATCCGAAGAATCCTTCATATCTGCTCATTGCCAATGACCCAGAGATGGAAAGTATCATTGGTGCATTGAATGCTTTGATTCTGAACCGCCTCGTCACCCGTGTCAATACTGGCCAAGGCAAGAATATCCCTGTCAGCATCATCGTGGACGAGTTGCCTACGCTCTACTTCCACAAGATTGATCGACTTATCGGTACTGCCCGAAGCAACAAGGTTAGCGTAGCTCTGGGTTTTCAGGAGTTGCCACAGCTTGAATCTGACTATGGCAAGGTGGGTATGCAGAAGGTTATCACAACTGTAGGTAACGTGGTGAGTGGTTCAGCAAGAGCAAAAGAGACTTTGGAATGGCTCTCCAACGACATCTTTGGCAAGGTAGTTCAGCTAAAGAAAGGGGTGACCATCGACCGTGACAAGACCTCCATCAATCTCAATGAGAACATGGACAGCCTTGTTCCTGCCAGTAAAATTTCAGACATGCCTACTGGTTGGATATGTGGGCAGTCAGCTCGCGACTTCATTAAGACTAAGACGGGACGAGGTGACAGCATGAATATCCAGGAGTCAGCAGAGTTCCAGACCTCTAAGTTCTACTGCAAGACAGACTTCGATATGAAGAAGATTGCAGAGGAAGAAGCTGACTATGCGAACTATAAGATACCGAAGTTCTATACCTTCCCATCCAAGGATGCCAAGGAGCGAATCCTGTATCAGAATTTCGTGAGTGTAAACCTCGATGTCAAGAATATGATTGACGAGATAAACAAATTCAAGATAAAATGACTTTCAGAAAGATAATATTATTCCTGCTTATATCACTGAGCCTGGTTGTGAATGTCCAGGCTCGAATGCCGACAGAGCGACCGGCATCAACACCGGCATCCATATTCGAGTTGCCACCTTTCGAGCGTGCGGTATGCTGTATCAGGTTCTATGAAGGCATGCACCGAGCTAAGGACTATCCTTATGTAGGTTATGGACATAAGCTCAGACCTGGAGAACGTTACTCAGCTAATATGTCAACATATGAAGCAGAGCAACTTCTTCGTAAAGACCTCAGAGAGTTATGCGCTATGTTTCGTTCCTATGGTCAAGACTCCCTACTCCTTGCTGCATTATCATATAATATCGGACCATACAAGGTGACCGGATATAAAGGCAAATACCCTAAAAGTTCTGTTTTAAAGAAACTCGAAGTAGGCAATCGGAACATCAGAGACGATTATGTGAACCATTGCCATTGGCGAGGGAAACGAATCCCTTCCATTGAGCGCAGACGTTATGCAGAACTCATGTTATTATTTACTCCATGACAGAAAACGAACCAATCAAAACAGTTTCAGATGGTATTACATTCCTATCCACTGGTAGATATTATGATGGTATCAACCGGTGGGTAGCACATAAACTGAAAGATGGAGACCATGATGCCATAGACTATGCTGCTCGCCAGATAGCAAAGCTGTTACCTCAAAATGCGGTTCTCGTTCCAATTCCAGGACATCATGGAAAAGCCGAACAGACCATGCAGTTAGCAAGAGCTATCTCGTTATATACTCACCTCCCTATCGTAGATGCCCTTCGTGGCATAGAGCGAGACTCACAATATGATGCCAAGAAAAGAGGCCAAACGCTTTCTGCCGTAGATATGGGGTTCTATAGACACAAAGACTTGCCCTCGAATCGTACACCTTATCTTATAGACAATGTAGTGGATACAGGCAATACTGCAAAGGCTGCTATCAAAGAACTTGGCTGTGGAACAGTTGCATCATTTGCTATGAGTGACACTCTTCTACAAAGAGAAGAAACCAGAAGTCTTCGGCGATAACACAATTATAAAGATTGATTTATGCCCAAACCAAGAAAGAAACAAATAAAGCCAATCGCAACTGTAACAATCTACCATTGTAAGGATTGTGCTAAAAGTTACGATTGGCATAGCAAAGCTTTAGACGGCCACCTTATCCTGTGTCGTTGTCCACACAAGCAGGAAGGTGGTCGCTATTGTATATTCCTTAATGACCCACAATGTGAGCATTTTATAATGAGACTTGAAGATGTACAAACTCCTTAATACTCAAATATCCATTTGGTATCATCGTAAGGACACCATTTTTGGAATAATGCTTCTATGTAGAGAACCATACCTAATTTTTCAATAGGCATTGACTGAGCAAATTGCAGAGCCTCGCCCGTTAAACTTTCGATAGTTTCAGCTGCAAGTTCAGACCACATTTTGATATTGATACGACCTGTACAAAATCTCATTTCCCCATACCAAAATTTTCCTTTCGTTGTATCTTTCCATTCAGACGGACAATCCTTCTCGCCTTGGTAGTATTTACACATAGATACACGAGTCTGTATTTCAGCAAGTATCGGGAGGTTTGTTAAATGACAACTTTCATTCAATGCACAGGATAAAGCATTACAAAATTCAGCCCAAGAACGTTCTCCTGAAAGTTGTGTATTTGATATATGCCACTTTTCAGATCTTTCTTTCAATTGGAAACGACCAATAAGGCAACCACTTCTGTACACATACATCCAACCATCGTCAAGATATAATCCATATCGGTTGTCCCATCCAGTTGGTGAACACATTAGAATCGATTGCTTCTGACTTTCTGAGAAAAATATATACTCATAAAGATTTGCTGTATCTTTCCAATGATGACGCTCTACATTCGTCAATGCCATGTTTTTAGGATAAAACGTTCTGTATTTAGAATAATCGCCAATAAGTTCGTTGCATAAAGTATGATGATAGCCAAAGTTTTCTCCTATCTGTAGCAAATCAAAAGTATATGTTATTTCTCCATCCTTTGCATACTTCTTTTTGATTAGGTTATACTTGCAACCATACATCGCACTTGCAAAAGACGCAGTAAGAATGGCTATCAGATGTCTGTCACCTTCCCATTTCATTGCATTATGTACCGAAGATGTAAAGTCAAAGCCACGATAAAACGAATCCCATGCACGGAACACACAAGACAAAATACTATATCTGTTATTGCATTCAGTTGCTTCCTGCTGGTAAGACTTCCATTCCCAAGATTTACTAAGATTTTCAAAAGCATCTACAGAATGATAAGCTTCACTTTTTGTCATTCCCTTTCTCAGACATCTAATAAGACCAATGATAAACATACGAGCATATCCTTCTTCCTTATCTGTAGAAGAAACGTCCTCCAAGTCCCTTGGTGTTTCTAAATTATCATGCCAGGCACACATAAGTTGCCACATCAACCATTGGCCATTTACCTTTAACTTCTCGCTTAAAGATAATTCTTCACTTGCTCTAATAATACTTACATCCTGGTCAGGAACATCAATGACATTTCTGCTTGCAGCTCGGAAGTAGGCATGACCATACACCGACAACTCAATCTTCTCACAATCTTCAGAAAAGAGTTGCTTCCAAAACGTATCTTTATCATTTTCATACGTCCATGCTGCCAAATCGCCAATTATCGCACCAATCATAAGCTATAGAACATTTGTTAGTTGATAAACATCATTACCCTCTTCTGGAGTAGAGAATCGAACTTCGCCTTCCTCTGTAACAATTATATATTTTGGAGGATATGCAGGATCAACCACCAATCCAGGTTCATTTGTAATGCGAAACACCCATTTTTCATCGAGATAGCACACAAACTTAACACCATACAAGCTGTTTGCCTTAGCAAAACTTCTTGCTATACGTGCCTCTTTGGTATAGATACGTTGTCCCCATTTTAGCAGAACAAAAGGAATATGGAATGGGAGACCTTCACAAAGAAAATCATGTTTAGTGAAGTCCATACGCAATTTCCTTTCCTTATTCATCATATAGCGCAAAGCATTCATGACATTCCACAAATCAAACATTGGAAAACCATCTTCTGTTTGATGTTCTTCCAATGCTATAAGACTCAGTTCCGAAACGGATATTTCTGTGCCTATTGGCAAAGTCTTCATCTTGTCATAAAGAATCTGAGCGATATAATTTTCTTCTTTTGAACATTTCATGTTATATAAAATACATTTACTATATTCTACATTTCAATTTCTGATAATTCCTCTGCAATTTCAATCTCAAATTGAATATGCCTTAACAAAATACTTTTATCAACATGCCAACCATCCACTGGCCACACACATATCAACTGAAGCGTTTTAACTAGATTATCTATATTATTTGCTTTAGAATATGACACAGAATTCTCAAACAAATTATTATTGGTTACAGTCTCGAGAATATTATCACATAACTTATCCTTAATAATCTTAGCTAAGTCTTTCTCATGAACTACTTTTCCATCTATGTCTGTACATTCATGGCAATTTAAATCAAAAGAATTTCCTTTGTCATCTACTACACAAATACAGTTGATTGCTACATTTTCAGAAAAAGTTTTTAGCTCATACCATCTGATCTTTCCTTTTTTGTTAAACCCTAAAGCATCAACCGTTATTGAACATAAATCTTCTTTTAATTTACCTCGAACTACATATATAAGTTCCATTTTATCATTTACAACAGATGGAGGTATAACAATATTAGAAAAACGGATTTTTCCTTCACCAATTCTTGCACTTGGATAAACTATACCCTCAAATTTATATTTCAGTTCACGGTTTTTATATACAACAGAACCGCTCTGCTTAAACATATAATTAGCTAAGAAACTAGAACATAAATATCTCCGATTTTCGTCTTCTTCTGTACGGGTAAACAAATCGTTGAATTTTCTAAAATACTTTCCCATTAAACCCTTGGTAAAGAATGCTTTATCGATGCCAAGATAATTAGATAAGTCGACATTCTCCTTGATGTTCTGAGGCAGATATACTGGCAGTACCATCAACGATGAATCCTGTTTCATCCCCCATAAAGACAAATAGACTTCATCGCCTTCTTTAATATCATGACATATTTCACGATAATTAGTGTCTGGAGATAAAGATGCATAAAACATGGATTGGCCCTTCTTGTTCATCCTACCTCTTCTTATATATCTTGATTTTTCAATAGGTACATATGAGAAAGTAGATGGCGAAGTTAAATCTTCGTCTTTGCCTATTGTCGCAGCCATTCTTGAACGATAAAACGAAAGATTATCGAGTGAAACTGGGGTTCTAAAAGCACATTTGATATTCGCATTTTCATATTTATCATAAAATTCATCTTCAGCGAGCATCTGTGAATCTTCATCTAATTGAACTAATACATCAATTAATTCTTGGCATGAAATTGAATTTACATCTAAAACCGTTTTATCTTTTTTTTCTGTCATTATTTTATATTTTTTGTATGTTCCTAATAACATGTGAAAACAACGTTAAAGGAATTAATTGTTATATTTGATGACGAACAGAATCCTACCTGGTATTTGCAATACGATATAGTAAATTGTTCATCCTAAATTTTCATCAGCACCTTCCAGAAGCTGATTGGTAAATACACATTCTCCAAATAAGCTGCATCCTTAAACATAGGAGCAATCTCTTCTGGAGTATATCCAGCGATACCGCAGCCAACAGGAGTTACCAGAAACTTTAGTTCAGGATGCTCCTTGGCATATTGCGTAAATCTCATGATGGCAAGCTTTGTATTATGCTCACCCTCCATCGTGGGGATAGAGTATGACTGACCTTGCAATCCTTCACCATTTCCCCATTCTGCACCAAACTCATTATAGGCCACACGAGCAGCACCTGCATGATGCATACCCAGAGCATTGCTTCCAAACACAAAAATCTCGTTCGGTGCCAAGCTGTAAATCACAGATGGGATGATACGTGTAGGCAATGTTCCTGTTCTGCCTCCTGTCATCCAATAACGCTCTTCATCTGTGTAGATGTTCGTCTTTTCCATCGTTCTTATGATTTTGTTTATACCACGACCTAAAGGTCTAACTGTTACAATCTGGATGCAAAAGTAGAAAGCCATTATGCAATCTATCTGCACTCTCAGAAAAAAGACGCCCTTCACATGCAAAAAAAGTGCAAACCGAACGCAATGGAGCTTGCTCCGATTGCTGAGATGCAGCCTTTTTTCTACAAAAATACAATATTTTTTCGAATAACATGACGAAAACATCAATTTATTTGCTTTAGGAGTGTTATTTTTATGAAAAATGTCTGTTTTTCGAAGAAAAAACCTTATTTTTGCATATTGAATAATATAAAAACAAGAAATATGGAGAAACAACCTCTAAATCGGATTAAGGTGATGCTTGCAGAACGCATGCTAACCAACAAGCAACTGGCTGAGATGCTCGGTAAAGATCCTGCAACAATATCAAAGTGGGTCACCAATACATCACAACCAACTTTAGAGAATTTGATTGAGATAGCTCGCTGTCTCAAATGCGACATGAACGACCTTGTCAGACTGGACAATGTCGTTACTATAAAAACAGATAAATAAACTAATTAAGAAAAGACTCTATGCCAACAAACAAGAATGCGCAACTTCGCTACCGGATTCTGGACAGATGCTTTAGCGATTTTCATAGAACATATAGCATTGAGGACCTCCTTGACACGGTCAATGAGTCCCTCATGGATCTCTATGGCTCGCAGGTCAGCATCCGTCAGATACGTGAAGACATCAAATACATGAGAGATAGAGTCACTTACAATGCCCCTATCGAAACATATCCCTTCGATGGAAGGAAAAGTTACTACCGTTATTCTGACCCAAGCTTCTCCATCTTTAACAATGAGTTGACAGCCGAAGAAGTAAAGTCTCTTCGCTCCACAATCGACATACTAAGCCGTTTCCGTGGTGTGCCGAGTAATGCATGGTTGGAAGATGTTATCTCAAATCTTGAATTCCGTTTTGGTGTCAAACCCAATACGGAGAACATCGTATCATTTGACCACAATGATCTGCTGAAGGGAACGGAGTTCTTGGGCGAACTGATAGAGTCTGCATTGAATCATCAGCCTTTGAATTTGCTCTATCGCACTTTCGCTGGCAATGAAAGATTTGCCATCCTCCATCCTTACCATATCAAGCAATTCAACAACCGTTGGTTCCTCATAGGATTGCAGGAAGGTAGTCATGGCAATTACATCACCAACAAAGCGCTCGACCGTATCGTGAAGTTCTCACGTGCCAATGTGCCGTTTATCCCCAATACGGATATAGACTTCAATGAGTATTTCAAGGACATCGTTGGAGTGACGTTACCCGAAGACCATCCAGTGGCAGAGGAAGTGCTATTGAAGTTTGACGAAGCTCGTTTTCCTTATGTGGTGAACAAGCCAATCCATCCTTCACAAGAGGTTGAAGACGAAGAACTGCGAATTATCAAGCTCATGGTTCGTCCGAATAAGGAACTTGAAGCACGCATCTTTTCATACGGAAATCAGGTAGAAGTACTCAAACCAGAGTGGTTGAGACTGCAAATTGCTGAGAAAATTGAGAATTTATTGAAAAAATATTCAATAGTGCAGAAAGACTGCAACATAGAATGATAATTTTGCAAAAAAGAATAATGGCAGAAAAGAATACAACATATAGAATCTTTGAGCATATCAGTGATGTTGACATCTCTGAGCAAGACATCATGGACTACGACCCTGTAGTTCTTGACAAACTGCTCATTGATCACACCATGTCAGCAAGAGCCCGTGCAGAGGCTTCAGACCAGGAGAAGGTGGTCAACATCTTCTGGGCAACATCAGATTATGAAAAATCTGTTCTTGATGAACACGGGAATTTCATAGAAGAAGGTTACCGATATGATGATGAGATCAAGCCTGAGCATATTACCGGACGGTTCCGTCGCATCGTAATGCCTCGTGTACTGAAAGACAAGCAAGCTCAGCTTGACCGCACCAAAGACAAGGCAGAGGTGTTTACTCCATCATGGGTATGTAATGCACAAAACAACCTCATCGATGAAAACTGGTTTGGCCGCAAAGACGTCTTCAATCGTGAAGTAACAAACGAAGACGGTACGCATTCATGGATTCCTTCAGAAGGAAAAATCCAGTTTCCGGAAGGCAACAAGCAAAAGACATGGAAGAAGTATGTTGTTGACAACTGCATGGAAATAACCTGTGGAGAAGCTCCTTATTTGGTTAGTCGTTACGACACTACAACAGGCCAGCCTATCCCAATCAGCCACCGTATTGGTATTCTCGACCGAAAGATGCGTGTCATCAACGAAAATGTCGAGACAGAAAAGGACTGGTATATGATGGCAGAAAAAGCTTTCAAGCATACTTATGGTTATGAATGGCAGGGCGACAATCTGCTCTTAGCTCGTGAAGCCCTACTCTATACATATATAGAATACTTTATGGATAAGTTCAATCCAAAGGATGCAGATGGCAATTACATCAAAGATGCAGATGGTAACCTCCGAGTTCCAACAAGAAACAAGATCATCAATGCAGCCCGATGGATTTCATGGAATCTGTGGCAGATGGATGGTATCAAGATGGTTGTTCCTGACTCTTGCGATAAAGTATATGAAACCGATCTCTTTGGAGAAACTACCAAGAAGCAATGTCCAGCCTGCATAAAGGGCGAGACAAATGGCCACATCGGTGTAAAATGCATCATAAGAGACTGGAATCTGAAAAAGCCAAAAGATTGGCAACCATCGCCTGGCGAAGACCCAAAATCGCAGCCATGGCAAAAGATAGAGTTCCGTTCATTGTTCCGTAGCAATCAAAAAGAGACGGAAGATGACGAGATATAACTTTTTAATGAATATTCTTAATATTACGATAAATGAGATACGCTATAACCCAATCACGCCTCCTGTACGTGCTCAGCATCAACGACAGGAAGCACCAAGGACTTCTCAAAATTGGTGAGGTCTTTGTCGATAATGAAATAGCCGATTCCAAAAGCAGTCAGGAGTTGGGTAAGGCTGTTCGTGCTGTACTCGATGCTCGTCCTTACATGCAGGGAGTAGCATACCATATTGAAAATGTGGAATGCACCACTTACGACCAGGACAAATGCTATAAGGCTGATGATGTCTATCGCACCCTGCGCGCCATGGACATTCCTTCAAAGACTCTTGGTAAGTATAAGGATCCAACTACCGGACAGACTGAGGATGCAGACATTTGGTTTGCCTGCACCATCTTTGACATACATGATATTATCAGCAAGATAAAGCAAGGCAAGGGAGCTGGACATGGTGCCATCAAGTTCCGCCCGGAGCAGGAAAAGGCAATTCATGACACCGTGGAATACTTCCAGAAGGAGTTCAAAGACCCTAACAAGGGTAAGCACTATCTCTGGAATGCAAAAATGCGTTTTGGAAAGACCCTCTCTGGTCTTGAAGTAGCTAAGCGTTGTGGCTACCGCTCTACGCTCATCATTACCCATCGCCCTGTTGTAGATAAAGGTTGGCATGATGACTTTGCGAAGATATTCCGTACCCCGGAAGCCCTTGCTGACTATTATGCAAGAGGACTTGAACCTGCTTATGGTCGCCGAATGATGGATGACAACGACTCTCAGGGTGACTTCTATACGCTTACAAATGAAGTGGATGCTGGCAAAAAGATACTTGTATTCTTTGTCAGCATGCAATATCTGCGCCTGTCACAATTTGTAGGTGGCAAGGAGCGCCGACTTGATCCATTGAAACGTGCTATTATGGAGTATGATTGGGACTTTGTAATGGTTGACGAGGCACACGAAGGCATTGATGCTGCTGCCGGTGTGCGTGTGATGAACAAGTTGAAGAAGGAGAATACCCATATTCTTTCACTTTCGGGAACACCTTTCAACCTGCTCGACAAATATGAGGAGAGTGAAATATATACTTGGGACTACGTGATGGAACAGCGTGCCAAGTTGTTCTGGGATGAGCATCATTATGGTGACCCAAACCCATACGCCGACCTGCCACGTATGCAGATACTCACCTTCACGTTGCCTAAGATGCTGCGTGACCAGGCTATTCAGAATAATGAGGTTTTCAAGTTCCATGAATTCTTCCGAGTATATACAGAGGAAGATAAGCTTCAGTTGCAGAAGTTGATAGACAATGAGCCTAATGTGATAAAGAAGGCTGAATATCAGGCAGAATTGGCAAAGGTGAAAATTGACAAGTTCGTACACGAGAAGGCAATCAATCGCTTTCTCGATAAACTTGTTGAAGAATCCGACACCTCGCTCTACCCTTTCTCTACAGATGATTTTCGTGAGCACTTCCGCCACACCTTCTGGCTCCTGCCTGGTGTGAAAGAAGCTGCAGCTCTCGAACAGCTTCTTCGCCAGCATGAGGTATTTAGCGAAATGTTCCATATCATCAATGCTGCCGGCGATGGTAATATCGAGGATAAGAATGGTAGTGCTCTGGCTGATGTGCTGGATAATATCCGTGGCAATGCCAAGAAAAACATCACCAAGAAGGATTATACCATCACCCTCTCTTGCGGAAAGCTTACCACGGGGGTAAGTGTTCCAGAATGGACTGCCGTGCTCTGTATGAAAGGCTCAGAGAATACTCCTGCTGCCAACTACATGCAGACCATCTTCCGTGTGCAGACTCACGCCGTACTCGAAGGTCGTCAGAAGTCAGACTGCTATGTGTTTGACTTTGCACCGGATCGTGCTCTTACAGCTGTAGCTGAAACAGCAAAGATGGCTGTCTATGCACAGACCGAAAAAGGTAAGAAGCAGATGAAGCTTACTCAGAAGAAGGAGGAAGAGCATCTTGCTGCCTTCATCAAACTCTGTCCTGTTCTCTCTATGGACGAAGGCGAAATGGGCAAGCACTTCTCTGCTAATCAAATATTCGAGAAACTTTCTAATGTATATATCGAGCGTGCCGTGCGTAGTGGCTATGCCGACAACTCGCTTTATAATCCTGACCAGTTGATGAATCTCAGTCCTGAGCAGGAAAAGGCTCTTGGCGATGTACACGACCTTCTGGGTTCTATGCCAAATGCTTGGAAACCAGAGAAAATCAATATCAACAAGAATGGTTTGGGCGATGCAGATGCGGAACAGATCAAGTACATTTACTATCTCTCCGCAAGCGAAGCTCTACCTTCTCGCCCTTCTATGGCTGCCGAATTTGATGAGAATGGACAGCCTATGACAGAAGATGAGGGATGGGACGAAGTGATGTGTGCTCCTTCTGAGATATTCCCATACCTTTTTGTCAGCCATAGCCAGCTGCTTAACGGCGAATGGTGTTCATTCACCAATCCTGTGCTTTGGAAAAAATGGGAGAACAAAGATAAGGATGACAAGACTGACGAGGCTAAGAAGAAACGTGACGAAGAGAACAAGGAAAAGCGTGTCCGTATGTCTGTGCTCCGTGGCGTGGCTATCCGTATTCCTTTGTTGGTTTATGGAGCAGAAATCAATGATGAAGCTGGCGAAGAAATTACTATCGACAATTTTGCCAGCGAAGAAATCGTTGACCAGGCTTCATGGGAAGAGTTTATGCCTAAGGGCTTTACCAAGGAAACGTTCAACATTCTGAAAGACTGTTTCGACCGTAGTATCTTTACAGGTGCTGCCAAGCGTATCCGTCAGATGGTGAAGGAGGCTGACAATCTCAATACCGAGGACCGTATAGCCAAGATTGCCACCATCTTCTCTTACTTCCACAATCCTGACAAGGAGACCGTGCTTACTCCATGGCGTGTGGTCAACATGCACATGAGCGATACTGTGGGTGGGTGGTGTTTCTTTAATGAGGAGTTTGATGCACCTTATACTGAGGAGAATAAGTATGGTGAAAATGTCAATGCTGCAAGACCTGTAGGTGTCACCGTAGATGATAACAACCAGCCTCATTTCACCAACGAGGTAACCCAAGATATTTTCGGTGATTACAATTCTCGTATTCTTGAAATCAACTCAAAGACGGGTCTCTACCCTCTCTATATGGCTTACTCACTCTTCAAGGGAGCCAAAGAGCCAAACTATCGCAACGTACATCTTACCGGTGAGCGTGGCAAGAGCCTGAATGCTGAGCAATATTATCACCAGGCAGGCGATGACCTCGAAATTTGGAAGGATGTGTTGCAGGACAACATCTTTGTGGTTTGCCGTACCAAGATGGCTGTAAGTATCACCAAACGAACATTGGCTGGTTTCCGCAAGGATATCCGCATGAACATTCGTTGCTATGAGCATGATGTACCTGTAACCGACCTTGTGTCTGCTGGTGTGCTCAAAGCTGCAGACGAGCATGTTTCCAAAGAAGGTAAGACATATTTCTATAATGGTCACGAGTCATTGGAGTGCGACATGATCAATGTGCTCCGTGCAAAGCCAGAACTGTTTCAAAACGATATCGTTCGAGGCAACGACTTCTGGCATGTATATAATTCTATTCCAAAATCAGAAAACGAAGATATTAATAATATGAAGTTTAAAGCAGTGGTGGGAAATCCACCATATCAGGTAAATGATGGAGGTGGAAGCAAAGGCATTAGTGCGTCTCCAATATATCATACATTTGTATCAATTGCAACACAAATTAAACCGCAATTTGTATCTATGATTATACCTGCAAGATGGTATGCAGGAGGAAAAGGATTGGATGAATTCAGAGAATCTATGCTTACCGATAAAAGAATTGAAGTTTTGACAGATTTTCCAAAAAGTAGGGATTGTTTTAGTAGTGCTGATATAGCGGGAGGCGTCTGCTACTTTTTATGGAATGATAAATATCAAGGAAATTGTAGATTTACTTCATCAATAGGTCCTATTAGAAATACCTGTGAAAGAGATTTGTCTGAATTTAAAATATTCATAAGAGACAATATTGGTTTAGGAATCATAAAAAAAGTATTGAAGAATTCTACTTTATTTTATTCTTCTCGAATTTTCCCGAATAAGCCATTCGGCTTAAGAACATATGCACGAGGAGAAGCCTTACCATTTGATGGTGCATTAATTCTCCATAGCAGTAATGGAATAGGTTACATTCGTGAAGAAGAGGTTACAAAAAATATGGATTTAATTGATTATTATAAAGTCTATATTGGTCTTTTAGATCCAGACAGAGCCGGTGTTAATAATGCGACAGGTGGAAGAAACGTCATTACTAAAGTTAGAACCATCGGACCAAAGGAGGTTATAACAGAAACCTATTTGATGTTGGACGCATTAAAGAGCAAAAGGGAGTCTGATAGATGCGCAAAGTATTTCAAAACGAAATTTTCACGTGCGCTTCTATCTATAGGTACTACCTCATTAATGTATTCAAAAGATAGTTTTCAGTTTGTACCTCTGTTTGATTACACAGATTGTAAAATAATTAATTGGGATTCAAATATTCAAGAACTCAATATAAGTTTAATGAATTATTTTAATCTGACAGAAGATGAGATTGCGTATATCGAACAGCTGATTAAGCCAATGGACTAAGGTCCAGTCGAACACATCATAAAAGTTAACGTTATCAAACCAAGTCGATTATGCCAAAGAAAGAATATACGTCTCTACCAAAAGATTATCCATTATGTGAGCATAGCAGTTGCCCTATGGCAGCAACCTGCTTACATCAGGTAGCCTACTCCATGATGATGGAGCAGAATGCAGAGTATCTGCGTCTGATCAATCCCGCCAGATGCAGCAAGGACGAGACATGTACATACTATCGAGATAAAAAGCCGGTGATATTCGCCAGAGGATTCACCAACTTCCAAAAGCAGATGTACCCACAGCAGTATGACAAGTTCATGACGACCCTTATCCTCCACTTCGGACGCAACCAATATTTCAAGCGCAGGCGTGGTGATATTCTTCTTCCACCCGAGGAGCAGGAAGTGATAAGACTGATGCTTGAAAAGGTAGGAGCTGACTCCAAAATGGACTTCGATAAATACGAGGAGCACATCAATTGGAGTGCCTGATTCATGCCTTCAGAGTACCCTATCAGTACCACATAAGTGTTACTACGGTGTCAGTTACTTGATACTCCAGTACCACCTAAGTGAAACTCCAGTACCAGTTAAGCGGTACTAAAAGTGGTACTGAGTGAGTGGCCGATAAAGAAGAAATCAAAACAGAAAGCAATGAGCAATAACAATATACAGAAGGTATCCATCCGTTTCTTCAACGACCGCGAAGTGCGTGCCGTTTGGGACGAGACACTATCCAAATGGTGGTTTTCCGTTTTGGATGTCGTTGGCGTGCTCAACGACCAAGACGACTATACCAAGAACCGCAACTATTGGAAGTATCTGAAGACAAAGTTGAAGAAGGAAGGAAACGAAGTGGTTAGTGTCACTAACCAGTTGAAGTTGCTTGCCCCTGACGGCAAGAGACGTTTGACCGATGTTCTCGACACAGAAGGCATCCTACAACTGGCAGCCTGCTTTCCCAACACCAAGGCTTCGCGCTTTGTGGCATGGCTTACGAATAGTGAAGAGAGCATTGACGGCAAAAGCAAATCGAAGGCTTACGCCCTGTTTGAAAGCAGCATGATAGAAAGCATAGAGGTGGGAACAGTAAAGGGACTTCAACAGATACATGCCTATCTCTTTGGCGGGTTATATGATTTTGCAGGCAAAATCCGCACGGTGAATATTGCCAAGGGAGGCTTTCAGTTTGCTATAGCTGCCTATTTGCCATCTACGCTCCGACAGATAGAACTGATGCCCGAAGAAACGTTTGAGCAGATAGCCGACAAATATGTAGAAATGAATGTGGCACATCCTTTCCGTGAGGGCAACGGCAGAAGCACACGTATATGGCTCGACCTCATGCTGAAGAAACATCTCAAGAAATGTATCGACTGGAGCATGGTGAACAAAAAAGACTACTTGGCGGCAATGACCGCCAGCGTAGCTGAAAGCACTCCTATAAAACAGTTGCTGAAAGCAGCATTGACCGACAAGATAAACGATAGAGAAACCTTTATGAAAGGTATCGACTACTCGTATTATTACGAACAGGAAGATTAGCGTATGCATAAAAATGATTTCACATACGAGCAACTTGACAGAGCATTCCGAAGTTATCTATCGGAACGCTTTGACGGTGATGCCGAAGAAGTAAGTCTGACCGTTGAAACGGCAGAGCGTATTATTCCCAATACGCTCAATGACTACTTTGGCACCAAATACGAGTCTATCTATGATATTACAGAAATAGATGACGTAGAAGAATTTCGCAGAAAGATCAAGACGCACCCTATCTTGAAGAATCTCGACATGAGTGTGGAACCACGATACACAGAGGTTCTGAAATGGTACCGGCTATTCTTGAAAGCCCTGAATGCAAATGCTGTGCCGATGCCGGTCTATGGTGAATATATTGATACCAATCATTCTTCCAGTACGATGGTGACAGATAAGCCTATTACACCCCAACCAACGGTGGAAAACACCATATACTTGGAAGGTGAAGCTGGCGAAGCACAACCAGCAGAACTCAGAAAGAGAAACAAGATTCTCCGACAAGCCTGCATCAACTATTACAAGGCTTTGCATAGAGGACACATCTTCTGCGAATGTTGTGGTTTTAATTTCCATAAGGCATACGACATTGATGACGAATATATTGAGATTCACCATCTCAAACCATTCTCACAAACAGAAGGAGAACATCCAGTGAACTCTCAAACCGACCTTGTACCACTTTGTGCCAACTGCCATAGGATGATTCATCATGGACAGGGAGGTAAAGGTAACTGCATGAGTTTGGAAGAGTTAAAAAGAAAATATAAAGGAATACGTTATAAAAACGAATAAGGATTATGGCAACAACTCCATATACAGAAGAGGATAAAAAACTGCTGGCATGCTTACCTAAGTGTCAAGAGCAACTTAGAAAGCAAATAGACGTAGGTCGTCCCTACGTCTGGGAGCTCAGGCTCTCATTAGAACAGTTCTATATCCTTGAAACGGCTATAGCAAACAGCATCTCCTCACATAGTAATGATTATCATCATCTGCTAAGTGAGGATTTCGCCGTTATATTAGTGATGTATCTGGCAGAGTGGTACAAACGCTTTTATAAGGGTGCAGACACCATGGATGACAACAAGGTTTTAACCCTTAGTACAGAAGAATTGAAGAAGTTGTACCAACTTGCAAAGATTGATGCCAACACCTTCGTTTATAACGCATCAACTAATCCAGATAAGACCTCTTATCGATGGTTGGAATCTTTGCAGGTGTTGGGTGGACTGGCTGTACAAGCAGAGCTGAAACGAGATAAGAATGATGCTCTTCTACCCCAGCTTTGCAAGATCTTCCATGGCGAAGAAATAGAACTGGATGATTTAAAAGACCGTAACCGTGCTGTTGCCTTCCAAGAATCAATAGCACGCAAGCATAGTCTCTATGAATACCTGGACTGTATTCTCAGCAAGGAAAAAGAGGCTCCTTTTGCCAAGGAAGACATGAATCGTGAAGAAACCTGCATACCGCAGTTACTCCACAAGATTCTGGAAGCTGACGAGGTGGCAAAGAAAAATAAATTTGACTTTGAATGGGTGATTGCCTATACTGCAAGCAGAAACCAGATGGTTCGCCACCTGAGAGTAAAACTGAAACCTGAAGAGATTGGTGGAGGTAAAAAACAATACATAGGCTACGACAGACTGCTTAAACCGGAATGGGGAATTGAACATCCTGAGGAAGTAGGTAGAATACGCTTTTATCTGCGATTCAAGGATAATGGTCGCTATGTACAGAAAATAGATAAAACAGAGGAACCTCTGTTTAAATATGATAATACAGGAAGTGAAAAGACTGGTTTCTTATCGGTAAACAAAATCGACGAGAATACCTATACCGATATTCCTGTATGCCATTTCGACAAGGTTGAGATGGTGATGAAGTACGACGAAAATCAGACAGACGGCACAAGTATTTCCGTGACAAAAGTTGTGCAGGAACTGCATGTAGCAGACTATATGCAGGTTTATGCCTTGCCTAAGACAAGCAACAGATTCAGCACGAGAAAGAATGCACAGGCTGCAACAGCCGTGATATTCTCTTCGGCCTATCATCTTGCTGAACCTTACAGAGAGTTGCCAGTGGTGTATGCACATTATAAAAATGGAGAAGAATGCGGTACTGACTATTGCTGGTGCCCTATCAATGATAAGGTTATACTGGTTGGTCCGGATGGCAAGGAGATATTGCCACCCTTCTTCAACCGTAATGGACTATACCAGGTTGTTACAAAGAAATATCTGAAGACCATCAAGTATAAGGATAATGTCTTTGTGCTCTACAAGTATATCGATACAGACTACGATGACGAAGAAATGCAGGAAGATAATCTCCCTGTTCTTTTCGGACGCAGTGGTCTGGAAGTACGACATTATGCTACAGGTACTTCAAAGGAAGGCGAACCTGTAACTGACTATGATCTGGAATGGCTGAAAGGAGCACGCTATGTGGATTGGAACGAAGAAGAACCGGAGCAAGGTGCTATCCGCCTAAGAGTGACGGTGAAAGGCATCGTATTCAAACCACATGTGTATTATGTACCTTTCACTCCTGTCTCTGCCGGACAGCAACCTATCTGGCGAGATTTCGAACATATGCGTATCTGTACAGCTTTGGAAGGAGTAGATGACATACAAGATAACTTTGAAAAGTTGCTGGGTGTGCGTGAGCCTGATACCAAGCAGCTGAGAATAGGACATGACCAGGCACAAATATTGGTGGACGTATATCGTCCTATCATTATGCGTGAACTATCGCAGAAGGATAGCAAAGGGAAAAGTCATATTGTGAGTTATGCTGGCAAAGAAGAGGATATACACATTCCTCTCATCAACTGCAACCAATTCTTTATAAGAGATTTCTCAGAAAATGGCGTGAAGGAATATCAAATCAAAAAGAACAGTAGAATGTTCTATGGTTTTCCTACCTTCAATGACCCTAACCTTTCTGTAGATAACTACAAACTGGAAATGCCGGCAGATGAACTTACAGAAGAGTTTCCTCTGAATTATCTGAAAGTATATATATCGAAGGCTATGGATGCTCCAACAGACCTGTATGCATGGAACTACAAAACGGATCCTGTGGCTGTAGCTAACAGCAACGAACTATCAGGTGACGGCATCGTATTCCAAAGCATGAAATTCAATTCGTTTCCACGGCATTATGCCTTACCTTATATAAAAAAGGTAAAGTCTGGTTGGGGAGGTAAGAAATCGCAGATAGTAGTCGATGCGCTTTATTGCTTTGAGATTGTAGCTGAACACAAAACATACTTCTTCCTCTTCAATCCACTCATAAAAGTGGTGAAAGCAGGCAGACAAATTGGAGATATATTTCTCCCTCTTGTCAAGAAGCGTGGTTATCAGCTAACCGATACAGACATTGAAAATCTGTATCAGTTTGCCGTAGAGTTCCACTTCGACTGGATGCTTTTACCAAGAGAAGCGTGGATCAGCCAGATTGAAGATTTGTCAGAAGATGCTGACGAGGTAAGCAAGATGAAGGAAGCTGTAACTGAATTCTTTCTGAAGACGCCAAAATGTTCGGATGAACGAGAGAAGAGTTGTCTGAAAGAGTTTCTTAAAAGATACTGGTCTTTTGATGTCTGGCCAAAGATAGAGGAAGTTGCAGATAAGGCTCTCAAACTCATACAAGATAACCCAGATGCTTTGGGAAAATATGAAAACTTGAAAGAGTTTCTGAAAGACTTTGATGAGTGCAGATATAAATTCAGCGAGATGAGTCACGCTATAGTTTCAAATGAAAATTAGAATATCGAGATATGAAGCAAAAATTCAGATTTGCAGAACTATATAAGAATAACCGCACAGCAGTAGAGAAAACTCTTGCTGCCATGTGGTGCGGTGAAGCAAGGAACGAAAGCCAAAAGGGATATATCAATCAGTTGAAGATGATAATCCCTGAGGTATTCGCTCCTAAGGATGCCATGCCATTGGTACAATGCATGAACAGCTACGAGACTGTTTATCCTGAACACGAAGCCGAGGCTAAAGAAATGGTGGGTACACTCTGGCAGAAATGTATGTCAAATGCAGATACTTACTATCCACCTTATGAGCACCAATATCAGTGCTGGAAGACTTTGTTGAAGGAGAAGACTCCTGATGGCAAGAATATGAGTATCGTTGTAACAACAGGAACTGGTTCGGGTAAGACGGAATGTTTCATGCTCCCTCTTGTACAGGATCTGATAGAACATCATATACCAGAACAGGTGCAGGCCATCTTCCTCTACCCTCTCAATGCTCTGATGGAGGATCAGAAGGCACGTATGGAAAAACTGCTGGCAGGAACAAATCTCACTTTTGCGGTTTACAATGGCGATATGCCGGAGTTTCTGCCTAACGAAGACGATAAGAACTACAAAAAAGTTCTCCGTAAGATTGATGCCATCCGTGGAATCATCAGGGATGAAGATGGAAATGTCATTGAAGAGAAATACCCTCATGTTATAGCCACTCGTGCCGAATTGCGTCAACATCCAGCAAATATACTGTTGACAAACCCAACCATGCTTGAATATATCTTGCTGCGTGATAAGGATAGAAAGCTGATTCATGAAAAGCAGGAAGAGGAAGGCGAAGGCACACTAAGATGGATTGCTCTGGATGAGACTCACACCTATACTGGTGCTGGAGCCGCAGAAATTGCTATGCTTATCAGACGTGTGCTCATGGCCTATGGTGTGACTACTGACGAGGTACGATTTGCTACGTCATCCGCAACCATCGGCAATGGTAGCGAGAATGCCAAGGAAGAACTGAAGGATTTCATTGCCAGCATCACCGGATTACAGACTAACCAGGTGAAATATGTGGATGGCAAGCGTAAAGGCATCGACGTCATTCCTGAGGAGGACAAGGAGTATTGGCTTAAGCTTATCAACGATAATCATGACGGATATATCAAACTCGATGACTTGATAAAAGAAGGTGAGACTATCGAAGAGAAACTTGTGCGACTGGATGAGATGTGCCAAAAAGCAGAAGATATGGGCTTGGAAGACTTGCGTGTGAAAGTACATTACTTCTACCGTGTACCAAACCATGGCCTGTATGTTGATCTTGCAGACTCACACTATACCGAGGATGGTAGTTTCCGTGTCTATTTGGAAAATAAATCTGGACAGAGAAGCAAAGACGATGCACCCTTATTGGAAATGAGTCGTTGTAAGCATTGCGGTGAGTATGTTGCCATTGCTGAAGAAGTGAAGTATGATGACGGCATTGGCTATCAGCCTATTACTATGGATGATAGCGATATGTTCGATCTTGACAACACAGAAGATACAGGCAAAACTCTCTACGTATTTGGTACTACAAAAAGTGAGAATGCAGAATATGACAACAATATACCTTATATTATTAAGGGTAACAGACTGCTGAATGTAACCGCAAGCAATCCTGCACCAAAAGGTTGGAGAATCATTGCAAATGCTCATTGCCAATGCCCTTATTGTGGTACAAAGCTGACTAAACAGACAAAACAGGATGAGGATAATTCTGATGTGATTCAAACAGACGAAGAAGATGCAAAGAAACTTCAGAAGTTCCGTGTTGCTCCTGATTTTATCTCCAGACTGATAGCCCCTTCTACTCTCGACTTAATGACAGAAGGAAAGCCAAAGGATGAATCTAAGATATATTTACATAAGGGTCAGCAATATATCAGTTTTGTGGATAGTCGCCAGATGGCTGCTCGCAGTACTATCAAGCAGAACCTGGAAGAAGAACGTCTGTGGGTTTATGGCACTTTGTATCATGAGTTATGCAGAATGGCTACTGCTGGCAGTATGACAAAGGAAGAGGCTATTAAGCACTTCGAAAATATTTACGATACTACAGGTAGAAAAGACCCTCAGCACAAGGATGCAGAAGAGAAACTGGACATTCTTGAAGGTAGCGATGAAAAAGCTATCCAGGCACTGCTCAATGAGCTGAAACCTAATCAGTTCTTGTCATGGCAGGACATTTTAGATGTGCTTATCAATGATAGGCTGGCAGATATTTTCTGTCAGCAGTTTGCCGAACGCTCTGAACTGAGCCCAGAACTTGATGAAGATGGCAATATAAAGCCAGAGACGAAACGCAAATATATTCTATCACTCATGGTGGAATATTTGGCAAAACGACCTCTGACTGCCGCAGCTCCAGAAACAATGGGACTTTTCACATCGTTCTATGAAGACTTAAAATCGGCATTGGAAGACAAACTTCCTGATGAGATAGAAATATTCAACGGACTTTTATCAGATCAAAATAAAATTACCAAGAAGGATTGGTATGCCCTTATGAAAATATTCCTTGATCTGACAGTACGTTCAAATGAATCTGTTTTTCTTCGGATGAATGATGGAGATTCTATAGACATCTTCAAGTGTGTACGTTTCGCAACCCAAAAGGCTAGACGTCGTCCTGTCCATAAGCCTGAAATCAAAGATAAAGGAAGCAACAAATCACGTATTATCCGTCTGCTTGCTAAACTTATAGCTGAGGAAAAGCATATATCTATAACAAATGCTATCGTCAGTTATAAACTTGACATTCAGAGCGTTATTGATTGTATGTGGAAAGAGCTCGATTTGAAATATCATCTTTTGGAGCATAGTACGCACTATGATGATGAAATACATCATCAAGTCAAAGATAAAGACGAGGTTATAAACGATATACCTTTAACACCGTATCGATTGAATCTTGCCAAACTTGGTTTTAAACTCTATGAAGATGTGTATTTGTGTGACACCAACCAGTCTGGAACCAGACACCATGCAGAATGGCTTCGTCCTGTAGAGATTGCATTCCATGGTTATTCTCCATACATCATCGGCGGCGAACCAGTAGCTTTGAAAGAAGAGCTTCATGAAAAATGGGTTCCCTACCCTTATCATAACCATAGCATGAATCCTAATCCTGCTGATGAGGTTATAGAAGAATGGGCTAAAGATAATCGTAAGATTCTCTGGAATAATGATTTATGGGGAGAAAACGGTTCGTTCTCAGACCGTCTTCTTCAAATTCATCAATTCCCTCAACTCTTCATTCAGGCTGAGCATACAGCACAGGTGGATAAGATGATTAGTCGTCAGGTACAAGAAGATTTCAAGGATCATAGACTCAACATCCTTGCTTGTTCTACAACAATGGAGATGGGTGTTGACCTCGGTGACTTGGAATTAGTGATGATGACTTCTGTCCCACCAATGCCTTCAAACTATAAACAGAGAGCCGGTCGTAGTGGACGACGCGGCCAGGTTCGTAGTGCCTGTGTTACACTGTGTGGATCTGACGCTGTAGGTATAAGGACATTGCTGAATCCTATGGAGAATGTCATCATGCGCAACGTCAACTCGCCTACTGTTGATTTGAATAGTGCCCAGGTGATTCAACGTCATATTAACTCTTTCCTCATTAGAGAGTTTGGCGTTTTTGGAATGGCTGGTGGCAGTATCACAGAGCAAGTAATCAGTTACTATACTAATTATCAGATAGTTCCTGATGGTGAAAGTAACCACTTCAAGGTAAAGAAAAAGGCTGATAATGCTCCTATTAGCCCATTGGATGGATTAGGTGACGAGACTGGTACACCTTATGAAGCATTCAACAATAAATGCAGTGAGTCGCTGAGTGATGATTTGAGAAGAAAGATACGAATTCTGTTAGACGGCACTATCTTAAGTAGCCGTCCGCCTCAGTATGTCGTTTCCAAGGCTCGTGAAATGAACGAGAAATGCTATTCTGAACTGGAGTTGCGCATTCAGGATTATGCAGAACCATACAAGAAGGCAAAGAGTGCAAGACAGCAGGCATTCTTTGAAATGAAGTTCATTGAACCATTAGCTTCCCGTTTGCTTTCATATTGGGCAACTCATCGCTTTACGCCAAATGCCAATATGCCAGTGAACGTGGTAGAGTTTGATATAAATGCTTCATCACAGACATCATATACACTGGTTACACCATCTAACCCATCATACCCTCTTCGTACTGCATTGTCTCAATATGCACCGGGCAATCCTATTGCAAGAGACGGTATGGTAAGAATCGTGCGTGGAATCAGATACACCAACTTCTTCAAACCAGAAGTAACATTCAAAAAGCTGTACTTCAATCGTGAGCAAGTGGTGATTGATACAAAAGAGGAATTGGACTCTTTAGAGAAATGGAGAGTCAGTGCAAGTACAGAACTCGACCTGTTGCAACCTGCAGAATTTATTCCAGACATGAATGAATCGGCAAGTCGAATTCTTGACCAGAATGTATATACTCGTGTAAGTGCTCAGTTGATTGGAGCTGATGAATGGAAGCAGGATCGTATTGAGCCACACCTTTTTGATACCCGTAGCAGTAGAGAAAGCGGCAACGGTCAGATACTGTATTATAATGAAGGTACAGGATTCGGCTATTGTCATTGTACCAAATGCGGAAAGACCGTACTTGAAAGCTGGCCTGCAGCCTCATCAAGTGACCCTGATAAACTGCCAAGCGAAATGAATCCTATCGCATCAAAAGATACGGATAAGCCAGATTATCACTTTGCACTCGTGAAAAAAGGTCCGAAACCGAATAAGTGTTTGGGATGTGGCAGTACTGATTACATCAAGCGAAACGTAGTTTTGGGTGATACCATCCAAACAGATTATACAGAGATTAGAATACGCCATTTCCAGAAAGACTGGATTAATAGTCGTAATGAAGAAGAAGATCTGCTCATCACTCTTGGATTGCTCTTTGCAAGAGCCTTGTCTGAGGAATTGAATGTTGAGCGTACAGACCTCGACTTTACCATTACACCTAATGGACATATTTGCATTTTCGATGCTAATCCTGGTGGTTCCGGCTATTCTAACCAGCTGGCTGCTATGGACTTGATGAAGTCGTCTATAGAACGTGCCTATACAATCATTGAGGCTGCAATACGTTCAGGTAACAAGGAGGCATTGATAGACAAGTTCACACTACACTATATCAATCATATCGATATAGATGCAGCAAAGGCATGGATAGAAGAGGAACGCTCTGCAAGAAAAGTTTTGCCAAATGCTGTATCGAGTGTATTCGGAGAAAGTGCTACAGAAACTTCTCTTGCCAAGATGGAACGTACATTTGCATTGTCACAGAACGAGAAGTTCATTTTCGTTGATGATGACTATGCAAGCTGGGAATATGAAGGCACAGACCATTGTTGGAAAGGTCAGTTCTTCAACTATTTTGCTCCTCATGGTCAGCAGACTTCTTTCTGTGTAGTTAAGAATACGGATATAGCTATACCTACACCGGCGATGAGCATGATCCGCTCTGTTAAGGGCTGGACAAACGAAGTGATGGAAATAAAGAATCCATTTGCAGGGAAAGGGCTTTACCCGTTGGCATACATTGATGGCAGATTGTATTTTACAAACAACCCTAACCATATCACAATGAATGACAAGTGGGGAAATGGTACCATATACTATATCCGTACCAATAACTTCGCAAGCAACGCAAAGTTTATCAAAACTGATATTGTGGATGCTACAACGAAGATATTCAAACTCGAGGATGGTGACCCAACAATCATCAAGACATCTGATCTTGCTGGTATCATCGACGATAGAGCTTCACAGATTGTTCAGGCATTTGTAGCTCATTGTCAGGCTAACAGAGAATCTATAGTAAATGTGTCATATCAAGATGAGCACATGAAGAGCATCCTCTCCATCATCTTGTGTACACAAACTATCAAGTACTTCATTAAGAAGATTGGTTCTCCTTATAACTTGGAGTTCTTGGTTGAGCGATACAATAGCGACAACGGAAAGCGAGATAATCTTGGAGCCAATCAGCCTACGTCAGAAGACCGAGACTCTTGGCTGGAGAACCTGGCGAATGAATTGGTTGAGGGATTGGAATACGAGGATGGAATAGAAGGTACTCTCTCCCCTGTCGTATCTGCACCAAAACGTAGTCTAACGCATTGGCGAGTCCTCACATTTGAATGTGCAGGAAAGAAACTATGTATCTATCCTGATGGAGGTTTTATGAACGGATGGTTTATCTACAACACTCCAGGTGAGCGAAAGATGTACGACCTATCCACTATCACCTACGATACAGAAATAGACATCTGCAGGAACCAGGATATAAAATTTGATATAACAATAGAAGATACGAAATGAATTTAAAAGATATAGTCATATTATTCAAGAATCACCAAACCCATTATGGACTAAATGGTGATTCTAACTTAGAAGAATTATATAAATGGGAATTGGTGTCCAAACAAAATGGACACCCTGACCCTAATGCTGTAAATTTTTCTAAAGAGATTAATTCACTGGAAATTAAGAATCTATGTTTTAGTTCACAGATTACCGCAATTAGAAATTTTGCGAAATATGAACCTGAAGAGTATAGAAAACTCTTTAGAGCATTATTTGATGAAAATATCCTTCTACAAGAAAGAATAGAAAACTTTACTGAAAGCTGCAAAACATTATGGGATGATAAGATCAAAGCAAAGTTTACCAATCATACGAGTGCAATGTGTGATGAGCGACTTATCAGTTGTTTCCTGACATTCCATAATCCTCAGAAATATACTTTTTATAAAAATGATGTATATAAGAATTTATGTAAGCTTTTAGGGGTTAAGCCACGAAAGGCAGGTCTAAAGCTTGTTCATTTTTACGAATTACTGGATCAATACGTTATTCCAGAGATTGAGAAAGAGAATGAATTGATTTTGTCCATCAATGACGAAATAAAGAATAATGGATGTATTCAAAGTATGCCACTTACAGCTCAAACGGTATTGTGGTACTATAATAGGACATTATTAAAAAATACAGATACTGACAAGGAAGATAATGAAAATGATCTTGTTGAAACAAAAATAGACAGCACTATGATGTATCAAAAATATATTGACTTGCTTAAAGAGAGCAAGAACTTAGTTCTGACGGGTGCTCCTGGTACCGGTAAGACCTTTATGGCTCAGGCCATAGCAAGAGAAATGGGATGTAGTAAGGACGAAATGTGCTTTGTGCAATTTCATCCCTCTTACGACTATACTGATTTTGTAGAAGGTCTGAGACCTATCATGATGTCTGAAGGACAGATGGGATTTGAGCGTAAAGATGGAATTTTCAAAGAGTTTTGCAAAAAAGCTATCAAGAATTTGGAGGACAGCAAAAAAACTCTCACTGAGTTATCGGAAGAAAAATCACTGAATGATAAATATAATACAATTATTGATAAAATTAATAATGGTGATTTGAATGAATTTAAGCTCAAAACAAACGGAAAATCCATGGAAGTAGTTAAGGTTACAGACTTTAATAACATAGAACTGAAAACTCCTGGAACTAGTAGCAATCGTACTTATACCGTTTCTTTTGACAGATTGGCAAAACTTGCAAAAGTATTTACTACAACAGAGTCTTTGAACAATATTTCAAACATTAGCGATGCTGTAAGGGATGTTATCGGAGGTTGTCATGCTTCAGCTTACTGGGCTGTACTTAAAGAAGTGTACAAACAAAAGAACATTTCAACATTAACAGCAAGTAACGTAGTCAAAAAAGATTTTGTTTTCATCATTGATGAAATCAATCGTGGAGAGGCTTCAAAAATATTTGGTGAACTATTCTACGCCATAGACCCTGGTTATAGAGGCAAGAAAGATATTCGAGTAAAGACTCAATATCAGAACCTTGTCCCTGAAACAGATGCATTTGCAGAAGGATTTTATATTCCTGAAAACGTATTCATTCTTGGTACAATGAATGATATAGACCGTAGTATCGAGAGCATGGACTTTGCTATGCGTCGCAGATTCACTTGGAAGGAAATAAAGCCAGAAGATACACAATCTATGCTCGACAAACTCGAATGTGCCACCAAGGCAAAGAATGTTATGGTAAGATTGAATAATGATATATCCAAGATTGAAGGGCTTGGACCTGCCTACCAGGTTGGACCATCATACTTCTTAAAGTTGGGTGATAATGGTGGAAACTTTGAAAAGCTGTGGAATATGAATATCGAACCATTGCTTCGAGAATATATCCGTGGTTTCCGCAAATCAGAAGAAATCATGGAGAAGTTGAGAAATGCTTACTTCGATACCAAAGAAAGCAACTCAAATATTAATGATAACGAATTGGTCGATGAGAATTAACTTAACAGACAATAATATTGGACAGGTGAAAGCTGGGATATTTCTTCGTAAAGATGTCTCAGCTTTATTCCCTATTGCCGACAAGACAATAGCTCAATTATGTCATGAAAATGAGAATCTGCTAATATTTCCCTATAGTATAGAGGATTCTGACGATAAAGTCGGTGAAGCTTCTGTTATGACCATTCTAAATACAAGTGACTCTGAAAAGGTACGTATTACCACAGGAAATGTGATGGGGTTTATCGGTGTTGGAAACCTGCAGATAAAAATTAAATCCCGCTTTGACGAAGGACGCGACGACTATCTCTTACATTACATGCTTCAAAAGGTCTTTTCATTCAATCTCTTTGACCTTAATCACAACAACGAAAAAGAGGATGTATTTGACTTTATCATGTTTATGTTCCCTCACTTGCTAAAGAACGCAATGCGTCAGGGCATATACAGAGAGTATCAGAATTTCAAACATAATGACGCAAAATTAAAAGGTACTATTGACTGGAAACGCCATATTGCCCAAAACATTCCGTTTGCAGGAAATGTGGCATACTCCACTCGTGAATATACCTATGACAATGACATGACGGAGTTAATCCGTCATACAATTGAGTTTATGAAGTCAAAGAGATATGGTCAATCCGTATTAGGTTTAGATCAGGAAACTATAGATAATGTAAAATCTATAATTTCACTAACTCCTTCATATAACAAAAATGAGCGAAGTGCAATTATTGGTAAGAACCTAAGACATAAGAGTCATCCTTACTATACGGAATACCAGCCCCTGCAATGCCTATGCTTACAAATTCTTAGAATGGAAGAAGTAAAGTACGGAGAAACTGATGAGGAGATTTGCGGTATTCTGTTTGATGGAGCTTGGCTTTGGGAAGAGTATCTGAATACCATTCTACAAAAAGAGGGGTTCAACCATCCAGAGAACAAGAAACATAAAGGTGGCATCTATTTGTTTGAAGATCATAGTGGAATCCGTTATCCAGATTTCTACAAAAATGATATTGTCCTCGATGCAAAATACAAGAGACTTGAAAGTTATGAAAAAGTTTCTAAAGTAAATCGTGATGACCTTCATCAGCTAATCACATACATCACCAGCTTGCAGGCCACGAAAGGAGTTTTTATAGCTCCTTTATCTGAGAGACAACAGAAAATTCCAAGATCACGATTGAAGGACTCATCTGCATCACTATATATATTAGGTATTGAGATTTGTAAAACATCCACATCTTATGCAGACTTCTGTGAAAAGATGCAAGCTAAAGAAGCATTATTTATAGATACATTAAGACAATTATAATAGGTCAAAACAACTTATTAAAGCAGGAAGAAATAGTTCTTTCTGCTTTTTATCTATCATTTTTGCATATTCTTTTGATTGTGCAGATAGACTGCACAATCAATTCATACCTTTGCATTAGAAGTTAAACATTAATTGAAAAAAGATATGGGACTATTCGATTTTTTATTTTCAAGCGGCGTTTCAAACAGCCAAAAGAAAGCGCATCGCAACGCTGGTAATAATACATCCTCAGGCCATGAAAATTATGCTCGTGGCTATGAAGATGGTTATGATGACTGTTGCTGCGACCATGATTGTTCTTACGATGACTATAACGATAGTGGTTATTGCGATCGTGATGAGTATGAAGGTTGTGAGAATGATGAATGCTATGACGATAATTGCGGTTGGTAGTCACCTTCATCAACAGGATTATTAACATTATAATATCTATCAAAACAAAACATAGAAAAAGTATTATTAATTTAAAAAGCAACATTATGAAAAAGTATTTATTTTTCCTTCTTGCCCTTGTGGTAGCATCTTTTGCATTTATATCATGCAGTAGTGATGATGATTCTGACAATGGAGACTATGATAAGTCTATGATTGTCGGAACCTGGGAGATGACAGCAGTAAAAACATCGGAGTCTGGTACGTATGTTGACTGGCCTTTCAGAAAAACTTACGCCACATTCAATGCAGACGGTTCATATTACGGCTCAGGATATTTCGGTACTGGTCGAGGAACATGGTCTTTGAAAGGAAACACACTAAATACATATGTTGAGGGTGAACTATTTGCTTCTTATACCATCATTTCTGCAACCTCTACTGTTTCTGAAATGAAAATGTCTATAGGTGACGAATCTATATGGGTTAAATGCAAGAAGCAATGAAGCTAATCAAGCACTACTTTGTAATGCTTTGAATATACCTCAGAAGGATGACAGGGTCAAACGCCTTGCCATCCTTTTTAGTTGTATAGGCAGATGAAGAACTATATGCATGACGAAAACATCATTTTATTTGCTTTAGAAGTGTTATTTTTATAAAAAATGTCTGTTTTTTGAAGAAAAAAACTTATTTTTGCATTAAGAAATAAATAAAAAAACAAGAAACATGGACAATTCGATTGAACAATATGCTATAGGAGAATTACTCGATGGTAGATATTTTTACATACCATCCTACCAGCGTGGTTACCGCTGGACAGATAAGCAAGTTGATGATTTGCTTAGAGATCTTCTTTGTTTTGCAAATGATACCAAAGATGATTATGATTTTTATTGCCTTCAGCCGATTATCGCTCGTCCAATTACAGATGAGAAGAAGTTGAAGGAACTTTTCAAAGACGTTTCTATAGACGTTCTGCAGGAAAAGGGAGTATGGGAAATAATTGACGGTCAGCAAAGATTAACTTCAATATTTCTCTTATACAAATATCTTGTAGCTAAAAAAGGTTGGGATGCCGATACTCTAAAAGAGGAAGAAGATGGTAAAGAACTTTACCACATTCTTTATGCAACCAGAGAAGACTCATCGGTATTTCTCGAGAACCTCAACCTTGATATGATAAAGTCGGAAGATATTCAAAAAGACAATATTGATTTCTATCATATGGCTAATGCATTTAGATACATAGATAATTGGATTAAGAACGAAGGCAAAATCATCAACCAAAGATATAATCTGGGAGGTAGTCTTGACACTGTTCGAAATTCGTTCTTTAGTCTTCTTAATGGCATGAGAAATACCAAGACTGGATCTGTCCAGGTTCTTTGGTATGAGTTGGCTGAGGACAAGGAGAAAAGCAGCATTAAAGAATTTCAAAAGATCAATACTGGTAAGATCCGTCTTACTGATGCTGAGCTTATAAAAGGCTTGTTCTTATTAAACAAAAACTTTGAGCAGAGTTCTAAGTTCATTAAGCAATCAACTTTGGCTATCGAATGGGAATTTATAGAGAATACTCTGCATGCTAATAATTTCTGGTATTTTCTACAAAAGAAAGGTACAGATATGCCAAACCGTATCGATCTGCTATTCTCTCTAATTTACAAGAAACATATTCTGAGTGGATTGGATGAAGAAGAATGGAATGATCAATTAAAAGAAGCTGACAAGGATATTCAAGACACTAGAAAAAGTGCTATCTTTAGATATTATTATGATAAGTTTGAAGGGAAACAGGGAGAAGAACTGCAACAAGAAGTAGCAGAAGCATGGAAAGAGGTTATGACCCTTTTCCGTACTTTAGATGATTGGTTCTGTACACCTGCCACATACAATTATATCGGTTTACTAAGTCAATGTGGCGAAGACATCAGTCGCCTCATAATGCATTATGATAGAATGCCAGATGATTCAACTCAGGCTGACTTTATATTATATCTCAAAGAAAGAATCAGATTCTATCTAAGAGGTGTAAAGAGAGACGACGATGGCAACATTACGACTCTCTACAAAGACAGAAAGAATATTTACAGACTATTACTTACATTAAATATTCATCTGCTAAATATTCAAAACGACAAGTTGGAGTCAGAATCAGATGTTTACAAATTTCCATTTGATGTGTTGAATGCACAAGACTGGGATATAGAACACATCGACTCATTTCATACTAATGCATTAAAGAAAGATGATTTGAAAAAAGAATGGATTACGACAGCCTTTGAGGATAGAAAGAATTATCTTTCAGAAGAAGAAAAAACAACGATCGAGTCAAAAATGGAGAATAAGGATTATGATTCGGTTATTGATCTTTTGAAAAAGAATGCAGGCGAAACAGAAGTCGATGAAGATATTAAAAATGGCATTGGCAATCTGACATTGCTAGATTCTGAAACTAATCGTTCATATGGCAATAGTCTTTTTTGCACTAAGCGTCGTATTATAATTGATAGAATTAAGCAAGGTGTATTTGTTCCAGTTGCAACCCAATATATATTCTCAAAATTTTATGATGAGAAAGGAACGAATCGTTCTGTTTGGGCAAAGGAAGACATGGAGGCATATCAAAAATATATCGTAAAGATGCTTTCAGAATATTTACCAGAAAATAATTAAGAAAAATATGAATCATAGATATTCGTTTATTGATCTATTTTCAAAGAAAGTAGATTATGACAAGACAACTCAAGTGACAGTTTCAGGTATTGTTATACCGCAGATACAACGTCCTTATGCACAAGGACGTACGGATAGCATATGTACATATGTTCGCAATACATTTCTAGATGAGATTTTTGACAGTCTTCAGAAAGATGACGATGAAATTTTTGATTTAAATTTTATCTATGGAATTATCAAAGCAAGTAACGATAATTATAAGATGGAGTTGCTTGATGGACAGCAGCGTCTCACTACATTATTTTTGTTGTATTGGTATATTGCCAATGCAGAATTGGACGGCTCTGAAGATTTACAAGTAAGAGAATGTTTGAGTAAATTCGTATATGAAACTAGAAGTACATCAACTGTTTTTTGCCAAGAATTAGCTCTGTACAAGGTTGATTTTGGTAAAAAGATACCTAAAGAGGTTATCAGAAATGCTAAATGGTATTTTAAATCTTTTGATAGAGATAGTACTATCACGGCTATGTTGACCATGCTTGACGCTATTCATGAGCGATATACAGAATCGAATAGACATGATCTATACAAAAGATTACAATATTTGCAATTCTATGTGAAATCACTAGGGGTATTCAATTTATCAGAGGAACTTTACATTAAGATGAATGCTCGCGGTCTGCAATTAAGTCCGTTTGAAAATTTCAAGGCGGATTTGACCAACTTCGTCTCTAACAACGATTACCAGGACTATCAAGAGCAGGTACCGTTGTACAAAAAGAACTCAAAGGAAATGGTTCCTTTCTCTTTTAATTTCTCGGTTAAACTTGATGCAAAATGGGTTGATATTTTTTGGAAAAATGGAGCAGATGACTTTGATGATGCATACATGAGCTTCTTTTCTCGATTCTTCGCTTGTAAATACATTATTTCAAGTAAAGAAGATGTTAGTGATAAAGATATGCGTTCAGATAAAACAATTAAGTTCTTCTACACAAATGCAGAAGAGCAAATTGGAAGTAATGAATACTTTGGCTTCAAGTCTTTCGAAAACATGCTGAAAAGTCATCCAGAATACATCATCACTCTTGATAAGGTTCTGGACGTCATATACCATTATGACTATTCATCCGAGAGTAAAGTAATCTTTAGCAATATGCTTCCTGCATGGGAAAAGAACAAGGATCATGCAGGAGACGATTTCTATTGCAACACTTTGTCTAAAATGAGTCAGGTAAAACTGATTGCTTTAGGAGCTGCTATTGAGTTTATTGAGGCAATGCCAAACTTTGAACCGGCTATTTTTACTAAATGGATGAGATTCGTATGGAATATTATAGAGAACACTAACATTGATAGCTTAACTCCAGTTTCTTCTTTAATAAGAAAGTTCTCTGCAGTTATTCATTATATTGCAGACAAGGAATCAGAAGGGATATCATTTTATGCTGCCTTGAGTAAGTGGAGGGATGAAAATTCTTCAGAACGTGAAAATCGTGCTCTTTTGGAGGAAGTAGAAAAAGCTAGACGTATTGCAGAAAATCCAGATTGGGAGATGGTTTGGGCCAGTGTTGAAAATCACGCCTATTTCAAAGGTATGGTTACATTTTTCTATTCCCCAGAAATGACTATTGAAGAATATAAGAATAATGCAAATCGTGCTAAAGCTATGTTTGATAAAAATGGAATTAGCGATATATATAAGAAAAAGCATATTCTTATCAGAGCTATTGTTTCACAGTTTAACACATGGAAAGAGATCAACGAATTATATATCACAGAAAGAGCAGAAAAGAATAAATATCTAAAAAATATTCTGGCTTCTGATGATAAAGTTCGTGAAATGCTGCACAAAGTGTTATACCAAAAAACTGCTGATGAAATCACTGATACTCTCCAAAAATATATAGACAATGCGCCAGAACCAGAAGCGTGGCAAAATGCAAATGACAATGACAAGTTGGCTTATAAAATGGCTATCAAGAGACTTCGTACAGATGTTAACATGTATGACTGGATTTCTGCTGACGAAGAAAGATTGAAAGCTACGTTTAGAGTATATTGGTATGCTGGCCATATTATGTTTGCAGTTCCAAGAAAACAGTATGCAAAAATCGCCTTGGATACAGAAAGAGCACGAATGGCTCATAATCTGTGCGACTGCTATGGCTTCGTTTTCGATGACGAAAACCAAGAATTGATGTATAAAGATTATAAAGACTGTTTTGGAAATGAGATTTGGCTTCGTCAGGACCACCCAAAGTGCACTATATGGTTAGGCTTTAAGCAATATCATGAGTTCGTTATACATATCTCATGTAAGACCAAAAAATATGCTGCAGAATTATTGAAAACAATAGAAGGTGCATCTTATATTGATGAAGATGAAACATGGATTCAGTTAGAAGATTTAACTCACTATTCGTATCAGCGTTCTAATAAGCGTATTTGTGATGCTGTAGATGAATTATTGGAAGCAATTCAATAGCTATAACAAGAATAGATCATTTTCATAAAAAGTACAGATATATAGTCCAATAATCAAAGCAGGTAGAAACTATCTATCTGCTTTTTTTGTTCTACAACGAATTATTTTATATGATGCAGATAGACTGCACAATCAATTCATACCTTTGCAGCAGAAGTTAAACATTAATAGAAAAAGGTATGGGACTATTCGATTTTTTATTTTCAAGCGGCGTATCAAACAGTCAAAAGAAAGCGCATCGTAACGCTGGTAACAATACCTTCTTAGACCATGAGAGTTATGCTCGTGGGTATGAAGATGGTTATGATGACTGTTGCTGCGACCATAACTGTTCTTACAATGACTATCATGATAGTGGTTATTGCGATCGTGATGAGTATGAAGGTTGCGAGAATGATGAGTGCTATGACGATAATTGCGACTGGTAGTCACCTTTTGAAAATGGATTTTTCACATTATTATATTATAAGGTTATGAAGAAAATAGCAATTCTTTTAGCAGCTACAATGGTTTTCGCCATCAATAGCAATGCGCAAAGTATGCAATCTGGCTATAAAGGCCATGTTGACGCAGGTTATTCTGTTGGTATCGGTGACTATGACTTTGGTCGTTTTGAAGTCAACACAACACATGGCTATCAAGTGAATCCTTATATCTTCCTTGGTGCTGGTACTGGCTTGCATTTTATGTCATCTTACAAAACTGGTGATATGGAAATACCACTTGATGTAAGAGACAGTAAAGTTGATATCCCAGTTTTCGCAAACTTCCGTAGCAATTTTACAAAAGGCAAGTTTTCACCTTTCTTTGACATCAAAGGTGGAACGTTTGTTACCAATAACGGTGGCCTTTACGTGGTGGCATCATTGGGTGTTAGATATGCATTGAATAACAAGCAGGGACTTAGCTTGTCTATAGGCTATGCTGCCGAGAAACTTGAATTTGAAACATTTGAACGTTTCAATGGCAGATATGATATGAGTTATACTCGCAAGCCTGCTACATATGATACAGAGTCTGTTAGCGTCAAACTTGGATTTGATTTTTAGACTTTCTAAAAAGAAAAGTCTGAAAATTAGAAACTTACAAAAGCAGAATAAGATAAACATTAAATAAATCATTTTGAAATTTTTGAAGATTATGAAAAAAATAATACTATTATTCATCGTGAGTGCCTTATCTATTTGTGGTTTTGCACAGAAAACTGTTACTATTAAAGGTGGAACAATTGTCCCTTTAGAGGCAGTAAAGTCTGTTAGAGCAATAGATGTCCACGAAGGAGAAAGTGTAGATTTTAAAGTTAGTAGGGATGTTGTCATTGATGGAGTAGTTGCTATACCTGCAGGAACCCTGGCCAAGGGCTCAGTGTACGAGGCAAAAAGATCAACAGCTTTTGGTACTCGTGGTAGATTAGGTATCAAGGTCAAATATATGATTCTTCCTTCTGGCGACAATGTAAACTTCACATCTACAGATGTTTATATTAAAGGTCCTAACAGAACAGCTTTATCCGTTATTATCTTCTGCTTTACCTGCCTACCTTTCCCATGTGGAGGAAAAGCTGAAATGAAGCAAGGTTATGAGGTGGAGGCAACTGTTGCCAACAATGTGACCGTGAACTTATAAGTTCATCTATATAACTTAATTGAAACACAAAAGGATATGAAGAAGTTTATCTTAGGTTTCTGCTTAATTGCAATGCTCGCTTCTTGTGGTAGCAAGAATGAGCAATGGGAATACAAAGTAGTAAAGGTCGCAGGACACGATGCAGAAATTGCTGCAGATTTTGGCACCCTGGTGTTTGCTGATCAAACTGCAATGTTGAACAAGATGGGTAAGGAAGGATGGGAACTGGTCAGTGCTTACACAGAAACAGGTACAGCCTTTCCAAACTTCGGTAACTCAGAATACGTCACAGGTATCAGAGACAATACCAGAACTGCTGTCGTCAACTTCGTTTTCAAAAGAATCAGCGATGGCAAGGAAGAGGTAAAAAAGCCAGCAAAGAAAAAATAATAAGAAGAAATGAGATACACTGTAATATACATATTAACAGCATTGGTTCTGTCGTCTTGTTCCCATAAGAACGAGGCGATGGAACTTTCTCGTAATTTCTTCACATCGTTGTCAGATACCACTTATGGAAAGCCAGGTGATTTCTATCCACTATATGACAGCTTGCATATAGAGGCAAAATCAGATGCTATAGACATAGAAGAGTCTGACATCACTGTGAAGAATGATACTATCGCTGTTCGCTGCTATAACAACTATACTGATGCAACAGGCACATTCAAGCAGGACAGTATAACTTTGTTTATCGCTAAAGACAAAGAATCCTCCTGGTATATCTATGACTCCAAGGGACTGGTCACAATGGATGAAGATCAGGTATGGTTCGGCAGAGCGACTGGAGCACTTGGGAAGAAGCAACTCAATGATGTTGCATTGGCACAAAGATTAAGCAAGCTAAGTGATTTGATAAGTACAAAGTACTGGGACACGTGGGCAGAACTGAGAACTAAAGTCAAGATAGCCAACTGGTCATGGGAAACAAGTTATGATGGAACCGCTCATGGAGATGCTCGCATAGTGAATACACTTCCCTACTCTATCTCCGGTATCAAGTATCTTGTAACATATTATGACAGGAGTGGCAATTTCATGGCTGAGGATGATGGCAGAGTCAGCAAAACACTGAATCCGAGTGAGAAATACAACTTCACATTCTGGAGTTCGAATGCCAAATACCCAACGACTGCCAATCTCAGGCTCGATTTCTCGGACAAAACAGTTCTTGAACTGATGAAAGAGAAAACATATACAGGAAAAGAATTTGCCGAGTTTATCAAAAAGAAATAAGTTTAATCAAAGACAGACAATGAAAAAGATAATCGTTTTATTCATGCTGGTGATGGTAACCATCGGTGTACATGCCCAGTTTTCTATAAGCAATTCTACTCAGCGAAGAGTAATTGTTGCTTATGAACTTGGAAGCGATGGTTATTATAAAAGAGTAACCAAGAAGTCGGTTGAGCGTGTTGACAATATTGTGGGCAGCTATGCATATGACAAGAAAGCTCAAAACCTGTATGTCATAACTCCATATAGCAATCTTGTGATCACTCTTACCAAGGACTACGCCAAGATCATCAAGAAGAACAAGTCTATCCCCCAAGTAGCAGAAGATGAACTTGATGTGCTCGTTCAAAAATACTCCAAACAGTTGGATGATAAATATACTGCGCTAAATGAGGCACGAACAAAGCATATTCAAGACTCCATAGCTAAAGCAAAGGCTGACTCCATTGAAATAGAGAAGCTTAAAGCTGAAAGATTGACCAAACTGAAGAAAGAACGTTCAGACTATATGGAAACTCACAACTGGAGAATGGTGCCAACTGGAAATAAGTCTCTGTATTGTGACGAATGCGAGAAATCATTTTCAGAAGATTCATTATTCACTATTGGAATCAAAAATGATACCATTTATTACTTCACAAGAACTGATGGAAGACTGGGCTACACATATATAACAGGACATAAAAGTGAACTAAGCCAAAGTCTGAAAGAATACAGTCCTTTCAGGTATCACTATGAAATATTCAAAGATAGTCTTACAGATGAGTCAGAGGATTATGACCTGATTACAAGTGAGCTGTCATACCATTACCTTGATGAATACGTCAAACGTCTCAAAAAGAGAGCACCTTACGGCTTCTTTACAGATTGGGGATGGGATTCAGAATATTCATGTATATCATTCCATTTCAACTACATGAATACCAACAGAAATACTATAAAATACATCGATGTATATTTCAAGGTAACCAACGATGTTGGCGATTTGAGAAAGACAGGACATTTCCAGGGCACAGGACCACTTCGAGAGTTTGAATCTGCAAGCTGGGAATGGGACACTTCCTATTATTATGTGTCTGGAGACGCTTCAAATATGAATATCACCAAAGTGATACTAACATACATGAACGGTACAAAGAAAGTACTAACAGGCAATTTGCTTGTGTTTGAATAAACTACAGGGCATTTTCGAGCAATTCACGAACATACTTCAGAAGGATGACAGGGTCAAACACCTTGCCATCCTTTTTTGTTGTCAGGTGCAGATGAGGGCCAGTTGACATGCCGGAACTTCCAGATACCCCAAGCACCTCTCCTGCATTGACAAACATCCCCTTTGAGACCCAGAAAGCAGAAAGATGGCAATAGCTGATGGTATAGCCAGCAGTTCTGACTGTGACATACTTACCTGAGCGATTGTCATGGCCAACACCTGTCACTTCTCCTGGAAACATGGAAAACACTTTCTCGTAATGAGCTGCCAGATCCACGCCATTGTGCATGATGGTCTTGTGCTTCACCGGGTGATTACGCATTCCAAACCTTGAATTTATCTGAATGCTTTTCAACGGAAACGAAGCCCGAAGATAAGGAAGAACATCTTGGGAAAAATCCGGAGGCAGAGAATCAGCCTTCACCACAGAGTCCACAGAAGCAACATGAGTTGTTTCTTGTGGACTCTTCTTTTTAGATATACTATGCTTCTTCACATACCCAATCGTATTGAATTGGGCATGTGAAGGAGTCTTTGCGGACATCATTGTCAGTATCAACATCAGTATTTTCATTGCTTTCATGTTGCAAAGGTAATCAGACTCAACCTAACAACACGAAAGAAGTTACCTCTTCCCTATTATATCTAACTTTATTTATGTTTATAGTATGATAATTGAAGAATAATCATACTACTTTCATAACTATCTATAAAACTTTGATGATACTAACGTACATGTTTAACTTCTTCTATATCTACAATGTAACTTTGTTGTCGGTTTGGCTTTAGGCGCAGTCTGAATAAGACTTGTCATTAGGTCAGCCACCAAATAAAAAACGAATAAAACAGAAGCAAATGAATTACAATTTCGATGAGAACGAGATGCCTTATGGCATCCTTGAACGTTTCGGACTCACCCAGGCAATGATTGATGACTTGCCGACCGATGTCCTCCAGAACATCTACAATGGCCGCAAGTCGCCAGTCCTGCCAGTTCATATCACAGCCGATGATGGTGAGGAAGTCAAGGCACGAACCAGGTTCAGCCTGGTAAGAACAGCCGAAGGTGGCGTTGATGTGCTCTTCTATCCACAGCTCGATGAGTTAGACTTGAAACTCTTCAACGAGCAGCAGGAGAAGAACCTTGTTGCAGGAAAGCCTATCGTCGGTCATTTGGAGAGCAACGAGGTTGGCAAGGAACTCGGCAGCAAGTGTTTCTTCCAGCTTGATCCAGAAAGCAAGCAGGTACTCAGTGTTCCAACCCCGGTCATCGGCAGAAACATCCAGTATGTAGCAGACCGCTACCACCTCACTGGCGCAGAGATGCAGAAGTTGCAGAACGGAGACATCCTTACCATCGTAGAGGATGACGAGGAACAATCCATCGGTATCGACCTTAACTCCAACACCGGCATCCGTTTCGCAGCAGGCAACGAACTTGTCTGGAAGCGAGAAGCCAAGCGTGACTGGGATAAGTTCAACTTTGGCATCTTCGGCTGTTGGGCTATGGATGAAGACGGCAATCTCGACTACATTCCAGAAGAGAACTACACCGAAGAGATGTGGAATGAACAGAAGAAACTGGGAATGCGCATGATGCAGCGATAACCCAAAGTATTAACCCATAAAACAAGATTTCATGGCAAATGTAAAGTACTATCCAGAAGACGTGCTCGTGGAAAAAGTCCAGAGCGGAGAATATGGCTGGCTTGACTACATCAACCACCACTCACCTGAATGGCAAGAGGAATACACAGCCTTCTGCAAAGAGAAGGATCTCATTGTCAATGAGGAGTCGGCAGAGGAATTTGTCGATTGGAAGGGCGAGCAGATTGAAGCTGGCGAATAATCACACAGTACAAAAACAATAAACAGCATTAGAATATGTCTATCAGATCAAATGCATTACCAGTAGGCAGAGACCTGGCTCCTGAGCTTCAGGAGATTCTCAGAAAGAATGGTATGCAAGCACATATCATCAGACAAGGAGAAGGTTATCAGTTGGCCGTTCAAGGTCACGATTCCCCTCTGCTGACCTATGCCATCACAGCACAACAGCACAGAGCCTTGGTTGACTGGGGAGCAAACTCAGCCAACAAGCAAGCCTACAAAACTGTGGCAGAACTCGTGAAGAACGATTTCTACATGCCTCGTGACTTCGTTCATGCCAGAAATGCCAATGGCCGTGTTGCCATGGGACTCCACGGCTACCGCATAGGCGTTGGCGAATACGGCAGACTTCCCTGGAACAAACGACATGTCCACATGATGATGGATCCATATCACGGAAGATTCCTCGGTTGGACTCCACGATGCCAGGAAGGATTCCACATGCGCAGAGTTGGAGGAGCCATGTTCATGCAGGGTGCTCCAATCGTACCAGAACGTCCTGACGGCAGAATGAAGCCGGGCGAGTTGCAGAATGGCGGTTATGGCTTCTATTATAAAGGTGGTCAGCAAAACATGGTACAGCAACCTTCGCAGGATGTGTTGGCAGACCTGCAATCAGTTATTACCCCTGTAGTGGTTCGTCCACGTCCCAAGGAACCTGCCAAGCCATACAACGAACTCATCACCTCCAAGGTTTATTTCAGCAATGATAAATGGCAGGAGTGTCTTTCGTCTCATGGCATCATCGTAGATGCAGCCAACAAAACACTCACCATCCAGTCCACAGCCACCAAGCAGGACTTTGTCTATGACCTCACTGAGGATGAAGTGAAGAAACTGACCAACAACTCCATCAAGCAAGTACCTGTCCAGAACCGCATTGACATCATCAACAATGCCATTAGGAACGATTTCCAGGACAAACTGACGATGGATATGCTCAATTCCAAAGAGCAGATCAGCTTGAAGCTCAGACCAGAGATAGAGGCAGAACTCAACAACCGCCAGCAGATGGTGATTGACCAGTCACTCCCATCTAATGGCGATCAGATTACTATCGAGCCAGAAGACCGCAGTGTTGCCCATGTAGATGGCAATAGCCTGTATGAGCAGAACGAAAGCAAGGGATGGTTCCGTGAAGGCAAGCATGGCAGAGAGGTTCAGGTTGATGATATCAAGGTTGAACCAGTGCGTAATGAGCAGGGTGAAATCCAGAAAGACGAGAAAGGCAATGCCAAGTTTCGCATGACTGCCGTCATCAATGGTGAGAGCATCAGCCATGAGATTACCCAAAAGCAGTATGACAAGTTCATGGCTATCGATGACTACCACCGCATGAAACTCTTCTCCCACATCTTCAAGGAGGTGGATATGAAAACCATCCCTGGAGAAGGCAAGAATATCGGGGCTCAGATTGGAGGAGCTCTCCTTGCAGGACTTGCTGTGATGAGCGAACTGGGCAGAGACCGTCCAGCACCGGCAGTATTTGTAGAACACCATCATGACCATGCCCATGGGCCACATGTCTATTTCAAGGGCAGCGTGGATTCACCGCAAGACCTTGCTTCACGAGCCTTCGATGCAGGACTCAATGCAGGAGAACACGGTGTAGGCTTAGGTCATGGCAGATAAACAACAATTCACATTCAAGAGATGACAGACGAACAGACATTTGCAGACTACAGAAACCGTCTTAACATCAAGGACGTATTGGAGGACGCAGGCTACACGTTTTACAAGCGTGATGGCTTGCGCTATCCTGCGTATGTACGCCTGGGCAGCGACGGAAAAAGAATCAGTGGAGACAAGTACATTGTCATGCCCAACAAGAACTGCTGTTTCCAGCCGCCAACCATCAAGCTCTACTCTGTTACCTCCTTCATCTGGGAGCATCCAGAACTTTTCAAGGAGTACAAGAATGGCATGAAGGAATCTGCCCTTGTCCATAAGGTCTGCCAACGCCTGCTAAACATCCCGGTAGAACATCGGAGTCAGGACATGCATAATCCAACTGTCAGCAGCAAGCCATTTGACATCAATGACTACAAGATTGACCGTTTCAATCCTAAAGACTTCGAGTCACAGAAGCCGTTCTACGCCTTCTTCAAGTCAAGAGGAATTGATTTCGCCACCCGTTGTGCCTTCCATCACAGCTTCTTCCTCGCATCGAAAACCGCCAAGGATGGTAGCATCTATAAGAATCTCTCCTTCCCTATGCACATTCCTGGGCAACCAGACAAATGTGTAGGGTTAGAGGAAAGAGGCTATCCTCGAAAGGATGGTTCTGCCCGAAAAGGCATGGCTATTGGTACCAACGCCAGTGAAGGATTATGGATGGCAAGTCCCAAGAAAACGGCACTTCAGGATGCCCGTATTGTGCTTGTCTTTGAAAGCGCATACGATGCCATGGCATTTTACCAGCTGCAGATGCGCAAGGAATCCGGTTTGGACCAGCGTGGGCGGCAGGATCTGAAAGCCGGAGTCTATGTTTCCACTGGAGGTAACCCAAGCTATGGGCAGATACAGGGATTGCTGAAAGCAGCACCCCAAGCCACCTTCCACCTTGGCTTTGACAAGGATGTGGCAGGAAAGCAGTTTGTGGCAAACTTCGAGGATATTGCAAGCAAACAGTGTCCAGTTGCACCGGGAAATGTACCTACTGACATGAGAGAGTTCATGGAAAGCTTCGACAAACAGCCGAAGACCATCAAGGAACTGCTAAGTTTCAACGATGAGAACTATAGCTTACTCCCCCATGAGCTCAAACAGCTATACCTGTTTTACGATTCTGCAAAAGAAGAGGCATTGGAGTATCACTACTCTCCCTTTTTGTGTAAAGAAGACAAGCAGGAAGCTGCTGACAAGATGAACAAAGCGTTCAAGGACTTCAAGGATGCACTGCTACAGAAGCTCAACCTGCACGAAGACCAAGACCTCACTCCCGTGAAGATTATTCGGGAAGAGCCATCGGAAGGCTACAAGGACTTCAATGACGAACTTTTGGATAAGAAACAGTTTTCTATGACCGACGTAGTAGAGACCGCATTTGACGAGAACGGTGTGGACTTGACCTTTGAACGGCAAGAAGAGAACGAGGAAACCAAACATCATGGATTTAAACGATAATGAATATGGCAGACCCAATCAGACGATACAACATCATCACCCTTCGCCCTCACTGGGCGCAGTACATCATCTCGCAAGGGATGTCGTTCATCATCAGCTGTGCCCTGTTCCTTGTTGCCGGTCACGACAGCATCACCTACAAGATGCCTTTCGTGGTACTTGGAGGTGTGATGACCTGCATCATGCTCTATAGATGCTTATATCTCTACAAACTCAGATACATCATCACCTCTGAACAGCTCATCATCCAGCATGGAGTGCTGACCAGAACCAGTGACTACATCGAGCTGTACCGAGTGGTGGATTTCAGCGAGAACCGTGACATTCTGGAACAGTTATTCGGCTTGAAGACAGTATGGATATTTAGCGGAGACCGCTCCAATCCCAAACTGGACATCTACGGTGTGAAGGAAAGGTTGGACGTGGTGAGAATCATCCGTGAACGTGTAGAATACAACAAAAAGAGAAAAGGCATATATGAAATCACCAACAGATAACAGAAGAAGCAAGGTTGTTGCAGTCATTACCTTAGCGTTAATGCTACTGCCTACTATAGCTCATGCTCAGGTTGCCTCCAGCAATCCATTGGAGTATGTTGCCTTGGCTGAGGGAAACGAACTTATCAACGGTCAGATCAAGAACCAGATAGAAGACCAGCAGAAGACTGCATTCCTGCAGAACACCATCGCAGCCGAGTTCTCGCAGATTCACAAATGGGAAAAGAAGTATAACAGCTATCTGAAAACGGCATCGGGTTATGCTTCCACGTTGAAAGCCTGCACCTCGCTCTATGACGATGGTGTGAGGATCTTCATCAACTTGTGCAATCTAAAGAAAGCCATAGCAAGCAACCCACAGGGTATTGTGGCAACCGCAAGCATGAACAACCTATATATCGAGACCGCCACAGAGCTCGTCACGGTATATACTACTTTAAAGGATGCCATAGCCAAGGGTGGCAACGAGAATATGCTCACAGGTGCAGAACGAAGCAAGACCCTCTGGGAACTGAACGACCGTCTGGCACAGTTCAACAAGAAGCTGTCAAGGCTATGTCTAAGCATCAGATACTACACCATGGCCGATGTCTGGAACAATGTCACGGCAGGAATGCTCGACCGGAGCAATGCCGAGATAGCCAGTCAAGCTCTTGGCAGATGGCGCAGATGTGCCAGAGTTGTAACACCATAAGAAAGATTATTTGAGGATAACATTTATGAAACGTCTCTATGCTCTCATATTACTTCTCTTTTCTCTCATCCTTCCCTTTGATGGGCAGGATGGGAGTTTTCTCCGTGCCCAGGGAAATGACCCTGTCCTGGCAGGTATGATATTCCAATATACCGACAAAGCCAAGAAAGAGTTGAAGCAGCAGGAACAGATGATGCAACTTGTTTCTACAGGCCATATATGGATCAAGGAAGAGGTAGAAGGTACAACCAACCTGCAGAAGGAGTTCAACAACTATCTTGACCGATTCAACAGCATCATCAGCTATGCAGCGCAGATTTATGGTTTCTATCATGAGATAGACCGACTCGTCGGACAGCTCGGCACTTACAGCCACCAGCTAAGCCATCAGACAACCAATGCTCTGGCCGTAGCTCTATCGGCAAATAGAAATAAGCTCTATCGGGAACTTGTCATGAGCAGTGTCGAGATAGTCAATGACGTTAGGCAGGTATGCCTCTCTAATAACAAGATGACAGAGAAGCAGCGACTGGAGATAGTCTTTGGCATACGACCGAAACTCAAACTGATGAACCAGAAACTCAAACGGTTGATACGGGCAGTGAAATATACCGGACTGTCAGACGTATGGGCAGAAATAGACTATGGAGCCAGGAGTGAAGTGGACAAGCCTACCATTGTACAGCGATGCAAAGAACGATGGCGAAGGAATGCAAGACAATGAAGTAAAGGTTCAATATATTCGGTTAACAAACAATAGTACAATAATTTAGAAATAAAAAGCATTATGGGTTGGGGTTCATTTTTAAAATCAACCCTCCGATTGGGAGGAAGGATGACCAGTGCAACTGCACACACTGTGGGCAGTGCTGTGCTTCATCCTCAGCAGACCTTGAAAGGCGTAGGTTCTGCCACTAAAAGCGCAGTTGTCGGAGGAAGTCTTGGTTACATTGGTTGGGAGAAACTCACCACGGACAAAAGCGTAGTTGGCATAGTCAGCGATGCCGTCATAGGAGAAGACACCACCAAGAAGATTGGCGACACTGTATCAGGGATTGGCGATGGCGTGAAAGACTTGAAAGACTCTGTTACAGGACTCTCTGACAATGTTAATGGGGCTATCAGCAGCGTGGATTCCAAGTGGAGCGGGATGTCTGGCTTCCTTAGAGCCATGTTCTCTGGTCATGGTGGTGACATGTTCGGAAACTTCTTCAGCAACATCGGCAAAGGCAACGTTTCAGGTCTCAGCCTTGTAGGACTTGTAGTCTCTGCCCTCCTCGTCTTCGGTCGCTTCGGATGGTTAGGCAAGATAGCTGGAGCCGTTCTCGGAATGATGATGATAGGCAACAATGCCAATCTAAGCAGCCTACTTGGTGGCAACAGTGACCGTAAGGCAAGCAACCACAAGGAAGAAGAAAAGCTGCAAGAAGTAGAACAAACCAATACTGTAAGCAGACGAAGATAACAAACACTATAACAAAGTATTATACAATGCACTATACACAAGAAATGATACTGCATTCCGATAGTGGCTATTGCATGCCATTCGAGGAAAGAAACGGAGAAGTGACCATGTCCCTGGGCTACGGCAAACAGAAGCATCCGCACACTGGAGAGTCTTTTTTCCATCATGGAGTTGACTTCAAGGTCAAGAACTACCTGCTGTCTGCAGTAGCTACCGGCAAGGTGACAGGACTGGGCAACGATGCCATTCACGGCATCTACCAGATTACCCGATACGGTGACTATGAAGTGACCTATGCCCACCTGAGCAACGTATTCGCCAACTACGGCAAAGAAGTAAAGGCAGGGCAAGTCATCGCTGTCAGTGCCGACTCCCTCCATGTAGAAGTCAAATACAAGGGGGAAGAACTCAATCCACTGGAGTTCCTCACCATGATCTATAGCAATCTGAAAGTGATGGAACAGAACGGCAAGCCAGGCGCTGCACCTCAGTTCGTTACCCTTGACATGGATGTTCATACCATGTATGACAATGACCAGAAGGAGATTGAAGACCTCATGATGCGCTTCTTCCCCGACTACATGAGCGACATGAGCCAAGGCATCTATGCCCTACCAGAGCATACAGAACTTGCACTTCGCAACATCTTCACCATGTCGGCCATGAAGAATTACTTCTATGAAACCCTGCCTTCCATGGCGAATCCATTGGGAATGGGATCAAGAAGTATTCCAATAGCCGAGCGAGTACAGAACCTCCTTATTGGAGATTTCCTCAACTATCTCGCTTTGCGCCATCAGATCTTTCTGTCGAGTATGAGCGCCATCGAAAAAAAAAAGCACAAGACCGGGCAATAGCGACAAGCGGAATAGTTGACCCACTGGCAGAACTGGACATCGATGTGCAAAGCTTCGACATTCCACGCCTGGTGAGCGTCTATCCCGACAAGTCGGGAATCAGATGGTGGACTAAGGCTTGGTTCAACAACAGCGAGAAAGGCGAAGCTGCCATTGAGATAGAAAGAAACCTGGCCATCAAGTTCATCAACGACAACATCGAGAAGGACGAATGGCTGGAGGAATATTTCCCAAAACAGATGGAAGTCTATCACAATGCGATCGAACAGACCAGGGAGCAAATCCTCAACCAATTAAACTTGTAAACATAAAGCTATGGTAGAGTCAAAACAGGATAAGATATTCAATACTAAGGTCATACCGATAATGAATAAAGTTCGGAATGACCTACAGAACAAGCTTGCGGACGAGTTGCGATCAAACTCTAATTCGTTTGCAGGTCTGATGGCGGCAGCAGCTGGACCTGACGGTGGTATGGCATCCATGCAGGCGCAAAATGACACCCTCAAATACACCGGCAAATGGACATCCAAGACCACGGAAGACTATATCGCAATGGTCAAGAAAGAGTTGAAGCGACAGCATATCACGGTCAATGCCTCCATGGAACAGAAGATGATCGACAAGATGATAAAGGACAAAATACCGAAATCATCCATCGACTACATCATTCGAAAGGCAGCCACCAGTACCATCTTCTACCTACCGCAGGAAGTTGCAAAATCGCCATTGGAGCAAAAGATAGACTCAGAGGCAGAGAAGCGATATAAGCCATCTGTCTGGGAAAAGAACGCAGGTATTGCCCTTGGCTCAGTAACCGACCTTGCCTGTATGGGAGGATTGGGTGGTGGTTTGAAGACAGCCGCCACATGGATTGGAAGCGACATGCTCGTCACCCATGTTGGTGATAAACTCAATGACCGTTCCGATGTTCCCATGATCATTGCACCGGGAAAGGAGGATGAATACAGACGAACGCAGCAGGAAAAGAAGAAACAAGCGGAGCAGAAACCGCAGAACAAGCCACAATCTGAGGAAGAAGCACAGCAGACTGAACCATCAGAAGAAGGGAACCAATCTGAAAGTGAAGCCAACAACACGCAGCCCGAACAGACTAACATGAACGGTTGGCAAGGGCTTCTCACGTCATTCGGCCTCAACGGTATCAGCGATATAGGCCATAATCTTGGTTATGTATTGGCCATGCTTCCAGATATGCTCGTCGGCATGTTCACCGGTAAGACCAAGTCCATCAATATCAAGGATAACATGATGCCTATTGCAAGCATTGTTGCAGGTATGTTTGTCAAGAACCCGATTCTCAAAATGGTGCTCATAGGCATGGGAGGCATGAATCTTCTCAATAAGGCAGGACATGAAGCCTTGGACAACTTCAAGACACAGGATCATCCGCAACAAGCTGGTGGCAGAGTCAACTATCGCATCTATCCCGAAGAGCCTCTGAATGCACGCATCCAGAATCCGGAGATAAGAGCCAACTGCCTGATAGCAACCATTGACAGAGTGCCCTGCACCATTGCCCTTCCAGAAAAAGTTGTGGATGCCTACCGTCAAGGAGCGCTGCCTCTCAACACCCTTGCCAATGCTGTGCTGGCAAAGAATGACCAGATGCGACAGATAGCATCCGAGAAATACGAGGCTGGCGAACGACAGACAGTCATCGAGAGACCACTTGCTCAAAGATAACATAGAACAAAGATGAAAAGATACTGGTATAAGTTCCGTGTCAAATACGGTAAAACCCTTGACACTGGAAAAAACAAGAAAGTCAGTGAAGAATACCTGGTAGATGCCGAGAGCTTCACCGAGACAGAGAAACGTGCCACCAAAGCTGCTACAGAGCTTATCGGTACCAGAGACTTCGACATCACGGCCATCTCACGTGAACCTATCACGGAGATTCTGAAAGAAGACGAGAATGAAGGCAACCACTGGTACAAGACCGTTGTCTCCCTTGTCACTGAGGATGAAGACACTGGCGTAAAGAAGTTCTCACCACAGACCATCTACGTCAATGCTCCTTCGACAAAGGAAGCAGACCGCATGCTACGTCAGCACATGAGCAGCAGTGTGACAGAGTGGGAAATCAAATCCATAGCCAAGACCAAAGTACTTGGGGTTCTTGGCTATAAGCAATGATCACAAAAACATCATATCCATGACAGAAAAGAATCAGCAAGAAAAGATGGCTGCAGAACGTCAGGTGGAACTGTTCACCAAGGCGTTCGGGAAAGCCAAGGAAGATAATGGCATTTGGCTGGACAACAACGGTCGCAAGGCTCCTGGACTCTACCAGAAGCATTTGCAGGTATCAGCCTTCAATGCCATCATCTTAGGAATGCACGCCGCTCAAAACGGCTACAAAACCAACCAATATACGCTTTTTTCGGAAGCGAAGAAACGTGGTGAGTCTGTTCAATCAAAAGAGAAAGGAGTACCATTCCTCTGGTACAACTGGAACGAGTATGTCAACAAGCACAACCCTGAAGACAAAATCAGCCGTGCAGACTACCAGGCTCTCCCTTCAGACAAACAAGCAGACTATAAAGGTATCAGAAGCCGTGAAGTAAGAGCCTTGTTCAATATCGAGCAGACTACCCTACCCATGGTTGACAAGACCGCCTTTGAAGCAACAGTCCAGGAATATGGCAGGTTGAACGACCGAAAGGATGTAGAGTCAGCCTCCACTGCCATTCGCCAAGGTGTAGAAAAGCTTCTGGAAAAAGCACGTGAGAACATGGTCGAAATCCGCAGTGACTCTACCGGTGTAGCACATTACGACAGCAAGAGAGACATTGTCTTCCTGCCCAAAGCATCTTCCTACGAATACTATGAGGATTATGCTCGTGATGTAGTATCGCTACTTGTTACAGCCACTGGCCATGGGCAGCGACTGGCTCGTGAAGGTATGGTAACGAAGAACGGAAAGGTCTCTGCAGAGGATGCCATGAAGCAGGAGCGTCTGGTCACAGAGGTTGCCACCGCCGTAAAACTCCAGGAATTGGGAATCTCAGCCAAGCTCTCCCCGGAAAGCATGGCTATGACCGACTATTGGGCAAGAGAACTGAAAGAGAACCCTTGTCTCATTGATATACTGGAGAGGGATGTCAACAATGCCGTGGATATGCTCCACAAGGCAGAACGTGGTGAAAAGGTTGAATTGAACAGCAAGACAGCCAGAAATCAGGCAGATGCCATCAAGAGCATCCTTCCAAAGCACTACTATGTGGCTGACGAGATCAAGACCCTTCCCAACAAGTCCACCAAGGAGTTTGTCCTCGTAAAGGATGCAGAGGGTAAGATGGCAGATGTTGTCCTTCCAGAAGGTGCATCGCTGGGTATGGATAGCGACATTCCTGGTATGAAGAAAGGTCGTATCGAACATGCCCTACAGAAGGAAGGATATGAAACTGTCACATTCTACAATGTTGATGGTTCCATGGGCTACCGCCCTGACGACAGTTTCTTTGACGGCAAGGCTGTCTCTGTTGCCAGACTCAACAACTGGAGCCTGGAGACCATCACCCTGCTTGATGTCTCAGATGCAGTGAAACGCTCTGGAGCCGTGGACTTCGACAAGATCCTGATGCTGCGTGACGATGAAGGCAAGTGGGCACTCTATCTGAAGCCTGAGAATGAAAAGGCTTTCAGCGTATATCCAGACAAGGCCGATGTAAACCTGTTCTTCACCACAGTAAAGCAAGGTGACGAGGAGCTTTCAGACACTATGCGTCAGGACATGGCACAGAAATACTACATGGAAGCTTCCAATAAGCCGGAAATGAAGGTTGACCTCTTCAAAAGCAACGTTCCTGCCGAAGAGGTGGACAAAATCCAACGTGTCAACATCTTCAAGACCAAAGAGACGGACAATCAGCCAAGTGTCATCCTCTGTATGCCTACAGTGAATGGAGAAAAGCTCAATCCTCGTGAGATTTCACCATCCCAATGGCAACGTATGTGGCTCGCCGAAAACATGCAGGACTACAAGAAACACCTTGCTGCCAGTCTTTTTGCCGATGTACTGCGCAAAGACCGGACCGATGCGGTAGCTGTAGGCACAGAAAAATCGGAGCAGGAAGCTCAGAGCAATGAGGTAAAGCAGAACACCGCTCAGCAAGAGGAAGACAAGGCTACGGAGGAACAGAAAGAGGAAACTCCAGAAAAGAAAGAGCAGAAGCAGAAGGAAGAAAAGGTAAAGGAAGAGAAAACGAAAGCTGAGACAAAGGCTGCCGTTGTAGCAATGACTCCGATGTTAAAGCAATTCTACGAGCTAAAAGGAAAACATCCTGATGCAGTGTTACTTTTCCGTTGTGGAGATTTCTACGAGACCTATTGTCAAGATGCCGAGAAAGCTTCAAAAATCCTGGGCATCACGCTTACCAAGAGTTCCCATACCAAGGATGCAGACGGCAAGTCTCTGGCCATGGCTGGGTTCCCATACCACGCTCTCGACACCTATCTGCCGAAACTCATCCGTGCTGGAGAACGGGTTGCCATCTGTGACCAGTTGGAAGCCCCCAAACGTGCCACAGAGGTAATTTCTCCCTCCAAGGTAGAGAGTCCTCAACAGGAACAGAACAATTCATCAGGAATACACAGATAACATGTAATCATCATGTCAAGGAATCAAGAATATGTAGAACAATATGCAGAGTATGCCATGGAACAGATGCGCCGATATGGCATACCTGCTTCTGTCACCCTTGCACAAGGCATCTGCGAGAGTGCAAGCGGACAGAGCGAGTTATCCCGAAAGGGAAACAATCATTTCGGCATCAAGGCTACTTCCGGTTGGGTTCAGAACGGTGGCAAGTACCTCGTATATACCGATGACCGTCCTAACGAGAAGTTCTGTCAATACGCTTCTGTTGGCGACTCATATGAGCATCATTCCCAGTTTCTGAAAGGAAACAAGAGATACAGCTCGCTCTTCAAGCTATCCCCCGATGACTACAAGGGATGGACAAACGGACTGCAGAACTCCGGTTATGCCTCCAACAAGAAGTACGCTTCAAGTCTTCAAAGCATCATCGAGAAGAACAACCTGCAGAAGTATGACCAGATAGTCATGAAGGAGATGAAATCGCAAGGAAAATCATTCGGTACCGAAGCCAATCCTCGTCAGCAAGGAGAACAAAGCAGCCAGAAGCCGAGTTCTTCAAAGCCTGCGGAGAGCGAAAAGTATTCCTATCCATTGAAGAGAAACGAGTTTATGCTCGTCACCTCACCTTTCGGTATGAGAAAAGATCCGCTCAATCCGACCAACACGCAAATGCACAAGGGCATCGACATTCAAGCCAAGCATGACAATGTACTGGCAACGGAAGATAAGGGCAAGGTCACTCAGGTCAACAACAATCCGAATACTGCAGGTGGTCTGTCTGTAACTGTAGAATACAACAGAAATGACGGCAGCAAGTATCAATGTACCTACATGCACCTGAGCAGCATTGCTGTCAAGACTGGCGATAATGTAAATGCCGGTCAGCGATTAGGCGTGACTGGCAATACGGGAACCAGAACCACTGGTGAGCATCTGCATTTTGGGGTGAAAAGTATCTCTGCGGATGGCAAGGCACGGGATATAGACCCAGCAGCATATCTTGCAGAAATCTCTCAAAAGGGAAACATCCAGTTGCAGACTCTCCACAACGGCAAGGACATCACCGCTCAGTACAAGGTTAGCAATCCTGTCTCACAAGGCGAAGTGACAGACACAGCACAAAGTCCTGAAGACTGGATGAAGAAGCTTCTGTCATCTGAGGACAGCGGAGTGAAAATGCCAGGCGATGACTCTGTCATTGAGATGGCTATGACCATGTTCACCTCTCTCATGGCACTTGCCCTGCAGATAGACAACAAGAGCGAAGAAGAGAAAATGCAAAAAGTGACCGACTCGGTTGTCAGCAAGAGCATCGACCTCTCCTCGCTCCTTCCCTCTTATAAAGCCTGTTCCGTGAACATTCAGGATGGCAAGCCTTATCTCCATGTAGATAACGGAACCGTACAGTTTACAAGAGAAATGCCCCAGGCAGAAATGACAAAGCTCCAGCAGACGCTCGGCAATGCCAATCTGAGCGATGATGACAAGCGAAGAGGTGTTGCCTCTATCATCCAGGCAGCGACGGTATCTCAGCAGATGTCACAGAACTACCAGAAAGGCGTTGACAATCAGCAGGACAGACAGGAATCTGTTCAAATCAAATAATGAAGTAAAACAATAAGCCAAGTTTATTATGATTAAATGTAATGTAACCGTATGCGGCACGGTATGTCGCCAGGCACAGATGCGTGCCAACAAGGAAGGTAAGCAGTTTATCTCTTTTGGAATCAGCGTAGTGGTTCAAGCCAAGACCGGTATCAACAAGACTGTAGAAATCAGCGTGGCCAAGGATGGTGACAATCAGGCTGAACTGGTCAACTATCCCGTAGGTTCCCGTATAGAGGTGGCAGGAGTTCTCCAATTCCATAAGAAAGGCGATGCGCTTTACCTCAATCTCTCGGCTTCGGGAGTGAATACCTTCAATGCAGGAAGCCAGGACGCAATCACCGGCACCATGGAGTTCCGAGGAACCATCGGCAAGCAGGTTGAGGTGAAGACCGACAAGAAAGGCAAACCTTATACCCTATTCTCTGCCTACAGCAGCGAGAAGGATGGTGACAACTATGCCTACACCTGGATTCGTTTCATGCAGTTTGACACCACAAAGGCAGATTGGGTACAGGCTAAGGCTGGCATCAATGCCAAGGGTGATCTGCAGGTGGGAGCCTACAACGACCGCCTCGACCTCACTTGCCGTGTCACAGAGCTTACTCCATGGGAGAAGAAAGCAGCATCCACCAACCAATAATGAATGATTATGGCTGATTACAAGAAATATAATACAGATGGCCGTAGCAGTGAAGACCGGGCTTTGGACAAGTTTGCCGAGATGATGATCGAGAAGATCAACACCTTGCAGAACGACTGGAAGAAGCCTTGGTTCACTGAAGGTTCGCTGACATGGCCTAAGAACCTGTCAGGGCGTGAGTATAACGGCATGAATGCCCTGATGCTCATCATGCACTGTGAGAAACAGGGATATAAGTTGCCGGTGTTCTGCACCTTCGACAGAGTTGCCGGTCTGAACTTCAATAAGGACAAGCAAGGAAAAAGACAGCAGGTTAAGGACAACAATGGTGAAGCTTTGCCTCAGGTGACAATCCTCAAAGGCGAGAAGAGTTTCCCGGTTTTCATCACGACTTTCACCGTTGTGAACAAAGAGACAAGGGAGAAAATCAAATACGATGACTACCGTCTAATGTCCGAGGAGCGACGCAAGGAGTATAATGTATATCCTAAATTGCAGGTTTACAATGTGTTTAATGTGGCGCAGACCAACTTGCAGGAAGCTCGTCCGGAACTCTACAAAAAGCTGGAGGCAGCTGCAGGAGTGAACAGACCTTTGAATCAAGGTGATGACTTCTCTTTCCCTGCCATGGATAAGATGATCAAGGAAAACGGATGGATCTGTCCTATCAAGCCTGTCTATGGAGACAATGCCTACTACAGCATTTCGAAGAATGAGATTGTCATTCCTGAGAAACGCCAGTTCAAGGATGGAGAGTCCTTCTACACCAATCTCGGACATGAGATGGCTCACTCTACGGGTTCAGAGAACCATTTGGGCAGATTGAAGCCTGCATCTTTCGGAAGCGCAGAATACGCCCGTGAGGAACTGGTTGCCGAACTGAGTGCCGCCCTGGTAGCCCAGCGCTTCGGTATGACCAAGCACTTGAAGGAAGACAGTGCCAGTTATCTGAAAAACTGGCTTGATAGCTTGAAAGAATCACCAGAGTTCATCAAGACTACGCTTACCGATGTGAAGAAGGCTTCTCACATGATCAACCAGCATATTGATGCCATGCAGCTGAAAATAGACCAGGAACAAAGTCAAGAGGCTGAGCAGAAGCAAGAGAAAGCTCCAACGATGTATTACGCATCAGTGGCGTATCTCCAGACTACCGATGCTACAGACCGTCTCGACAAGTTCAAAAATGACGGCAACTACGATGCACTCCTCACTGAGGCAAAGGAATATGACCAGGGTGATGCTCCTGATTTGTCCAAAATCAATCTCTCACCGACAAAATACCGTGGTGATGACCTTCTTATAGAGGATGAGCATTATGCTGTAGTATATAATCCGACTGTTGGAGGAACATACGATGTGATGCGCAAGGTAAGCGCAGAGGAAATCAAGGATAACATCATCCGCTATGGTCTCCCTGAGGATGCAACAGACGACGTGAAGGAAGTTGCTAAGCATATGGAAAAAGAAGAGGTTGTTGCTCAGGAAGAAGAGCAACATTACCATCGAGGACGATAATTTATCCCTTTACTGAATAGGGTAATACTATCACTTTACACTTTTTCGGGTAGGAGGTAAATACTAATTATCAGGGTATTTTGCCTCCTACTTAAGTTTATAAACAACCATAAAAGAGGAAAATTAATCTTTACTAATCATCCTTTCCAAACGCATTCAATTGTTCGGTGAGAAGCTCTATGACTTCCTGAAGATTTTTTATCTGATATTTCAAGTTCTCAATGTCTTTATTTTTATTATCACTCTTGCCCTGTTCACGACGAAGAGCTTCTTCTAATTTGCGATTGAAATCCTTCTCTTTATTAATGGCAGCTTGCTGCTTTTTGATGATTTCTCTATACATACGAACCTTTTCTTCTTTCTCTTTTTTTGCTTTTTGCTTTGCTTTTTGCTTTGCTTTGTACAATGCTATTCCTCCACCAACAATAAGGATTCCACCAACAATCACACCAATACCCGTCGCAGACAAACCTGCCCCTGCTGCTACTGCACCACTACCAGCAGCACCTGCTGCAGTTAAAGCTGCCATACCTAATCCAGACAAAGCACTACTACCAACAACGACTGAACTACCAGCTGTAATTCCTGCACTGACAGCTAAAGCACTTAAAGCTCCACCACCTGCATATCTCCAAATATTGGAGGAATCCTTGTATACACAAATAGTGTCTTTAAGTGACTTGGATGGATCATTGATAACAGAAGTTACACCATCCAACATAAATTGTATTTTTAATAGTTCTTTATTCATAGCTTTATTATATATTTTATTCAAACATTTTATCTAATTCTTTAAGTTCATTTGCTGTAACTTTATCAAGTTCTTCATTGATAAATTGTTCTTTTACCTTGGTTATGAACCTAATATCAGAGAACAATCGCCACAAAGTAACAAGAAGTCCGCCTAAATCAAGTTTTTTTAAAGCTTCTCCTACATTGCCAGAATAAGCATTAACACCTACATACGCAAGATTTATACTAGAAGATATGGCGTTAGAATACAAAAGAATTTTTCGTGTTCGAACTTCATAGAAATCTCTGCGATGATCCTTTTGGGGATTGTAAAAAAATCCATGTAGCAAGGAAATTAGCATATTTATGAATATTGCAAAAACAGCCTGTGAGCCAACGCGTGCTGCATCTTTTGCAAGACACAATGCGTCATATTGCTCGCTATATAATTTGCCTGCTAACTCTGGGCTAAAACTGTCAAGAAGAGGTATCGGTAATCCTCTTTCAGTAAATACATCTGACTTTAGATGAGCGTATTGGGCAAACAGAGCTGCAGGAAGTCTAAATTTGTCCTCTTGTATACTGTCATAAACCTCATAAAACATTGTTGCAGCGGAAATTTTTTGTCCAAAGATTCCACCTGGATACTCAACACGGTATGTCCCGTAATTAAACTTTCTTGAACAAGTAATGCTACATGTCATTAGATTTGCAGTTCCAAAAATCCATCCTAATATAGGATCATGGCCTAAAGTATTTTTTCTATGAGCGCCCTTTCCTCCATCGTCAAATCCATCTGGACCAAAAGATTGCGCATCATATGGACATACCCAATGAGTTTTACCACCATCAGTTCTTGTATACTGCCCAAAGATGATATCCTTCCATGTAGGATATTTATCGCTATTTATATTATCTTTGTCTCCATGTTTTTTATTCCAGTCATTGAGGTCTTTTTTCTTAGCTCTATCACCATCATGGCTATCAACTCGCTCTCCTCTGTCACCTAAATCACCTAAGACTTCCTGGATAATAATCCACCTTGCAGTCTGCAATGCCACTGCTATCATTAAAAATGCTATATCAACTTTGCTAAGCTTTGTTTTTTTTTCGAATTCTTGGTTGATACGAGCTACTTCTTCTTGGCAATACTGAAATTCTTTTGCACTCAACAAGTCCTCAAGTATAACATCTCCCTCTATGGATTCATTTGCTTTATCCAGTATGTCACTCCATGCAGGAATATCATTCAAAGAGATTTTCTCTTCTGTCATGAAGTCTGTAGCGTCATTATCCACACAATGTATTGGTTTTGATATAGGATCAAGTATCTTTATGGGATTCAAGCCCTGTTTCCTGGCTAACTCTAAAGCCTTTTTGCGAAGCATTTCAGCTTTAGAGTATAATTCGGCAATTTCCTTATCTTGCGAATCACACTCTGCATTTAGTTTATCCTTTTCGGATTTTAACTTCAGACTCTTTTGTCTAAGTTCCTGCAACTCTTCTTGTTGCATTTTGATAATCTTATTTCGGTCTAGTTCTTCTTGACTATATTTATATGTACCTTTTCGCTCCATATTAAAAACCTTTTTTATGAGATTCAACTTCATATTTATATAGTTTTTACACTACAAAGATAACGAATTATTACGATAATAATTGTATAAACTGCTTAATATTTGCAACAATCTGACATTTTTAAAAAGATATACCCCACTTATGGTATCATATTTTATATGATGTTAATTTGATGATTCACCATGATAAATCTCTCCTACTACCTGTGTTATTTCTTCTGTAAAACAAATATGGGGAGTTTACTCATCACGAGCAAACTCCCCATGGTGTATGAGAGAAGAATTTTAGTGCTTTTCTCAAAAGCTACGTTCAGTATATATTATGTATATATGTGTACATGTATTCACGTATTCATGAATACACGTTTCAGCCTATTTTAGCAAAACAACGGTTGTAAAGCGGTTTGCCTCATTTTCCGCATATTTGTCTATACCGCCTAAGTTGTAGGCCTTGATCTGGCTCTTATCTACACCTCGCTTGATGAGAGCCTTGGCTATAAACTTGGCACGGCGCTTACCCAAATCCTGGTTGCCGGAGTGAGTGCCAGTAGCACTATCGGCTGCACCGGATATTTTAATCTTCAGATTCTCCTGCTTGGCCAACTTCGCAATGTCGTCGAGGTTTACGAGCTGAGACTTGTCAACCAGTTTGTCGGAGTTGAGCTTGAAGAAGAAATACACCGGAACACCAATGCTTACTTTCAAGTGGTCAGAAGATGAAAGGGAATCTGAGCGATAACCATCAGCATTACCTGCCATGTTGCCATCACTGCTGCCCATTGCACCCAGCTTGCTGTTGCCATTCATCGAGAGACGGGCACGGAGGGAGTTGAGACCGCTATAGCTGTTTTTCGGATAGACGGTCTTGCCATCATCATTTCCTGCAAGTCGCTTTTCCAGATGAGCGTTCCTATCCCTCATGTAGGCTATGTAGTCCTGGAGGGCGAGATTCTGCTCGATGTAAGGAGTTGCATCCACTACTCTCTTCCACCCCGTCTTGCCTATCGTGAAGGACAGACCGGCTGATACGGAAATCATGTTGTCGCCGAACTTGGTTGAAGTTCCGATGCCGTCAAAGTTCCTGGCGGTCAGCATTCCACTCACCTCTCCTACGAGATGAACACGGTCGCTGATGCGGTAACGGGCTTCCACGCCATAGGTGAAGGCAAACGGATGACTGCCACTTGAACCGCCCTGGCAGGTACAGTTGTTGATCCAGTCGGAATTATGAATCATGCCGACACCTACGAAGGGAATCACATCCCAAAGAGGGATTCCGCTTTCGTTCTGACGGATGCCAGAGGTGATGTTGTACAGAAAGTCTGCATGGACAAACTGATACTTCATCGTATGGAACTCTGCGTTCTTAAAGCTGAGTCCCTGAAATCCTATTCGTCCACCGATTGCGGGCGTGAACCATTTGCCGACTCCTATCTGCAAGAGAGGAGTGACACGGTCGAACACGTCACCGCAACCAATGGGCGTCCCAAGAAAAGCTGAAGCCCCGCCCTTTGCTTCTATAAACCAATTTCTACCCCAGTTGGCTGCTTCGCTTACATTCTTGAGATATGTAGGATTAACAGGCATGAGCATCTGCTCCTGACTGTATGATTTCTGGATATAAAGACTGTCAGAACTCTGTCCGGCAGTTTGTGCCGAAGCTGTCATTGCAGCCAGACACATCATTGTTATTGATAATATTTTCTTTCTCATGTTGTTGTCTTTGATGATTGATTACTTGCGTAAACAAATGAGCATAGTGTTACATCTTCTTTCTTCTTCCGACGGACGGAGCGCACATCTTTCGTGCCATTGCCAGGCATCTTCTTGCCCACTCCCGATCGTCTTCATCCGGTCGCTTGCCCCATCCTGAGCCAGGGCTGCCGCCTCCACCTCCATGAGTCTGAGCGATGGTCGTGGCATCATCCACGAAACCGCACACGAGGTTCAAGGCTACCTTGACAACATGGTTTCCGTCTTCTGCCAACTGGCAGAGAAGCGTGCCGTCGAAGTCAAGTTTCACGCTGTCAGGGAGATTCGGGAAGCGAGTGGCAAACTCATGTGCCATGGTGTCGAGCATCACTCCGTTGAGATGGTAGCTCATGTTGTGAGCCCAGGAAAGTTCAGACTGGTTGGCTTTGTCTTCCAGTTCACTGGCCTGCTTCTCAATCTCTTCCTTGTCCTTGCGGAGGGTGTCAAGCAACTGGTTGGTCTCAGAAAGCTTCTTCTCCTTATCTGCCAGTTTATCTTCCACCATCGCCTTCTGCTGTTCAAGGCTCTGAATCTTACGGGCGATGTCGGCACTGATGTTGTCGCTGTTGGCCTGCAAGGCTCTCAGCGGTTTGAGTTCTGCTTCGAGGCGGTTGATTTCAGCCTTCAGATTCTCAATCATAGAGGTAAAGGATTTCTGCTTCTTCTGGGCAATGGAGAGTTCCACGTTCAAATCTTCGAGGGCTTTCCGGGTGTTCAGCATCTGGGCTTCGAGCGTCACGCATTCGTTGGCGAGCCATCGTCGATACTCTTCCGTTGAACGGTGACGTGCTCCTGTCTCTGCTATCGACACCCCTCTCGTGAGTCCCCATTTCTCATTGACCTTGGCCAGTTCGTCGTGCAGGGCAAGAAGATAGTTTTTGTAATCTATGCGGTTCTGACCATGGAAGATTTTCTTGAAGGCGAACTTATTATCCTTATCAATAGGAAGAAGCGCACAGTGGACATGCGGATTTTTCTCATCGCAGTGGACGATGAAGGAGACGAGGTTTTCCTCTCCATATTTATCTGCCACAAAGCGATAGATGTCCTGTGCCCACTTTTCTATTTCTGGCATTCGCCGGATATGCTCGTTACCTTCCTTGCTTTCAAAATCCACCTTCTGATTGCCAAAGGCAAGCTCTCGCATGCGTTCCGTTGAACCGCCGAAGATGAAATTCACCACGGTTCGGAAACGTGGCTCTGCCAGTCCTTCGTTGGGATCTTTGATGCCACGTGAGGCGAGATTTTCTGCCATGCGCCTGGTAAGCGGACGGCTCTTGTCTATCGGGGCGACCATGCCACCTGGACGGATCTCGAAGTTGAGATGTTCACGACTACGGTCGTAGTTGCCTTCACGCATGGCCTGGTTCCATCCCTTCTCCGTCCAGTCTCTCAACTCCTCGTTGCCTACCGAAGCAAGACCTTTGGTAACCTTGATGTCCATGACCTGTTTTGATGATGTTCCCATATCGTATTTCTTTGCTATAGTCCTTACTCCAGGAGCCTTTTTCAGTCTTGGCAACATCAGAGAATCTGACCCAGCTTGCTGTTTATCTGGTCAGCCCTCCCGACTACTTTTGTAGGTCGGGGTATTAGGCTTCCCAAGACTGAAAAAAAGTGGCACGTGCAAGCACGCTGCCTCACGTTGCTTGAAATCATTTAACGGGCGTCCTGATCGTCATCAGCGTGCCTCGCATGGAATAAGGGGAATATGACTATTGTTTTTAATCGTCGGAAGATTCCGCAGGTGCTACCTTTTCGGATGGCTCTCTGGCCTCAGTAAGAGGACGAGGGGGATTCACATAGTAGTTGGATGCGGAGCAGCAGATGTAGTGCTCGAAGATGCAATCCAGGAGTACAATCTCCGCTTTCGAGTATCGGGTTGCCACTTCGTCCATATAACTCGGCTTGGTGTTGCCACTGATGGCTTTAGCCAGAATGCCAAGAGAATCTATCACCTTGTGCCAGTCCCAGACATGGTCTTTTCCGAAGAGCAGGCTTACGGAATCGGAAAGTTCCTCGGGCAGTTCTTTCTCCTGATTGAGATAACGGAGGATGGAAACTGCCAGTGAATCGAATACCAGGGCTTGCTGATTGACTACACGCCTGGCAGGAATGCCTCCATATCCTTCCTGCTTGGCCATGTTCATCTTCAAGTCGTAATAACGGCTGTAGGAATCGGCCACTTCCTTGGCGGTGAATCTGCCCTTGATGAAGCGGATGAACTGCATGGCGCAGAAGTCGAGGATGTCGTCCGGACTCTCGATAAGAAGAGACAGACGTTGCTCCAGGTTGACAGAGAAGATAAAGCTCTTGGAGTATGGCTCTACGGAAAGCTGACCAAGTTTGGTGAGTCCGGAGATAAACTGGCGAACCGTGGCACGCTGCCATTGCCACTGACGGGCAAGTTCGGAAATGGTGGCAACAAACTGGCCGGGCAACAGCTGTAGGGCTCCATCGGTTCCCGGAGACTGATAGGCTCCTGAGGATGCTTTCGAAAGCAGGTCGCAGTAGGCTTCCAGCTTGCTGTAACGTTCCTCTGCTTTCGGCTTCAGAAACTCCAGCAATGAACGGTCAACACCTCGGCATCTGTCTGCTTCGGGTGTCTGTTGATTGGGGTGATGAGTCATTTGAGTCATTTTTGAATTTGGAATGTTGAGCAAGTGGATATGATTCTGTGCCAGTTGCAGGTGGCACCTAATAGTAATTTCTGATAATCAGCGCAAGCAGATCCTTCGGGTTGTTGATGGCCTCAGGATGGCTCTTCAGCTGAAGAACTCTTTCAGATGGATAGAAGACTGCTGCCACGCTGACGGCAAAGAGAAATAGGGACATGCTGTTCATATAAGGTAAGGCGTAGCAAACCATCAAGAGCAGCAAGGTGGCTAACCACAGTCTTTTCTTCTCATGCAAAAGATGGAAGGTGCTTTCTGCGATTTTCCTGTTAAGAAGCACCAGAGTCAGGAGTGTTGACACTACGACTGAGAGATTGGGGGCCGTGACATGGCAACACCAGTTGATGAAGATAAGCATCAGCACAACCAGGTAAGCATAGAGATTTCTTGCACTCTGAAACATGGTCATCTTCCACATAAACCGCTTCATGAATCCATATTCCTTCCTGTAAAGACAAAAAAACGCTGTCAGCAGGAGAAAGGGAAAAGCGAAGCTGATGAGGGTTAATATCTGTATCATAATTTTCTTTTTTTACTTGTTATTACCTTTGTCGAGTGATTCAAGTCGCTCGGCTATTCTGTTGTTTAACTGGATGTTGTAACTGGGCGACATCTGGTCTATGGTAGGGTCTTTCGCCAGTTCTTCATCAGTCTCGATAAGAAGACGGAGATAAAGATCTACATTGGAATTGTGGTCTGACTTCTCTGTAGGCATGGCTGCAGTCAATTTGCCATGAGGCTTTATCGGCTGCATCGTATTAGGGTCGATGTCATCAGGAAGCTGATAAGCCGTCTGAATGCTTCGCATCACGAAGATGCAGAAGACTATCATCAGTCCGACAATCGCCTTGGCCATGATGTTTAAATCAAAGAGCATCAGAACAAGCACCATTACCAGGATGGCTATTATATAGAATGTATATACTTTTCTTTTAGTACTCATAATCGCTTAATTCAAGTTTGATGATTCCGAAGGATGCTTTCTCTATAATGTATTCGACATCACGCTGGGTGAGAGTACCCTTCTCTACTCTACCCTTGGCGCTCGGATCTTTTCTACAAAGAGCTGCCAAACCCTGTTTCAAGTCGTATTCATTGATTTTCCAGGTTCGCTTCTTTCTGAAAGAGTAATGATCTCTGTAACTCTGGAGCGAGAGTCCCTTGTAAAACAGGGTCTTCAACACCCCATCCTGCAGGATTCTCATCTCTACCAGCAGTTCCGTATCTTTAACTATTATCCATGTTCTGTATCTTTGTATGATGTCTGCAATCAGGTAATACGTCTGTTTGTTCATCTAGAGACCGCAGTTGAAATCGTTCATGATCTGTACGTGTTCTCGCTTAGCCCGGAACGTGCCGCGACGCTCGTGCAGCCGGAGGTCTTCAAAAAGATCAGCCGACATGAGTTCGATGGAGTTGTAAATCGTCACATTCAACTCGTGGATGAGTCCATCGGCGGAAGTCTTGCAGTTGATCTTGAACATCCTTTCGGTGACCGGATAGCAGTAGGCGCAGCATTCATGTCCGAACACCGTATGGACTGATGGCTCCAGATGGTAGAGAATGGCAAGGTCGGCATTCATTTCGAACATATCAATCACCTTGTCTATAGGTTGTGGAATATGCACTTCGTAGGGAAGAATGGCATAATCTTCGTATGCCTTTATCTCGCCAATCCAATAATTGTCAATCAGCTCTGGCAACAGCATGGGGCCGGATGCCTTGAATTTATAGATAGCTTCCTGTAACATGATAATGAAAGATTAGAGGGTTGATATGTAAAGACGCATCAGCTGGGCTGGAATCTTGTTGGACACTTCCTTGTTGACAAGGTGCTTGCCTTCAAGTCTCGTGATGATGGCAGGATAATCCTTGGCGATGTCCGTCATCAGCTGAGCCTGCTCCGGGGTGAGCATGGCGATGGCCAGTGCATCCATCGAGAGATAGGGCTGCAATATCATCCAGAGATAGGCGTTGGCTTGCATGGCATCTTTGATTTTTCCTTGCTTCAAAACGTCACGGCAAACCTGGGCGTTGAGAATCAGACGGCGGTCTGTTCGCATCGACATGAGGACGAGTGTCTCAGAAGCAGGCAGCTTATTCCTGGAAGCGGATTTGTAGATGGCAGAACAGATGTCTGCCGTTTGGTTGGTGATTTCCGTCATTCCGATGGATGAGCATTCGTCGATATGAGCGAGGAACGTGCGGAAATGGCGGTCTTCCTCATGCAGGAACGCCACGAGTTCCTTTCTGGACTTGATGCCATGCGACTTAGTGCTCAGCAGGAACTTTGAATAGTTGACCAAGGCTCTGTGAACTTCCAAGTCGTAGGCAGGCGATTGATCCAAGGTGGCGAAGAACTTGATGGCATTTTCCTTCAGAGAGCCGAGTTCCTTGTTATCCTTATATAAAGAGGTGTGGAGCTTCACATAAGCCACATCGCTCAAAGTACAGTTGCCAGTCATCCCCAGCAGTTCTGTGCGGATGGAGTCTGAAATCAGATCATACTTCATGGAAAGCCCACTGTGCGCATTGAACGAAAGATCCTTCCTGATGTAGTTCAAGACGGTGTCTCCATACTCGTGCCACTGGTTGATGAAGTCTGCAAGATGCTCTGCATCAGAGTCTGAATGCCCTTTCATTGTCTGAAAGAAAGCCTGGTATTGTTTCAACGCATCTTCAGAAGACTTGAAATCATATTGACGACTTCCACTGCATGAGGTAATCATGAGTAAGGCACATAAAAAAAGCAAGTGAAAGAATAAACTCTGCTGAGTTGTTTTTCTTTCACTTGCTTTACTTTCTTTCATTTGGTTTTTGAGACCTGTTGCTGAAGAGTTACCGAGGCAACCGACAAAACTGTTCAACTGTACTGTATTCCTATTATCCATTGGCATGTAATTGAAAATTTTGCGTGCAAAGATACAGATAAAATTCCACATTAACGACACTACAATCAGACTTTATGTTATTTTATGTTTCATACTCTTTGCAGTATGATTATTGAAGATGCGCTCCTAATTTATAAATTAGGTTAAATCAAGTCTGCTGAACCAACAAAACCAGGCAGTATGAATCCATTTCTGAATATAATTCGTATCTTTGCAGAAGAATCGTGCCTAATGCAGGGTTATCCTGCCGCAAAAGGCGCATAACTATCAAGTTATCAGTCAATAAAACATTTTGATATGGCAAAAGTAGGCTACATCATGGCTACATCCCAGTATGACAAACTGGAAGAAGACCGCAAATGGATGAACGAGTTCGGTTGTGTAAGAATCATCGAGGAAAGTGATGATAACGAACGCCACAGACCGCTGTGGAAACAACTGATGGCAGCATTGCAAAGAGGCGATGAACTGGTGATTCCGAAATTTTCCAACGCCTTGCGTGGCAGTCGTGAACTGGCAATATTCCTGGAATTCTGCCGGGTCAAGGTCATTCGCATCATCAGCATCCACGACCGGATTGACTCCAGCAACATCCTGTTTCCGGAAACCAAGCCATCTGACGTATTGGTAATGATGGGTTCCCTGCCCGACGAAGTACTTGCTCTCAGGAAATCAGCAGAGCATGTAATCAAACTGCAGGAGAAGATGATTGTGTCTCTCCCTCCTGTTTCTGCCAGCAAGATGCAGAAGCTCGATAGAGAGAAGACTGTAGTGAACCTCTATGTTGCAGGACATCCGATAGATGAAATCTGGAGAGCTAGCGGATTCAGAAGCAGAAGTTCCGTATTCCGCATTCTCAACAAGCACGGAATCAAGCTCAACAGAGGCAACCACTCCGGACCTATCAAGAAAAAAGCCGAACAAACTGCAAAACAAGACATAGAAGAATAGACAATGAAGAGAATACTATTTCTGCATGGTTTCTTTGCGACAGGCAGTTGCCCAAGGGCGAATGCTATGAGAGAGGCTTTCGGAGGGGTTGCTGTCGTATGGTCAGTTCAGCGGAGTTAAGAACTATATCGTGATGTTAGTTAAAAAGTCCAAAGACCTCGACGAACGAGTGGGCTATTATGGAGAGCAACTTGTTCTCTATGCTCAGACATTGGGACTGAGCACCTGTTGGGTTGGTCTCTCGTACCGCAAGGTTCCAGATGCATATAATGTAGGCAAAGACGAGAAACTTGTCTGCATAATTGCCCTTGGTTACGGTGAGACACAGGGTGTTGGTCACAAAATTAAGAGCATTGAGGAAGTCAGCAATGCCTGTGATATTACTCCGTCCTGGTTCAAAAGAGGAGTAGAAGTTGCATTGCTTGCCCCAACAGCAGTTAATCAGCAGAAATTCTCGTTTGAGTATGTCGGCATGAATAACAATCGTCATCAGGTAAAGGCCAAGAAGGGAATTTCCATGATTGGCTATACGCAAATTGATTTAGGTATTGCCAAATGTCATTTTGAGATTGGTACCGGAAAAGAAAACTATATTTGGATCTGACAATGTAGACAAATATCATGCTTGTGTCCTTTTATGTGATATAGCAATAATGAGACATAGTAACATAAATAAGTATAGGAAATACAAACATTCTAATATGAACAATAATATGAAATATTCTTTTTTGACAAAAAGTAGAAATCTCTTAGCAATCGTAGCGATTGCTGCTTCTCATGTTGTGATGGCCCAAAATAAGTCCATCGTTGGAACCTTAGTCGATTCTGAGACTAAAGAATCTGTTGCTGGAGCAGTTATTGCAACAGGCAATCGTAAAGTCTATTCCGATATTGATGGTAGGTTCACTTTGCCATCAGAGGAAGGTAAAAATACTATAACAGTCACCTATATAGGCTATAAACCTGTTACAATTGATGTTTCCAAGATACAGAACCTTGGAATAGTTGAGCTGAAGATGGATACCAAGGTTTTACCCGATGCAATTATCACTTCCCAATTGGCAGTTCCAAGAAAGACTCCTGTTGCTGTCAGCAATGTCCTCGCCTCACAGATTGAGGAGCGTCTGGGTAATGACGAATTTGTAGAAGCATTGAAATTTTCGCCTGGAGTTCATCCCAACAGGGTCGGAGGCAGCTGGGCAGACTCAGAAATATTTGTTCGAGGGTTTGACAATACCAATGTAGCGACTTTGATCAATGGTATTCCTGTAAATGACATGGAGAATGGAACCGTGTATTGGTCTAACTGGGCAAGTTTAAGTGAAGTAACATCCGTAATGCAGGTTCAAAGGGGTATTGGTGCCACTAAACTCAGTGCTCCGTCAGTAGGTGGAACTATCAACATCATTACAAAAGGTATTGAAGCTAAAAAAGGTGGAAGCGTCTCTCAGTCTTTTGGCAATGATGGTTATCAAAGAACATCTTTTTGTCTTAGTACAGGCTTGATGGACAATGGATGGGCTATCAATGTGTTAGGTAGCTACACTCATGGGGATGGATATGCTCAGGGAACCAACTTCAAGGTTTTCAACTATTTTGCAAACATCTCCAAGCTGTTCAATGCCAATCATCAGTTGAGTTTTACTATCTTTGGTGCTCCGCAGGAACATTACTCACGTTCAAATGCCTTGACTAAAGCAGATTGGGAAATGGTACGTACCAAATATAGTCAGGATAAGGATTGGAGGAGATTTAACCCCGACTATGGTTTTAATAGTACTGGACAGCGGAAAACGGCAGACTATAATAAGTACCACATGCCATTCATGACATTGAAGTACCTGTGGCAAATAAACGAAAAATCGAAATTGACAACAACTGTGTATGCAGCCTTGGGTAGTGGAGGTGGCTATAATGGAAAGGCCAATGAAACAACCTATTCTGAATATGACTGGTATGGCTCAGACTACGGAAAGCTGAACATGAAATTCAGAGCTGCTGACGGCACGTTTGACTATGCAAAGATTGAAGCCATCAATAAGGCATCTGATAATGGCTCTGAGCTGATTATGTCCAGAATCCGTGGCAAGCAGAACTGGTATGGGCTGCTTTCGACTTTTTCAAGCCAGGCTTTTGGTTGCATAGACTGGTTCGCGGGTATTGATTCCCGGTATTACAAGAATCAGCATACTAACGAAATCGTAGATTTGTTTGGCGGTGAATATTATATAGACCCATGCCGTAGTGAGGTCAGCATCACCAATAATGCCCTGGCCACTGATGAATGGAAGAACCAGCATCTTGGTGTTGGTGATGTCGTTTACCGTGACTATGACAGTTTCATTCTTCAGAATGGCATATTTGCACAGGCTGAGTACAACAAGAATAACATCAACACTTTCATTTCTGGATCTATCAACCTGACTGATTTTTGGAAGTATGACAGATTCTATAATACAGGCTCCAATGCAAGATCTGCCACTAAGGGCTTCTGGTGTGGAAACATCAAAGCTGGTATCAATTATAATTTTGATGCCCACAACAATGTATTCTTCAATATAGGCTACAATTCGAAGGCACCTCAGTTCAAGTCAGGAGTATTTATGTCCCCAACCTCATCGAACGTGACCAATGACAATGTGAAGAATGAAAAATCGTTCTCTACGGAACTTGGTTATTCTTTCCACAACAGATGGCTGGGTTTCAAGGCAAACGCATATTATACCAAATGGCTTGATAAGAGTATGACCAAGAAGGGCAAAATTACTGAGCAGTATTACATCAATATGACAGGTGTTCATTCCAAGCATATGGGATTGGAATTTGAATTGAGGGCAACGCCGGCTTATTGGGTAGAGGCAGGTGCCATGTTATCTCTTGGCAATTGGAAATGGGACAGTGACAATGTGAAGGGCTATGCCTATACTCTCAGCGGACAGGCTGTAACTCCTGATGGAGGAATAACCACCCCTGGTGCTCCAAACCATGCCTATGCTACGATTAACATGAAAGGTATTCATATCGGTGGCTCAGCTCAGACGACAGCTGCGATTGATGTTACCTTCAAGCCATTTACAGGATGCCGCATTGGCGGTGGGTTTACGCATTACTCTCGTAATTATGCTTACTACTCGTTGTCTGGCAGCAGTCTGAAACTCGGTAAAGAGATGAATGTAGTGGAACCGTGGAAGATTCCTTCCTACGGATGTTTCGACCTCTGGAGTTCTTACAAGTTTATGTTAGGCTCCCTGCCTGCAACAGTCTCTGGTCAAGTCAGCAATGTGTTCAATAACCATTATATAGAAAAAGCATGGAATTCGACCACGGCAAGCCAAGATATAGTATCTGTTAACCCTGATGAAGTATATCTGTTCTATTCCATCGGAAGAACATGGACTGTGAAATTAAAGGTTAATTTTTAATAAGCTGATATGGACTTTTTTAGACTAATCTTTCGCTTTATCCCTGAATACAAAGGGCGTATCACAGCATACGTCCTTATGAACTTTGTCGCTTCAGTTTTCAGCGTATTCAGCTTTATTGCCCTAATTCCTCTTATCCAGCTTCTTTTTGGCTTGTCAGACGAGACCTTTGAATATGTTGAGACAAAAGGATTATCTTCTTACAATGGCTTTCTTGATGCAGCCAAGAACAACATCATGTACTATTTACAAGAGCAGATGGCTGTGAATGGAAAAGAATGGGTGTTGTTTGCTATTGGTGGATTTGTGGTACTCATGTCATTCCTGTTTAATATCGTATCGTATTTTGCCTATTGGGTGCGAATACCTATCAGAACAGGTATCTCACGTTCATTAAGACAAGATGCATATAACAGGATAGTGAATATGCCAGTGTTGGCTTTCTCCAAAGAGAATCGTGGAGACTTCGTTTCCCGGATGACTATTGATGTGGATGAGATTGACTTCGGCATTGGAACTACGCTTGATATGTTTATCAAAGATCCTATACAGATTATAGTGTACATAGCAACGATGGTCAGTATATCGTCTAATTTAACCATGTATGGTATGGCATTGTTATTGGTCATTTGTTCGATAATACTGTATCTGGGACGGATTATGCAGCGGATTACTTTCCAAGCACAGACCAACAGGGGTAAGATTCTTTCCATGTATGAACAAACGATAGGTGTACTACCAGTTGTGAAATCTTATAGCACAGAACGTGATTTCTCAGAAAAATTCAGTGTGCTCAACTATGAAACCCAGCGTATTTTCAACAAGCAGAACAGATTCTATTCTCTTGCCTGGAGTTGCACTGATTTTTCTCTGGTTGCCCTTATCGTTTTAATACTATGTATCAGTGGAGGATTGATACTGAACGGCGAATCAACTATAGGACCTGCAACCCTTATTGCATTCCTCGGCGTTTTCTATTCTCTTATTGCTCCTATGCGTGACCTTATGAAATGTACCTTTGGCATTCGTAAGGCAATGGCATCTTTGGAGCGTTTGAACAGGGTACTTCGTATTGAGCAGGAATCAGATTCAGTAAAAGAAGAGTTAGTGCTTCGTCATACAGATGAGCCAGTTATTGAACTTCGAGGTGTATCTTTCCGTTATGAGAACGATGATGTCCTTAAAAAGGTATCTATCAGAGTCAAAGAAGGTGAAAAGATAGCGATACTTGGTTCTACTGGGTCAGGAAAGTCCACTTTAGCAGGCTTAATATCCCTGTTATATAGCCAGAATGAAGGAGAGTTCCTTGTAAATGGAAAGGACATCAGAGCTTATAGTACCAATTCCGTCAGAAAGAACATTTCATATATTGTCCAGGATCCTCTTCTTGTACAGGACACCATCTTCTACAACATCACTTTGGGAAATAAGGACTTTACAAGAGAAGATGTTGTCAAAGCTGCTCAAAAAGCCCATATCCATGATTATATCATGAGTCTACCCATGCAATACGAAACTGTAATTGGAGACAGGGGAACGATGCTGTCCAGTGGTCAGAAACAATGTATAGCCCTTGCCCGTGCTTTCATTAAGGGAGCTCCAATATATATCATAGACGAGGCAACTTCTGCATTGGATCCAGAATTGGAAACTCTAGTCCTGAATGAACTGAAGCGCGGTTTGACAAAAAACACAACCATAATCATTACTCATCGTGTAAGCACTTCTCTTGATGCCGACTATGTTTATGTGATAGATGACGGCAAGATAGTAGAAGAAGGAACCCCCAAACACCTGTTCGAGGAAGATGGGCCATATAGAAGTCTGGCTGTTATCCAAAATATCAAGCTGTAGTAATGGAACTGAAATGTAATAAAGCATGAGGATTATACATATGTCTGACCTGCATCTCACGAAGGACGGATGTCCTATCTGGGGAACGAATACAATGGAACATTTCAATCAGTCCATTGCCATTATTCGTGGTATGCAGAATATAGATGTAATACTTGTTACTGGAGATATTTCCGATGATGGTTCTAAGTGGACGTATCAATATGCAGACAGGATGTATTCAACGCTTGGAATACCGACGCTATGTTGTCCTGGTAATCATGACTCTCTGAAGATGATGCTATGTGAATATAAGCCCCCATTCTATCAAGTATTACCACATTCCTGTATAATTGAAGGATGGAAATTAGTGATGCTCAATTCTGTTGTTTCAGCTGACGATAATCCTGATCAAAACAAAGCAAGAGGTTTTCTTTCTGAAGAATCATTAAATTATGTCAAGCGAGAATTGGAGGAAGGACTTCCGACAATAATAGCTCTGCACCACCCTCCATTGGAACCAGGAGGGTGGTTGAATAGAAGGCTGCTTGAAAACAGGGATGAGTTTAATCAGGCCATTAATAGCTATCCCAATGCTCGTTTGGTGCTATATGGCCATATCCATTATTTCACTGAAGTTCAACAAGGTCACATCAAATATAGTTCTTCAACATCTGTTGGATTCGCTTTCGACAAGGATTTGCCCAAGTTCCAGATTGCTGACGGCTTAGAAGGGTTTAGCCTTATTGAAATAAATAGTGATATCATTGATGTTGCGAATATACAACTTTATAATAAACATGTTCACCTTACAAGACTGGGATGACATCATCCACGAACTGCAACAGTTCTGGTGGCCTGACGACATCGAAGAAGAATAGTGTGGCTTTTTGCCAGACTGCTATCTGTCTCGTCTAAAGTCATTCCTGCTATCACCTCTCCACCATGCACTAAGCACGAGGAAGATGACGCGGAAAACGATGTAGATAACGATGATGTCAACAAATTCATTCATAAGCTTGATATTTAGCGATTTATTCAATATATATTCACAACCGGAATGCCCGAACTGTTGGCTTTCTTGAAAGTGTAGTAGGTTCCACCCTTCTCTCTCCCATCATAGAAGGCAATGAGAAGGGATGCATTCTCAACCATGAACTCGTCTCGGTCAAGGAAACATCGGGTATAATAGTATTCTGAAAGGATGATCACCTCATCTGCTGAAGCCATCAATCCATCATAAACCACCTTATCACTGGGCTTGAACCTATCTGCCTGACCTCTGAAAGGAATGGCTGCGGTAAGCGTCATTCCCGGGCAGGAAGGTTTCAGCGACTGCACTATCTGGGCTACCATCAAGTCAATACCGATGGCGAATCCCGAAATAAAATTGCTGATGCCATGCTCGTAAGCTTCGAGAATGGCTTTGGTCAATCGCTCTCTTATGACCTCCTGCTGCGAGAAATTATAAAAGCGATGACCTGTAAAGGCTGCCGAAACAGCCTTGTCAAACTTTGTCATGTTCTTTCTTTTCATTGCTGTACATATTTATATGATGTCTTGCCGAGGAAAATGCCGTTTGTTACGTGCGCCCCTACTTGTTCTAATTGTGCGGTGTAGGCACAGAATGAAGTGCCGGTAGTGACCACATCGTCCCAAATGCAGACTATCTTGTTTTTGAAGAAGTTCGCATCCACCTCAATATTATTATTTTCCTTCAAGCGCTTTGCTCGCTCATCCTTCTTGACCTTAGTGCCATGAACAGCGGTACGTTCACCAACAACCTTGACATGGGAAAAGCCATTGATTGCTCCAGAAAATTTGCAGACAAGTTCAGAGAAGTTCTTGTTGCGTGCCTCGTTACGCTCCTGACTGCTTGCAGGAACGCAAGAGAAGACCACGCTGCGAACCTTACGACCAAACTTCTTGACAAGCATCTTTGCCACGCACTTCGCCACATCTGCATGGTTTCGACCATCCTTGAAATCATAGATAACCTGGCGGTCGAAGAAAGCATCCATACCGATGTTCTTGATACGTACCGGATAATAGCGCAAAAAGCTGCTCAACTCCTTATCCTCCTGTCCCTTGATGTAAACCTGTACCATGTTCATAGCTTTAATTGTTGTTACTTGGCAGGTAGCAGCCATCAGCCACTACCCACCGAGAAAAATGTTTTCAATCGTAAAGTCTGCTGAGGAAAGACTGCAACTCTCTGTCGAAGATTTCTGAAAGCTGACATGGTTGGAATGGCTTTCTCTGCTCCACTCTGACCTTGCCGAGTCCGAACTTGGTTGCATCCAACTCCACACTTGCCATTTCATTGGCAGAAATGTAGCTGTACTCTGTCTCAGCCAGACCTACAACGATGCCAAAGAGCACAAAATCATCATTCTCTCGCTGTCCTTCAAGAATGTACCAGCGAGCATTGCCGATGAAAAACACTGCGATGCAAACTGCATCCTTCTTCTTGCTATCCTGGGAATAAAGCGGATAGTCCTGCATTGCCTTCTCCAATTCTGGAGTAATCAGGCGGTTGTTGAAATCTTTTGCCATAGTCTCTAAATTTATTTTCTCCCTTTCGTTAAGTCCTTTCGGACTTGGGATCGGGAAGCTTTTTCTGCTTTTCAAAGTGCGTACAAGGCAATAAGGCAAGTCTGATGGGAAGAATACTCTTTTACATGTTTCATGGAAAAGGAAGATTGTTACCGAATCACGACTTGCTATTTGCCAGATACGCGATAACTTTGCAGAAAAAGAATCCCGAAATCCCAAAGACGATACGGAATCAAAGACTTCTGGTTTCAGTAAGAAGAAAAAGTATAACTGGGAATGACTGTAGGGATAAAAAAGCCGGGTGGGAATAGGCCAAGCAAGTATCAACAGTTAGCCAGGGTGTTGTTCCTTCGTAAGTCGATAAAATCGGCCTGCGAAAGAACAACACCCTGGCTAACTGTTCATGCTTACTGGACTATGGCGTGGGCGAAGATTATAAAGAAGGAAAGCCGAAAGATTTATAAGGAAAGACAGAATGCTTATAAAGAAGAAGACCAGTATATTATAATAAGGTGGAAGGGAGGGAATATGAAGGAGGATGCTGTGAGCCAGTGCCCTTCTCGACGAATGGACATGCAGTAGTGTCAAACTGATTAAGTGGGAATCGCTTGCGTCCCACCTACTCAGTTTGTAAGCTACCGGATGTCGTTTCGTGGGCACCTTCCGACTGAGGGACTTTGCACTTACGTCATGCTCTGCTGACATAAATGCAAAGTCTATTAGGTGGAACTCCAGTAGCATCCTTCATGGCGTGGGGCGAAACATTATCAGGGAAAATCAGCCGATTATCACTATCAGGACTGCTCTTTTTACTTAAAATTCGCATGTTTATACCATTTTTTTGCTGCTACGCAAAAAGATTTCGCACTATTTTTGTATCTTTGCACCCGTTAAAAGAATTTAGAAGTAAAATACAATAAAAATCCTATACGGAAATGAATTTAAATATGCACATAACATCACAATCATTCGTTCAGAGCTTTCGACGCTTTGAGCGGAATAGTTATGTACATACATCAACTACATCAGATACAGCCGGTATAGGATTTCCACATCATTATTCGCATAGTTATTTCTATCGGGTATCGTAACAGCGTGCCCCACAGAGAACAAAGATAACACGAAAGAGTTGGAGTTTCCTTGCCGGGAGAATCCAACTTTTTCTTTTTAGTCAACTACTTGCATCTGCTCTGACATGGCGAGAAAAAGCTGGATGAAATCCAACCATTTTTTACGCTTAAAATGAAAGAACTATGCCAGCAAATAAGAATGCCTTAATAAG
>ENA-ORRO01000076-ORRO01000076.1-human-gut-metagenome-genome-assembly--contig:-NODE-76-length-81646-cov-14.342844_pt1 | contig 81646 bp, 82 predicted proteins | sample MGYA00242176_ERZ509136 | MGnify/ENA primary metagenome ERZ509136 (study PRJEB26280, sample SAMEA2338644) | human gut metagenome | biome: human gut; feature: human-associated habitat; material: faeces...
TAAAATTATCGGAGTTTAAATAGAATTTTGTAGATTTTGTTATAATTTGTTACATAATATTTTCAAAAAATAACAATTTATTTGAATTATTTAATCATTTACCACAGATAATCAGATTTTATTTTCCAACCGTCATGGATTATCTTGCTTGTACAATTACGAGAAGCTTTGCTATAATTTTGAATATTTTCAATAGTGCAACTAATATAATAGCCTGCAGAATACCCTGTGATAGCACCTTTGTTGTATTTATTGAAACCTGAAAAACATCTTATATTGGGAGCTTTGGTAGCATTTATACCAACTCTTAATAGTTGGAGTTTTGTATTATTAAAGTTGTATGGTCTTATGTATACATATGTCTCCCATCGCCATAAATAAATCCAGTATTTGATTGTTGTATGTGCCATAATAACTAAATTTTTGTTTTTCTATTAACTTATTTCGGAATAAAAAATAGTCATAATTTTTATAAAATTAAAAAATTTAAGGGTAAAAGTTTTTAAAATAAAATTTCAAAGTACTTGATTTTTTATTTTTACGGAGCATAATATAGATGTCGAGTGTATTCCACTCACGTACAAATTGAATATCGCGGGATGGAGCAGTCTGGTAGCTCGTCGGGCTCATAACCCGAAGGTCGTTGGTTCAAATCCAGCTCCCGCAACCAATTATAACAAGGCTTTTAGATTTTTTCTAAAAGTCTTGTTTTTTGTTTTTCCCGATTATTTCCCGACCTGTTTAACTGATGTCATTAGATTTTTATTGATTTTCAAATAATGGTAATTTTTCTTTTTGAAAATTTTCCGGCACATATTTTACAATCTCAACCTGCTCTCTTAAAAATTTCGGCAAGTGTTTGATCCCGTTTTTAGCGTTACCCTCCGTAAAATAACATTTTCTTGAAACTGTTCCAACGCTAGATAAGGTATTCCTAACGCTCTTTGTTCCTCACAACTTACATAGCTCAAGCTAAATGGTTTGCCCTTATAGTGAACGCAATAAACCTCCTGCGGGTATGAAACAATTTTATGTATTCCGTTTTTCTCTGTATTATTTTTCATTTTTCTCGTTATCCTCTATTTTCTTAAATTCTTCATCAGTAAAAATAATCAATCCCACAAGCACAAGCAAAATGCAGGCGAATAGAATTGATAGTATCATTTCTAATAGTGTATTGTGCGGCAGATTAGCTCTATTTGAATGCATTATCGCAACTGTTGCAGCTGCTGCTATTGCTCCGCTTGGATTAATTATCATTGCTTGCCTCCTCCAATAGTTCAGGGTTTTCGTAAATGTTGCCGATTACTTCTTGTTGTGTATCGTTAAACTTTAAAAAAGAACCGCTAATTGTGGACTCTAAATAAAAACCACTATTGAACCACTTAACTATATAAAAAATCTCTGGTATTATTAAATCCTTAACAATATCGCCCTCATAAATGAGTTTGCTGTTTTGGTCTTTAAGTCCTGTACATTGCATAATTTCAAAAGACGTTTTGTCAAAATAATCAAGAACTTTTGTAAGTGCAAGTTCAATAGAAAAATACCATTCATCATAACCATATATATTACAACAACGTCGCCATTCACTTTCACTCATTTCATCTGGCGGTTTAATCATTATTTTTTGTCTTTATCAAAAAAATCTAAACTTAAATCTATCTTGCATTATCAATTCTCCTTAATATTTTAGTTTTCTAACTCTTGGTACATATTCATTACAATATAAAGGTTGTACGTCCCAATTTTGAGTTTCTTCTTTGTCGCTCATTAAAATTAAATGTTTTGTAATTTTGCAAGCTCCAAAAACAAAATTCCCTCTTAAATCAAAATATGGTTTACTACAATTTTTACAAAATTTTTGTTGACATCTTAACATTACTCACCTCGTGTATAAAATTTTCGCTACTTCTTGTCTTGCATATCCAATATTGCAGTTATTACTCAAAATGTCGCTAGCAATATTTTTTGCATAAAGAAGTCCTTGTTCTAATTTTTCAATTTTTTCTTGAAGTTCAGTATTAAACCTATCTCTATTATCAATGTCATTTAATAATTGAGTTGTTTTCTCTATGTAATATTCAAGTCTTTGTTTTTGGTTTTCGCACTCCTGCTCTTTGGCTTGTAGTTGTGTACAGAATTTGGCATTACAATATTTTCCACTCCAAAAATCTCGTGAAAGTTTATTATAGGCATCAATTCTTAAATTAATTTCTTGTTTAAATTCTTCACAACAACTATTATGTTCTTGTCGCAATTCTTCATATTCTTGCTTTGCCCGCTTGAGTTCTTTTTCTAAAAATTGCATTCTTACAGAACATAATATATTGCATTTTTTATATTGCTTAACGACTTGGCAAAATTAAGATTAGAGGTACAATTGACTATATTGACTCTGATATAACAGGTAATGGAAAAATAACAATACTTTGAGATATAAAATGGAATTAAAAGTTGCTGGACATGTTGATAGATTATTCTCAAGCAATAATGATTACTACTTTGATGTATTTTCAGATAAAGGTTTCCACTAGATTGAACTTAAAATAGATACTAATCAATAATTTTGAATATTAGTCACTTGGATAATTGTACGGTTACTAATATAGTAGTACTATACTCGTGTGGTAAAATTACATCCAAATTATGATTGATATTGAAGGAAAAGAACATTTATTAGATGCAATTTTTGAATATTGCGAAGATATAATAACCGTCAAAGATTTAGATTTAAAATATATCGCTTATAACAAAGCTTTTATAAAATCTATTGTTAAAGGTGATGAAAAAACTCCAATTATCGGGAAGTCTGTTGATGAAGTTTTCCATAATAATGAGTGTGCTCAAGTTGTAATAAATAATACTCAAAAAGCAATCTCAGATTTAGAAACAAACTGTTATACTTTCAGACATAAGATACATGGAGTTAATAAAATAATTAAACAAACAACGACTCCAATTGTTAGAGATGGAATTGTTTGTGGAGTATTATCCGTTTCTCGAGATGTAACAAGAGAAGAAAATTTGAAAACAAGATTGCTAGAAAAGAATTATCAACTTAATACGTTGTTGGAGAATTTACCTCTTCTTGTTTACATGAAAGATAAAAATAGAAATCTTGTTGTTGCAAATAATGAATCTAAGAATTTTGTTCTGAATGGTATTGATTCTTATTCTGATGGGGTTGAAATCGATATGAAAGATGCTTTGCCAGAAGTTGAAAATGAAGATAATTATGTTTTGCAAAACAAGAAGCATTTACGAAAAGAAAAGGTTGTAAAAGGTTCTAATGGAAAACAACACTGGTACAAAATTCATAAAGCTCCAATTTTAACTTCCAATAATGAAATTAATGGTTTAGTAGCTATTGCAAAAAATATTGATGCAGATAAAAAATTAGAACATCAACGAGATTTATTTTTGGCTACTTTATCACACGATTTGAAAAATCCATTGCAGGCTCAAATTAGTTCTCTTGAAATGTTGTATCGAGAGTATTATGGGAAAATAGACAAAGGTCATCAAGAGGTTATGGCATTGATTATTGAATCTGCGAAATATATGAAAAATATGCTCTGTACTCTTTTGAAAACTTGGAAACAAAATAACGGAATTATTCAACTTGTTTATTCTAGATTTGATATTCTTTCTTTAATGACCAAATCAATAAGAGAGGTTAGAGATTTGGGTAAAATTAAAAATGTAGAAATTTGGTTTAATTCCAAATTAACAGAAGATGAAAAATTGATGTATGCAGACGAAAATCAATTACGCAGAGTTATTGGTAATATACTCAACAATGCGATAAATTATGCTTTTGAAAATAGCGTTGTGGATATTTCCATTAAGTTGGAAAATGGTTTTTATGTTTTTGATTTTAAAAATGAGAGTGAAGAAATTTCTGAGAGTTTGAAAGTGAATATTTTTAACAAATATGTTTGCGGAAACCCTTTAGAATCAAATAGTGGAGTTGGTTTGGGTTTATATTTTTGTCGAAAAATTTTAGAAGCACACGATGGCACAATCAGTCTTGATAATATTGGGACAAAGAATACTTTTTCAATAAAAATTCCGAAATTGGACGAAAAATCTGCATTAATTACCGAAGTCGCATTGTAAAATTTTTGGATAATTTAAAGGTTGAGCATCATACCAAGATTATTGATATTCTTTAAAATCCGCTAAAAATTTATATATTTTTTTAACAAAACTTTATCAAAATATTGTTAAAAGTTTCTGCTTATAATAAAATTAATAAACTTGTAGGCTGGAATTTGAGGATATTATGAATAGTAAAAAGATTAAATTGATTGCAATTTCTGTTGCTATGGTATTAAGTACGCAAATTGTATTGGCGGAAGATTTAATTAATGATTTTGGCGGATTAACAGATGCCCTAAAAAATGCAACGGGGTCTTCTGTTACTGTAAAATTGGGTAGTGATATATCAGCTACTGCTATTATCACAACAGGAACGAATACTCCAAAATCTGTTACAATTTTGGGAGAGGGTAAGAAATATACAAGTAATACTCTTGCATTTGATGTCAAACCTAATACAACACTTACATTAAACAACATTACATTGGATAGTATTCAACACGCTTCGAGTTGGGGCGGAGCAATGTATAATGAAGGTACTTTAATTCTTGACAATGTAACTTTTAATAATGATATTGCAAAAACTCCAAAGGCTGTTGGAGGTGGAGCTATGGCTCTTGTTGCGACAAATGGAAATCCTGTTTCTACGACTATTAAAAATTCTACTTTTACTAATAATTCTACTGAATCTGATCCTGTCTACGAAAATAACGGCGGGGCGATATATGTTTATGGAACTTCTTCTAAGCTGGTAGGAGATAATACTTTAAAGATAAGTGATTCTCTTTTTGAATCAAACCATACAAATAAAACTGGTGGAGCTATCGGAGTTAATAATCTAGGACCATCAAATTTTGAAATTGAGATAAATGATACAACTTTTACAAAAAATAATTCTACTGGTTATGGTGGAGCAATCGATGTTACAACTGGTGGCACCGGAAATGTAACTATTAATTTGAATCATGCAACTTTTAATAGCAATAAATCTGAATCTGACGGAGGAGCTATTGCTTATGAAAAAGGAAATATAACCAGCAATATAATTAATAGCACATTTACAAATAACACTGCAAATAACGGTGGGGCGATTTATAATGGGATTAAGAACCTAACAATCTCTAATACAATATTTGATGGTAACAAAACTAATGATGGTGGAAAAGGTGGTGCAATTTATAACGCAGGAAATATAAGTTTAAGCCAAACAGAATTTAAACAATCTTCTGATACGATATATATGGCAAATGACTCTACTGCTGATTTTAGTGACACTAATACATTAAATGGAAGTATTAGTAGTGAAAATGCAACTAGCAAAATAAAAAATACAGGAACTTTAATTTTAAATGCAGATAATTCTGGTTATATAGGAACTTATACTCAAGAATCAGGTCAAACTGATGTCAATGCTTCTTCAACATTCTTTGGAGGAGAAACAACAATTGCGGGTGGTGTTTTAAATTGGAATACGTTGAAGAATTACAATAGTACATTGAAAGTAGAAAAAGGTTCATTGAACATCGGAAATGTTAGTAAGGCTTCTTTGTCGTTGAATAACAATAGTTATATTAAAAAAGATACTTTAGTGAATATTAACTCAAAGGGAGAAATTAAATTAAACGGAGGAAGTATAACTCTAGATGATAATGATATTTGGGCTGGAAATATTTCTATCGGAGATGAAAATACCGTTGGAATTGGAACTTTGACAATCGATGGTTTGACTTCAAATGGTGGAATTTTTGCTAATGGTGGAACTATAGATATTATTAGTGGAAGATTGACTGTTTCTGCAGGAGATGTGATAAAAGAAGCAACAACAGTAAAAATTAAAGATGATGCATTGTTGGCTGTTCGTGGCGGAGATGTAACATTAGGTGCAACTACTGATTGGGCTTCTAAAGGCGGAGTTCTTCTTACTGATGGAACTTTAACAGTTAAAGATTTTGCATCATCAAATGGAATATTCCAAGCAAATAGCGGAAAATTAATGCTAGAAAATTCTACATTTACTGTTGGAAAAGATAGTTTTATCAATAGTAGTGTTGAAACAAATATTGATTCAAATTCAAAATTACAAATTACAGATAATGGCTGGGTAACTATTGGAGATAATGATATTTGGAATGGTGAAGTTTCATTAGCTGGTGGTACTTTAAATTATAAAAGGACTGAAAGTACTAGTTCTACAATGACTGGTGACTTGATTGCTACAAGCGGAAACTTAAACTTGTTAAAAAATTCTTATATAAACATCAAATCACCAAGTAACATTGCACAAGCTGTTTCTGTTGATATTCAAAAAGGAGCAACTGTTGAAATTAGTAATGGTGCAGAATTTAATCTTGACTCTAATGATAAATGGAATGGTTTGATTAAGAATGAACTTGATGGAATTTTTAAAACTGATAATGTAAATAATTCTGCTTTTGGTGGAATGTTGCAACAAAATAAAGGCGTTTCAATATTTGATAACAACTCAAATATTACTATTGATGGGAAAGATAGTTATATTTTAGGCGGAACGGTTGAAATTAAAAATGGTTCTGCATTAAATATTGGTAGTGGTGTTGCAGATAATCATTTCTTTGTAAGTGATTTGAATATGACAAATAATTCAGCATTAAATGCAATGAACAGTGTATTAAACAAATATCAGATTTCAAATGATATGATTGTTGAAGGCAAGAACAACCTTTCTATCGATATTGATGGACGAAATAAAGTTGGAGATGCTTTTATTATCAATAATTTGACCTCGAATACCGATGGAACATTGAATGTTGCGGATTTTAATTTTATTGGTCTTGCCCCAATAGATAGACAGTTCAAAATTAGAGTATTTGATGCAAATTCAATTAATGATAAGGTTAATTTTACTTCAACAGATAAAGAAATTTTTACTCCAATAGGTTATTATAATCTTCAATCTGCTGGTGGCGGTTGGTACACATCCAATATGACTCGTTACAATCCTCAAGTATTTAGAGGGCAAGTTGCAACTTTGGCGTCTTTCAACAATCAATTGATGATTGACGATATGTTGTTAAATCACGTGACACTTGATAGCGAAAGATTATTAGCTCAAAGTAAAAATGCTAATATTTACGCCTCAACACTTCCTCAATTTGCACCTTATCAATATAAAAAGGAAGATGGTGGATTGTGGTATAAATCATATGTAAACTTTGAAAACTTGTCCTTAACTCAAGGATTAAAAGTCGGTAATAATTCATATGGTTCATTAGTTGGTGCAGATTTCCCTGTTATCAAATTGAAACATGGTTGGAGATTAATGCCAACAGCTTATATTGGCTATAATGGTGCTCACCAAACATTTAATGGTGTTGGGATGTATCAAAACGGTGGTCAAGGTGGCTTGATGGGAACATTTATGAAAGATAATTTCATTGGTTCTGTTGTTGCTTATGGCGGAGGATATAATAATGAAATGTCTGTTGCTGGAAATACAGATAGAGCGGGAAATTGGTTCGCTGGCACTGCTGCAAAATTAGCTTACAACTTCCATCCAACTAAGCATTTTACCATCCAACCAACAGCATTTATGTCATATAATATTTTTGGTCGTCAAAATTGGGGAACGGATTTTGGTTCTATGAGTATGAATTCTGGATTGTTGAATGGAATTAACGTCGCTCCTGGAATGAACTTTATTTATGCAAAAGAAACGTGGAGTGTATATGCAACATTCCAATATATGTATAACATCAATGATCAAGTTGGTGGTAGAGCAGGAAATGTTGATTTAGCAAGTGTAAAAATGGAACACGGATATATTCAATATGGCTTAGGTGTAACTAAAACATGGAAAGATAGATTGAACTCGTTCTTCCAAATCGTATTTAGAAATGGCGGTAGAACAGGTGTTGGCTTCCAACTAGGCTTGAACTATACATTTGATTGGTTTAGCCCATCAAAAACTAAATCTACTAAAGCTACAAAAGGTGAAAAAACGATAATTAAATCATTATCAATGAAATAATAAAACGAGTGGCGGAGTTTTCAACTCCGCCACCCGTTCTTTAGAATTCGCTACCTATAATTTCTTTCAAATCATTTTCTGGAGTTGTAGTTGGTTGTATATTAAATTTTTCAACTAAAAAGTTTAATATACTTGGAGAAACAAAAGCCGGAAGAGTTGGCCCAAGTTTTATATTTTTAATATTTAAAGAAAGTAAAGTTAACAATACACAAACCGCTTTTTGTTCGTACCAAGATAAAACAATAGATAAAGGCAACTCATTAACTGAACAATTAAAAGCTTTAGCCAACTCAATTGCAACTTTTATTGCTGAATACGCATCATTACATTGTCCCATATCAAGAATTCTTGGGATATCTTCAATTGTTCCTAAATCAATGTCGTTAAATCGATATTTCCCACAAGCAAGAGTTAATATTATACTATCTTTCGGTGTTTTTTCAACAAATTCGGTATAATAATTTCTTCCAATTTTTGCACCATCGCACCCTCCAACAAGAAATATATGACTTATTCTCTTGTTCTTAATTAATTCAATTATTTTATCCGCAATCGAAAGAACTGTATTATGTCCGTAACCAACTGTAAGAATGTCACCGCCATTTATACCGGTCATTTTTTTATTTTCTTTATAACCACCAAGCTCAAGGGATTTTTCAATTACAGAAGAAAAATCTTTTTTATCACAAATATGAATACATTCAGGATATTCCACAATAGAAGTTGTAAAAACTCTATCCTTATAACTTTCTTTTGGAGGCATTATACAATTTGTTGTAAATAAAATAGGTGCCGGAACATTATCAAACTCCTTTTGCTGATTTTGCCAAGCGGTTCCAAAATTTCCTTTTAGGTGGGGATACTTTTTTAATTCCGGATATGCATGACAAGGCAACATTTCACCATGCGTATAAATATTTATACCCTTATCTTTGGTCTGCTCAAGTAATAATTGCAAATCCTTTAAATCATGCCCTGAAATAATTATAAAAGGACCTTTTTCAATATTAGTAGTAACTTTTGTTGGTTCAGGATTCCCAAACGTTTTAGTATTTGCTTTTTCTAATAATTCCATACATTTTAAGTTTATACGTCCCACTTTCAAAATAAGTTTTATCAATTCATCTGACGAAGTTTCTTTAGCCAATTCTTTTAATGTCTCGTAAAAGAAGTTGTTAACCTCTTCACTTTTATAACCTAAAATCCATGCATGATAAGCGTATGCAGCCATTCCCTTTAATCCAAATAAAATTAAAGATTTTAAACTTCTTAAATCTTCACTGCAATCCCAAATATCTTTAACATCAAATTTAAAATCACAAGAAATTCTATTTTTAAATTTTTCAATCAAATTTTCTATTGATTTATTATCAAAATTTACGTTAGTAATTGTTGTAAATAAACCATCGATAATCAGCTTTGTATTCTCATCATTGATATTCCCGCAGTTAGCAAGTTCAATAACAGAACTGGTTAATTTATCTTGTAGGTTTGCAATATCCGGGTCTTTTCCACAAACGCCTTTTTGGGTGCAGGCTTTATGAAATGCCGTTTGCTCACATTGAAAACAAAACATACTCATATTTTTTACTCCTTATTATTTTCTCAATTTACTCAATTGAGATATAAGTATTTTTTTACGAATATAAAAAATATGTTATTATACAATTTACTAATATTGTATTTTATCGAGTGGTTTGCTTATAACAGATGGTGCGATTATTTTGGGTAAATGGTATTATAAGGGCGTTTGAGGGGTAGGAAATAATCAAGCCATTTGTCATTCAAAAGTAAGGCTCGTACTGCTCGCTAACGATTGTGCTGAAGCCTCATGTTCGGCTCATAAATACAAAGAAACAGGATGTTCTTTTACAGGATGTGAAGAAACAGGACAATACAGAAAAGGGGAACTTGGCTTAAAGCCCGAGAACATAAAGTAATTCAAGAATATTTTAGGGTTGCAGAAACGTCCGATAAGTCCGATTTGCATCACTATTGAGTCCTAAAAAAGTCTAATTTTATATTGCCTTATTTATATCTTGTCTAGTGATTAAACCTTTGATTTTATTGTTTTTATCCACAACTACTAAACATTGGGCGTTATTTGAATGTAATCTATAATATGCAATATATAAGTTTTCTGAAGGTTCTATGGTTACAGGAGAAGGGTTCATCAGCTTATTAATTTCTGTGTTCGTATCAACTCCTTGAAAAATCGCATCTTCAATATCAGACTTTGTAATCAAACCTAACAACTTATTTTTATCATTTTTAACAGGGTAAGTTTTGAAAGAATAATTTTTAATCTTCTCTTGAACCATACTAATTGTCATATTTGAAGAAAAACATACCAAATCCGTTTTCATATAATTTTTCACTAACATGCTACTCAAAAGTTTTGCTTCCGGAGATTTAACCTGATTTACTATCAAAGAAGCATATATCGGTCTATGATTTAGTTTTTCTGCTATCAAATCCGCAATTGCAGCACTCAACATAATCGGTAAAATATGAGTATATCCAGCTGTCATCTCAAACACCATTACAACAGCAGTAATCGGAGTTCTTGCAACAGATGCAAGAAACGCCCCCATTCCTATCATTGCCATCACAACAACATCAACGTGAAAACCAAACATATTAAATATTGATGCCACAATATAACCTAAAAAAGATCCCAACATCAACATTGGCAAAAATATTCCACCAGCAGCTCCAGAACCAAAACAAAAAGGGGTTACAAAAAACTTCACTGCAAATACCAAAACAACAACAGACAAAGCTAATTTATGTTGCAACAACAAATCTACAGACAAATTTCCTGAACCCAACACATACGGAATAAAAATACCAATTACACCAATTCCAAATCCCGCAATTGCTGGTTTCAACCAATTTGGAATTTTATCCATTTTTTCAAAAAATTCATTATTTTTATATATAATTTTTGCAAAAGCAACCCCTAAAAATCCTGCAACAATACCTAAAATAATACAAACCGAAATTCCCTCGAAAGACAAATCGTGCGTAATATAAGGAATTGTAAACGATGGATTATTTCCCAAAAAATGTCTTGCAACAGAAGATGCAGTAACTGTTGCAACAAGAACAGGAAATAGTAATGAAGCAGAAAATTTATTAACCAATTCTTCCAAAACGAAAATCGTTCCGGCAATCGGAGCATTAAAAGTTGCACCAATTGCAGAACCTGCTCCGGCTGCAATTAGTTTACCCTGATCTGTTCCCTTCATTTTAAAAATCTTACCAACTAAAGCACCTGCCCCAGCCCCGAGTTGAACACTTGGACCTTCTCTACCCAGTGACAATCCAGTACCAATTCCTGCAACACCGGCAAGAAATTTAACAACAATAGTTCGAACCCTTGTAATATTCCCCATTCGAGCCATAACCATTTTCACAAATGGAATTCCACTTCCTTTAGTTTCCGGTGCAAATTTAAACACCAAAACACCGGAAATTAATCCTCCCAAAGTCGTTATTAAAGGAAAAATTAATAATTTGTGACTTAAATCGAATTGAGAAATAAAATTTTGAATAAATTCAAATAATTTATTTATACTTACCTTAAAAAATACAACCAACAACCCGGAAATTAAGCCAACCATTACGGCTTGAAGTATAATTTTACTTCTTGCAATTTCTTGTAAAAAATAACCTGTTTTTTGAAAAATTTTTCTACTCAATCCCATACAACAACTATATAATAAAAATATTTCTCCCTCAATCCTATGATTTTATTCAAAAATGTTTGATATTTTACAAAAAAAGTTGTATAATAGGCAAGTAACGATATTTTAATGAGGATTTATATATGAAATTACACATGCAAATTCTAATCGCATTAGGTCTTGGAATTAAGAGAAATTGGCACATTTTCTTTGGTATTATTTTGGGGGTTGCGGTTGGAATATTTTTACACGGACATGAATATCCGCTTGTATCAACAGTTTTGACTTTTATTGGTCAAGTATTTATCAGATTAATCCAAATGGTTGTAATTCCACTTGTTGTTTCGGCAATTATCATTGGTATTACAAGCATTGGCGACAACAAACAACTTGGTAAATTCGGAACAAAAATGATTGCATATTATGGAATTATTACTGTTGCTGCAGTAATAATAGGTGCAGCATTAGCTTTAATTTTCCAACCAGGACTTGGAGCGGCGCATTATATTACTGAAAATGCAGCTAGCGAAGTTCAAACATCAGTTGCAACTGCTATGGCGCAACAACAAGGCAATATCCTTAACATATTCTTAGGATTTATTCCAAACAATCCAATGCACTCATTTGCATCTGGGGACATGGTTCCTATCATCGTATTTGTTCTTATGTTTGCAGTTGCACTTGCAAAAGTCGGAGATGTAAACAGACCAATCGTGTCGTTCTTTGAATCTGTATTTGCAGCTACAATGAAAATTACCGATTGGATTATGTACTTTGCAGCTCCAGGTGTATTTGCATTAACTGCAAGTGCCGTATCAAGCTTTGGTATCGACATTTTCAACAGTATTTCAAAATACCTATTGGTATTATTTATAGGATTTATGCTTCAATTGTGCGTAGTATATCCATTATTCCTAAGATTTTTCTCTAAAGTAAATATCGTTATGTTATATTCAGCAATTGCAGAAGCCATGATGGTTGCTTTCGGTACAGCAAGTTCTTCAGCTACATTACCGTTAACAATCGCTTGTTGCGAAAAAAGAGGAATTTCTCACAAGATTTCTAGTTTCGTACTTCCATTGGGCGCAACTTTAAACATGGATGGAACTGCTTTATTACAAACAGTTGCAGTAATTTTCTTGGCACAAGCTTATGGTGTAGCATTAACTCCATTCCTAATAATTGAAATCGCATTATTAGCAATCGTTTCATCTTCAACTTGTGCAGGTATTCCGGGTGCTGGTTTAATTACAATTGCGTTAATACTTAACGGAATGGGATTAAGTCCGGAACAATTGGTTGCAGGATTTGCGTTCTTGTTTACAATTGAAAGAATTACAGACATGATGAGAACTTTAGTTAACGTAACATCTGATGCGGTAGTCGTTGCAGCCATTGCCGACAACGAAAACGAAATAAATTATGATTTATTAAACAATCCGGCAGCCTACGAAGACATCGCATAATCAAGAAAAAAACTTAAACTCAAAATAAAAAGATGAGAAAATAATTTCTCATCTTTTTTACTATATTCCTTTTAATATATTATAAAATATTTTCAAATACTCTCGATTATTTTTTATCAAATCCAATTTTTTATGGATGTAAGAAAACATTTCATCCACACCAATTTGTTCACCAAAAGCAAACAAATCTTCTGCACTTATATTCAAAGTTTCAAGGATTTTTTCAAGCGTTTGTGAAGTCATAAAAGCGTTACCCGTTTCAATACTGCTCAATGTATTTGTCGCAATACCGATTTTTTCAGCGAAAACTTCTTGACTAAGCCCCTTTATCTTGCGAAGTTCTTGAATCCTTTTACCTAATTGTTGCTGAATGTAACTTTTCATAAAAATAACCTCAAGATTAATTATAACGGCTTAATTGAACTATTCTAATAATGTTATACGTATTGTATATACATGTTAAACATGGTATAATAATAAATATAATTGGAGGATTGTTTATGAAAAAAGAAAGCAAAATTGCATTTACTTTGGCTGAAGTACTAATTACATTAGGCATAATTGGAGTTGTTGCGGCAATGACTATACCTTCATTAATCCAAAGTTATAAAGAAAAAGCGACTGTTACTGCCGTTAAACAGAGTTATTCAATTTTTGCGCAAGCTCTAAAAATGGTAGCACAAGACTATCCCAATCTACAGGATTTAACTGATAGCAACTTATCTCCAAAAGAGAACTCTCAAATTATGTTTAATGAAATAAGTAAACATATAAAAAAAATAAAAAGTTGTGATATAGACAATGCCTGCATGCCAAGCTTATATATTAACATAAATGACCAACCAACAGAGGCATGGGATAAAGCTGGAAATATACAAACAGGTGTTCTTGCAAACGGAACAAGTTTTTGGATATTAAATTTACCCCAAAATGATATTGAAAACTCAACCAACTCCGGACAAATCGGGATAGACATAAATGGAGACAAAAAACCAAACAAATTAGGGGTAGATTTTTTCTGGTTTACATTTGATATATATGGCAATCTATATGCCGGAATAAACCCACATAACCAAGCGACTCCTGCAGGAGAATATAATAATTGCGAATTGGGAGGTTCTGGACTTAGCAAATATAACGGCTATGGTTGTTCTGAATGGATTATTACACATGGAAACATGGATTATTTAAAAAGAAATGTCAGAAAAAATCCATCAAAATAAGTCAAAATTTTCATGCTAAACTAATCTTATGAAAACAGACGAAATTGCATCAAAATTTTTAGGAAAACGAGTTAGCGGAAGTGAAAATTATGACCCGTCATTGCTAGTCGCTATTCCAAGAGAAGAAAACCGGAAACAATATAATTTGCAAAACGACAAACTTCCATTTTGTGGTTGGGATATTTGGCACGCTTATGAATTTTCAGCAATGTCAGAAAATGGCATTCCAGTGACCAGATTAATAAAACTCAAATACTCTTGCAATAGTGAATTTTTGGTTGAATCTAAATCTCTAAAATTATATCTAAATTCATTCAATATGAGCCGTTTTGGGCAAAATATTGAAGAATGCCTTAAAATTTGTAAATCAAAAATAGAAAAAGATTTATCTGAAAAACTTCAAACTGAGGTTAGAATAAACTTTATTGACAATAAAACACAAAAAGTTCAAATATTTCAAAATTTTCAAAACATTATGCAGTTTGTCAATGAAAAAGACATAACTGTCGAAAAATTTAAGGAAGCACCTGAAGTTTTGCAAACCAAAGAAAATGAAGAAACAAAAGAATATTATTTAACATTTGATTCTTTGCGTTCAAACTGCCGAGTTACGCACCAACCGGATTTTGGAGATATGTTTTTGTATTACAAATCAAAAAAACATATTACTGAAAAAAGTCTGGTAAAATATTTAAGTTCTTTTCGTTCAGAGTACCATTTTCACGAAGAATGTTGCGAAATGATTTTCAAAAGATTATCAGATATTTTGAATAAAGGGGATAAATTGTTAGTTTGTGCGCTATATACACGTCGTGGCGGAATTGATATCTGCCCTTCAAGATGGACAAAAAATTGCGAAATAAAAGATGTAGAAATTCTTAACGATATAACAAAATTTGCAAGAGGAAGTATTAAGCAATAATGAATAACAAAAAAATAGGTAATGCCGGCGAGGATTTAGCTTGCAGATACTTAGAAAAAAATGGATACAAAATTTTGGAGCGTAACAAGCATTATTCAAGATTTTGTGAGATTGATATTATTGCAGAGTATAAAAATACGGTTGTTTTTGTTGAAGTAAAGACACGCAAAACCAATTCATTCGGCACTCCTGCAGAAGCTATTACAAAAACAAAATTTGAACATATTAAACAAGGTGTTCAATATTACCTGACAGAACATAAAGTAAAAGATTTCAGAATAGATGTAGTCGGAATTACCCTAAAACCCGAAATAAAAATCGAACATCTAAAAAATGTGTATTTGTAGGTACTACGTACGTAGCCCACTGTAACGATATCTGTTCATACCTCATATATTGGTGTGGAGTTTTACGCACGTAGCCTACTGTAACGACATGCAAATCTATCCTTCCTTGAAAAAGAAGAGGGAACGGCGGAAGGATTGCCTATACTGCATTCAGACAGTGAGGAATTTTTTATATTATTATTTATTTGGGTAGTTACAAAAATTAAAAATTGTGTTAATATATTGTTGTAAGAAATTGAGAGAGGACATCTTGATGAAAAAAATTAAAAGTTTAATTTTAATATTAGCTATTGCTACGGGGATAAGCGTTTTTGCTAATCCGGCAATGAATTATACACCTATTAACACAAACGTTATTCAATCCCATCAAACACAAAATACTAACACAACCAAAACTTATATTTCGATAAGTCCTTTGGACTTGGTAGCAAGACCTAATTTTTATTTTAACAAAAACGTAAAAATCCGAGCTAAATTCGATAAATTTGCAACATTAGGATTGGATTACAAACCCGCTTTCAGAAGTTCTGAAAAATATATTTCATTCCTAATCCAAAGACCTGATGTAACAGATCACAACATACCGCTATCTGAATTAAAAATATTCTTAAACAGAACGGAAGCAGAAAAACACATTGACCTAAATTCAGGCGACATTGTTGAATTTCAAGGAAGAGTTTTTTCTACAGCATTAGGAGATCCTTGGATGGATGTTGATAAATTCACAGTTATCAGCACAAAACCAAAAGACGAAACAAAGTAAGATATTTGATTTTTGGAGTTAAGAGATGAGCAATAAGAAAAACGACATATTTTTGACTATCCACGGACATTTTTACCAACCGCCAAGAGAAAATCCATGGCTTGAAGCAATTGAACTTCAAGATAGCGCATTACCTTTCCACGATTGGAATGAAAGGATTAATAAAGAGTGCTACAATCCAAACTCTATTTCAAAAATTGTTGACAACAGAAACAGAATACTTGATGTTGTAAATAACTATGAACACATGAGTTTCAATTTTGGACCAACTCTTTTGTCATGGATGGAACATTTTGCTCCTCTTACTTACGAAAGAATTATTAAAGCAGATATTGAAAGTGTTTCTGAACACTCAGGACACGGAAATGCTATGGCGCAGGTTTATAACCACATAATCATGCCACTCGCCAACGAAAATGATAAACAAACCCAAATCAAATGGGGTATCAGAGATTTTGAATATCGTTTTGGCAGAAAACCGGAAGGTATGTGGCTTGCGGAAACTGCGGTTGATGATGAAACCTTGAAATTTTTGGAAGAAAACGGTATTAAATTCACAGTTCTTTCTCCATATCAAGCGTTAAAATTTCGTCAAGAAGGTGATAAAGATTGGCAAGACGTAAGTTGGGGAAATATAGACCCTGCTCGTTCATACAGATACTACATAAAATCAGCTCCAGGTAAATTTATTGATTTATTCTTTTATGATGGTGCAATTTCTCGTTCTGTTGCTTTTGACGAACTTTTAAAAGACGGAAATAAATTTATCAAAAGATTAAAAGAAGGCATTTCTGATTGCAGAGATTACCCTCAGTTAATAAATATTGCAACAGACGGCGAAAGCTACGGTCACCACACAAAATTTGGGGACATGGCTTTGTCTTATGTCTTGAAAATTCGTGCAAAAGACGAAGGTTTTAAAATTACAAATTACGCTGAATATTTAGACAAATACAGAAGTAATTGCGAAGTTGACATCAAACAAGCATCTAGCTGGAGTTGTTTCCACGGGGTTGGCAGATGGAAAGAAGATTGTGGTTGTTCAACAGGCGGTCATCCGGGTTGGAACCAAAAATGGAGAAAACCTTTAAGAGATGCTCTTGATTACTTGAGAGATGAACTTATTGTTGTTTTTGAAAATGAAGGTCAAAAATATTTTGATAACGTTTGGAACGTAAGAAATAAATATATTAACGTTATTTTAGACCGTAATGAAATGAACGTGAAAAAATTTCAACAGGAAAACTTTAAACCGGATTTAACAGATGATGACAAAGTTCATGCAATGGAATTGTTGGAAATTCAACGTCAAGCAATGTTAATGTACACTAGTTGCGGATGGTTCTTTTCTGAAATTTCGGGGATTGAAACCGTTCAAATAATGAAATATGCAGCTCGTGCAATGCAACTTGCTGCAAGATTTACAAGCAAAAACCTTGAAGAAAAGTTTTTAGAAATTTTATCTCAAGCAAAAAGTAACATCCCAGAATTTGGAACAGGTAAGGATATTTTTGAACGATTTGTAAAACCTTCAATTATAACAGTAAAACAGATAGCAACTTTATGGGCATTATCTTCACTATATCAAGATTTTGAAGACGAAGAAAATGTATATTGTTATACTATTACAAGAAAAGCATACAAAAAAGTTCAGAAAAATTCGTCTACATTTATAGTTGGTCATATTGAAATTCAGTCAAAGATTACACTTCAAAAATCAAATGTAATGTTTGCTTTGATGCAATATGCCGGAGGAGATTTCCACTGTACAATTAAAGAATACTCAGATGATGCAGAATTTAACAGAATTAAAAATGATTTGATTAAAATATACACAATGAATACTTTAACTGAAATTATTCGTGCATTAGATGAATACTTTGGTAAAGAATATTTCACGCTTAAAGATATATTTATTGAAGAAAGAAGAAAAATTTTGCAAATTCTGCTTAAAGGCAAGTTGAAAAAATTCTCTCAAACATATCAAGAAATGTATGACGAAGGTAAAGGTTCAATTTATCATCTTCAAGGTTTGGGACTTAGCATTCCTGACGAATTTAAAATTTCTGCAGAATACGCACTCAGTCACAAATTCAATGATATCGTAGTACATTCAGGTGGATTTGTTGAAGATGATTTAATACAACAGGCCACAGATATTAATTTTGAGGCTAAAAAGATTGATATTAAGTTGGATAAATCACCATCAAATCTTGTATTTAGCAAAAAAATTCTACAAAATATCAACAGATTAGTTCATAGTTTCGAAATTCAACAAGCTGATGTTGTATTAGAAATTTTTGATAATGTTCGCAAATTAGAATTAAATGTTGATATTGCAGAAGCTCAAAATATCTATTTTACAAAAATTTATCATAGAATTGGTGACATTATAGCCTCTGAAGCATTTAAAAACAAAAAATCCTCAAATAAGAGATTTGTTGAAATGTTGCTTGATATCGGCGAAAATTTGAATATCAACACTGAATTTTATAAGAGAAAATTGGATAAAGCATTGTTGCAGTAGTTTTTATATTTCCTCCTTAACTATAAAAATAATGTCCACCCTTTGCGACTGTGCCGAACAAAAGGTGACTAAATGTCACGTTTTGTGAGAGGTACAACAAAATCTATGATTTCGAGGAGGGGGTATATTTCACTACCAATTTTCAGAGCCATATTTTTTATAGAAATCAATACTTTTTTGAATTTTATGTTCTACTGCGTCGATTTTTTTCAAAACTTCTTTATCTATTGTTTTCATTCGTAAAATTTTAAGTTCAAGAAGTTCTTCTTTGGATTTTCGGATTTTTTGTTTAATTTCTTCTCGCTGCCAAAACAACCACCCCTCAAAACCGCAATTCGGCGGAACTATAGACCACGGAGTAGATGGGCAATGTTTACACAAATCCAATCTTGTTTCATACCGAGAACATAAATTATTATCTTGCAAAAATCTACAACCATAAAAAGTTATATTGTTTTCATCAAATTTTCCATCATTTTTTAAACGATTAATAATATTATCAACCACATCTGCATCAACATTTCTTGCCGCCTCAATTGACGGATAAGGTTCAAACAAAGACAAAAAATCAGTAGCTCCTTTATCCCCACTTTCCGCCATACTTTTCAATTGAGCATAAGGGGTTGAAGTCGTAACTACACGACAACATTTCCCGCACATATGACATAAATGCTGTGGCCTTTTGGCTAAATAATTTTCTTCGTAACTTCCCATAAATAAATTATAGCCATCATGTAAAAAATAAAAAAGCAATGTAACATTTCTTAAAGAAAACGCAATAAATTACACAAAAAATACTTTATAAATATAAGTAGTAGTAAAGGGTAGTTATATGCAAAGTTCGTTAGGTCAACAAAATATACAACAACCGGTTCAACAATATGCACCGCAATATCAGACTGCACCTATCCAACAACAAGCTCCTCAAACTTGTCAACAAATTCAACCGCAATCACAAGGTACGCAAGGTCAAAATGTACAAGTTCCAAACTATTCAGGCGTAAATATCCAAATTTTCAATCCGTCTGTAACCCCACCTGGAGCAACTGCACCGGTTTATAATGTAAATGCACCGAATTATGGAGGAACTCCGGCTAACGGATGTTATCCTTCAAATTATTATACTTCTCAATTTGCAGATGGAGTTAACGGAAAGCAAGGGATTGATGCAAATTCAAATGGTGCAAACGGTCAAACCAATGCAACAAATAATTCCACAACAAATTCTACAGAAAATAAAACAGCTGACAAAAAGACAGAAAAACGAGAAATAGTTCAGCTCACAGATGAATATATCAAAAACCTTGAAAACTATTTGAACAGCCAAGACAAAGAAGTTCGCATGATGGGTGCTAAAGAGGTTATTGCAAGACTTGAAGAAGATAATTCAAGAAAAGATGACAAAGCCTTAAATGCACTTATCAATAAAATGCTTCAAGATCCTTACACTCCAATCAGGATTTTGGCATTGAGCGCACTTGACTCAAGAGCAGTAACAGGAGATGAACTCACTGTCGGATTATTAAAACAGATGCAAAATTCTCAAGGCGGATACGGACAAGATGCAATGCAAGCAACAGAAACATTGCTTAAAATGTCAGGACAAAAAGTCGAAAAAGAATTTGAAGTAAAAGACGACAAAAAGAAAACAGAAGCCAAAAAAGAAGAAAAAACAGAAAAAACTCAAACAAAATAGGTGAAATATGAGTATTAGCACAGCATTATCATCAGTAAAAAACAATTTTTCAAAATACGTAATCAAAGGTGCAGGCGTAGCTGCTTTGGGCGTAATTGGTTATGATGCACATGTTTTAGGTAAACTTCAGTCAGATGTTTATTCAAAAAGTAAAGATGCAGATGCTTGTATGGATGCTTATAGCAACACTCAATATCTCACAAGCCCTAGTATTACAGCATCTAACTTAAAAAAAGGTGTATTTAATTTTGAAGTAGAAAGTAACTTCCGACATTTTGTAAACTCTGCACTTGGGTACTTCAAGGGCTTTGGAACAATGCTTATTGACAGTGTAGTTCCTTTAGGTTTAGGCTTAGGCGCATTATTTGGGAAAGGAATTGTTGGCAAAGGTAGCGCAATCGGACTTGGGGCTTTCGCCGGTATAAAATTTGTAAAAGATGTACTAGGTTTCGGTCATTACAATGATTTAAACAAAAAATATTAATATTAAAAAAGGCTCTTTTATTAAGAGCCTTTTTATTTGATTAATAATTCATTTGCCAGTTGTCATTTAATATTCGAGCAAAGCAGCCATCATACCAAGTATTACCAGTTGAAGAAGCACAAGATTCATACAATTTTTCTCTGTGTTCGCTAGGATTTGCTCCTAAAGTACAATTATTATTTTCTCGGCAATCTGGATTAACCCTGTACGCATCAACAACTCCATCTGAAAAGATATAAAGAATAAACAAATCTCTGCCATAAATATTTGGCCCTTTCTGTCCGTTTACATCTATTGCAATTCTATACAAAAAGTCATCCGTGTAATTTGTACCTGTATCAATTCCATCAGATTTAATTCCGAAACTAGCTCCACTTGCTAACACTCCATAATAAGTAGCATTTTCATCTTTTGTTGTTAATTCAAAAGTTGAGCCACTTAAATTTTTATATGAACTTGCAAAACAAGGAGTTGAAGTTTTTCCACAATCTTGAACAACTTTAAAATATTGTTTCATAAATGGCATCATATCTTGATGTCTTACATGCCCTGCCTCTGACAACCATATAGCATTTCTGTCATTCTTAAATTGTAAAAACGCTTGAGTTAATTCGTTATAAGTCTTATGTAATTGAGTTACATAAGATTGGCGTTGATAATTCTGCATTAATGTAGGAACAGTCATTGCTGAAACGACACCGATAATGCCGAGAGTGACAAGAACTTCAGCCAATGTAAAAGCTGCACTGCGTAGACCATGATTATGCGAGATTTTCAAACGATTGCCCCCCCCCGATGAGCTTAAATAAATTCTTTTCCATAAAAAATTCCTCTCTGTTCTCTGTTAACATCTTTATTTTAACAAATTTTTTATTGTTTTTCAAGTAGTTGCCTAAATTCTTCCCTATTTGTCATAGGGAAGATGCCTGAAAGGCAGATGGGTGAAAGCTTATAATATAAAATCCCCTACGTGATAGCACCCTCCTAAATCCTACACACAAGAGATGACTTTATCCTCTATTGCATAAAAAAAGCCCTGCACAGATGTGATTTTGTTACCTGCGTGGTCTCGCAGGTGGGTGAACGCCCCGGATTATCCGTTTCCCGCTGGCGATTTTTCAATCGGCGGGTCTACTTCACATCCTGTCGGAGTCAATTCTCCCTTTTATAATAAATGTAGGAACAAAATGAGCATCCATACAGAGCTAATTCCATTATAACATATTATTTTGACAATTTCAACATTTTCAAAATATCAAACTATTTTCCAAAAATTTGCGCGCCGACATAAATTCCAACAAACATTGACAAAAACATCACCATAAACGTATTTACAATTACTAAACTTGGCGCATCTTTATAAAAAATATTCAAACCAACTGCCAACAATCCAACAACCAAAGCTGTCAAAGTAAACGGCAATGTACTTTTTTTGTTCTTAACAATCTTTACATTATGACAAAGTTTGTCAGTAGAATACTCATCAACATTAGATAAATTCATAGCTTTATCAAAAGATTCCTGTGAAATCTGTCCGTTTTCTAACAATTTTTGACATGCTTTTTCATAAGCCTTTCTTGTCTGAAATTCAACAAGGGTAAGCATTTGATCTTGAGTAAGTCTACTAAATTCACTTTCTTTCCCCATTTCAAATGCAACATAAGCAACTTTTTGCAAAATACTTTCATGGTACATCTTTGGAATATCCGAACGCAACAAGTCAACATATTTATGGAAAGTCCATTCAGAAATCACCTGAGTTAAAGCCCTTGCAGTATCTGCATCTTCGATTGTGTCATCATTTGAAAAAGCCTCACCGGCAATGTATGTAAAATCATAAATTCTATCTAAAAATTCTTTTTTATGTTCAGAAGCAATATCTTCCGGCATAACCTGTTCTGCCTGCTTTTTTAAATCCTTTGCAAAACCTTTAAAATCAAATGTTGCTGTCATAAAACCCTCCGAGAGCATTATACCATGCTTTTAAATTTCGGGCAAATTGATGTTTTACGGAATAGAACATTAGCTTTCTTCACAAGACAACAACCAATCCTTCCACTGCGTGCGCCCCACTTTCTTTTCAAGGAAGGTTTTGCACCACTCACCATTCACTAAACGCCCTATAGCCATATCGCCTTATTGCCACATCTGACACCGACTTTGCCTCTTTGCATCTAAGCATCTAAAAAAAACTAATTCATCTTCAAAGTCTGCAACGCCAATTTTTCTGCGCCTTCGGCTCTGCGTAATGCTGCATCTGCAGCGGACAAATCTTCATTTGATTGAACTTGAACTCCAACCGGAGATGGGATATACGTTCTTACTGGTTCTGTTTGCTTTTTGTCGTCTTTTTTATCAACATTTGTTGTAGTTGTTGTGGTTGTAGTCGTGGTTGTTTTTGTTGTATTATTTTGTCCGTTCTTATATTTATCCAACAAATTTGACTGTGTGTTTGTTGTATTTTGAGTTGTTTGTTGAGTAACTGTTTGAGTTTGCGGAGTTTGTTTTAATTGATTAGATTGTTGCAATTGCTGAGGAGGTAAAGGTTGAGATTTCATATCTTTTGCCTTTTCTTCTTCTTTTCCTTCATCCAAAACTGAATGTTTTGGTTTACCAAAAATCAAGTGTGAACCTTTTACAGCAATCTTGTTAAACATCGGCAATAGAACGATCATACCAAGAATTGCCCTCATCGGATAACCTGCCATTTGTTTTACGCCGAATTTCGGATGACGGAACAAATCTTTAATTTTGCCCCAAATACCTTCTCTAACAATTGCCTTGTTATCATAAGGCCTAATTTGTTCCAAACCTACAGTAACAATTCTGCCTACTCGTTTAAACAATTTAGTAATCGGATTTTTTACTCCGGCATTACGCATTTCTTTCAAGTTTTTAACAGAGTCTTTCCAAGCCTTTTTATCCGCAAATCCGCCTGCCATAGCTTTTTGGTTATGAGCATTTAACGCTTGTCTGTAAGCTTCAACACCTTTTTTATCCATACCGGCATATTGTAAACCACCAATACTGTGCATCAATTTTAATGCAAATGGCATACAAACGAAGAATGATACCATTTCAGTAAAACGTTCTGCAAAAGATTTCGTTTTTTCAGAGAAACCACCTTCAGCCTTAGCAGATTTATAAATTACATCAGCCAAATAACCTGCCTGCATAATAGCAATAAGTTTTCCGCCTGCAACCCTGTTAGTTACACCTTCCAACAACATATTGTTATATTTGGCAAGGAATTTTCCTAACAAAGTTTTCGGAAGTTTCTTATCCAAACCTGTCTTTTTCAAAACTTGAGCTAATTCTGGATTTTCTTTTAAATCGATATTACCCAATTCTGAAGCTAATTTGTTTGCTGTTTCAGATGCGTAAACCTCACGCCCAATTACTCTTGTTTTAACTTTACCTAATTGATTGTGATTTGTTCCCCAAATTCTTGCAAACATATTTCTATTTGCATCATGAGTAGCTTCCAAAATTCGAGGTAAATTATCTTGAGAATGTTTCGCAATCTTTTCCATTTCTGAGAAATCTCTATAGCCCCATTCAAAAGCTTTCATATCTTTTAATTTAGCTAGTTTCGCTTTATCATCAAGTGCCTTAAATGCGTTCAATTCAGAATTAATTTGAGCTGAAGAAAGAGTTTTTCTTGAATTTCTCAAAATTGTTTCAACCTCAGCCTCTTGTAAAATTTTAGCTTTTTCTTCTGCAGTTGCAGCTTTTTCTATTAATGATTTGAATTTTTTAATATCAGCTTCTTTAGCACCATAGCAATCCAAATCTTCAACATATTTTAAAGGACTTACAAATTTTTCACCATGTTGAGGATAATCAAAAATCTGCATACCCCACATCCCGTTTGCCTGACCTTTAACCATATCTAATTCAGGTTTTGAAGGAGTATAAGCAAATGCTCTGGTTATAGCAAATCTATCAATCAAATTGTTTTTCAAGAAAGATTTAAAACTTTTAAATCCACTATTAATTCCTTGTCCGACACTAGACTTCCCAAACTTGCTGCCTTTTACATAATTTGTTACATCGTCACCAAATTGACCAACTTTATGGTGCAGTGTATCCTCGTAATTACCACGAGATTTTTTGGCATAATAATCCATTGCTTGAGTAGCTACCGCCCAAGCCGGAACACCAATTGCCGCAGTATAAAGCATACCTTTTGGGTCATCAGTCGTTTCGGAAACCCTATTTGCGACATAACTGTCTTGAATATTTTGTTTCAACAACTCAGGATTAGCCGCTTGCATAGCCTGTTGCTGCTGAGTGTTCTGGCTCTGCGTTTGCGACATTGCTTGAAATTGAGGTATTTGTTGGTTTTTATAAATGTTATTGTCAAGCATAATTATCCTATTCCCCTATATAATTATAAAAACAAAAACTCTTTAATTATTGCTTTTAAAAAACATTTGTAAAGAAATGTAACAAACTAACCCTTTTGTGAAATTCGACAAGTTGTATATACTTTATATATACACAAGCACTTAATAAGAAGAATGAGAGGCAAATAAATGGCAGTAGCAAATTTAAAGAAAATTGATGACAAGCTTAAAAACATTTATGAAAATCAAGTTACAGTCAACAATAATCAGCCATTTGAGGATCGTTCAGAATTGCTGTTTGCACAAATGAATTTTATTGCAATGGCAAATAAACAAGCTTTACATTTAATCTAACATTTTAACTCCAATTAATTTTTCCCCTACAAATTTTTACCTGATTTCATCCCGAAATCAGGTTTTTCTTATACTACGTACGTAGTCCTCTGTGACAACCATTAGTCCATACTTCATACATCGGTGTAGTGTCTTATAATCCTCTATTTTGTCATCTTGAGCGTAAGCGAAAGATCACAGTATTGGTAAAATATTACAAACACTGCGATACTTTGGGCTGTTGTCCTTAGTATGACAATATTTTTTTATTTTCTGCTATAATACACCTATGAAATTATGTATTTTTTCAGGGACATTCAATCCAATTCATAAAGCTCATTTGAAAATGGCAGAATATGTTTTATCTCATTACGGATTTGACAAAATCATTTTTATTCCTGCATACAAGCCACCACACAAGGATTACGACACAAATATGTGCCAACATCGCTTTAATATGGTTAAGCTTGCAATAAAAAATAATCCGCATTTTGAAATTTCTGACATTGAATACAAAAGTGAAGGTAAATCATATTCTTACCTAACCGCTTTAAAACTCTATGAACAGTACGATGTTGATGAAAAAATACATTTTATTATCGGAACTGATGCCTTTGAAAAAATTGAAAGCTGGTATGAAACCGATAAATTCAAAAAAATTGTTGATTTTATTGTATTTATAAGAGAAAATGAAACTGTAAATTTGGATTTCCTTAAAGAAAAAGGATATAATTTTGAATTTACACAAATGCCGTTTATCGACATCTCATCAACTGAATTGAGAAATAGAATAGAGCAAGGTTTACCCATTAACGACCTTGTCACAAAAGAAGTAGAGGAGTACATTTATAAAAATGGATTATACAAAAATTCTTGAATGGCTTAAAAATAATTTGAATGAAAAAAGATATATCCACACACTCGGAACAGCAGATTGTGCAAAAGAATTAGCCAAACAATTCAAACTCAATCAAGACAAAGCTTATTTAGCCGGACTTTTGCACGATTGCGCAAAATGTTTTCCAAACGAAAAATTACTGGACATTATTCACAAACATCTTGATGTTGAAGAATGCGAAATGCTTAATTACAAAACATTGCACGCACCAGTTAGTGCTTACATTGCTGAAACAGAATTTAAGATTACCGACAAAGAAATACTATCTGCAATCAGATGGCATACATTGGGTAAACTTGATATGACTGATTTTGAAAAAATTGTATTTATTGCAGACAAAATTGAGCCAAATACTCGAGATGAAGAATATTCCGCAAAAATTAGAGATTTATTAAGCGAAGAAAACGGTTTAAACAAAGCATTATTAAAATGCTACAAGGAAACAATCAAAAGTTTAGTCAAAAGAGATTTGAAAATTTGCCTTTTAACAATTAAAATCTACAATAAACTTCAAGATTTGGTTCAAAATTAGCATGTTCATGATAAAATGTATCCAAAGAGAGGAAGTATGATGCAGGTACTGGAGATTAAGAACAATTTAGTTAAAATAGCTTATGATGTAAACGATAACCTTGCTCTTTCAAGTTTTGTTATCATTGAGGACACAAACACACCTTATGTTGCACAGGTTGTCAATGTCAAAGCAGATAAATTAACCAATTTTGCAATAGTTAAGTTGCTATTTACATTCAACGAAGAAGGTATTTTGAAAAATTACAACGGAACTATTCCATCGCTTAAATCTACAGTTTCAATTCTTCCATCAAAAGAATTGCTTGATATCATTCCGATTGAAAACAATCTTATAATGGGGGAATTAGCCCAACAAGGCGTTACGCTTAATGTAGACAAAACAATTTTAGATAATAATTTGTTAGTTTGTTCTGATAATGTTGAAAACACAAACATTCTTTTGAAGAATATTACAAAACAAATTGATGAAAAAATCGTAATCTTTGATACAGATGGACTTTTTGATGCTGAAAACAAAATCACATTCGGTAAAGACTTCAAACTTCCGCTAAATTACGACACAATCAACTTTATATATGAAAACGAACTTGATGACGTTGATGCAACAAGCAGAGCTGTAATTCAAGACATTTTTATTGAAGTTCAAGAATATACAAAAAATTTGCCGGAAGGCTATCTTCCATTTGAAACATTTATCAATGTTGTAGATCAACAGTACAAAGAAACCCAAATTCCACAACTTGTATTATTGAAAAATAAACTTATCAAGTACAGAGATTTGAACGCTTTTGCAGAAACTTTAAAAGATGTTTTAAGTTTGAGTATTGCAATTGACAAATCAAAAGTCACTATTATTGATATTTCTGAAATGGCTCCAGTATTACAAAAAGAGATTATGTCTTACACATATGGAGTTATGAAAGGGATTAATGAAACAATCTACTCTTTTGTAAAAGTTGATAACGCAAATTCTAGCAAAAGATTACTTAAAACATTCTTATCTCGTGACGGAATTTATACAACAATAATTTGTCGCCACGAATACAAATATTTACCTGAATTAAAAAGCGCAGCTCAAAACTTAATATTGTTCACACCACAAACATTACAACATGATTTTGCAGCATACAACACTTTTTTGAATAAATTAAACACAGATGAATTTATCATCTATGGTGCGCATACTCAAAATATTCCACTAATCGTTGAACTTGATGAACTTGAATTAGATACGCAAAATGATGACGACGAAACAGAAAGCGAAAAAGATATAGAAGAAATTCCCAGTTCTAACGTAGTTCCAATGCCGGCACCAGTTCAAAATACTGCACCGCAAGGAAATGTTACAGTAACTCCTGAACCAGAAATACAGGAAGAAGAAACTTTTAAAGCTCCTGAAGTAGAATACCCTGATTTAGGTTTTGACAATGAAACTCCCAGTAGTAACGAAGCACCAACAGTAGATTTTCCGGAAACAGAAACATTAAATGTTACAGAGGAGCAACCTGAAGAAAATTTTACACAAATTGAACTTCCTGAAACATTTGAAGAACCAGAAATAGAGGAAGTTCAACAAGAAGAACCGGAAGAAGATATTCAAAAAAACTTTGATAATGAAATTTCACAAGAACCAATTGAAGAAGAAGTTTTTATGCCGGAAACTGATATTCCGCAAGTTGAAATCAATGAAGATTTATCAGAGCAAGCTATTATTGAAGATAGCAATATTTCGGAAACACCTGCTGAATACACATCTCAAGCAACCGAAGAACAAGCTCCGATATACAACATTTTGGATGACAACGAAATTGATTATCAAGATGCAGAACCGGAAGTTTTGCCACTTGAACCTGAGATTGATTATTCTGTAGAAGATATTGATATTGAAGAAAACTATCAAGAACCGCAGCCTTATGACGAAAACGAAGCAATGATTGAACAGGCTGCCAAAGATGTTGATAAATTGATTTACGAAAAACTTCCAAATGAAGACGTTACACTAGACGACTTGTCAGACTTACAATCAGATGAACTAACAGAAGATGATTTAAACTTGATTGGAGATTTGGCTTCTGATAATGGAATTACTCCAGAACCAGAGCTTGAATACAATGAAGAACAACCTCCTGTTGTACCTATTTATAATGCAGAAGATATTGAGCCTCAAGAACAACAATCACTTGAACCAGGAGATAGAGTATCATCTCCCAAATATGGAGAAGGTGTTGTTGAAAAAATGATTAAATATGGCAATAAAATGCTTTGCTCTATTGAATTTCCGAACATTGGCAGACGACTTTTAGATCCTGCAATGACAGAAATCAAAAAATTAGACTAACTAAATTTATCTTAAATTAGAAGCATTTTTTAAATATACAAACTGTGGAACAAAATCTGTTTCACAGTTTAAAACTAATAAAACCCTCAGACACATTGGTAAAGAATTAGGAACATCAAGTTCATGAAAGCACATCATAGCAACATTTTGCCACCCCAAGTCAAGACGAGCAAATTTCGCAGGGAAAGCAGCATTTAAGTCATTTGTTAGAGTAAAAATAACATGCGAAATATTTTCAACCTGAACATTGTTTCTTTTAATTATTTCTGTTAAAAGTTCAATTGTCGCCAATTTTATTGCATCTGACGTATTTTCAGTTACTGTTATAGCTCCTCTAATTCCTTTAGTAGTCATTATTATTCCTTTTTATTTAGCAATATGCAAGCCATTTGCCCAATCACGAGCAAACATTTCGCCCTTACCTTCCGGTTTAACTTTTATAAGCAAAATGCTATCTTGTCCACAACCGACTTCAATTCCTTCTTTTGTAACACGGCTAAAAATCCCGCATTCACCGGAAACATCTTTTAAAACCCTTGTTTCAAGCACTTTTACTACTTTACCATTGTAGATAAAGTACGCAGATGGCATTTTATAAATTCCTCTAACCAAATTATGAATATCTTGCGCAGATTTTGACCAATCAATCAAAGTTTCTTCTTTAATTAATTTATTTGCCATACAAACACCAGTTTCACATTGTTTTTCAGGTGAAATTGTTTTATCAACTAGCCCAATCAATGTTTTTTCCAGCAAAGCAGGAGAATCCACGCTAATTCTTTCAAACAAATCTACACATGTCATATTATCAGGAATTTCAATCTTTTCACGCATGCAAACATCGCCACAATCCAAGCCCAATTCTGTAATCATAGTACAAATACCGGTTTCTTTATCACCATTAATAATAGCTCTTTGAATAGGATTAGCTCCTCTATAACGAGGCAACAAAGAGGCATGAAGATTAATTGTTTCATACTTTGGAATATTCAAAACTTCTTGTGACAAAATTTGCCCGAAAGCAAAAGTTACAAAGAAATCCGGTTTTAGTTTTTTTAATTCTTCCTGAATTTCAGGTTCTTTTCTGATTGATTTCGGCTGAAAAACAGGTAAATTATGCTCAATAGCAAATTGTTTTAAAACAGACATTGACATTTTATGTCCACGCCCAGCGGGTTTATCAGGTTGAGTAACCACAGCCAAAACATTAATTTTTTCAGAATTATAAAGATGTTCCAACGATTTTAGAGCAATCGCAGGAGTTCCAAAGAAAACAATATTAATCATTATTTATCCTCGCTTTCAGATCCATCAATCAATAATTCTGGATCAACCGGCGGAAGATTATGTTCTGCCAAAACCTTGTCAGCTTCAAAACGATTTACACAATGATCTATAAACAAAATACCGTCAAGATGATCGTTTTCGTGTTGAATTGCTCGAGATAAAAGTTCTCCATCCTTTGCTTCCAAAACAAATGGTCTACCGTGTTTATCAAGAGCTTTAACCATAACATTCGCATATCTCTTTACATCAGTATAAGCTTCAGGAAAACTTATACAACCTTCTTGAGCAACAGTTGCACCTGTTTTTTTGATAATTTTAGGGTTAATGAAAACCATAGGATTAAGCGGTTCGTCATTTTTTGATACATCAATAACGAACACTCTCAAATTAACACCAATTTGCGGAGCAGCCAAGCCTACACCGTTTTTGGCATACATTGTTTCCAACAAATCCTGAACAAGTTCTTGAATTTTCTTAGATACTTTATGAACCTCTTTAGATGGTTCTCTTAAACTTTTTTCACCGTATTGTAAAACTCTTTTAACAGCCATTATTAAACCTCTTTCCTTAAATAAATAATAGCATAAAAATTTATCTCACGTCTAAAAATTTATGCACTTGAGGAATAAGTCTTACTTTTTCATAATTTTTTAAGAATTTGTCAAGAATTTGCGCACAAAAATCTGGAGATATAGACATTTTATCTTCAATCATTTCCGGTTGCAAAATTAATTCAATTCCATATTTTTTACCTAATTCACAACATTTAGAAATTTCATCATCAGTTATTTTTGAATTAAAAACAATTTTCGCAAAAGTTTCAATTCCACGACAAGCATCAAAAAATTTGTCATGAAATTTGTATGAATTTTTAATTCCTGTCGCACTTTTCAATTTTATATCCGCAGAAACAATATTAACATATTGCTTTATTTCCAAAAATTTATCAGAAAGTGTTGCATTTGTTTCAAGATAGATTTTTTTATTTACCAAAGGTAAAAAATCTCTCAAAAATTCAACTGACAATAAAGGTTCACCACCAGTCAAAGAAACAGAATGCACATTTTTATATTCATTAACCTTTTGCGCCAATTCATTCGGACAAATTTCAATAAAATCCGAATTTGAAGAAAATTCTGTATCACAATAATTACATTTCAAATTACAATTACAAAACCTTACAAATAACTGTTTATAGCCGACATACGGACCTTCGCCCTGAATTGATGCAAATATTTCTTTAACTTTTACCTTATTCATTTAACAAATTCTCTCTTATGTTTTGTGTGGACAATTTCTTTAGCTTTTCGTAAAGCCTAACTTCATCATCCGACAAAGAACAAGGAATTTCAATATGCACATTAACAATCATGTCGCCAATTTTTCCGTTTTGCTTCAAGCCTTGCCCCGCTAAACGGAATTTTTGACCAGAATGTGTCTTTGGAGGAATTTTCAGACTAAAATTACCGTCAAACGCAGGAACTGAAATTTTTCCACCCAAAACTGCTTCTACAGGAGTTATCGGGATATTATAAACAATATTATTTCCATCAAAAGATATTCTAGAATTTGGTTCAATTTTAATTTTTAAGAACAAATCGCCATTTTTACCACCATTTTCACCAGAATTTCCCTCAGATTTAATTCGAAGCTTTGCTCCGTTTTTTATATTTTTGGGAACTTTAACAGAAATTTTTCTATGTTCTGTTTTCTCACCACTCCCATTACAAATTGGGCAAACATTTCCATTAATAAATTTTCGCCCTTTGCAATGCGGACATTCCATAGCATGAACGACATTTATCATTCGTTCTGCTCCATTTATTGCCTCTTTTATGGAAATTGAAATTTCTTCATATATATCAGCACCTTTTACAGGCAATGGCTTTTCTTTTTTAGAATTAGTAAAACCTTCAAAAATATCATTAATTTTTTTAGAAAATTTTTGTTTATCCATTTTAGTTTTTGAAGAATAAACAGATTTTTCCTCATCAGTCGAATTTGAATTTGTTGAAGTTTTTTTATACTGATTTTGCGCCTCATTTGGAGAAGTTTGTTGTTTTTCCTTTTTATAAGAAGATGATTTAAAAAATCCGTTTATTGTGTCATATTGAAAACGTTTTTTTGCATCAGAAAGTGTTTCATAAGCCTCGCTAATATCTTTGAACCGAGAAGCTCCATCAGGGTTTACATCAGGATGAAATTTTCTAGCCAAACGCCGATAAGCTGACTTAATTTCAGCCTCCGAACTGTCAGGTGTAACTCCAAGAATAGAATAATAGTTCTTCATATTTTTATATATAATGAAGTTCTAAAATTTTTCAACCTTCTCACAAATATCATTTCGGCACTTTTTACCACTGAAAGATATTAATTCAACATCTTCATATAAGTGTTTTCTCGCTCTTGAAAGCGTTTTAGCCGTTTTAGTCAAAACAAGCGTTTTCCCTTCGACAGTTTCATATTCAAAATATTTATTTTTTGTTGTAGCAAAATGAGTTATATCACTTTCAACAAGCTCTAACCCCTTAATAATTTCACCTTTTTTCCTTGAAGAAATTACACATGAAACAGAAGAATTGTCGGAAACATCTATTTTTTCATAATCATCTGCAAATGAACCAACTGCACATGCTTCAAATAAAGTTAACAAATTTTCATCAACTAAATTCAAAACAGCTTCAGCGTCATGATCAGACAAAAACGGTTTAAAATCCAACGTTACAAAATTTCCATCTGTGGTCAAAACACAATCAATACCTAAAACCCCTAAATATGGAGTTTCTTTTCGTTGTAATGAAGCTAATACTCTTTCTACGACATTTTGCATAACAGAATTTTCAATATCGCTAGAAATTTTATAGTCAGGTGTATAAGCTCCTACCCCAGATGTTAAAATTCCACCATCGCCATCTTCCGCAAACTTATAATTTGCAACAGTTGCAAGGTGCAAAGCACTGTATCCGTCAGTTACAACATAAATTGTAAATTCATGACCATAAACATAATCTTCCAAAACAACTTTATTTTCGTCTTTATTAAATAAATCTTCAACAAAAGTTTTTGAAGCCGCAAAAGTTGTACAAACCAATCTATCAGCAGAATTTGAATTTTCATCAGCTCTAATCACCTGTGGCATTGGAGCATTTTTCAAATAATCAATAGCCAAAGGCAATTTATCAAAAATACCAAATCTTGGAGTTGGTATCCTCAATTTATATAAAAATCTTTTACCTGCAGAGCGACTTAATGTAAATTGCGCACTCTGAGCCGTCGGACAAAAAATAAGTTGATTATTAGTTTGAAATAACTCTGCAATGTTATTTTTTATAGCAACTTCTGAAGTTACAATAGTCAAATCAATTGCATTCTCCAAAACATATTCTAAAATCTCTTGAACATTTTCTTCTCTTATATCAACACATTCAGCCAACTCAGAAATTGCACTGTTTCCAGACAATACAAAAATATCACAATCATAATTTTTGAACTTTTTAACTAATGCGTATTCTTTTGCAGAATTTCCAACAATTAAAACTTTTTTCTTTTTATCCATAAGTCTATTGTAGCATAAATTTAAAAGAAGTTAAAGCAGAAATATTTATCATATAAACGAGGGATTTTATTAAGTTTTATTAATTATTTATTCAAAATTGTGATACAATGATGACAAATAAAAATTAATCATTAATTTTTATTTTGTAAGTGAGGTAGAAATGGCAGGTATTGTAAATTTATTATCACAAATGTTTGTTCCGCAAACAACTCAGATTGCTACACCGGTAAGAAGCACATCTTCAAACCCATATAGCAACAACCCATTTGTAAACTATAATGGACATAGCTTGAATGCTTATGCAAAAAACGCACCTGTCAGAGGTGGCTACTTTGCAGGATATTACAACGGCAAACAAAATATTGTAGGACAGCGACTTTTTATTGAAGTTTAGTATATTTTATACAATTGACAATCTCTAAAAAACACGTTATAATAGGAATATAGTAATAGAGATTGAGATTATATGAATAAACATTTATTTTTGGGATTTTCTTTGACAGAAGTATTGATAGCAATGACTGTTATCGGTGTTATTTCTGCAATTACAGTTCCGGTTGTTATCGGACATTACCAAAAGCAATCATTGCTTTCATTAGTACAAAAAAATTATTCTGATATGGAACAGAATTTAACAATCTTGCAAACTGAAAATTATTCAAAAGGATTGTATCATTCAATTCTAAACCAAAAAGAAGGAAAAACTGTTGAAAATACTGCAGGTCAATTTTTGACAGAATATTACAAAGTAAAAAAAGATTGTGGGACAACGGCTCAACCTTGCTTTGCAGCAGCATATAGAGATATAAGCACAGGAACTGCAACAAATTTTTCATGTGATGGTTATACAATCAGCACAAACAATGGAACTGCAATTTGCATAATTCCGGCAAATATTGCTAAAGAAACTAAAGAAGGCGAAACCGAAGAAACAGAAACCAAAAATCCTGCTAAAGTTTTTATTGATATTAACGGTACAGAAGACCCAAATATTTCAGGCAGAGATTTATTTACATTTAATATTTATGAAGATTTTACAATTGATGAAGTTGATCCGACATTAAGCAGTTCAGATAAAACAGCTAAAAGAACTGAAGTTGCAGCTAAATGTATAACTTCTAAAATTGGAGAAGGTTGTTTATCAAGACTTCTCAACGATAATTGGAAAATGAATTATTAGAAAGGCATAAACATGAATAAAAAATCCGCATTTACATTAACGGAAGTTCTTATCACAATGGGTGTTATCGGAATTATTTCTGCTCTAACAGTCCCAACATTGGTAAATAACTATCAAAGAAAAGCAATGACCGTTCAATTGAGAAAAGTTGCAAATGATATGTCGAATGCTGCAGATATGCTCATGACAGAAGAAGGAAAATCAAAATTCTCTGCAACAACAGGCTATAGCAATTTAGATAATTTCGTGAGAGACCATTTTAAAATATTAAAAACTTGTGATAAGGATAGCACCACAGGATGTTTTGCAAATGAAAAATACAGAAGTATTTCTGGAACAGTATCAAACGCAACGTATTCTTGTGCTGGGAATTCATACGTGTTAGCCGATTCTGCTGCAATTTGTCTTTCTAAAGATGAAGAAACCGGAGATGTTGTTGTAACAACTGATACTAATGGACAAGAAGGACCAAACATCGCAGGTCGAGATTTGTTTATTTTTACACTTAGTGCTACTGACGGAACTCCAGGTTTTCACGGAGATTCTGCCTCTTGTACCACAACATCAACAGGAACTGGTTGCTACGAATTGTTAGCTGGCGAGAATAACTGGACAATGAATTATTAATTAATTTAATTATAACCATCTCTATTATGTATAACAACAAAAGGTTGCTCTCAAAAGGAGCAACCTACTTTTATATAATATGTGCCTGATGGGATTCAAACCCACGACCTTCGCCTTCGGAGGGCGACGCTCTATTCAACTGAGCTACAAGCACAAAAAACGGGGAATTAATTCCCCGATAAAATAATTGTGAAATCTGTTTCACCGCATTGGTAATTCACAGGATCATACACAAACTGTAACCCGCCAAATGCCTCATTTTTCTTAGTCAAATGATTATAATACTCATTTGTAATCTTGCTAGAATGTGCAACAAATTGAGAATGCGCACGAGATGCTCTGCCGGTACATTTCACATCAATACCTGCACTTCTCAAGTTTTCAGCCATCTGCGCACCTTTTGCATTATCTGAAGCTAATACGCTTGCAGTAACAGGAGTTGCTTCATCAAAAGCACCTTTGTTATCACGATAAATAACTCTGTTTACAACTTCTTGAGTTTTTTCAGGGTCTAAAATCCAATAACTTATATAACCTTTTTGGTTTGGCGCACCCGGAAGCATTGCTACTTCAATTTTATCCATATCAATATGTTTAGTAAGTGCTGCATATTGGCTCATTTCATAGAACGACATATCAGTTTTAACATATTTTTTAGCAACCGAAATAATATCAGGAATTTTTGTAATGGTAGAAGGTTGCTTCATTTTAGTCAAAAGACTTCTTAACAACCATTGTTGACGTTGAGTTCTACCAATATCACCCAACGCATCATGTCTAAATCTTAAATATTCAACTGCTTGCTGACCATCTAAATGGTGATCTCCTTTATTAAAATTAATATGCAAATGTCCTGCGTTATCATTGTAGTGCATTGGTTTTTCAACATAAACATCCAGTCCATCCATTGCATTAACAATTTCTTTTACCGCATCATCATGAACCATTATATATCTATCAATATGAACTCCTAAAGTATCCTCAATAGTTCTTTTAGTCATCTCGATACCGCCAATAGCATGAGCTGCATTAATTTTATTTACACCATTATCTCCTGGAAGATAAACCTTGCTATCACGAGGAATTGACAAAGCATTCACTGATTTTGTTCTAGGATCTATGTTTACCAAAATAATTGTATCTGTTCTTGTACCAGTCCATAAATCATTTGGGTTTCCACTAGCATCGACACCTAAGAAAAGAATATTTTGTCGTCTTAATCCAAACGGTAAAGCAAAATCCGCATGTTCTTTATTATTGTTACTCAATGTAAGTTTTTGAAATAATTTTGTTATAAAAGAATTTTCGCCAAAATGTTCCTCTAAAAAGTTTTCATTATCAGCCATTAAAAATATACTCATAATTACGCCAATAAATACAATAATCATACCGATTAAAACTTTTGCGAAAGAAGAGCGTTCTTCTCGTTGTTGTTTCGCTCTTTTTACAAAATTACGTGTTCTATACTCTCGTCTTCGTTGTGTTTGATTTGTCATATTTTTACCTTTTTACATAACCTTAATTAAGAAAGTTGACACTAACGTAAAGTAAATTGCCAACCCTAAAACATCAATAGTTGTCGCAATAACGGGACCGGATGCGACTGCCGGATCTACTTTCATTGCTTTCAATGCAAACGGTGTAAATGTACCGATAACGGTAGCAATTGTCATGTTGATAGCCATCGCCAAACCGACAACCGCACCTAAAGCTTTGCTATGCTGCCATCCCCAACAAACAAGGGTTACAAGCACTCCGAAAATTGAACCGATAAACAACCCAATACAAGCTTCTCTCAAAATATGATGAACCGCAGATGATAAAGTAATTTGTCCCGTAGACAATCCTCTAACAATCAAAGTAATACTTTGAGTTCCAATGTTTCCGCCTAAACCAGCCAACAACGGCATAAATATAGCGATAATCGGCAAAGTCTGTAATGTATGGTCAAAATGGTTCCCAACATTAACAGCAATAAATTCTCCAATCAAAGTAATAAATAACCATGGAGTTCTTGCTCTAATTGAATTAAAAATATTACCAGTAAGGATTTCATCTTCATCAACAACTTCTGTCGAAATACCTGATGATTGGTAGATTTCTTCTGTTGTTTCCTCTTCAAACAAATCATGAACATCATCCCACGTAATCATCCCTTTTAGCCTATTATATAAGTCTACAACAGGCAAAGCATTGTATTGGTATTTCATAAACTCGTCAATAATGTAGTCACTATAATCATCAACATGAAGTTTAACAATATCTGAAATCATTATATCTTCAACTTTTTGATTAATAGGAGATGTCAAAAGTTTTCTTAAAGAAACAACCCCCAACAAATGATTTTGTTTGTCGACAACATAGACGTAATAGAGTTCCATGTTATCTTCTTCTGCCTTAATTCTAATGTGGTTTAAAACATCCTGCACACTCATATCGCAATTAACCGTAAGCACAACCGGATTCATAATACCACCGGCAGTATCTTCATTATAGGTTAAAAGTTCTCTAACCTCTTCTGAAAACTTATGGGGCAATTTATCAAGATAAGTTTCACTCTCATCTTCTTCCATATCACCCAAAACATCCGCCGCAGCATCATGTGGCAACTGCGTAATAATTTGTGATGCAAAATTCTGATCAACATCCCCTAACAATTCAACCTGCATTTGAGGGGGCAAATATTCCATCAAATCTGCAGCTTTGTCAATTTCTAAAAGTTTAAAACACTGCAATCTTTCTTCAGGTTTTAATGCCTGAAAAATATCAGCCAAATCAGCAACGTGATAGCTATTCAGCTCTTCTTTAAGCTGATCTAAAGTTTCATCATCAATGATTTCTCTAATTCTGTCGACAATGTTTTGAACGTTCATCATATTGATATTATATTACAAACATTTCTGATTATAAAATCGTTTATTTGTGGGAAAAGAAAATAAAAACAACTTAAACATTCCTCCTCTCCTTTGAGAGAAGGTTAGGATGGGTGCCAATTAAATATTCCATTTTGCTTTTCTACTTTTCCATGCTAAAATAGACCTACAGGAGAAGAAAAAAAATGATTAAAGATTATTTTATAGAAAAAGTTGAAAATGCTATAGAAAAAGCTATTGCAGCCAACAAATTAGGTTCAATGACTGATTATACAAAAGGAAACTTATCTGTAGAACGACCTAAAAATGCAGATTTTGGCGACTATGCAGTAAATGTTTCTTCATTAGCACGTTTTGCAAGAATTGCACCCCCTCAAATAGCAAATGCAATCGTTGAATTTATTGACAAAGAAGATAATGACTATTCTGTAGTTGCAGGTTTTATCAACTTTAAAGCAGGAAAAACAATTCTTTCAAACTTGGTTGATGAAATTTTTACAACCCCTAAAGATTTTGGAAAACCTCAAAACGTAAAAACAGAAAAAATAATTCTTGAATACGTTTCAGCAAACCCAACCGGTCCTTTCCACATTGGACATGGGCGCTGGGCTGCGATGGGTTCTGTTTTGGCAAACTTACTAAAATTCTATGGACATGATGTTTATCAAGAATTTTATATTAATGATGCAGGTTCACAAATCCAAAAACTTGGACACTCTTTAGAAATAAGAATACAACAAGAATTAGGTTCTGATATAGATTTCCCGACAGATGAAATTGAAAGAAAAAATTTCTATCCCGGAGATTATTTAATCCCTGTTGCAAAAAAATATCTTGAAACATACCCACAAACAACACTTGAAACATTCAAACCGCTAAATGATGAAACTTTCAAACAAATTTGTGACTTTGCCAAAGCCTATGAAGAAAAAGTTCAAAGAGATTTATTAGACAATTTCAAAGTTCATTTTGATAACTTCTATTCAGAACTTACTTTACACAAATCGGGTAAAGTCGAAGAGTGTGTAAACAAATTAAAGCAAAGTGGAAAAATATACCAAAAAGATGGTGCAGATTGGTTCAAATCATCAGATTACGGTGACGACCAAGATAGAGTAATCAAAAAAGCTGACGGCTCAAACACATATTTGACTGCAGATATTGCATATCACATTGACAAACTTCAAAGAGGTTTCGACAGAATGATAAACATTTGGGGAGCAGATCATCACGGTTACGTAGCCCGTGTTAAAGCATCTATCGAAGCTTTAGGATATGACCCAAATAAACTTGAAGTTTTGTTAGGACAATTAGTCAACCTTGTTGTAAACGGAAACGAAGTAAGAATGGGCAAGCGTAAAAACATGGTTACCCTAGAAGATTTAATTGACGAAGTTGGTGTTGACGCTACTCGTTTTTGGATGTCTATGAGAAACATTGACACAACACTTGATTTTGATATTGAACTTGCTAAAACAAATACTGATGAAAATCCGGTATTTTACGTTCAATACGCACATGCCAGAGCTTGTTCTATTCTTAGACACTTAGTTTCTGAGAAATTAAACACAGAAACAGGAGAGAAATCACCTGCTCCTATGAGTGAAGAAGAATTAAACGCATTAATCTCAGGATTTAAACCTGAAATTGTTCTTCCAACTTTAGACACCGCAAGAAAACTTATCTTGAAACTAGAAGAATACAAATCAGTAATCAAAACTTCTGCAGAAACAAGACAAGTTTACACAATTTGCAGATATGTTCAAGAGTTAGCAAGTGAATTCCACTCATTCTATAACTCAAACAGAGTAATTTCTGATGATAAAGAAATGATGAAAGCAAGAATTTCTCTTGTTTGGGCAGTAAAAACAGTTCTTCATAACGCATTAGAAGACATCTTGGCAGTTACTGCTCCTGAAAGAATGTAATAACTCCTAAATTTCATAAACAAACTTTAATTTAAAGACCGAAGTTTCCTTCGGTCTTTTCTTTAATTATTAAAACATCTTTGGATTTAGGATTAATCTAAAAAGCTTCTAATCTTTGATGCAAAAGCCAATTTAGTATTTTCAATGATACTTTCTTTTGGCATTGCCTCTGATTTTTCCATTCCTTTAAATTTATAAGCTTTAATTTCGCCAAACTTATCTTTTATAATTTTTAATACCGCATCCTTCATACGATAGACTTCAAATTTTGCGCCATTTGACAACTTTTTAGAAGAATATTCTGCATTAACTCCTGTCCAGTCAGTAATCTTACTTGTTTCAATATTAGGAGATTTTTGTCCCGCCAAAAAATATTCAGTATTGTTTAATGTTAAACCTTTCACATGTGGTGATTTAAAAGAATGTACCTCTTTTGTTAATTTTATTGCCGTATTTATACCTAATTCCATAGCTATTTATTCTCCTTTGCAAAGAACTTAACGTTCGTAAAGAAATTTTATTGCGAAATTTCTTATTTACACGTTTACAAAACTTAAATTATTCAACATATACATAATTTTGTCATAACTTTCTTCAATTACAAGTTGAGAACGTAAAACTTTTGCATTTTTAAAACCAGCCAAATAATACGGATAAAATTTGCGCATAAATTTAATCGCAACATTCTCTCCTCTTAACTTTATTTCTTCATCGAGGTGAAATTTCAACATCTCAACTCTTTCTTCCAGCGGTGGAACAGGAATTTTCTCTCCAGTCTTTAGATAGTGTGCAATTCTTGCAATAAGTGTCGGATCACCTATTGCACCTCTACCAACAGCAACGCCATCTGCTCCTGATAATTCAAGACATTCTATCGCATCATCAACTGTCAAAATATCTCCATTGGCAAAAACCGGAATATCGACATTTTCTTTCAATTTCTTAATCTTTGCCCAATCAGCATGCCCACTATACATTTGAGAACGAGTTCTTCCATGAATTGTAATAAATTCAGCTCCTGCTTCTTGCATTTGTTGACCATATTCAACATAATTCATTTCATCTATAGTATAACCTAATCTAAATTTCACACTAACCGGTTTATCCGTACCTTCTTTTACTGCCTTAACTAAATCTATAGCCAAATCAGGGTTTCTCATCAAAGCGGCACCGTCTTGCCCTCCAACAACTTTCTTAACGGGACAACCCATATTGATATCAACCATATCTGCAAATTTACTTAAAAATTCAGCTGCTTGCTTCATCATATAAGGCTTATGACCACTTATTTGATAAGAAATCGGAGAATGATTGTCATCTCGTTTTAGAATTTCTACCCCACTTCTGCCATTTAGAGTTTGAGCCAAATATTCAGAGCTTATCATCTCTGTCGTCAAAAGAGCATCCGAAGAATATCTTCTTACTAAAGTTCGCAATACATAATCAGTTATTCCTGCCATAGGAGCGAGAGAAACACGTGCTTTAATTAAATGATTTACTCTTTCGTTATTTGACATACGGGGCTAATTCACCTATTCTTGTTTTTGCATATTTTAAATAATCGTTATCTTCTGTATAAGTTGCTATAAATGCTTTGTAATACGACATTGCATTTTTATATTGTTCTTGCATATCATAATCTACACCAATTAAATAATTTACTATCAACAAATCCGGATTTACACTAATTGCCTTTTTGTAATCAGTAATAGCCTGATTATATTTTTTCTGAGTATCATAAATCATTCCTCTATAATACAAAGCGTAAGCATTTTTCGTATCACTTGCCAAAACTTGATTTATCAAATTCAAACTTTCTGTATATTTTTCTTGATCAAACAAAGCAATCGCATTATCCAAATTCTGTGCAATCAAGTTTTCTGAAATATTTTTCACCAACTCTTGCGCCTGTTTATTAGTTTTGTTCAACGCAAGAGATTTTTGTGCATAAATATTTGCATTTTCCATATCCTCTTTATCTGCATATAGAGCCGCAATATAATAAGCGATATCAGAATTCGTCGGAGCAAGAGTCAATGCTTGCTTGTAATACTCAATTGCTTTATCTGTATTATTCATATTTTGGTAAGCAGATGCAACTCCAAGCATAGTATCAGCGGTTGCAGGCGTAATCTTTAGATATTCATTAATAGCATTTTGATAATCCTTATTATTATAATAATTCGCCGCAATTTCCAATTTTTCATCAGTTGCTTGAGCCTTTAAGGATAACTCTGTTTCCTTAATCTGAGAATTGTTACTAAATTTTGATTTTGCAGTATTAATTGTTGCCAATGCTGCATCAAAAGACTTGTTTTGACCTTGCGCAATCGCCAAATTTACATATGCTTCGGAATTATTATTATCAATCTTTATTACTTCATTATACAAATTAATCGCATCTGCAAGTTTGTCTTTTTTATGCAAATCAAGTGCATAATCATACAAAATATCTCCTGCATTATTTGGATATGTTTTTTTTATGTACTCAACAAATTGTGGGATTGTCATAGTATCTTTAACCATACTAATCATATCCGCTTGAACTGTTTCATTATCCGGCTCTAGCGCAGAAACTTTTTTATAAAGATCTAATGCTGCTTTTTTATCTCCTGATGCAGCTAAAGATTGAGCTTTGTACAAATTTGCCTGAACATTATCAGGATTTAGTATCAAAATTGAATCATAAGCAGTTATCGCAGTCTTGTAATCACCTTTTTGTTGATACAAAGTTCCAACATTCAATCTTGTATTTACATTAGAAGGATCTAAATATTCAGCTTTTGAGTAATACCTTAAAGCTTCATCATAATTACCTTCTTTTTGCATAATTGCACCTAAGTTTGCCGTAATTGCGGCATCATTAGGAGAATCTTCAAGTTTTCTTTTATAAATTCTTTCTAAAGAATACAACACATCTTTATTGTCAGTAGTTTTTGACAAAATGTAATTATATTCGTCTACAGATGTATCCTCTTGTCCCAATTTATCCAACAATTGAGCATAAGTTAATCTTAAAGTAATGTCATTCGGAGCTACTGCAACTGCTTTTTGATAATATTCTGCAGCTTTTGGTTCATTCCCTAATATTTTCAATATATCAGCAGTTTGTTGCAGACCGTCTTTTACATAACTTTCATCAGACAAAGCTTGATTAAATTCATAACCGGCTGAAGCAAAATTTCCTTCTGCTCTAAGTTGTTTTGCCGTTTCATACCTATTTTTTGCAGATGTATCATATTCAATCGCATTCAAACACTTATTCAAATTTGAACCAACCAGGACAATCGTTTGCGCAGAATTTTTAACCTGATTTGCATTCGGGTAAATAGTCAAATAAAACAACGCCGCTCTATAATCATCTGCAGCTTTTTTATAGTCATGATCTGTGTTAGCGTAATAAGTACCACGAGAAAGGTATGAATTTATTAAACCTAACCTCGCAGAGTTATCAAGATAATTAATTCTCAATGCACTTTTAAACTCTGTAATTGCACCAGAATACTGATAATTAGTTAAATATTGTTGTCCGAGATCAAAATGTTCTTTAAAACCTGCAAAACACGGAGTTACACTAAACGCAACTAAAGAAGCTACACATGTTAGTTTTATAAGTTTATTCATAAAATATCCCTCTTTACAACAATTTTAATAAAACTATTATTACACGAACATCTACATTTTACTATATAGTATAACAAAAAAGAGCCGGTTAAAATTATAATCGGCTCTTTGTAAACATATTTAATTTTTCTATTCAAAATCTGTTTTTGACACAAAATTCATAACATCATCAAACAGAATTTGCAGAGGCAGTGTCATATCAAATTTCAAATACTCCCCATTGTTCAAGTCTACGAATACCTCTGTTTCTCTAGCTTCAGCTTCTTTTTCACTAATCATATATAACTCCTTATTTTAGTAAAATGTCTGTACTCCGTATTTTTTATATCGGAATATTTCTAAAAAACTTTAATGAATGTTTTCATAAAAAATCGTGAAAAAGGTTAATATAAAAAAGTTTAAGGCAAAATAATTTCAAATTTACATATCGTTACAAAAAAAATTTTTAGTTACAATTGCCAAATAATCAATGTTTGTGTTACCATAACACTTGTAAACACAACATAGGAGATAAAACAATAGCACCTAACGATAACAGACACAATAAAAATCAAGCAATTATGAACGAAAGAATACGTTCAAAAGAAGTTCGCCTAATCGACCAAAACGGAGATAATAAAGGCGTTGTAGCAACATCGAAAGCTTTACAAATGGCTTATGATGCAGACTTAGATTTAGTACTAATCAACCCAAATCAAGATCCACCTGTTGCAAAGATTTTGAATTACGGCAAATATAAATATGAATTAGAAAAACGTGCAAAAGAAGCTAAGAAAAAGCAACACACAGTAGACGTTAAAGAAATTAAAATTCGTTATAAGATTGATACACATGACTACCAAGTTAGAATTAAAAGTATCGAAAAATTTATTGCACAAGGCAACAAAGTAAAAATCGTTGTCATGCTAAGAGGTCGTGAGATGCAGCATTCAAACCTTGCATTTGATCTTGCAAACAAATTTTTAAAAGACATGGAAAACATGCCTGTAACAATTGAGAAAAAACCACAGTTGGAAGGCCGTAACGTAACATTATACGTTGCTCCGAGTGTCCAATAAAAAAGTCCTTGACTGAAAAAATTCAGCAAGTATAATAAAAGACGTGGCAATTGAATATTTGCAACCATTTACTCCAAAGAATATTTTATTGCCTACAGTTTAATTGATAATTAAATATAAATTATAAAGAATACACCGAAATTGCTCCCCCAGTGGAGTGAAAACGGAACGGAGTTCAAACGTAGAGCTTGCTCTATCAACTCCAAAAAAATTTAATAAAAGTATGCCGCAATAGCTCAGTTGGTAGAGCAAGGGACTGAAAATCCCTGTGTCCTTGGTTCAATTCCGAGTTGCGGCATATTTTTTTATAATAAGAGAAAAACGAATTGCAACTCGAAAAGGTGCTAAAGCTCCACAATTCCTTACCTCTCATTAAATGTGACATTTAGTCACATTTAATTCGGCAGAGTGGCATATTTTTTTATAATAAGAGAAAAACGAATTGCAACTCGGAAGGGAGCTAAAGCTCCGCATTAACTCTTGCATCTTTTTCAAATTTTTCAAAATCTTCAATATTAAGAAAATCTGCAAAATCATTCATTAAACAAACAAATCTTTGCTCTAAACTAGCCTTAAACAACCAATCGAATGGTCCAGAAGTTATTCTTAACTTAAATCTTTTTAAATTACCTGCACATCCACAATCAGCACCAATAGAATAAATAACATCGTATTTATTTTTCGTATTTATTTTGTTTTTTATAAACTCAAATATACTCATTCTAAATACTAAATCATCTAACCTCTCTTAAACTTAAAATTCAAACCCAAAATCCTGATTACTTTGGTCTTATACGTCTTTTCTTTTGCAAAAAACCAGTATCTTAGCGGATAAATTTTTCTACGTATGGCATAAATCGGATTTACAAAATTAATTTGTTTTTCATAATCTTTTCTAAAACTTCCCCAACGTTCTCTAAATATTCTATTATTTTCATGGATTAATTTATCTCCACCTTTTTTCCCAAATGAAGCATGAGCTTTGTGATATACATACAAATCATCTATTAAAGCGACTTTAAAACCGGCTTTTATTGCACGATATGAAAAATCTACTTCCTCATGATATCCTCTACCGTAAACCTCATCTAATCCACCAATATTTTCTATCACCTCTCGTCTTATACAAAAACAAAACCCTTCTGCTGATGGGATAAGCGGATATTCAGCTTTATGAATTGTTTGAAGAAGGCTATTCATTTCATCAAGAGATAAATTCTTTTTCATCGGAATATTGTACAACCAAGAACTTGATGTAATTGGGCTTGCAACACCTATATTCTCATCTGAATTAAAACAATTTGAAACTTTTTCATTGAAATGTTTTGGCAATTTAGTATCACTGTTTAACAATACAATAATATCTCCTGTAGCTTCTTTCATTCCCTTATTACAAGTTTTTACAAATCCTAAATTTTCGGAATTATTCAAGAGAATAAATTTTTGATGAGTTTCTACAAATTCATTCAAATATGCACTTGTTTCTTCCTGAGACTTATCGTTAACCAAAACTACATTTCCGAACTCAAAATCAAAATTTTCAACAATACTATTCAAACACATTTTCACGTCATCTAATGCGTTATATATCGGAATTACTAAAGAAATAGATTGTTTTTTCTTCATCTTATTTTGGCTATCAAACTTATTATCCATATCAATCATCGATACCTCTTGAAAATTGTTTTAATAAAAAATTAAAACTATTACATCACACAACAATTTTAGCACAAACAACAAACGCAGAACAAATAAAACCTTATTGACAAGGCTACTGTGTCTATTAGATAATAGTATTACTGAAAGACGAGGTAAAATATGGGAAAAGTTATTTTGACAGGCGATCGCCCAACTGGGCGACTTCATATCGGGCATTATGTTGGTTCTTTGAGAGAACGTGTTATTCTCCAGAATCAAGGAGATTTTGACAAAATCTTCATTATGATTGCGGATGCCCAAGCCTTGACAGACAACGCAGAAAATCCACAAAAAGTTCGTGATAACATTATTGAAGTTGCACTAGATTATTTGGCTTGCGGAATTGATCCTGAAAAATCAACAATCCTTATCCAGTCAATGATTCCGGAATTAACAGAACTAACTTTTTATTATATGAACCTTGTTACAGTTGCAAGAGTTCAGCGAAATCCAACTGTTAAAACTGAAATAAAGATGAGAAACTTCGAAATGAATATTCCTGTTGGTTTTTTTGTTTATCCAATAAGTCAAGCTGCTGATATTACTGCATTTGGAGCAACCACAGTTCCTGCAGGAGAAGATCAAAAACCGATGCTTGAACAATGTAGAGAAATTGTCCACAGGTTCAATTCAATATATGGAGAAACTCTTGTTGAACCAAATATTATGTTGCCTCAAAATAGCGCTTGCTTAAGACTTCCTGGACTTGATGGTAAAGCCAAAATGAGTAAATCTTTAGGAAATTGTATATATTTATCTGATGAACCGGAAGAAATTAAAAAGAAAGTCATGTCAATGTACACAGATCCAAACCACTTGAGAGTTGAAGATCCTGGCGATACAGAAAACAACCCTGTATTTATCTACCTTGATGCGTTTTGCAAAGATGAAGATTTTGCAGAATTTTTACCAGAATACAAAAACCTTGATGAATTAAAAGCCCATTATCAAAGAGGAGGTTTAGGGGATGTTAAGGTAAAAAAATTCCTTAATAATGTTATTCAAAAAGAGCTTGCACCAATCAGAGAACGCAGGAAAATGTGGGAGCAAAAAACCCCTGAAGTATATGAGATTTTGCACAAAGGCACTTTAGAAGCAAAAGAAGTTGCCGCAAAAACATTAGAAAACGTAAAACGTGCAATGAAAATTAATTATTTTGAATAAATCATAAAAAAACATCGTAAAATAAAAGAGGTGATTAATTTCACCTCTTTTGTATTTATTAAAATCTGTTTTTAACAACAATTTTTAATGGCGGAATTTCTTTATCTCTGCCACCAAAATGCGAATATGTGTAAGTTCTTGCAAATCTTGGTTCAAATATTCCATGAATAAACTCCGTTTGATTTCTATAATTTTCAAACTGGTACTTATAAAACTCTCTATCCGTATCATTTACAAAAAGAAATGTCTTTTTCTTTAGAAATGGTTTATATAAGGTTATTTCATCTTTTTTGAATTGTGAAATTTTTACTAATTCAACATTTGGGAAAAGTTCCTTTATTTGTTCATCTGTCAAAACTTTTTTAACAAAACTGTCATTTTCAAATGTCAATTCAAAAAACTTCAATTTATACGGATTATAGCCAATCAACTTGTCTCCATACAAAAATTCATAAACAGTATCTGTATCATAAATTTTTCCGTTATGTTCATATTCAGAATAACCACCGCTACCAATTGTGTAATGATGAACAAATTTCAAATCATCTTGGCAATTTTTATTCCATGCATTTGCTTTTTGACAAAAAGTAATAACCTGATTTGACCTAATTCCGTTATCTAATATTACAGGATTATAATCATAAGCAAAAGCAGAATTTACGCATAATGTTAATATTGTTAACAAAATTAATTTCTTCATATACCCTCCTATACTGCATTTTTTAGAATAATATAAAAATATTTATTTTCAATATATTGTAAATATTACAACTATTGTGCAAAAAAAAATTATTCACATGCCTTTCAATCATAGTAAAATAAAAACAAAAACCTTGAAGTGGAGATTTTACACAAAATGAAAATTCAGAACATAAATAGCACATATAATCGCACACAATACCAAACAGTAAAGAAAAGCAATAATAGTCAACCAAGTTTTCAACACAGAAAAATCTATGAAGAAAAGTTTTGGGATAAAGATATTTTACATGCTATTAAACACAATAAAGAAATTCAAAAATTAGAAGCTTATCTTGAGAAGAAGTTTGCGGTTTTAGAGCTAACTTTACATAGTCACGATTACAATGTTCCCAAAGAACATAAAAAATTTTCTATTAAATGCATATATGACAGGAAACACAATATTAGCGGAGAAGAAACAGAACTTATTCCCGCTTCCAACAAAAAAACAATGCTTGAATTTATTGAAAAATTTAAAGCTAAAAACATAATTGAACATATTGAGGCAAGAGAAAGATTGCATAATATGAAAAAAAATAGTTATAACCACACAACTGCATCCCAGACAATGCCAAAAGACAAGAAAAATAAAAACTTTTTCATCAAATTAATTAATAAGCTTACAAATATATAACTTTTGCATTATAATGATACCGGTTGACAGCCGGTTGAAAAAGAACCGAAAAAACGGAGAATTAAAGTTCTTCGTTTTTATGTTATAATAACAGTATAATTTGGCTTCGTAGCTCAGCAGGATAGAGCAGTGGTTTCCTAAACCAAAGATCGCGCGTTCGAATCGCGCCGGGGCCAAATTTTTTGTGAGAAGATTTTAATTTTATGCTAAAATTAGCACCCAACTAAACTTCCCCACAAGGGAGGGAATTATACATTCTTACTTGAGAGAAGGAATGAGAATAGGTGCTATCCCGTAAGGGTGAGGGAGAAAAAGTATAATTTTCTCTTTCAATTAATTTTTCTTGTGCTAATATCTTGATATGTCTATCCCGAAAATATTAAATAAATATTACCAAAGATATATACCAGACGATTTAAGGCGGATGAAAACAGACTTGAGTAATGCCGCAACATTTGGTTGGAAAGCAGGGAAACGATGTGCAAAAATTAACAACAAAAATCTTGCAACAGACATGTATTCAAGAGGAAAATCAATAGTAAAAAATCTTGATATACCTAAAGAAGACCTCATGCCGGCAGTCGGAATAGTTTTAGGAACAGTATTTATTCCAATGCTTGGAGGCTCTGTAATAGGTTATTTTATGGGTATAGGCGCAAAAAAAATAACTAAAATATTATCTAAAATAGCTAGATTTTAAAAACATCTTTTGCGTTTTCAGTAGTTATTTCATTTATTTCATCAAAAGACATTCCACGTAATTTAGCAATTTCTTCTGCTACATATTTTACATAAGCAGGCTGATTAGTTTTCCCTCTATACGGAACAGGTGTAAGATATGGTGCATCAGTTTCCAACAAAATTTTTTTTAACGGAACTTCTTTGGCTACTTCTTTTAATTTTATAGCTTTTTTAAACGTTACAACTCCACCAATTGCAATATACCAATCCTTTTTAACACATTCTCGCATAAATTCAACACTACCCGAAAAACAGTGCATTACAACTTTTGAATTTTTATTGTATTCTGTTAAAATATCAAATGTATCTTTATGCGCTTCTCTATCATGAATTGAGATAGGTAAATCTAGTTCATTTGCAAGTTTTACCTGTTTTATAAAAACTTCTTTTTGTAAATCATTAAAACTCTTATCCCAGTAATAATCCAAGCCAATCTCTCCAATGCCAACAATTTTAGGAGATATTGAATACTCTTTAATTTTATCAATTAGGCTATCATCCCAATCCTTAACTTCTGAAGGATGAACCCCCAATAATCCGTAAACATTTTCATACTTTTCAACCAATTCAGCAACAATATCAATATCTGATGGGTATGCAGCAGGAACAATAAGTTTTTCAACTCCATTATCCTTTGCATTTTGGATAATTTTATCAATAGAAAGTTCTTCTATACAGTTAATATGTGTATGTGTATCAATCATAAAATGATTTTATCGCCAATATAATAAGATGTAAACATTTTTATGTGCTATAATTGACATGTCATGAATGAAAGAGAGTTAAAAATAACAATAGCACATCTTTACCCAAAACTTCTTAATTTATATGGAGATTTGGGCAATATTATAACGCTAAAAAAAAGATGTGAATGGCGTGGAATTTCAGTTGAAATTGAAGATATCGGGATTGGCGATACAATAAAAGAACACGATTTATATTTTATTGGTGGCGGTCAAGATAAACAACAACAAGATGTTGCAGACGAACTTTTTAAAAACAAAAAATTTTTGACTACAGAAAGAGATAACGGTGCTGTTTTCTTAGGGATTTGTGGAGGTTATCAGTTATTTGGGCATTACTATCAACCATTTGATGGCGACAAATTAAAAGGGATAAGCCTTTTAGATGCCTATACAGTTGCCGGTCACAAAAGATTTATTGGGAATGTCACAGTTGAAACAAACTTTCTAACACCATCAACTCTTGTAGGATTTGAAAACCATAGCGGATTAACATACATACAAGGGGACACACAACCACTTGGGAAGGTAATTGTTGGAAATGGTAACAACGGGAACGACAAAACCGCTGGAGCGAGATTTAAAAATGTATTTGGAACATATTTACATGGTTCGCTGCTTCCTAAAAACCCACACTTTGCAGACTATTTAATTGAATTAGCATTGCAAAAACGTTACGGAGAAAAAATTACTCTTTCAGCATTAGATGACACAATTGAACAAGAAACACACAATTCACTCGTCGGGAAAGCTTATTAATGGAAAAACTTTTAAACTTATACAACAGATGGTGTTCAATACCCGACAAAATCCGATTTTTACTAGTAGGCGGAGTAAACGCTGCAGTTTCATATATAATTTTTGCTATTGCACTATATTTAATAGGAAATGAACATTATCAGATATGCGTTGCTTTACAATGGATTATTTCATCAGTTTTTTCATTCTTTAACCAAAAAGTATTTGTATTTTGTACAAAAGGTCATTGGCTAAAAGAATATTTCAAATGCTGCACAACATGGGTTGTCAGTTATGCCTGCAACGCACTAATTTTGGAATTAATAGTAAAATATATCTCTAAGAATGTATATTTAAGCCAACTTGTATCAATATTTATTGCATCTGTCATAACTTATGTTTTATTCAAATACTTTGCATTCAAACATAAAAAAAGCTAAAACTTACATTAAATCTTTACTGAAATATCCTGTCAAAAATTTCAACTGGTGTAAGGCATTTTGAATAGGCAAGACAACTTCTTCTTGTTTTCGATGATCAAAAAGAACTATTCTATTTTGTTCCATCCTAACCTGTCTTACCGAATAACAATGCCAAGACGGCAAACTATTTATTCCCCACATATTCCAACCTGTACCTGCTATAAAAACAGAATCTTTATCTTTTTCTATTTTTTTTAATAAACTAAAAGCTTTTTCAATTTTTCCAAACAAAGACATTCTTATACCACCTTCGTTCAGTGTAACAGGCTTTTTACCCGTAAACATTTTCAAAAATCTCGAAGGTTTGTTATATTCAAAATCTTGTTGATTTTCCATCATTCGGTAGATAAAAGGCTTTTTAGACGGATGCTTTGCTATCAAATTATTCATCGCAAGTTCAACCGCTGTTGTAACCGGAGAAACCAATAAACGCTCAACATATCCATCTATTTTTTCATGCATAAATTTTTTAATTGTATTTTTCGGAATCAAATAATCTTCTTGCTCTCCATTAACATTGTTGAATTTTATATTATAGTTATTCCTACCCTGAGAAATATTATTCTCTAAAATTCTTCTTCCTTTTTCACTTCGGCTTAAAGCTCCTAGTGATGAAACTAAATAGCAATCATGAAATTTTTGTAAAGAATTTTGCATCGGCGTAGTGTGCAATGATGATATTGGGTACATTTTCATATTTATATTCCTAATCCATAAATTTATTCAGTCTGGGGTAATTACAAAACAATAATAAAAGAGGGCTGGAAAATTTTCAACCCTCTTACAACTTTTACTTAATGTTTTTAACAATCTCTATAAGATGTTCTACAGCAGTGTCTGGTGTCACTTTCTCTACATTTTCGGTTTCTCGAACTTTATATTCAACCAAACCGTCATTGATAGTTTTACCAACAGTAACTCTGTAAGGGAAACCGATTAAATCAGCATCTTTAAACTTAACACCGGCTCTTTCATCTCTATCATCAAGAACTACTTCAACACCGGCAGCTTGTAATTTTTCATACATCTCATTTGCAACCTTCATTTGAAGTTCATCTTTAATATTTACAGGAACAATTACAACATGATATGGAGCAATTGCAATCGGCCATTTAATACCGTGTTCGTCATAGTGTGCCTCAACTGCAGCCGCTGCAGTTCTTGAAATACCAATACCGTAACAACCCATTACATAAGGATGAGTTTTTCCATTAACGTCGGTATAAACAGCATTCATAGGTTTTGAATATTTTGTACCTAGTTTAAAGATGTTACCAACTTCAATACCTTTTGTAATTTGTAACGGCTTACCGCAAACCGGACAAAATTCCCCTCGTTGAACAAGTCTGATATCAGCATATTTAATTGCATTAATACCTAAATCTTCTATATTAGCACCAACTTGGTGTTTGTCTGTTTCGTTAATTCCAACAACAAAGTTTTTCATATCACGAACAGTTTCATCTGCAATAATCGTAACATCGTCAAAACCTTTAGGTCCAATAAATCCTGGAATTGCATTAAACCCGTGTTGTTGCATTAGTTCATCTATCTCTGCAGACGACGCAATTCTTACATCAATTCCGCCAACTGCATTCATCAATTTTGTTTCCTCAACCGCTTTATCTGCTCTAATCAACGCCAAAACAGGTTTTTTATCTATAATATAAACAAGAGTTTTCAAAATTAATGTATCTGGGATGTTCAAAAACTTACTCAATTCTTCGATAGAATGAGTGTTTGGAGTATCAACAATTTTAGTTTCAGAAAAATATTCTTTTCCATCAACAACCGCATCAGGCAACTTAGAAATTGCATGGTTTGAATTTGCAGAATAATCGCAATCATTACAATAGAATACGTCGTTTTCACCTGCATCAGTATCAGTAATTACCATAAATTCGTGGGAAACACTTCCACCGATAGCACCAGAATCTGATTGAACCATCTTTGTTTCAAGTCCACATCTTTCAAAGATTTTTTTATAAGCTTGCGCCATATTTTTATATTCTTTGTCTAAACCTTCTTCATCTAAATCAAAACTATAACCGTCTTTCATTATAAATTCACGACCTCTCAAAAGTCCGTAACGAGGTCTGATTTCATCTCTAAATTTCAATTGAATTTGGTAAAGGTTTACAGGCAATTGTTTATAAGATTTCAAACCATCTCTAGCAACAGACGTAATAATTTCCTCGTGAGTTGGTCCAAGACACATTTCACGATCGTGACGATCTTTCATTCTCATCAATTCTTTGCCGTAAACTTCCCATCTACCAGATTCAACCCACAATTCTTTAGGCTGAACAAACGGCATAGAAAGTTCTTGCGCACCTGCATTATCCATTTCTTCTCTAACAATATTTTCTATTTTCTTCAAAACTCTCCACATTAAAGGCATATAAGTATATACACCAGGTGCAAGTTTTTTTATAAACCCTGCTCTACCAAGCATTTTGTGAGAAATTACTTCCGCATCAGAAGGAAATTCTCTAAGGGTTTGCACAAACATTTTTGACATTTTCATAATTAAATCCTCACATATCTTCTTATGAGTTTATTTTAACACGAAAAGATTTGATGTAAAAGCTCAATTACTTCAAAAATTCATCCAACTCTTTTTTTACCAATTTTGGAGCAACTGAAAGTGATATGTTGAATTTTAAAGCATTATTCATACATTTGATATACTCTTCAACATCACCTCTAATTTTTTGAATTTGAGCCAAAAAGTAATACAAGTCACCATTATCACCACAATTATCAATTGCTTGTTCTATTAAAACAACCGCATTATCATATTTTCGAGCTTTAGTTAAAATTTTAGAATAAATTTTGTATGCCTCAACATCTTTAGGATTTAATTCTAAGGTTTTATCAAGATTATTGATAGCAGAATCAAAATTTCCTTCCTCATAATCAATTGATGCTAAATTAAAATATGCCCAGCTATAATCCGGCGACAATTCTAAAACCTTATAAAATTTTTCTCTCGCTCCCTCATTATCACCCTGTGATTTTAAAATATTCCCAATATAAAAATGAGCATAAATATCTTCATCATTTAATTCAACCGTACGCTGAAAATAGTATTTAGCTCCGTCTAATTTTCCCTCTTTAAAATAACACAACCCAATTGAAAAATACGCATTTGAATCATTATTATCCTTTTGCAAAACCGTTTCAAAGCAATCAATTGCTTTTTCAAACTGTTTTTTGTCAATAAAAACTAACCCCAAATTGTAATACGCATCAATTTCATCGGGAGCAAGTTCTATTGCCTTATTATAAGCCATTTCTGCTTTATCTAGGTTTTTTAATTTTTCATACGTAATCCCTAAATTATAAAAAATACCGCTATCATCAGGAAAAATCTTTGATAGATACAAAAGATGTTGTTTGGCTTCCTCTGCATACCCAAAATCTAGCAATAGCACTGCCAATTGCCGACGAGCCTGAAAATTTGTCCGATCTTCTTTCAATATATTTTGTAATTCATCAATTTTATCAATCTTAGACATAACTTTTATTATAAAACTTTTACAAAATATTGCAAAATTGTAAAAAGTTTTATAGAATATGGATAAGGTTTATATAAAAATTAAAAAAGGGGAAAATATGAGATTTTTAAGTATAATTTTATCATTATTTTTATTTGCACAAACAGTTTCAGCATCTCCATTAAGCGGAAACGCTAAAACAAAAAGAATTCCTGCCGGAACAAAATTTGCATTGCAATTAACAAATTCAGTATCCACAACAAATTCAGAAGGTAGTGAGTTTACGGCAATTATGATGAACGACCAAACTGCTGATCAAGACGTAATTTTACCAATGGGTTCACTTGTTCGTGGAACAATAAAAAGAATTGAACCATCAAAAAGGTTTTCTAAAGGTGCAGTATTATACTTAGATTTCGACCACGTTGTAACACCAAATGGCAGACAATTACCATTAACATTCTCAATCGTTGGCAGACAAAACATGACTTATGATGGAGGAATTACATCTTCTCGAGGTTATAAAGATGCTTTAAAAGAAAACTGGAGAATAACTAAAGAAATTACATCAAATGCAACTGAATGGGGCGGGGATGTATTTGACGATGTTATCGTTGCAGATCAACTTATGACCGGAATTGGCGCAATCGGCGGAGCTATAGGCGGTGGTGCGTATTATGTTTACGATGGATTTGCCGACATGATTCGAAAAGGGAAAGACGTAGAACTTAAAAAAGGAGAAGTTCTAAATGTAATCTTAGTTGATCCGGTTGACGTTCCGGTAATATAGTTACTACATATGTTGCTCGTTATAACTTAGAAAATAATTTAAAATAATTGGGCGGGATAGATATCCCGCCTAATTATTTTAGTTTCTGACATTAAAATGTTCTTGAGTTTTCTTTCTAGTCCATTTGCCGTTGACTTTTTCAATTTCGTAGCCTGAAGTATATTTACCATCTTCGCCTTCTTGCATTGTAAATCTGTGTTCAACACCTTTTTCATCAACAAACTCATACGTTAATGTTTTTACGCCGTCTACTTTTTTGCGAAGATCGACTTCTGCATTTTTCGGAATTGTGTCATCTGTTCTGTAATATCTATTTCTCAAGAGAATACCACGTCTGTCAACAGCTAGTTTTGAACCTAAATTGCCATTTTCATCAATTTCGTATGCTTGACCATCAACAATTGCTAGTTTATTTTTAGAAAATTCAGAATTTGGTCCCGTAATCTTACGATTTTTAATTTTTGCACCTTCAGGAATTTTTGTACCATCAGTTACTTCTGTAGCTGGTGTTGTACCTTCATCCGGTTTTGGTTCTTCTGGTTTCTCAACTTCTGGAGTTTCTTGAGTTGGCGCATTAGTTTTTGAGCTATCTATTTTTTGAGTTGTATCAGATTTGCCTGTTTCTGACGATTTTTCCGGAGATTGGCTTTCGGTTGTCGGAGTAGCATCCTCTGCTGTCGTTGCATTATCTGTAGCAGGAGTTTCATCCGCATTATCGGGGTCTGTTACTGCGTTTTCAAACGTAGTTTTTTCAGGTTGCTGAGTTTCGACTGTTTCCAACGGTTTTTCAGGTTCATCATCAACAGGCAAAACCATTTTTTCATCAGGCATTGGATCTACCGGCTTTTCTGGGGTATTTGCAGCCATTGCAACCGGCAAACCGTTTTTAACTGCGTTTAGAGTTCCGCCAACAATATTCAAACTAGAGTTTTTCAAATCATTTAATGATGTTTTTAGTGCTAACAATCTGCTTTTGGCTTTGCTAATTTTTACAATATTTTCTTGTGGTTTTTTAGAAAGTTCTGCTATTTCTTTATTTGTTTTAGCAATTTCATCCTCAAGAGCTTTAATTTTCTCTTGTGCCTTGTTCATATTTTCTTGTGCTTTAACAATTTTTTGCCCTGCAGTTCTTCTTTCTTTTGCCAAATTTTCTAATGCAGTTTCTTTATTTTGAACTTTTACAGCAAGATCATTTACCTTGTTAGATGCCGTTTCAACCTCTGAAGACAGTTTGTCTAACTTTGATTTCGCCGCAATTTGTTGTTGTTTTAGAGTCTCAACGTCTTGTCGAGATTTTTCTAATTCAGCTTTTTTCATACCACGTTCTGATTTTAATTTTTGAATTTGAGCTTCTAATTTTTTAACTTTACCCAAATCAGGTTTATCTGCACCTCTAAAGCCTTTACCTCTGTTGCGTGCAACCTCAAGTGCATTTTCTAATGATGAAATTTTTGCATCCATTTGAGCTAAATCTGCATTTTGAGCTTCATTAAATTTTGCTTGAGCCTCTTTAAGTTGCTTATCAATCGCTGCTTTTTCTTGACGAGCTTTTGCTTCAGCCTTAACCTTCGCCTCCATTGTTCTTTGAGCTTGGCGTTGGGTCTCTTTCAAATCTGCAAGTTCTTTTTTGGTCGCATTAACATCTTTTGAGGCATGTTCCGAATATCCATCAGTTTTTTGTTGTTTAGTTGCTTTTATTTGTTCTTCAAGTTTTGGAATTTGACGTTCTTGTTGTTCTACATACTGTTTTGCACGTAACTTTTGAACTTCAGAACTTCTAGTTTTGTATAACTTCATTTTCTTTGATTTTGACAAAGAACCATCTTGTTGAACTTTATCCATCAAATTTTGATGTTCTTCTAATGTTTTTGCCTCATTTATAGCTTTTTTGTAATTTTTATAACCTTTTAATTTTGGTGCAGCCTGTTCATTGGCAACTGGCTCTTTTGTTGCAGGCTGGTTTGCTGAAGTTATTTGTCTTTTAATATAAGCATCTGCTTGTTCTTTTGTTGTAAAAGTTCTATTTGGTTCGTTTCCAATTTTTACGTCGTACGTACCCTGTTCATTTTTTACCGCTTTTGGAACAGATTGTTTTGTATTGTGTGCTTTAATATAAGCATCTGCTTGTTCCTTTGTTGTAAAAGTTCTATTTGGTTCGTTTCCAATTTTTACGTCATACGTACCCTGTTCATTTTTTACCGCTTTTGGAACAGATTGATTTGTATTGTGTGCTTTAATATAAGCATCTGCTTGTTCTTTTGTTGAAAAAGTTCTATTTGGCTCGTTCCCAATTTTTACGTCATATGTACCCTGTTCATTTTTAACTGCTTGCACTCCATTTGAATTGTTTTGAGCAGGTTGATTTGCTGGAGCTTTATTTTCTGTAGTAGCATTTTTTGATTTAATACCAAACATTGCTTTTTCAGCAGCAACAACCGCCTCAGCTCTAGCTCTCAAATTACCTTTTCCTGCATGGCTTGCGGTCATTCTGGTAATCTTTCCAATTTCTCCAGCTTTCCCCATACCTTTACTAATACCTTTTTTAAACAACAATGATAACCCGACATCTGTCGTACCTTCACCCATTTGTTGATAAGCAGCAGCAGCTTCATCATTTGTTTTGGCACTATTGGCAGCTTTTATACCATTATAAATTTTTATACCACCCATGACAACACCTGTACCGACAAGCCCAATTGCCATAACAGGTGCTGAAACAATACCAGCTGCAACAACCGCTGATGCTGCAGCTGTAACTACAACTGCAGTGCCAACAGTTTTTAAAGTTTGTTTTACGCTAAAATCGCCATTTTCGTCGGTAAATAACGATGTTATACCCCTCAGCATTCCTTTGCCAAAATGTTCAGCTTTTTCTCCTAATGTCAAATTGCCATCATTTTTTCTGACTTTTTTAGGTGAATTTTTTCTTTCAGTTTTATTAAAATGAGTTTCGGTAATCTCCATACCATCGGCAGAATAGTAGTGTTTTTTACCTTTTTTATCTATAATATAGGTTCTTCCTGTTTTTGAACCCTTAACTTTAAACCTCTTTTTAGTTGCAGCATCTTTATCAAAAATTCCGGCATTGTTATTTTTTACCAGATTTCTGTTTTTATCCAACTTCATGCCCTCTTTTTGCAAAAAATAAGTAGCATTAAGCTCTGTATTATTTGCAGCATAATATCTTTTATTGCCTTTTGCATCAACTGTATAATACCTACCGCTCGGCATCTTGTGCTTTCTAACACCATTTTTCTTCGGTGACTGCCCCCCCCCCCGATGCGCCTGTTCTATTTACATTAGCCATAGATATTCTCCTTTTTTGGTACACATATTCAGATTTACGGCAACTTCCCCAAAATACTTTAAGAATAATCAAATCCCGTGTTACAAAAATTTACATTAATCATCTACTCCACATGGATGATATTATTTCTTTTTACTAAAGATTAGAATTATTTATATCGTTAGAAGAAATATAAAAATAGACACACATCTTATTGGAGCTCATTGATGTCAGAACAAATGTTACTACAGCCGATAAAAGCGGCAAATACAGATAAAGCTAAAGAATCATTAGAAAAAGCCAGAATAGCACATGAAAAATATCTAATTCGTCAACAAAATACCGATTTGCAAGACGCAATAGAATTTTATATAGATGCGGTAAAATATGATCCGACTATGCCGGAAGCATATTATCGCCTTGCTACGTTAATGTGGGAACAAGGTCAAATTAGTCTTGACACCGCAATCGAACAATGCAAAACTGCAGTTTCTTTAGCCCCAAAGAACATCAATGCGCATTTATACACCGGATTTTTCATGAAGATGGCTCAGGATTTCAAATCAGCCGAGCATGAGTTTAAGTCAGCTATAAAGATGGGGAAACTCAACTCTGCAAGACCTAGATTAATCCTTTCTCAGTCAATTTTACAAAAAATAAATTCTAAAAACGGTAACATCGGAGATTATTTAAGTTTCTTGTATTACTTCTTATCAGGAAGTTTAATGCTTGCATGGGATAGACCATCTATGAAGATGTTCTACAAAAACATGTCAGATGACTTTTCTGTATTCACATACAATACAGTAGGAAAATTTTTGGAAAAATTCAAACTTTATCCATCTGCTGAAAACATTTACAAACAAGCAGTAACAACAACAAATCATGGTGAAATTTTCTACGATAAAATGGGTGATTTAGCTCTTAAAAACAAAGAAACAGAATTAAGTGTTGATTGTTACAAAAAAGTTTTAGAAGCCAATCCGCTTAATCGAGAAGTTTTAGTAAAACTGGCTACAGTTTTACAAACATATTTTCCAGAAAACACCGATGAAGCAATTGATTGCTACGAAAAACTTCTTGAATTTGATATTGATACACCGCAAATTTATTACGAATTGGGGCATCTTTACATAAAAAAAGAGGATAAAATTAACTCAATCAGTGCTTTTAAACTTGCACTTGAAAGAGATCCTGAAAATCCATTCTACAACAATTCATTAGCTTATGCTTACTCAAAAGCTCAATTGTATGATGAGGCTATTGAACACTATCAAAAAGCGATTGCTCTAAATCCAGACAAAGAATGGACTTCAATTGTCTGTGAAGCATTAGGAACAATTTATGCAGAAATCAAAGGAAATATTGAAGCAGCAGTTTCAACATATCAAGCTGGAATTATTTTAGATCCAAACAATTATAGCTTATATTTATCGCTAGGAGATGTTCATATGGCTTCTTACGATTTGGATAACGCTATTAGAGCTTATTGTGATGCAATTATGGTAAACCCAGATGATTACAGAGCTTATTCCAAAGCCGGTATTGCACTATGGGAAAAAGATTACTTGGAAGAAGCATTAGTTTCATTCCACAAAGCGATTGATTTGAACCCAAATAATGAATATGCGCAAAATAATTTAGGTATTTTATATCTTGACGGTTTAGGAGATGCAGAAGAAGCTCTTGAATACTTTGAAACAGCAATTGAACTAAATCCTAATTACACTTTAGCTTACTTCAACGCAGCCAGAGCATCTCAAGCTATGGGATTTATCAATGATGCCGCAAATTATTATCAAATGGCAATTGATTTGAACAAAATTACCCAAGACCTTGATGAAGAAGATATTGTGACCAGATTACATAAACTGTTTGATATTTAGAATAGTCAATAAGGCGATAGGGCGATAAGACTTAAAGTTCTTTTGGATGCGATTACTACGTCGCTATGTTACTCGTAATGACAATGTATTTAAAACAAGCTCAATTGTTCTTGTTTGGCAAAATGTTTTCTTAAATAAGAAGGTCGATGATATGGTGAAAGTCCATATTTGTCAATCAAAGCCATGTGTTCTTTAGTTAAATAACCGGCGTTTTCATTCCACTTATATTGAGGAAATTCCTCATCCAATCTATCCATATACCTATCACGACTAACTTTAGCCAATATACTTGCAGCTGCAATTGACGCAGATGTCGCATCTCCTTTTACAATAAATTGTTGCGGATATTCAAAATTTTTAATCAATTTGTTGCCATCAACTAAAACTTGCAATTCTTTATCTTTCAATTCATGTTGCAATTGAGATATAACATTAGAGCATGCGATATTCATAGCTTTTAAAGAGGCATTTAGAATATTTATACGCTCAATTTCTTCAACATCAATACAAACAACAGAATTAATTGTTTCCGACTTTATAGTATAAAAAATTTCTTCTCTATGTTTTTTAGAAAGTTTTTTACTATCATTAAGAATAGAAAGTCTTTTAATCAAATCATCAGAAACAGAATTAAAACATACCGCGGCTGCAAAAACCCCACCAGCTCCGCATCCTCTGCCTGCTTCATCAGTTCCGACTATAAGTTTATTTAATCCTAAATCATAGTCAAATAACTTTTTTGACTTGATTTCAGGAACCTTTTTTGTACCCATATCTACTCCACAGAAGGAAACTCATCTAATATAAACTTACCGATTTTTCCTTCTCTAAAATCTCTCAAAATATAAACCGAAGTACGTTTTATATCAGGATTTCCACCTGCAACAATCCAGTTGCGTGATTGTGCTATATCTTCAATAGAAAGATTTTCAACATTATAATAATCTTTTACTTTTTGCGCATACTTTTCAGCAAGAAGTTCCAACAACTCAATCGCCACCGCTTCACTAGAATAAGCGTTTTCTGAAACCGCATTAACAAACGCCAATTTTTTTGCCCTAATTTGATCTTCCTGTTTCATCGGAATAATACCGGGAGTGTCCAACAAATCCAATTGCGGATTAATTCTTACCCACTGTTGTTGACGAGTAACACCGGCTTTTGCACCTGTTTTAGTTTTTGACGACTTTGTTAATTTATTGATAATACTCGATTTACCGACATTTGGCATACCAACAACCATAACTCTTGCAGGTCTGCGCAACAAACCTTTTTTCATCAACGCCTGAATTTTTGGCTCTGATAGCTCGACTGCCTTCTTAACTATAAAATTCAAATCTCTTGAGTTTTTTGCATCAGAAATTACAGCCGGAAAACCGGTTTTGTTCTCAATTATTTTTATAAATTTTTTAAGTTCGTCAATATTTGTTAAATCTGATTTATTTAACAATATTAAACGCGGCTTTTCACCTAAAAGCCGCGTAATATTACCATAACTGCTTGACAAAGGCAGTCTTGCATCAATAACTTCAATAACTGCATCCACTAAAGAAAGTTGCTCTTTCAACTTTTTTTCAGCTTTTGCAATATGACCGGGATACCAGTGTATGTGAAGCTTATCTTTTTTCAATTTTTTCCTTGATACGAGTTGCCTTACCAGAACGTTCTCTCAAATAGTAAAGTTTAGAACGTCTTACATCACCTTTTCTAAGAACAGTAATTTTATCAATTCTTGGAGAGTTTAACAAGAATACACGTTCTACGCCAACGCCTTGAAATACTTTTCTAACTGTAATAGTTTTATTAACACCAGAACCGTGTTTTTTAATAACAGTACCTTCAAAAGCCTGGATTCTTTCTTTGTTACCTTCAACGATTCTTACAAATACTTTTACAGTATCACCAGGATTTGCATCCGGAGTGTTTTCTTTCAAATAAGATTTTTCTAATTCATCAATAATAGGGTTCATTTCACAATTCCTTTATATTTTATATTTCGTACTTTATTTAAAATTCCTTTTTTAAATCGGCGTTCCACAAATACACCGACGCACGTATAATTATCCTAAAACAAATCTTGAAAAAATTCAAGCAGTTTTTAAAATTTTGTAATATAATCCAATTATGGCAAGCGATTACAAAAAATTATTAAACAAAAATAAAAAGAAAAAATTTGCAGATCCCAAAAATATGGGAGTAAATATTGACAAAAACGAGTATTACGAAATAATACTTTCAAATTCAGCTCATCCGGAAAAGATTAAATAAATGTTCTTGACATTGAAAAATTTTCTGTATAAGATTAGTTATGCAGTCAGTCTTAGTTGGCGCAACTTCAAGTCAATTGAAAATTGAATATGGGCATGTGGTACTCTGCCGAACGAGAGTTGACTAAATGTCAAGTCGAGTGAGAGGGGTAGACACGCTCTATATCAAAGACATTGAAAATTAAATATGGGCATGTGGTGGAATGGTAGACACGCTAGTCTTAGGAACTAGTGCTAACGCGTGGGAGTTCGAGTCTCTTCATGCCCATTTATTTAATAAATAAATAAAAAGAGAAAGCACCATTAGAGGTGCTTTTTGTGTATATAGGTGTATGTGTAATGATTACCCCAATTTTATCTAACAACTATCAATCTAATTATAACCCAAATTTTAAAGGGCTAGAGATTAACAAAATTCCGCCATTTAAAAACTACATTAACAAGACTTTTGATCGTTTTGCACAAGTTTCTAAAACAAGATGGCATGCTATTGATAGAAGTCTTGAACCTAATTTAAAAGAAGTTAAGAAAAAATTTGGCGACCATGTTTTGCACGCAATGGACATCAACCCATATAATGAAAAAAAATATATTATTTTCTTTCATGGAATTGGGCAAAACGTAACGTCAAACCAAGCTTTGTATAAAAGAATTATTGACAAGGGTTACGGTATTTTGTCTTGTGAATATGGTAATTTTGGAAACAACACTGAAAAGCTGACAACAAAATCAATTCAAAACACAGCAGACATGGCAATCAAACACCTTAAAAGCCAAAATATAAATGACATTGGGGTTGTAGGATATAGCGCAGGAGGTTTTCCGGCTCTTGAAACAGCCGTAGCTGCAGGTGAAAACTGTAAATTTTTGGTACTTATATCTCCAATAAATTCACTAAAAGATGAATTTAACAATGTAGCTAAGGGGAATATGGTAAAACTCCCTAAAATCGTAAAGTTTGTTTTGAAAAAAATTCCATTTATCTTCAATAGTTTGGAAAATATTTTAAACTTAAAACAGACAATAAAAAAGAATAACGCTCCAACATATATGATTTATTCAATAAAAGATAGTGTTGTTCCACCAACTTCTACTGAAAACCTCTCAAAACAAATAAATAATTTAAGAGGAATAGTAAAATTAAAAGAAGGTGGTCACTCCATTGATGACGGCAAATTAGATGCCTTTTCAAATCTTCCTTTATAATTAAGGCTTAGCCTCTTTTACCAATACAATGATATTCAAAACCTCGTTGTTTTAATCTTTCAGCATCATATTGATTTCTTCCATCAAAAATAACCGGAGATTTCATCAAACCTTTTATTCTGTCAAAATCTGGTCGTCTAAATTCATTCCATTCAGTTAAAAGTAACATACAATCCGCATCTTTTAAAGCATCATAAGAATTGTTAGCATAAATTACTCTATCACCAAATACATTTTTCGCCTGTTCAAAACCTTTTGGATCATAAACTTTTATTCTTGCTCCAAATCCTAACAAAGCATTAATAATTGTAATAGATGGAGCCATCCTCATATCATTTGTTTTCGGTTTAAAAGTTAATCCCCAAACACCAAATGTCATACCTGCAAGGTTCATTCCAAAACGTTGCAAAATCTTTGTTATGAATATTACTCTTTGCTCTTTGTTAATTTCATCAGCAGCTTCAATCAAACGACATGTACAATTATTATCTTTTGCAGTTTTCATTAAAGCCATAACATCTTTTGGGAAACAACTTCCACCATACCCCAATCCTGGAAATAGAAATTGTGAACCAATTCTTTTATCAGAACACATTCCAATTCTGACCATCTCAGCATCAGCACCAACCGCTTCGCAAATATTTGCGATTTCATTTGCATAAGAAATTTTTATAGCCAAAAACGAATTTGCGGCATATTTTGTCATTTCGGCAGATTTTACATCCATTATTACAAAACGACTTGCGGTTCTAAAAAATGGTGCATAAACTTCTTGCATAATTGCGGTTGCTTTAGGAGAATTTGAACCGATTACAACTCTATCTGGTTTTAAGAAATCATCTACCGCAGCACCCTGTTTTAAAAATTCAGGATTTGAAACAACGTCAAACTCACCATCATAATATTTTTTTATAACTTCTGTAACCTTATCTGCCGTACCAACAGGAACAGTTGATTTATCAACAATAACCTTGTACCCATCTATTGATTTTCCGATACCTTCTGCAACATCCATAACATATTGCATATTTGCAGCACCATCTTGTCCTTGCGGAGTTCCAACAGCAATAAAACAAACTAAAGATTGCTTTACGGCATTATCTAAATCAGACGAAAACTTCAAACGCCCCTCTGTAACATTAGCTTTAATTAGCTCTTCCAAACCCGGCTCATAAATCGGAACAATGCAATCATTTAATTTTATTAATTTTTCTAAATCATTATCTACACAAATAACATCGTTTCCCATATCTGCAAGACAAGTGCCTGCAACTAATCCGACATAACCTGTTCCGATTACACAAATTCTCATTTTGTCTCCTTATAATTCCTTAATATGCAATATAGCACAAAATATTTTTTCATGAGATAATATTAATCAGACATAAGAAGGGAATATACATGGATTATAACTACAAATTAAAAGACACAATGTCAAAAGATGCGTTCAACTATAAATACTTACTTGGCAAAATTTTTCCATACATCAAGCCGGTATTACCAAGAGCTATAATAAACCTAATTATTGCAGTACCTCTGGGATTATTGGATGGTGTTGTTGCTCTTGCTCTAAAACCGTATCTTGATTTTGTTGTAAATGGGAACCCAGAACATACTTGGAATTTCTTTGGGATTTCTATTCATTCTCAAGCATTTTTAGCTGCAATAATTCCATTCGGAATTGTTGGCTTTGCACTATTTCAAGGAGTTTTAAAGTATTTAAGCAACTATTTAACAGACTGGACAGGACAAAAAATTTCTATGTCTTTGAAAAAGGATTTGTTTAAGAAATTAACTTCAATGGATCCGCAATTCTTTGATGTAAACTCATCCGGTATTGTTTTAACAAGGTTTTTATCTGACCCGGATACAGCATCTAGAAACATTATTGATATGCTAAAATCTTTCATTGCGACATTCTTTGGCTTAATCGGACTTGTTGGAGTTTTGTTATACAACTCTTGGAAGTTAGCCATTATTGGCGTTACAATAATGGCAATTGCCATCACTCCAGTTACACTGATTAGAAAAAGAATTAAAAAAGTTTCTAATGCAACAATGGTTGTTGGTGGTAATATGACCACAAACTTTAATGAAACATTTGCCGGCAACAAAATTATGACAGCATATAATTTACAAGAAGATCAAAACCAGAAATTTGACAGTCAAATTTTGGAACAATTCCATCTTGCAATGTCTTTGACAAAGCGTGTAGGCTGGATGTCACCTATTATGTATTTTGTATGTTCAATCGGTATTGCTCTTGTTATGGCATACGGCAACCACTTGATTTTATCAGGTCAAATGACTGCCGGAAGTTTCGCATCATTCGTGACTTCACTATTATTGTTATACAAACCGACAAAAACATTAGGTAACACTTTAACAAATTTACAAGGTGTATTTGTTGCAATGAGCCGTGTATTTGAATTGTTTGACTTAAAACCTCAAATCCACTCACCTGCAAACCCTGTAAAATTGAATGGTCTAAACTCATCAATTGACTTTAAAAACGTTAACTTTGAATACGAACAAGATACTCCGGTATTGAAAGATTTTTCTCTACACGTTAACAAAGGAGAAACTATCGCACTTGTCGGCAATTCAGGTGGTGGGAAAAGTACAGTTGTTAGCTTGTTACCTAGATTTTATGATGTAACATCCGGCGAAATAGACTTTGACGGAGTTGATATCAGAAACTTTAATCTTGACGAATTAAGACAAAATATTTCATTCGTATTCCAAGATAATTTCTTATTCTCAGGCACTATCAAAGAAAATATTTTGATGGGTAATGAACATGCAACAGAAGAAGAAATTAAAAAAGTTGTTGCAATGGCACACCTTGATGAATTTGCTCATTCCCTAGAAAACGGTCTAGACACATTCGTTGGAGAAAGAGGAACTACTCTATCTGGCGGTCAAAGACAACGTGTAGCAATCGCAAGAGCTATGTTAAAAGATGCTCCAATAGTTATTTTGGATGAAGCAACATCTGCCCTTGACAACAAATCCGAAGCTATTGTTCAAAAAGCCCTTGACAACTTAATTCAAAACAAAACAGTATTTGTTATTGCACACAGATTATCAACAATCAAAAATGCAGATAGAATTGCAGTTGTAGACGAAGGCAGACTTGCAGAACTTGGAACTCACGAAGAATTGATGAATATAGAAAACGGTAAATATAGATATTTATACGAAATGCAATTCAAAAATCAAGAAGAAGCTGTGTAAGATAACAAAAAACTAGAAGATTTGCACAATAAAAAATCGTGGAATAAATCCACGATTTTTATTTTATTTCTAAAAAAAATAACTAATATGTCATCTGCCAACCATCAGCGATAATTTTACCAAACAAACCATTATCCGGATGATTTACATCAAATTTTGCAGCATTTCCATTTGCAGCATAAAATTTGTCAAAAACTTGTCCATTTCTATCTATTTGGAATGAGAAATAATCTCTACCATATATATTTGGACCTTTTGTACCATTAATATCAACTTCTATGGCAATAACATCCCCACCACTTCCTATGTGATTTGAACTTGTTACTTTATCTTCAGAACCTTCAATATCAACATCCTGCATAGTAGCAGAATCTGCACATATTGCTGCTCCACTTGCCAAAACAACTACGACATTACATTGTCCGTTTGATATTTTATTTGTTGTCCCTGACAGAGACCTATACTCACTTGCAAAACAAGGAGTATATCTAGTTCCACAATCTTTCACTACTTTAAAATAAGAGTTAAAAAATCTTTTTAACTCATCCGCATTACCTCTAACTCTTGATTCACTTAAATTTAGATAGTTATTATCATTTTTATACCTTTCAGCTGCTTGGCTAAACTCATTATAAACCTTATGCAACTGAGTTACGTAACTTTGTCGTTGATAATTTTGCATCAATGTTGGGACAGTCATTGCAGAGACAACCCCAATAATACCTAATGTAACCAAAACCTCAGCAAGAGTAAACCCCATATGACTGCCAAAATAAGACTCTTTCACGTTCAAAAAACCTCCAAATTTTACTATACATTGCTATCATAACATATTTTTATACCATTTTCAAGATATGTAATCAAATTATTCATCCAACCCCAATTCTCGAGCTTTTTTGTAGGCTTTTTCTGCTGCTTTGCTATTTCCTAAAGCTCCCAATATTTCAGATTGAATTTTATAACTACACATATCACCACCATCTAACAAAATAGATTTGTTAATTGCAGTTAGAGCTTTTGAATATTGTTCTAATCTACCATAAGCTAATGCCATCCAGTAATACGCAGCTCCATTTTCTTCCAGTTCAATTGATTTTTCGGCTGCATTTATTGCATCTTCATATCGTTCCAACCTAAACAAAATCGTTGCTTTACCTTGATATTTGTCACTCGTTTTTTCTTTCAAAAGAGATTTGTTTATAAAACTTAGAGCTTTATTATGTTCTCCTCTTTTTTCATACTCCAATGCAAGGTTATCTTCTATTTCCATATCATCAGGATAGTTTTCATAAAACTTCAACAAAACATTTAATGCCTCATCCGGTTTATTCAAATATTTTAGAATTTTGGATTTCAATTCATATAAATATTCGTCATCTTGACTGTTCAAAATCGCAAGATTTATATACCTCAAAGCGTTTGGATAATCTTCCAATTCAAGATAACTCAAAGCTATTACTTTATAGCACTCTTTAAAGCTACTGTCTTCTTCTAAAACATCTTTTAAAATATCAATCGCCTCTTGATAATGCTCCCCAATACAAAACAAAATTTCACCTTTTCTAATCCGATATAGGGGCAAAGGATTAATTTTTATTGCTTTATCAATACATTCTAACATCTTTTCAGGAGATAGATCAGTGCAATACGGATTTGAAACAAAGTAATAATATTGCTCTTTTTTCATAAAAAATCTACCCCAATTAATGCACTGAGTATAAGTTACATTTAATTTAAACTTTGTAATTATTGCTTGAAAAATAAGCAAAATAATAGAAATTAACCATTCTAAAGTAAGCATCATAACAGGTTTTCTTTTAAACGCTTTTACCCAGTATTTTAAAGCCATATCAAAATCAAAAAAAACCTCTTGATAAACAAAAATACAACAGTTTAAGTATTTAAAAGAACCGTCATCCTCATGAGCAAGAATTTTTTCTGCGAGTTTTTGAACAACTTTCTTTTTTCTACCATTAAAACCTGGATTAACATAAACCACAGCTGCGAAAGTATTTCCTAAATAATAATCTTCAGGAGCTTTTTCTAACAAATCATTCGCATAATATTCTGCTTTGGAAAATTTACCTTCTTCATTCAAAATCGAAATAGCAACAACATCAGCGTAATAATAATCAGGATCAATTTTCTTTGCTTTAAGTATGTATTTGAAAGCTTTTTTACTATCTTTTTTCATTGAATAAGCATCCGCCAAAAACGTATAATTTTGCGCAGTTTCTTCCCCATTTGCAATTCTTTTTTCTAGCAACTTAATTACCCTCCCTGCTGAAAAAGGAGTAATCAAAATCTCTGCATCTTTATAAAAAATTGTAATATTATCGTACATAAACTAACCTCAAATATTTTTTCGGCACAAATTTATAAATTCTTTAACCAAATTTACATTAATTTACAAAATACGCAATTATTCATGAAAAAATTTCTTTATATAAATAAGGTTAGGATTAGGTAAAAAGGTTATGTGGTTTAATAGTTATTTTAGCAACTATAACAATATGTTCATGAGCTGTTTTAATCCGTTTATGAATATCATAAATTCAATCATGCCTGTGAATTATTTTTCAGGTAACAACTTTTTTACAAACAATATTTGGCAAATTCCACAATCAATGCCAAATTACAATAATTCTATTTTTCAAAATAGTTATCAAAACAATATATTTAATCAAATAAATTCCTCAGCAAATTATCAAAAAGAGCAGGTTTCTAATTTAGAAGATTTTCTAACAGTTGCACATTCAACAGAAACAACTGCAACAACAAAAGTCAAAACAGAAACATTAAAACCAAACCTAATTCACGGAGTTAATTATAACAAAGAAAAGGGAGAAAAACTTGCAGAAAACGTAGTTGCAGGACTTCCAACCGACAGAGATCCAAACAACCCACTATGTGCAAGATACGTAAAACAAGCAATGGTAAAAAGCGGTTTTGGACCTTACATTGACGGGAACGGCGAATACTGCAAATACATTTTGCGAGCTAACGATAACTTTAAAGAAGTAAAAGTAAAAGCAGACGAATTGGCTTCACTGCCTAAAGGTTCCGTAATCGTTTATGATGCAAACGAAATTTGCAAAAACGAGAAAGGAGAAACAAAACATATATGTGAAGACGGGCATGTTACTGTTGCATTAGGGAATGGTAAAGCTTGCAGTGATGAATTAGAAGACGAAATTCTTAAAACAGACAGAAGTTATGTATTTATTCCCGTTTAACATTTCGTAACAAAATTAGCAATTTCATTTCTCCAAAATACTTTATATAAATATAGAGGAAAATTAGGGGATACTATGGGACTTGTTGACATAAAAAAAGTCAATATAAATACTCAAAATTCTGCAACAAATAACTATGCGAATGTATTTAATACTAACAACGCATATTTCAATTTGTTTGCACTCCCAAATCCTTTTTTAACAGGTTTCAATTATTCAATTGTACCACCAATGCCACAATTAAATACAAATATTTTCTCTATATTTAATAATAAATTGAACAACACAACACCATTCAATTTTAGCAACTTCGGCAACTTAACTCAATCAACAAGATTAAGCGGAAATATGGGAAATGACATTGTTGCAACTGCTAAAAAATACATCGGATACAAGGAAAGTGACGGTTCATACAAAAAATTTACCGGTGGAAGAACAGAAGCATGGTGCGCAGATTTTGTAACTTACGTTACAAGAGAAGCATTTCGAGCTAATGGTAAATCAGTCCCTACAGGTTTTGGTTCTCCTGCAGTAAAAAATTTAAAACAATGGGGGAAAGATAACAACTGTTACACAACCGATGTTTCCAAAGCTAAACCCGGAGATGTCGTAATATTCAACAAGTCTCATACCGGAATTGTCAAAGAAGTTCGAGACGGCAAAGTTTATACAATTGAGGGGAACACCTCAAAGGGCACAGTAGCTGAAAGAACACGTACTTCAAAAGATATTAACGGATTTGTTCAAATAGCTTAATTATATTAACATTCAATTCCTCAATACTTCCGTTATTGTTTATTACATAATCGGATTTTTGAGCTTTCTCCTCTTGTCGCATTTGTGAATTTATTCTGGCTTTTGCATAGTCCAAGGTATAACCGTTTCGAAGCAAAAGCCTTTTCAACCTTATTTCATCATTTGTATAAACAAAAATTATTTTGTCAAACAAATCCGTCATATTTGCCTCAAACAACAATGGAATTCCGACAAACAAGTATTTTTCGTCTTTATTTTGTTCAAAAAATTTCTTAATTTCTTCTCTTATTTGCGGATGTAAAATATTTTCTAATTTCTTTTTTAATTCAGGATTTTCAAAAACAAGTTTTCCTAATTTTGCTCTTGAAAACTCTCCATCCTCAAATACATCATATTTTTCAAATTCATCTGAAAGAGCCTTATTTTTTACTGTCAAAAGCTTATGCGCAACACAATCAGTATCCAAGACTTTATACCCATTACATTCTAAAAATTTTTGTACAGTAGACTTGCCGGAAGCAATATTCCCACAAAGAGCGAATTTAATCATTTTGAAATCCTGTTTAAAAAATTTTTTAATTCTTTAATCTGCGCAGGTTTAAGCGGTTTTACATCTCCTCGTTTTAAACCATCTAAACGAATTGTTGCATGTTGTACTCTTTTCAAGACCTTAACTTCATAACCGAAATACTCAAACATTTTCCTAATTTGTCTGTTCATTCCTTGATACAAAGTAATCTGCATTTCCGTGTGTTTATTATCAATTTCCAACACTTGAATATCTGCATAAGCTATCTTGTTCGGTTCTATTTCAACACCATTCGCCATCTGTTCAAGATCTTTTCTATGAACCGCAGAATTAACAGTAACAATATAGATTTTTGGAACTTTTACTGACGGATGAGTTAATTCATTAATTAAATCACCATCATTTGTCAAAATCAAAAGACCGGTTGAATCCTTATCTAGTCTTCCTACTGGTTTCAAATTATTTAAGCTTTCCGGTAAAATATCATAAATAGTCTTGCGACCTTTTTCATCTTCGCAAGTAGTAATATAACCGGCAGGTTTATAAAACTTGTAGTATAAATGTTTTGCAGGATGAATAAGTTTTTTATTCACAAAAACTTTATCCTTAGTTTGCACAAGATATCCTAATTCCTTAACAACTTTACCATTAACAGCAACAACACCTTGTTCAATCAATTCATCTGCTTTCCTGCGAGAACAAAGTCCTGAAGATGCAATATATTTGTTTAAACGAACACCGGACATCTCTTAACTCCTATTGTTCCATAGCCTTTTGCAATGCAGAAGTAACAACTTCCGGCATTCTTCTATATAGTTTGCCAGCTTCATTTATTGCGACCACATCAAATTCGGCTTTAATATAAATTTTCTCATCTTTCTTAGATTTGATAAGTTGACCGAACGTAACTGATAGGCTATTGAATTTTTCAATCCATGTTTCAATAATAATATCGTCATCCAAACGAGCAGAAGCCTTGTAGCGAACATTCATATTTGCGACAGGAAGAAGAACGTCGTTATTTTTCATAGCAACCAAGTCTAAACCTAACATATCGCATAAATCTACACGCCCTTTTTCCATCCATCTCAAATACGTTCCATGCCACACAACGCCATAAGCGTCTGTATCTGCGTAATAAACTTTAGTTTCAAAAATATGTTTCATAATGTATTAATTATAACACAAAGGAGAAAAATATGAAATATCAATGTGATGTATGCCAGTGGATTTACGATGAAGAAAACGAAGGCAAAAAATTTGAAGACCTGCCCGATACTTATGAATGTCCAATCTGTGGCGCAACAAAAGACATGTTTTCTAAACTAGAAAAATAAATTTAAAAATCTCCAAATATCCTTTTCCAATTATTTATCTTTTCTTTTATGACTTTAGCATATTGTTGCATTTCTGTACCAGAAATAACAATAGTAGGAAACTCAGCCCCTTGTTTTTTATCCATAAAAGAATTACTAGATTTTGATGGATAAGATTTGACTCTTCTAATATCTTTTAATGTTCTATTTTTTTGCATTATTTTTTGAATTTTCATAAAACCCCATAAAATATTAATAAAAAAAAGAGAACCTTTAGGGTTCTCTTTTCTAAATGGTCGGGATGACACGATTTGAACGTGCGACCCCCTCGTCCCAAGCGAGGTGCGCTACCAAGCTGCGCCACATCCCGTCACTGCTGACAAAATTAAGTGTATTATAAACAAATTTTATAGTCAAGTGCTTTTTTGAAAATTTTTTTAATTACAAACTTCAACTATATATAAATCATATGTTTACAATTTATTGACTTAACCATATTTTTATAATAAAGTTTTGGTTGAGAGATTTTACACTATTAAATGAGGATTAGGGAAATTGGATTTTACTACTTTAACTATTGAAGCTTTAAAAGCGATAGCTTCCATTGTTGGCAGCTATGGACTTGCAATTATATTATTAACTGTTGTAATCAGACTTGCTATGTGGCCTTTGAATGTATCTCAACAACGTTCTATGAAAATGATGCAGTCTTTGCAACCTAAAATCAAGGCTATTCAAGATAGATACAAAAACGATCCGCAAAAAATGCAGCAAAAACTTATGGAGTTCTACAAAGAACATAAATTTAACCCAATGGGCGGATGTTTACCATTGTTAATTCAATTACCAATTTTCATTTTATTATATTCCGCTTTGATGAGTCCACAATTTATTCAAATTGCAGGCGACGCATCTTTCGGATTTTTAGGCAGACTTGACACAACATTAAGAGCTACTGCCGGTCGTTCTTATGACGGAACTTTCGGAGTTTCTCAAGGTGACACATTCACTATCGGCAAAACTGCTAAAGTTTATTTACCAAACGAAACTCTTGATAACGTAAAAGTTAAAAATCCTGCAAAAGCTATTGAAATTCAAGGGGAATTTAAACCTGGCGAAACTGTTGATTTCAAAATTGACCTTGATCACTTAGATTTGAAATTTGCTCAATTAGACCAAATCGAAAAAGCTGAAATTGCAGTTACTGATATGTCTAACAAAGAAATTGAAAATATTACATTCAAAAAAGAAGGTAGCGTTCTCGCAGCATCAGTTCCAACAACCGTTGCATCAAGAGCATTCCACTGGGATGTATTTGTTTTAATTGCATTATTTGCACTAACAATGTTTGCATCACAAAAGATTATGATGGCAACAAACAAACCTAAGGATGGAGCTACTGATCCAACACAAGAAGCTATCCAAAAATCAATGGGAACATTCATGCCAATTATGATTATCGGTACATTCATAATCATTCCTATTCCTGCAGGTGTTTTGCTATACCTTGTAACAAGTAACATTATTCAAATTCTTCAAACGGTAATTGTTAACAAGCAAATTGATGCAGAACAAGCTAGAACAGAAGTTTTGGCTAGCGATTCAGATGTTGCAGGCGCAAAACAAATTAAATCAAAAGAGTAAAACGATGCTAATATCAGAATATGATTACAATTTGCCGGAAGAATTAATTGCTCAAATGCCGGCAGACAAAAGAGATAATTCAAGAATGATGGTTCTAAACCGAAAGGATAGAACCATTTCTCATAAGCATTTTTATGACATTGTTGATTTAATTGAGCCAAACACATTACTTGTGATGAATAACACAAAAGTTCTTCCGGCCAGACTAATCGGCCATAAAGATACTGGTGCAAAAATTGAAGTATTCTTATTAAAACAAAATTCAAAAATGCAAGACGAACATGAGAATTGGGAAGTTTTAATAAAACCATCAAAAAGAGTTAAACCTGATACTATAATAAAAATTAGTGACGAATTGTCTGTTAGAGCCATCAAACGATTGGAAGAAAATGGAGAATGGCTCGTTGAATTAATTTTTAATGGCAATAATGTTCTTGATGTTTTGCACAGAAACGGTAATATACCGCTCCCACCATATATCGAAAGAAAAATCCCTAATGAGGATTTGAAAAAACTCGATTTTGAACGTTACCAGACAGTTTATGCTAAAGACGAAGGCTCTGTAGCAGCACCTACTGCAGGATTACATTTTACAAAAGAAATTCTAAAAAAATTAGAAAATAAGGGGGTAGAGCTTGCTTATGTAACGCTAAATGTGGGACTTGGAACATTTAGACCGGTTCAGTGCGAAAACGTTGAAAACCACAAAATGCACTCGGAAACTTTTGAAATCTCTGAAAAAGCAGCTGAACAAATAAACCGAGCAAAAGCAGAAGGGAAAAAAATTGTAGCCGTAGGAACTACAACTGTTAGAACTCTTGAAACTGCATACAAAAAATTCGGTTGCATCAAAGCATGCCACGATCACTCAGAATTATTTATTTACCCACCATATGAATTTAAAGTCATTGACAACTTAATCACAAATTTCCACTTACCAAAATCAACTTTGTTAATGTTAGTGAGTGCTTTAGCTGGAAAAGATTTTATTTTTGATGCTTATAAAGAAGCTATAGAAAACAAATACAGATTTTTCTCTTACGGTGATTGCATGTATATTTGTTAAAAATATTTTCACAATCTATTTTACGTAATAGTAGCCATCCCCACCTTTCATCATAAGGAAGGGAGTTTATTCTGTTTGACATTTTGCAAAAAATCATTAATTAGAATGATATACAACTCAATTCATCAGTGTAAAATATAATTGTAAGATTAGGTAGAAAAATTTTTTCAGAGGGAAACAATGTTCTCACAATTTATACAAAATTTATTAAATTCAGGTGGACAAACACAGGCTATGCAAAGATATGCGCAACTTAACAACAGAGTTAGCAGCATTAACCAAGAGCCACAAAATCCGCTTGATGCAATTTACCCAAACAATGGAAAAATAAATTCTCCATCGTTCGAAAAAGTTTTGCAAACAACTACTAAATCAAACTTTGGAACTTTATTATTAAATCCTCAACTAAAACAAGTTAATGCAAGCATAATTAAAGAAAATCCGCAAATTAGCCTTGATAAAGCATTACAAGAAGCTGCTGCGTTACAATCAAATATTCCATCTGTTAATAAAACTTCTACGAAATCTCAAGTTTTAAATGTAGTAAATCAAATTTCTAAAAAATATGATGTTGACGCAAAATTAGTTCAAGCTTTAATCAAACAAGAATCAGGTTTTAACCCTAAAGCGAAGTCAAAAGCCGGCGCAATGGGATTAATGCAGTTGATGCCGTCTACCGCAAAAAATTTAGGAGTTCAAGATCCTTATAACATGGTTCAAAATGTAGAGGGTGGAGTTAAATATTTAAAATCCATGCTAAACAAATATAATGGTAACGTTATTTTGGCATTGGCAGCTTATAATGCAGGACCAAATGCCGTTGACAAGTATTCAGGAGTTCCTCCGTACAAAGAAACTCAAAACTACGTAAGAAATATTTTGGCAAACTACCTATAATCTGTAAGTTTCTTGCCCTCTTTATTTGTTTTTGATACAATAATTTCAAACAGGAAGGGCGACAAAATGAAATTTTCATCATCTTTTAAAGTAGGACTTTTAACACTTTTGGCTTTAATATTACTAATAGGTGTTGTTTTTAAGGTTAAAGGAAGAACTTTTTCTTCAGCTGACAGGGTTGAAGTCCAATTTAAAGACGTGAACGGAATGCGCCCTGGAGCCGGAGTGCAGATGATGGGGTTAAGAGTTGGACAAGTAGAAGAAATCACCCCTGTTATTGATGGCGAAAATAGCTATGTTAAGGTTAAATTTGTTATAACAGATCCAAATGTAGAAATTCCTAAAGCTTCGACTTTTTCAATTCAACAATCAGGTTTAATTGGAGAATTGTTTTTGGAAATTACACCGCCCAAGATTAGAACTGTTTATATCCCAATGTTAAACAAGGACATTCTTTATAAAGACGACAATGTTCAGATGAAATTGGATAAAGAATATTACGATGTCGGGAAAATCAAAAATATTGAGGTTGTATCAAAAGATATCATTCCTTATTTAGTAAAAGACAGAATTAAAACAAATTACGCATATAAAATTGATTATGTAATCAACCTACCAGGATTGATTTTGCCGGAGTTTTTGAAAGGTAAAGTTGTTAGAGAAAAAGGCACAAACAAACTTTTAATTTCTACTTTGGATGACATTACATTACCATATCCAAAACAAACATCACCTTATACTATTGTTGAGCCAATGAGAATTGCAGACTTTATGGATTGGCAATACAGAGCTGCAGAATCTTTAACAGAAACTAACAAAAAGATTAACAATTTGTTGTCAGATCAGGTTATTGCTGAGTTGAAGATGTCTGTAAAAAATATCAACTCTCTAACCGGACAAACAAGTATTACGATGGGCAAACTTAACAACTTGATTGATGATTCCAGCAGCGACTTGAAACAATTAATGGTTATGATGGATAAAGCAACAACCGATTTTAATATGTTGTCATACAATATCAACAACATTATTGGCGACCCGCAATTCAAGACTACAGTGATGTCTACAGCAAATTCTGTTGATAAGCTTTCTCAAAACTTGAATAAAATTATTGGCAACGAAAAAGAAGCTGAACAAATGGCAGAGGACTTGCGTGCTATCACTCACAATGTTAATGAAATCAGTGGTTACGTAAATTCTATGACAAAAGATGATCAGTTGAAAAAAGATATAAACAGAGCAGTTGCAAATGTTAATACTGCAATGGTTGATATCTCGACAACATTGAATACAGTTAACAAATTAACACCAGAAAAGAAAACAGAATTACAATCAATCATTGAAGATACCAGAGAAACAACTTGTAATTTGAGAAAATTTTCTGAAAAATTGAACAAAAGATTTTTACTTTGGAGATTGATGTTCTAATGAATTTCAAAACAGAAATAACTAAAATTCACTATGACAAAACCGCAAAGGGATTGTTCGTAAAATTATTGGAATTTGGTTCAATATTTTATGGAATTGGTAGTGGTTTAAAAAACAAATTATATGATAATGGCTTATTAAAACCTAAAAAAGTGAATGCTTTTGTAATTTCTGTCGGGAATATCACAACTGGTGGAGTTGGAAAAACCCCTGTTGTTTCAGAAATTGCCAAATATTTAATTCAAAATGGTGAAAAAGTCGCAATCATTTCAAGAGGTTATGGCGGAAAACTTTCTAACAAAAATATTAATGTAATTTCTGATGGTGAAAAGATTTTTTATAACGCTAAATTAGCAGGTGATGAACCTTTTTGGCTTGCTCAAAACTCAAATGGAGTAATTGTTATAACTACAAAAAACCGCTATGAAGGTGCAAAATTTGCAGTAGAAAAATTTGGTGCAACAAAGATTATTCTTGATGATGGTTTTCAGCATAGAAAATTGTACAGGAATTTGGACATCGTTTTGATGGACAGTAAAATGGGTTTTGGCAACGAAAAACTTCTTCCTGCAGGACCATTGAGAGAAGGAATGGAAGCTTTTTCAAGAATAGACAGGCTTGTTGTTGTAAGCAAAGATATTGATCATTCTCGTGCAGAAAAATTAGCTAAAATTATGTCAAAAAAAATGAAGGTTAAAACTACAGTTTGCAACACAGAACCTGATTATGTTTATAATATTAAAACAGGTGAAAAACTTGCTGACAATTCTGAAATCAATGCAATTTGTGCAATTGGGCAACCAAAACAATTTTATCAATTTTTGGATAATTATAAGATTAAACAAACAATAGATTTTGACGACCACCATATTTATACGGAAGAAGAACTTCCTGATGGAATAATCGTGACAACAGAAAAAGATGCCGTCAAAATGAAAGATTTCACTCGTAACGACATCTTTGCATTGAAATTAAAAACTTCTGTTGATGTAAATGAATTATTGAACTAGAATTTTACCGGATAATCTTTTGGAATTTGCCAATTATTGCATTCAATCAGAGCAGTACATGCAATCCCGAATGTTGTACCTCTATCCCCCCAAACTCCGGATTTACAAACTCTTATCAATGTATTTTTATTATCCTTACAAAAATCATCACTTTTCATATAATCAGATTTGGATGTAACATAATATTTATCGTCATATACAACCAAATTAAATGGAAAAACATTTTTTCCAACTACTCTCGTTTTACCACTCATTGTATCAATTAAAAAAATTCCACGTCTACCCGTTGTACCAATAGTTCCGCCAGGTCTAAACATAATTCCGACTCCATTACTCAAAATATATTTATAACTATAGTTAGTAGAAGAATTTCCATTGATATTATAAACAATTGTATCGCAGTCATCTTCTTCAAAATTAGTTGTTTTGCAACGTTTAACAATATTTAAATAAGGTGCAAAATATTGTTCAAAAATATCACTGTTCCAATTATCTAAATTCCAAAACAAAGGATCTCCATTATCAACCGCAGACATTCTTACAGTATTTTGCAAAATGTTGTAAGTCGTATAAATTTTCTTTTCAACAACAGATTTTCTATAATTTGCCATAAGGGTTGGAATAGTTAACGCTGCAACCACACCGATTATTCCGAGAGTAATGAGAACCTCTGCAAGAGTAAAAGCATCTAAGCGACTTAAAAGCAGACGTATACCTTGATTATGAGAGGGTTTTAGACTATTGCCCCCCCCCCGACGAGCTTGTTTTCTTTGAATTTCATACTAAATTCCTCTCTTTCTTTCATAAATATATTATTATTTTAACAAATTTTTTGATGT
>ENA-ORRO01000077-ORRO01000077.1-human-gut-metagenome-genome-assembly--contig:-NODE-77-length-81217-cov-16.616754_pt1 | contig 81217 bp, 92 predicted proteins | sample MGYA00242176_ERZ509136 | MGnify/ENA primary metagenome ERZ509136 (study PRJEB26280, sample SAMEA2338644) | human gut metagenome | biome: human gut; feature: human-associated habitat; material: faeces...
GCCTTTGAATGTCCGTTCAAAGCCTTTGAATGTCCGTTCAGAGCCTTTGAATGTCGGTTCAAAGCCTTTGAACAGACATTTCCAAACTATGGAACGGAAATTTAATCAAAGAGACAGAACAAATCATAACGAACTGAAAACAATTTGTATCGTATTCAAGTAACTACTTATGGCTATAGGGGGCTGAGTTGTTACCTTTGTAAAACTTCTTTCTAAAATTTATATATTGCCTGCAAATCTATGTTTCTGCCAGGTTTGTAGCATCTTGTAATCTCCTCAACCTCTTTGGTTCGTCCATTGCTGTAGGTCACGTCGGCAAACTGCTTGTAGTATACTTTTTCTGCCAACAGGTCTCTGATGTTGAGTTTCAGTTTCAGGTGAATGCCAAACTGCCCAAAGCAACGAACAAACAAGGCTCATAAGCAAATGAAGCATTTGTCCCTTAACTTCCCGAGCGACTGGAAGGAGCGATAACTTCCCTTAACTTCTCTCTAACTTCCCAAAAGAATTTTCCCCAAAAGATACTTCTCAAAAAAAACTCTTCAAGAAGGATTTTCTTGAAGAGTGAAATGATGATAGTATTCTTCTTATACCCATTGTGGCAGGAAACTCGAGATGATGAGCACCACGATGCCGAGGATGAGCACGGTAATGGTTTTGGGTGAACAGCCCTTCCATTCCTTCAGGATGATGCCCCATACGTTGGAGAATACAACATTGAGTGCCATGAGAATGCAGAAGGAGAGCGTCATGAGGGTAGGCGACTCGTTGAGGAAGCCCTTACCCAATGACAGTCCGAAGAACTGACTGTACCACAAGGCACCTGCCAAAGCACAGAACAAGATGTTGTTGTTCCATACCTCGCGCTTCAGATAATCACCCCAAGTGTGGTTCTTGGAGTTCTGATAGAAGCAATAGATGGCATTGGTGATGAATCCGCCCACTGTTACCAGGAAGGTAGCGGGAAGCGTCTTGTACATATCGGGAGTGAAGGTGCCGAAGTGTATGTCGCTTCCGAAAGCCAGACCGACGTTGAAGCATCCGCTCATGAAACCTGCCAGCAGTGCGATAGTCAAACCCTTGGGGAAGTTGAAATCCTTGACTGCAGCCTTCTTTTCTTCTTCTGAGAGCGACGAGGCCTTCATGCTTCCTGCCACACCGATGATGGCGATACCCAGCAAGGTGACCACCACTCCGAGGATTACGCTGAAGGTGAGCGAAGACAAGGCATCCATTTCGGGGAAGAAGATGTTGAGCAACACGGGACCCATGATGGTGCCCAAGCCAGCACATGTACCTAAGGCAATGCTCTGTCCTAATGCCACTCCCAAGTAGCGCATGGAGAGTCCGAAGGTAAGACCTCCCACACCCCAGAGCATACCGAAGAGCATGGTCATCATCACCTCGAAGCCATAGCCGTCGAAGAGTTCGAAGAAGGAATGGCCGCTTGGAACGGCAAGCATGGCGCCTATGAAAGGAAGGATAAGCCACGCAAAGACACCCTGTACAATCCAGTAGGATTCCCAGCTCCAGTCCTTTATCTTATTGATTGGAACATAGCAGCTCGACTGGCAGAAGGCACCCACTGCTATGATTAAAAGTCCTATTAATATTTCCATATTGTTAATAGTTTGGTTTTTAGGTTACTGAACTTTAGTATATAAAGAAGTTAAAGGAGTTAAGGGAGTTAAGGAGTTAAGACGTATGTCTTGTTGCTTAAAAACTACGTGCAAAGACTGTTGTCTTAACTCCTTTAACTTCTTTAACTCCTGAACATACAAATGTTCAGTATCTTAGTTTCTTTTAGCAAGAACTTCTGCCTCGTATTTCTCGATGTCAGCGATGTACTCCTCGCCAACAGGGATATTGTTCTTCAGGTTGAAGTAGTCGTATACAGCACCGAAAGGCAATGTCTTCTCTTCCTCCAAGAGAGCCAAGCGCTGGAAGAGCTTGCCCTCGTCCTCGTACTTGCGGAGAGTATCGAGAGGCTCAAGGAATGCCTGCAGCAAAGACTTCTGGGCAGCACGTACGCCGATGATATAAGCTCCGATACGATTGATGGAACCATCGAAATAGTCGAGACCGATGTGTGCACGGTCGAGTGCATTGGCACGAACCAACTCTGAGAAGAGGTTGCGGGTGTTGTCGTCGAAGAGAGTCACGTGGTCAGAATCCCAGTGCATAGGACGAGATACGTGGAGCATCAGCTCGGGCACGAAGAGAAGGAGTGCGGAAACTGCATCCGAAACATTCTCTGTAGGCTCATAGTGGCCTGTGTCGAGGGTGTACATCACATTGTTCTTGGCGCAATAGCCTGCGTAGAAGTCGTGAGAACCTACGGTGTAAGCCTCCAGTCCGATACCGAAGAGTTTCGCTTCGAGGCATGACTTCATGTTTGGCAACTCCTCTGCCAGGATTTCATCGAGCGAGTTCTTCAGAATCTCACGATAGCGGCCTTTCTCTACGGTGATGTCCTTGCTGCCATCGTGTACCCAGATGTTCATGATACATGGATCGTTCTGGAACTTACCCATAGCATCGGCAATGCGGCGGCAACGCTTGGTGTGCTCTATCCAGAACTCGCGGATAGCAGGATCGGGATTTGACAATGAGAGACTTCCACTCTTAGGGTGAGAGAAAGAAGTAGAGTTGAAGTCGAGCTTCATGTTCTGCTCCTTAGCCCACTGCATCCAGCCTGTGAACTGGTCGACGGTTACCTCGTTGCGGTCAATCTGCTTGCCACCGAACTCACCGTAAATCTCATGCAGGTTAAGACGGAAGGTACCAGCCAGAAGAGAGTTCACCTTCTCGATGTCCTGACGCAGCTCGTCGATATTGCGAGCCTTGCCGGGATAGTTGCCTGTACTCTGTATGCCACCCGATGCAGCTTCGCCACGTTCAAAACCTACCACATCGTCAGCCTGCCAGCAGTGCAGGGAGATAGGAGTCTTCTCTAATGTGGCAATAGCCTTGTCTGTATCCACACCAAGAGCCGCATAGCGCTCCTTGGCAATCTCGTAATTCTTTAAAATCAAATCTGCTTTCATTGTTTTTAAGTTTTTTATTATTGTTGTTATTATTTTTTGAATTTTAGCAAGTTCAGAAGTTTTTACCTTTTTACCTTTTTACCTTTAAAAACTTCTCGTATGCCGCATCCCATGCCTCCTTGTCCTGAGGCTCAAATTGCTGCAACTCGATAGAGTTGGCGATGATCTGTCGCATTTCCCATATATCCTTCACATCGCCCGATGCCTTTGCCTGCAACATGATATTGCCTATGGCTGTTCCTTCCTGAGGACCAGCCAATATGCTGACCCCACAACTGTTGGCGGTGAACTGGTTGAGATGTTTGTTGAGCGAGCCTCCACCTATTATATGAAGAACATTGAGGTCGATGTCGGCAAACTCCTTCAGCCAGCCAAATACCTGACGATAACGGAGAGCCAGACTCTCGAAGATACAACGGCAGAACTCGCCATTCGATTGTGGCACATGCTGTCCGGTCTTTTCGCAATATTGCTGGATGGCCTCTGTCATGCTCGAAGGATTGGCGAAGCAGGCATCGTCGGGGTTGATGATGCTCTGGAAGGCTGGTTGCTTCATCGCTTCTGCTATCAGTTCGCCATGTCCCAAGGCTGTCATGTCTTTCTGATGGGCTGCAGCCTCGTCTTTCCATTCCTTGCGGCAACGCTCGTAAATCCACATGCCGCAGATATTCTTGAGGAATCGGGTCGTACCCTCTATTCCTCCCTCGTTGGTAAAGTTGAGTTCGTAGCTCTTCTCGTTGATGATGGCGTTCTTGGTCTCAATGCCCATCAGGCTCCATGTGCCAGAGCTCAGGTAGGCAAACTCCTCGTTCTTGGCAGGCACGGCAGCTACTGCACTGGCTGTGTCATGTCCTGCCACGGCAATAACGGGCACAGCCTTCAGACCGGTCATCTGCTGAACCTCTTCGGTCAGGGCGCCTATGATGGTTGCAGGATGGGTCATCTTTCCAAATTGCTCTCTCTTCAGTCCAAGGCTTTCTACGAGATCGTTGTCGAGGTCGCCTGTCATAGGGTTGAGGATCTGCGAGGTGGAAGCCACGGTGTATTCACAGATGGCATTGCCTGTAAGCATATAGCTCAGCGCGTCGGGGATGAAGAGTATCTTGTCGGCATTCTCGAGCGCCACGTTGCCAGCCTTGCGCATGGCGTAAAGCTGGAAAAGCGAGTTGAAGTTCATAAACTGTATGCCCGTCTTCTCGTATACCTTTTCCTTGCTTATCTTCTCGTCGAAGTATTTCTCCATCATGCCCACGGTGTGTGGGTCGCGGTAAGCCAGCGGATTGCGCAGTATGGCTCCGTCCTTGGCCACGTATACGAAGTCGCATCCCCAGGTGTCGATACCGATGCTCTGTATGTTGATGCCGCGTTGCGCCACCAGTTTCAGACCTTTGATGATTTCCTGATACAGGGCATAGATGTCCCAGTAGAAGTGTCCGCCTGTCTGTATCAGGTTGTTGTCGAAGCGTGTCAGTTCTTCGAGACAGAACTTACCTTCCGACAAAGAACCGATGATGGTTCGTCCGCTGGTAGCACCGAGGTCTACCGCAAAATAGTATTTTTTGTTGTTCATTCGATTAGGTCGTTAGATTTCCTATGTTGTTTACGGTTGCAAAGATAGTACTAAAAGAAGCTGCCGACCACGATTATTTGATTTTTCATCCTTATTTTTTGACCCGGTGATTTTTCTGTCGTCAGGAAGGCTACGTGAAACAGTAACAGATAGAAGAAAACACCTGCTGTTTCGGACAAAAATAAAAGTAAGTAAACGATTACATATAAATATAATAAGGAAAAGGACAGATATTGCGTTTCTTTTCGTAACTTTGCACCCGTTTGGCAAAAATACGATCCAATACAAACAAATATAAAAAAATATCTAACGCAAACAATTAAAAATGACAACATTAACAATTTCGATTATCGTCGTCTTTGTGCTTGGCTATGCTCTCATAGCCACAGAGAGCCTGACGAAGGTAAACAAGGCTGCGATAGCCTTGCTCATGCTCGTGGGGTGCTGGACACTCTACATGGTTGACCCTATGCAGTATCTGCAGATGATGCACCCTGACTATACAGGTGGTGCTGCAGGAATGGTAGAAAAGGTAACGGGTATTATCCAGGAACACCTGGGCGATACTGCAACGACCCTCTTCTTCCTGATGGGAGCCATGACAATCGTAGAGATAGTAGACCAGAATGGCGGATTCAACTGGGTTCGCAAGGTGATGAAGACAAAGTCGAAGCGTGCCCTGCTGTGGCGCATTGCCTTCCTTACCTTCTTCCTTTCTGCCATCCTCGACAACCTGACTACCAGTATCGTGATGATTATGATTCTGCGTAAGCTCGTTACCGACCACAAGGACCGTATGATATATGCCTCGCTTGTCATCATTGCAGCCAACTCGGGTGGTGCTTTCTCGCCCATCGGCGACGTTACCACCATCATGCTTTGGAACAAGGGACTGATAACCGCAGCTGGTGTGATCGCCGAGATCTTCATCCCATCTGTGGTTTCCATGGTGATTCCAGCCCTCATCCTTCAGGCCATGTTGAAGGGCGAACTCGTGATGCCTGAGGTTTCTGCCCAGCAGAATGCTTCTGTAAGCGACTTCACAGAAGGTCAGCGCAAGGCTGTGTTCTGGTTGGGTGTTGGCGGTTTGATCTTCGTTCCTATCTTCAAGAGCATTACCCACCTGCCTCCATTCGTAGGCATCCTCTTGGTATTGGGTGTGCTGTGGACTGCTACCGAGGTGTTCTATCGCAGTTTGCATCGCGGACAGGATGCTGAGGGTACACAGAAGCGAGTAACCAAGTTGCTCTCTCGTGTGGATATGAGCACCATTCTCTTCTTCCTCGGTATCTTGATGGCTGTGTCTTGTCTGGCAGAAATCGGCGTACTGACAGCTTTAGGTCAGGGACTGAATGTTGCCTTCGACGGCAATCACTACCTCGTAACAGGTATCATTGGTGTGCTTTCAAGTATTGTGGACAATGTGCCTTTGGTGGCAGGCTGTATGGGTATGTATCCTGTGGCTGCTGTAGGCGATATGGCTGTTGACGGAATTTTCTGGCAGTTGTTGGCTTACTGTGCTGGTGTCGGTGGTTCTATGCTGATCATCGGTAGTGCTGCTGGTGTGGTTGTCATGGGCTTGGAGAAGATCACCTTCGGCTGGTACATGAAGCACATTTCCTGGATTGCCTTCGTAGGCTATTTGGCTGGTATCGTAAGCTACTGGTTGATCCGCACTTTCCTCTATGCAGTGTAAGCTGACTCTTTTGAGTCGATGAAATAAAAAAGGCAACTTGTCGTAGCGACGGGTTGCCTTTTCTTTGTTTTCTCCTTTCTTCAGCTCTTTGTTTTCTCCTTTCTTCAGCTCTTGCGAAGAAAGCTCTTCCGGGGTTCGCAGGTGCTGTTACCTCATTTTGTTGCGGAACTCAGAGGGCTTGAGACCGGTTTGGTTCTTAAACTTCGATGAGAAATAGTCGGGCGACTCGAAGTTGAGTCTGTAGGCTATTTCCTTGATACTCTCGTCGGTGGTGGAGAGCAGTTCCTTAGCTCTTTGCAGTCGGAGATCTTGCTGATACATGGCAGGAGCGATGCCTGTAAACTCCTTGAAGAGTTTGCGGAACGATGAGTAGCTTACCCCCAGGTCTTCGGCTATCTTCTGTATGGTGAGGTCGCTCTCCAAGGATTCGCGTATGCGCAGTCGGGCCTTGTTGATCATATCCACATGGGCTGTGTTCTTGTTCAGGATGATGTTGCGTTCCAGAGAGTACATCATGCCGATGAGGTGGTTGACGATTCCTGCCAATGTTTGCTGCGAGTAGGCGGCCTCCTCTTGTGCTATGCGGTAAGCCTCCTTGTAGAGGCTTAGTATATCGTTGCTGAACCCAACATGGTAAATAGGCTTCTCGGGTGAAAGGAATCCTGCCTTCACCCTGTCGTCGATGTTCTTGCCTTTGAAGCCTATCCAGTAGCTGTGCCATCCCTTCTCAGGACAGGGGTGGTAAGTGTGCCATTCGCCAGGAAAGAGCAGAAATATGTCACCGGCCTTGATAGGTGTCTCTGCGATATGTGCCGACTGGAACACGCCTTCTCCCTCGGGTTGGTAGAGCAACTGGTATTCATCGAGCTCGCGTCCCTTCTTCAGGTCGAAGTAATAGCCGTCGGCATGTCCTTTTGTGGGATAGGATTCTCCCGGCTCGATCATCTCGTACCCTATGGTGCTCACGGTGAGTCCCCATTCTTTGTCACGTTCGTTGGCCAATAGATATTTGCTTGTCTGCATGTCTTTAATAAACTTGTTCTGGCTGCAAAAATACAGAATTTGCAGCAGAAAAGAGCATGATGAAAGTTTTTTTATGCTTTTGTGTGCATAAAAAGTACTGTCGTCCGCACCTCCTCAGCTGTTTTTTCCTTCCATGTAGCCCGTTGCGTAAAGGTGTCCTTCCTCTATGGTGCAGGGGGTGAAGAATGGAATAAGATGCGATAACTCCGCCCTAACTATAAAAAATAGGTAGTTAGGGCGGAGTTATCCTTGCAGATTTCATCTTTTTTGTTTATCTTTGTACCGGTAAGTTTAGTATAAATTAAATAAAATCAGCAATTGAGGTTCGTTTATTGCTAATGTATTCATACTTACTCCTTTTTAAAAACATTCATCAATTTACAGCAGCAAAATTACGTTTTTCCTCGAGACAACCAAGCAAATTAAAAGAGAATTTTAATAATGGTATAGAGTACCTGTTTTTATGTGCTAACTTATCAACGACCTTGGTGGCAAGATGGAGCAGAACCAGTTGTAGGAAAAGTTGAATGATAAGATGAGACGTGATGAAGAATTGGAGAGGATGAAGTGAAGGATAGGTGTGAAATTGGAATTTTTGGTAAAATTCAGCTGAAAGTTAACAAAAAGCTTGGTAATGTGGAAATAAAAGCATATTTTCGCAGATTAAATAAGTACATAACATTAAAAATAAGAAGATTATGGCAATAGAAATTAAACCAATACCTGTCCTTCATGGTGAGGCAGCAGCTCGTTTCGTTGAAGCGGCTGATGAGGCATTGGAAAAGCGAGGCTCCATTGACTTCTCCAAGCAAGTAGCCAAGGCACGTGCTATATTAAAACGTTCAAAACTGTACATTTAAAATGTTAGAGCAATGTGATTTTATGGAACTGACAGAGGAAGTCTTGCAGCAATGCAAAGGCTTTATTTGCAAGGACGAGGACATAACAGAGTTCTTCGCCCATGACTATGCTGATTATGCCTATCAGTTGTTAGGAAAATCATATTGCTTTGTTAAACCAGAAACATCTGAAATAATCTGTGCATTTACTGTCGCTAATTCGAGCGTGAAAGTTGATTCACTTCCTTCAAACCTTCGAAATAAGCTTAATAGAAAGATTCCGAATGCCAAGCGAAGACCACAGTATCCTGCTGTATTGGTAGGACAGTTGGCTGTAAGTGATTTGTTCTGTGGACATCAGTTGGAGACGAATTGTTGGATTTCATCAAATCATGGTTTATAGACCCACTGAATAAGACTGGATGCTGGTATGTCATTGTTGATGCTGTCAACCATCAGAAAGTATTTGAATATTATCAACGAAATGGTTTCAAATTTCTGTTTTCGTCAGATGAGGAGGAATGGACCTTCTTGCATAACAAAGGTCAAGAGCCAACAACTCTGATAGAGCCGATGAAGACACGACTGATGTACTTTGATTTGATCTATCTCCGCACAAAATAACAAATAAAAGATAATAAGCCCCTCTGGTGCGCCGAAAGGCTACATACAAGAGGGACATTACTTATTTTATAGGCAGTTTACTTTGTGCTTTTGCGGTAAATGATATTTTAATGTCCGTTTTCAAAACTGATACTGCCCCCATGAGATAGGGGAGGAAGATAGATGAAAACATTGAAAATCGCCCTAATTTCCAAAAATATGTTTTATTTGATGAGTGAGTAGAGTGTGTCGGTAGGGTGCTGGGCAAAGTCGTATCCTGCCACATGCATTAATGTGAAAGTCATGTCGGCTGTGCAGTATTTGCGGTCTAAGGAACGTTGTGTCTGTGCCGTAAGGGCTTTGTGGTGATCCTTATAAAGAGGGGATAGGTAGATAAAGCAGGGTATCTGTAAGCCTGTTTTTCTGGATTCTTTCTTGAAACCGTGTGCATGACCGAAATAATTGGGGCTTGACTGGAATACGTCTATACCATGGTCGGGGTAATAGATGACGATAGCATCCTCGTTTTTGTATTTTTCCATGAGTTGAGACACAACAAAGTCATTGTATAGGCAAGCATTGTCGTAGTGGGCTGCGACTTCTCTTTTTTGACATTTCTTCTTGTCGTAGTCTGTAGCCTTGAATTTTTTGTAGGATTCTGGATAACGTTTGGCAAAGTCTACATGTTGCCCCATGAGGTGATATATGATGAATTCCTTGCCTTTGGAAGGTTTGTGGAGGCTGATGAGGTCGCCATCGAGTCGTGTCTTTTTGGTGTTGAAGTAATATTGGTCGCATATATGTGCAAAGCAGGACGCTAAGTTGTCGTGTAGTCCCACTTCGTCTTGGTTGGAGTACCAGAGGGTGCGATACCCTGCCGCCTTGAGAATGGTGATAATAGATGGAAATTTGTACCATTCTTTCTGAATGTCGCTATGATGTCTTGTATTAAGAATGTACTTAAACGACTGGGTCGTGACCGTTGCTGGCGACACTATATTATGGAAGGCATAGACCAGGCTGTCATCTATAAGATGCTGGATGCGAGGATTGGTGTCTTTCTCGTATCCGTATATAGAACTATGTCCCTTTGAATGTGACTCTCCTATGATAAGAACTATTTTTTGGGGATGTTGCTGACTGCTCTCACACAACTGTATATTCCGTGGTTCATGGTCTTTCAGATTGATGGCAATGTCTTCGAAGGGGATGGTCCAGGAACTCATTGACAGAATTTCCTTTATCACTATCTGATGAGCGATGAGCAAGACGGTAACAATGTAAACGAAGAGGTGGAGGTGTAGGTAACTCTGTTTGTTTCCCATCTTTATGCGTTTCTTGGTGTGGCAAATGTAATGGGCGTAAAACAGGGAGGCGAGCAAGCAAATGAAGCCGACAACAAGCCACCAAGGTATGAAGACACTGATAAATTCCTTGATTTCGTTGGGGGTGGTTTCAAGAAGGGTTTCTATGATGGTAGCATTCATAAACGACTTGAATACTGCGAGGCAAAAAAGAGTAAGCAGATCGTAGAGAGAGACAATGGTGAGGCTCAGATATTTCAAGATTGTGCCAATGTGCCCCATGGAGCAGAACAGGGTGGTAAGCAAACAGCCACTGATGTAAATGAGGGCGAATGTGATGGCAAGGTCGAGCCAATCGGGTTGATAGAATAGTGAAACGATGGGGTTGATTGCTGCCAGGGCCGTGAAGCTCCAGAAGTAGAATGGGTCAGAGGTAAAGTGTTTTTTTAGAATTGTTAGTATACGGGACATGGTTAATAGGGATGAAATGTAAGTTTGGTGGAAAAATAAACTGAGCCTCCTCTGAAAAGGAGGCTCAGTCCTATAAGACTCTAATAAGACCCTGAGGATTGAAGTTTCTGGTATAGTTTTTCGAGTTGGGAAGCTGTGTATGAAGTTGTTGTCTTTTTGTAGACTTCTGTATACAAATCGCTTCCGCTACTGCATTCCAAGATTAACTTGGTATTGCTTACAGCCTGAACTTCATCAGCCCAAGTGTCTCCGTCATCGGAAATATATGTGATTTTTCCGCTTTTTGCATTATAGATATACTCGAATTTTTCAACGTCGAATCCAGAGGAACTTTCTTCGCCAAAATAATATCCTATTCCATTAGCGCAGTACATGATATAGTCTTTATCTTCGTCGTCGTCAACTCGTTCCCATGTACCTACGATTTGTGATGTTGGGTTGCCATCATCTCCTCCTTCTCCGTCACCATCGCTGTCGCTTCCGCAAGACACGAGATACAATCCTGACACAATTGCTGTCAGTAAAATCAAGAATAAATAACGATACTTTTTCATACGCTTGTTTTTTGTGCCTATAGATGTCCTATGAGGCTGATTAATGATTAATTAAATATTATATTCAATAGAATTGTCACTTGTAAAACAGGAACTTTGTCCTTTTCTAAGTTGATCTTGTTGTTAGTAAGAAGATGAGGCATTCTGTGCTCGGTAGATTCTTTCCAGTTGGGCTGCCGTGTAGGCTGAAGTGGTCTTCTTATAAACTTGATTGTCGCCACTCTGGGTGAGGACGAGCTTCGTGTCAGTGATGATGGCTATGTGATAGGTTGCGCTAGAATTTCCAAAGATGAAAGTGAGAGTCTCATAATTATCTTCTTCATCGTAGAGATACTCGAACTTTTCGACATAGGGCACACCATCATACTCACTGGAGTTGGAATCATAAATGTAACCTGTGCCATCGGCACAAAGCATAATGTATGCGTCTTCTTCACCGGAAGAAGAAATTTAGGCCCATGTTCCTAATATCTGGGATTTGGGTTTCCCTCCTTCTCCATCACCATCGCTGTCGCTTCCGCAAGACACAAGATACAATCCTGACACAATTGCTGTCAGGAAAACTAAAAATAAATAACGATACTTTTTCATACGCTTGTTTTTTGTGCCTATAGATGTCCTATGAGGCTGGTTAGTATTTTGATTAGATACATAAAAGATTAGAGATCGACGTAATACCAATACATGACTGATGTAGAGGAAGTGGATTTGATCGTAAAGTAATTGTAATCGCTGACATCAACCCAATCATGTTTTAAAGATTTTGTTCTGGAAAGAGCCTTATAAAGATTGGTGCCAAGCTTGAGGTAATAGTCGGAACTCCCTGATTTCTTGTAGATGCCCACGGACTCATACGAAGTTTCCGTAACGTCATCTCGCACTTCTGTCAAGACTAAGGCTGTCACAGTCTTGTACAACGTGTAGCCAGAAGTGCCGCCACCACCACCTCCTCCAGGTGTATTGTACAATCCAAGATATATTCTGTTTCTGCAATTGTACTTAAAAGGATCGTTAAGCGTCTTGCTCTTGGATATGGGGGAGTTTTCATTGGCAAGCATATATGCCATACCGTCTTTCTCGAAGAAATACAAAGTCTCGTTGCTGAACAGGAAAGAACCGTCTTGCAGATAGAAAACCCAATTCTGATAACTGGAAATACTGTAATACTGCTTGTTTACATAACAACGCATAGAGTTGAAATCCACAGGCACGTCTTGTGCAATGTATTTCAAACTCTCGAAGTTGCTTTGGTCAAGAGCGAAACAGTAGTCCATAGTCGACCAGTTTTGCCATTCTCCTGCAGGTTCGTCGTCATCAGAAGAACTGCTGCACGAAATCATCATTGCTCCCAGAAAAACAGAGAATAAAAGAGTTGCTGTGAACCCTAATAAACTAAACTTATTTTTCATGTGGTAAAAAGATGCGCCTTTTTAGGCTCCAATCAAGGCAAGTTATAATTTTCTATTTCCTTTTATCATATATATAAAACAGCGTAGAGCCAGTCTGTCACTCGCTCCACGTATCTGGGCTCTCGCATTGCCCTGTTAGTGGTTAAGAAATCAAAGTTCTAAAGACTATTGCATATTTCATTGAAAATGAGTATCTTTGCACCGTCAAATTAGAAGATTATGGAAAAAAAGATACTTTGTATTATACGAGCCAGCACCGAACAGCAAGAAACGGAATCCCAAAAGAAGGAGCTGGTAGCCTACTGTATTACCAAAGGTTTTGCAGTAGAAGAAATGGCATTTATAGAAGTGGCTGGTGCTTCTGCTAGGAAGTTGAATGATAAATATATTCAGATGTTAGAGGATATAAAGGCTACATTACTATCCAGTCCTACTATTAACGCTGTGGCTCTATGGCACTTAAACAGACTAGGGCGAGTAGAAAGTAAGTTACACGAAATGAAAGAGTTTTTTGTAACTAATAAAATACAAGTATATTGCAAGAATCCAGACTTTACATTACTAGATGATAATGGTAATGAAAGTGCTGCTGGTGGTATAGCCTTTTCTGTTTACGCTTCTATGGTGAAGTATGAAACTGATGAAATGTTTGCCAAGATGAATAGAGGAAGGGAGCGAAATAGGGCTAATGGAATCTTTGCTGGTGGTAAAATCAAATTCGGATATACTTTAGATGCAACAAAGCACTTTATTATAAATGAAAATGAAGCAAAGACTATCAGACTTATATTTGAACTCTATGCTACTGGTAAGTACAGCTTCTATACTTTAGTAGAGGAACTAAGAGCCAGAGGTATCACTAAAGACGGTCAGAAGATAACCTATGAAATGATACAGAACGCTCTAGCAGATGAAGCCTATTATAAGGGTATAAATGGGAAGATACCTTTAATAGATAAAGAACTGTTTGATAAATGTGCGGCTATCAAAGCTAATACTGTAGCAGTTAAAAGGACTAAGGAAAGTAGAAATATAAACTTTGCTGTAGGACTTCTAAAGTGTAGCTGTGGCAATAACTTTATAGCTAGTGGGGACTTCTATAGATGCTATTCTAAGATGAACAACAATAGAAAGAAGAAGGTAGTAGAATGTGATTCCCCTACTATTAGAAGGGATATAATGGATGATACACTGTGGCTAGTAACCAGACTACTACAGCAAAGATTCTTAATGGATAAGGATTCTGTAGATATATCGGAACAGAAGGACAAAATAAATGTACTCACTGCAAAGTTATCTACAGCACAGAAAGGACTATCTAGCATTAAAGACAGAAAAGAGAAGCTAGAAGATGCCTATTATGTAGATGGTGAAATGAATGAAGCCCAGTTTAAGAAAAGACTGGCTAGCCTTCACTCTAAGGAAGTACAGACAGAATCCCTTATAAGGAACTATAAGACCGAAATAGAAGACATACAGAAGGTGATTAAGCAGATAGAGCTACCTTCTAATGATAGGTACTTACAATCCCTTCTATTATCGGATTTAGATGTAGAGGAACTGGAAGACAGAAAGAAGATTAAAGAAATGATGTTTAATCACATTGATAAGGTTACTGTAAAGAAGCTGATGAAAGGTAATCATAAATGTGTAGAGATAACTATCACTTCTAAGGCAAAGCTATCTTTTGTATTCCTCTATGATTCTTGGCTAAACTCACACAGAAAAGGAGAATGTAACGTATTCTATGCTAATAAGCCAGTGTATTATATAGACGGACATATTATCAGACAGAATCCAACTGTAAGAAATATGCTATACCAGAAGATAGGGCTACCAGAGCTTACTAATGAAGAAATAGGTGAAGCTGCTATAAGGTATGCAAAGCTACCATAGTCACCTTTTGTAATAACATTTAAAGCCCCACACAATCATAAATAAACATAAAATCCAGCCTAAAAAGCTGGATTTTTGTTTTATAGTTGTATTTTTGTATTTTAAATAATTAAATTAGGTTTAATATGGGATTTTTCAACTTGTTCAAAAAGAAAGAAGTTATAGAAAAGCCTGAAATGAGCTTACCAGATGTAGAGAAGGTTACTATACCATTCCCTACTAAACCTAGTGCTATAGATTATTCTGGAATGATAGAAGATGTTAGAGCTTATTTTGGTAAACTCTATAAGAGTAATAACTTTTCTTTCTATAACTATAATACGCTTCATATTTCTGTTAAGGTTGATGTTTATTTTGGCTATACTAAGTATAATGGTCAAACTAACAGAAACGGTATTAAGGCTGTTGATTTGTGCTTACCAGACGATTCTGTATTAGCTACCCTAGATAGAAGCCTATGGAAACGGTATGATAAAGAAATAGGTACTGATAATGTCAAGTGGCTAGGCTATAGTGATGGTGAAAGCATCCGTATTACAGTCTTTAAAGATAAGGTATCAGAAGGACTAGTAACTAACCTTCTACAAAATTTTGGTGAATGGATAGCAGATGCTAGCTGGTCTAGCCAACTTTATAAGATAGCAGAACTGTTAAACCTAGATTCTGGTGAATTTGAGTATAAGAAAAAAGAAACTGGTAATGGCTATGAATACTACTATAATGGTAAGTATATGTTAGCTGGTGTTTCTCACTATGTGGCAGCTCCATTTGTTTCACTAGGATTTGCTAAACCAGAGCCAGATAACACCTTTAATAGTAAAGCTGTAGCTATTTATACTGATAAAGGAATAAAGGTAGGCTATGTTTCAGAAAAGGAACTGGATAAATTCCATACCGAAAACACTGGTATCATTCCTATAGTAATGGAAGCCCACTATTATAAAGATAAGTTATATGGCTATCTTTATACCTTTACTAACAATAAAGAGGAATATCACTATATAAGAAATCAGTTTGAAAAGCTATTAGAAAATGTAGAACTTTAAATAGATGCCAATATGAGAAAATTACTGTTATTTTTAGTTATGCTTACAATCAATATTGTGAGCTTTGCACAAAATAGCGAGCCAGAGAAGGCTAAACCTATGACAGATACAGAAATAGTCCGCAAATGTGCTTTTCTTGATGTCGAAGGTAAATATTATGATAATGTCATAGTAACATTAAAGTCTAATCAGCCAGATTTGTTCTTTACTGATAAGTACAAAGTTAAAGTTACTGTTACTGATGCTTCTGGTTCTAAAGTCTGGAATAAGACCTTTAAAAATGCTTTTTTGTATGTCTTTTCCAGTGGGCAAGTCCAAGTTGGTAAGCAAAATTTTGACCAGGTAGTTATAGCTAAATCTAGTTCTACTGGTGATTGGATAGGAAAGGTAAGAGAAAAAGAAGGAGTATATTAAACCAATAAAAGCCAGCCTAAATAGGACTGGCTTTCTTTTATTTTATAATGATTGGTGCTACTCCTTCTACTGCTACTTCTTCTATTCCGTTATCCTTTATAAGGTTATACAGTTCTTTACTGATTGGATAGATACTATAGAAGTTATACCAGCCTAATATATCCCTATTGATACTGGAAGTAGTGGTATAAGTGTTACCTATCTTAGTAGTAGTGGTAACGACTTTAATAGAAGTTAGGTCTGAATAGACATAAAAATCTTTAACTTTAGCTTTTATAGATTGAGCTAGCTTTAGCCTATAATCAGTCCCTTTTACCTTCACTTGCAAATCATCCTTACCTTTATTCTTAAAGTAGTTTACATTGATACTTATAAAGCAGTTATTATACTTATCTACTGCTAAGAACATATCCCTATAGACTGTTGTATTAGAAACAGTGGTTAATATCAATTCCGCTACTTTTTCTGATTGTACTGGATTCTTATAATCAGTCTTAGCAGATGCTAGACCAAATCCGAACACTAATAGTATTAAAATTAAAAGATGTTTCATATTCAAACAAATAAGCAAGTTAATAATGATATAGCTGTTACGATTCCAGCTACTACAGCTTTCCTTCTTAAAGTGGATAGCTGTATCTTTATCTACTTCTACTATATATTCCCAGTGGTAAGAAGTGCCAGCCTAAATTAATAGGTTGGCTTCTTTTGTCTTCTAGCTAATATGGTTAAATCAGACTAACTAAAAGTATGATGATTATAGCTAATATTGCTACTTTACCTGCTATCTTAATATCTACTTCTGTGCCTTCTAAAATAGGCTTATTATCTAAGAAATTAACCATCATTCTAACTAATAGATGAAGTATTATCATTACGTTAAATATAAATAAGGTGTATATCATTTTATTCTTTTCCAGATTCCGTTTACTTTCTAAAAATGTACTGCTAAATCTTTAGATACCTCTATAATCAATCTAGGTATAAACTATCTATTTGAACTGTTGTTATTTGGTAGATACTTATTATATGGCTTTATATCACCATGCTTAATCATCTTAGCTAGTTCTACTACATTATATATAAATATATCATCCCCAAAGATATTAATGAACATGGCTGTATTTTTATTGTCAGCTAGTAAAGCCTTAATCTTATGTACTTCAATGATGTGTGTAGGGTATTTGATAGCACTAGCATCCCTATTCTTTATTTCACCAGCAGCCTAGATATTTCTTCCATCTTTACTAGTGCTTTTGATGTGTACATCTATATCACAAAATTCTGCATCTGTAAAATCTACCTACCAGCCTATCTAATCTGCTAATGTCTTAAATATGTTTCTACCTTTTCTTTCTGATTCTTGTGCATTTGGGTTATATATCATAATTTTTACTTTTTAAAGATTGTTACTGTTGTATCTGATTAATGGTATCATCTGAGTGCTATGACTATTACTTATGGCTATTTATCTGAATCATTAACTATAGAAGCTGTAGCTGATTCTTCTTAATCTCATATATCATAGCTTCTAAGTTTTCCAGTTTAGTGTATAGTTCTTTGTTTTCCATATTATTTAATTATTGTTAGTTCTAATCCGTTTAATCTACCTTCATTTGTCGGAATCTTAATAGCTTTGGCTTTATACCCATATCTAGTTATATCTACAGCTTTAGCTACTGCATCAATGCTATACTTATTATATAGCTGCTGTAGTCTTATCTTTAGTTCTTTGTTGCTTATTCTTGTGCCAGTTGGAAACATTCTATTTAATTCTTGAATCATAGTATAAATGTGCATGATTGTTTTGTTCTATCTATATTGTTATTTGTTAATGCCTTTACAAAGTAATCTAATGAAATATCTGCTGGTAAAGTTGGGCATTTCTTAGCTAATATTTCAGCAAATGAATCATCTATATTTGGGAACTTAGCTATTAAATAGTTAAGTGCTTTGTTATCTCTTAGTGGTGGTATAGTCTTATTAACTATACAGTATTTATAGATTGTTTCATATAAGAAGTTTTTTACCGCATCAACAGAATCACCTTTAACTAGACTTAAAGGAAAATATTTAGTGGATAACTGTAGGCTATTACCTATATAACAGATATGCCCTTTTTCCTCTAATTGCTTTAACTTTTTAGCTATTAAGTTTTTGCTGATACCAATGATTGAAGTTAAGTCTGCTTTAGAATTGTATCTTATATAGTTAGTACCTTTGCAGCACTGTAGTTTGATTTTTATCAGGATTCCTTTTTCTTCTGGTGTAAGTTCTGAATCAGTAATTAATTCAGGCAATACTATAGAGTAATCTTTTTCTAACTTAGCAAACTGATACACATTATATGGATATTTGCCATTTCCTTTGTATAATGTGACATTTTCAAAGAATGGTTTTAAGTCTTTTACATATCTATCTATTGTACTTTCTGATGTATCTGTTAGTTGAGCCAATTCCTTTTCTGAAATGGATGCTTTATAACTATTATCTTTAATTTGGCTTCTTATCAGTAAGTAAGAATAGGTTTCTATAAACTTACTTCTGGATGCTAGGTTTATTAGGTTTGATGGGATTTGAATAAAAGTACTCATAGTTAGCTAATAAGTCTTCATTATTTGTGTATATTAAATCATCTGATGAATTTTTAATTAATCTGTTTAAATTGCCGTGCCCTATAGCTACTTTCAGCTCTAGGCGATTGCGAAAAACTTTGTTTAAAGGTTTGTAAATTATCATATATTCATGTTTAATTAAAATATTGACTTTGATTTTTCGCTAGAAAAATTGAAAGTCTTATTATATTATCTATATTACTATATTATTAGGAGCATCAGTTATGGGAGGGGTAAGCATCAGTTATGGGATAAACTAGGCATCAGAAATGGGAAATTGATATAAAACTGCATCTAATTTAAGTATTTCTGATTCCCATTTTTTTAGACATTGAGACTTAAAGAAAAGGGCTATATTTCAAGCCCTATTCCCCAGTTAGTAACAAATCCTTTAAAAATTAATCATTTACGACAAAAATCCATGACAGTGTTTTTCCTCTTGCTTTCTGGACAATTATATATATAATTTTTGGCTACTCAAAATAAAAAATAAACTTTTTTCAAATTCAGTCGGGATTAGTCCTTTTTGGGTATCTCTTTATCCTGCATGATGCCGGTAATGTAGGTTAGCCATGTGAAGTACCATTTTTGTGTATATCTGCATGGCACTGTTTACAGACAGCCAGCAGATTATCATAGTTATAGGCTACCTCTATTCTTTTATCCCCGAAATAGTTAAGAAATGAATCTTTATGATGTACGTCGATAGCAGCTTTTACTATACCCTTTGAAAGACATACTTCACAAAGTGGATGCTGCATTAAATAGGATAATCTTAGCATTTTCCATTTCTTACTTTGATAGATTTCCTACCTTTCTTTTCTTTTTACTTGCTTTATTTTGTTCTTTGCGCTTTTTCTCAGATATGGCATATTTCTTAATGGATTCTATTAGGTTATTAGGTTTTATCTATTGTATGGTTGCTTCTTTCTTTTCTGCTATTGGCATTATATCATCTGTATAATATTCCACCTTTGTTTCTGCATAGTTATAACATTTATCATCCCTTTGATATTCACCTTTTAACTAGTTGAAGGCTTTGATAAACTAATCTATGAAATCCTATTCTGGATTATACTTTCTGGTAAGCATTAGATAGGCATCATTAAAAGTAGCTTCATCATCATCTGCTTTAACTAGTCTGCTATGCAGGTATCTATAATGTTTGGTGATAGCTTCATTAACCATATAGTTATACTCAGATTTATTCAGATTATTCTGTTTCCTTCTATATTTGCTCCAGTTGTAAATCATTATAACTACTGATTAAATTATCTATTGCGTATCTAACTAATGTGCTTCTTTTTATGCCTAACTTTTCACTGATTAAGTCAAGTTGTGTTTCCTGATAAGGTGTGATTCTTACTGATACTCTAGTTTCTTTCTTTGTTATTTTCATATTTTGATTAATTATTAAGATATACCTAATTATATACATAAAATTTTGAACTCAAAAATATTGTGCGACATTTTTTATTTGTGTGACAAAGTACTGGATATTAGTAGAAAAAGAAAAAATCAGATTGTATAATTAACTAAAAAAATCAAGAATATGGATAATAAGTTTAAAATACCTTCAGACATTGAGAAAGAAGCTAAAGATTATATGAAAGATGTGATTCTTATGCTTGAAGATAATTCACTGATGAAGAATGTAGATAACGCTGCTTTAACTATGTTGGCAAGAAATTACAGTATGTTTATCAAAGCTAGCAAACAATTAGAAAAAGATGGTTTAACAGTAGTTTCTGATAGAGGTAACATAGCACCACACCCAGCTATTAAGATAGCTAAAGATGCTTAGATTCAGGCTATGAAGGTGATGGAAAAGTTTGGTTTGACTGCTAAGGATAGAACTAAAATAGCAAAGCTAAGTGATAACCGTAAAGAGTTATCCCCACTAGAATAGTTTGTAAAAGACAGTAAGGAAATACGATAATGGTTTATACGGGAAGTAAGAATAGGATAGCTAAAGAGCTTATTCCTATTATAACAAAGGATTTAAAACCTAATCAATGGTATGTTGAACCATTTGTAGGTGGTGCTAATATGATAGATAAAATAGAGCATCCTTATAAATTAGGTGCTGATAATAACAAATACTTAATAGCTCTATTAGAAGCTGTTTAGAATGGGCAAGAACTACCCGAATACATTAATAAAGATGAATACATAGCTGTAAAGACTAATAAGGATAATTATCCAGATTGGTATGTTGGTTTTGTCGGCTTTGTATCTAGTTTTAGAGCTAAGTTCTTTGGTGGCTATTCTGGCTACTGCACAACAAAAACTGGCATACGAAGAAACTATATTAAGGAACGTATTAATAACATACTTAAATAGAATCTAGATGGAATCAAACTAGTATATAGTTCTTATGATGCTTTAGATATTCCAGCTAATAGCATTATATATTGTGACCCACCTTATAACGGTACTACAAAGTACAAAGATAGCTTTGATTCAGATGCTTTTTGGCAATGGTGTAGAGATAAAGCCAAAGAAGGACATACTGTATATGTATCTGAATATAATGCGCCAGAAGACTTTAAATGTATTTGGGAAAAGCAGATAAATTCTAACTTAGGTGGTACATCTAAAACGGCTACAGAGAAGTTATTTACAATATGAAACCTTATTACAAATATGCTAATGATGTAATACAAAATAAAATAGTAAGTTGCTCTAACATTAAACTAGCTTGTTAGAGGTTCTAGGAGGATTTAAATAGGGATGATTTAGAGTTTAGGGAATCAGTAGTAGATAGGGCTATTAGCTTTATAAGTACTATGAAACACTTTAAGGGAAAAGCATCTGGAAAAAAGTTTATCCTAGAGCCTTGGCAGTAGTTTATAGTAGCTAATATAGTTGGCTTTTATTGGCACGGTACAAATGACAGAAGGTTTACCAGCAGTTACATAGAAGTATCTAGAAAGAATGGAAAGACAGCCCTAGCTGCTGCTTTGTGCCTATATTTTCTTATAGCAGATGGTGAAGATGGTGCTGAGGTGGATTTGGCTGCAAACTCTAGAGAATAGGCTAAGATAGCCTTTGAATTTTGTTATGAGTTTGCCAAATAGTTAGACCCTAGTGGCAAATATCTTACTTCACATTTGAAGGGAATTAAGTTTAATGTTAATGCTTCTTAGTTAAAAGTGTTTGCTGCTGATGCTTCTAAGCTTGATGGTTTTAATGCCAGTTTTGGTTTGATTGACGAATACCATGCTGCTAAGAATAGTAAGGTTAGAGATGTAATTAAGTCTTCTATGGGTATGCGACAGAATCCACATCTTTGCACTATAACTACTGCTGGATTTGATAAAACTTTACCTTGCTATTAGCTAAGAGCTACTGCTATTGAAATATTACATAAACTGAAAGAAGATGATAGTATGTTTATTGCTATCTATTCTTTAGATGATAATGATGATTGGACTGATGAAAGTAACTGGATAAAATGCACTCCTAATATGAATGTTACTGTTACTTAGAAGTATATAAGGGAATAGGTAAAATCAGCACTTAATAACCCTTCTGAAGAAGTTGGAGTAAAGACTAAAACACTTAATCTTTGGTGTGATTCTGCTGAAGTCTGGCTACCAGATACCTATATAGTTAAAAGTACTAGGAATGTGGATTTAACTAGCTTCTAGGATGAACTTTGTTATATTGGTGTGGATTTGTCTGCTACCAGTGATTTAACTGCTGTAAGCTATTTAGTGGTTAAGGATGGTATCTATTACTTTAAGAACTACTATTATTTGCCAGAAAGTTGTCTGGTGGATAACTCCAATAGGGAAAAGTACAGAATCTGGAAGAACACTGGCCAGCTTACCCTTACAAGTGGTAATGTTACAGACTATGACTATATTACTAAGGATATGATTAAGTATTAGGATATACTTAGAATCCAGTCAGTAGGCTATGACAAATGGAACGCTACTTAGTGGGCTATCTAGGCTACTGATGAAGGTTTACCACTGGAAGAATATAGCCAGAGTATAGGTAACTTCAACCAGCCAACTAAAGAGCTAGAAAGATTGATTTTATCTGGTAAAGTCATTATAGATAACAATGAAATTACTAGGTGGTGTTTCTCTAATGTCTAGATTAAAGAAGACCATAACGGAAACACTAAACCTATAAAGACATAGAAGCAGATGAAGATAGATGGCACTATAGCTATGATTCAAGCACTAGGAACATATCTATAGAATCCGAATAATGGAAAAGAATTATTTATAATATGAATTTTAAATTTTGGAAAAAGAACAAACCAGAGGAAAGAGCTAGCGCAGTCTTTGGAGATTACTTGCTATATAATAGCTCTACTACATTCACCAATAATAAAGCCCTTCTTTTATCCGCTTGTTATAGATGTGTAGAAGTAATATCTGATTCTATAGCTTAGTTACCTTGTGAGCCTTATAGGATAGATTCTGATGGCTGTAAGATTAAGTTTACTAAGCATCCGACTTATAACCTTCTTAATCGAGAGCCTAACCAGAATATGAGTAAGTTTACTTTTATGAAGACTATGGTAGTTAGTATGCTTCTTACTGGTAATGCCTATGCACTTATAGAAAGGGACGAAAGAGGAAACGCTAAAGCACTTTATTACATTCCTACAGAACTGGTAACGATATTGAAGCCACAAACCATAACAGATACTATCAGCTATAGTATTACTGGTATGAAGAATGTGGTAGAAGATTGTAATATGATTCATATTCTTAACTTTACTAGTGATGGATATGAAGGAATCTCTACCCTAGCTTATGCCAGAAAGACTTTAGGTTTGGCTATGGATGCAGAAGCTAATGCAGAAGGATTCTTTAAAGGTGGAGCTAATGTTGCTGGTATTCTTAAATGTAATTCACCACTAGCCACCAAATAGAAGGAATCACTTAAATCAAGCTGGAACAGTGCCTTTAATGGTTCTACTGGTACTCCTAACGGTATAGCAGTTCTAGATGCTGATTTAGACTTCTAGTCAGTTACTGTAAATCCTTCTGATGCACAGTTATTAGAAACAAGACAGTTTAATGTTATTGACATTTGTAGGTTCTTTGGTGTTTCACCAGTTAAGGCTTTTGACTTATCTAAGAGTAGTTATAACACTATTGAACAGATGTAGCTAGCTTTCTTAACAGATACACTATAGCCACTTCTGGAGAAAATAGAATGTGAGTTTTAGAGGAAACTTTATAAGCCTAGTGAGAAGGATAATATTACTGTTAGATTCTCTACAGCACCTTTACTAAGAGCTGATAAACAATCTTAGGCAAACTACTATAATACTCTATTCTAGATGGGTGTAATGACTATTAACGAGATTAGAAGGGAATTAGATTTACCACACTTAGAAAACGGTGATACTTCATTTGTACAAGTGAATGTACAAACTTTAAAGAACGCAACATAGGACAAAGAGTCTATTTTAGCAGTATCAGAAGATACAGATAGTTTATTTAATAAAAAGGATGATACCCAGACAGAAAATAGCTATGAAGGAAATTAGAAACAATAAAGAATCGGAAATAAGAGCTGTAGCACCAGAAACTAGAACAGTAGAAGGATATGCTGTAGTTTTTGATAGTCTTTCTAATGATTTAGGAGGATTCACAGAGATAATTAACAGAAATGCTTTAGATGGTGTTCTAGAGAAGTCTGATGTGTTCTGTTTACTTAATCACGATAATTCTAGGGGTGTTCTAGCCAGAAGTAACAAAGGTACTGGTAGCTTGGAATTGTCTATAGATGATAAGGGTTTAAAATACAGATTTGAAGCCCCTAAAACAGCTTTGGGTGACGAACTTCTGGAAGGCCTTAGAAGGGGTGATATTTCAGCTAGTTCTTTTGCTTTTACTGTTGGTTCTGATTCTTGGGAAAAGAGAGAAGACGGAAGCTATTTAAGAACGATAAACAGTATTAAAGAGCTGTTTGATGTATCACCAGTTTACCAGCCAGCTTATTCTGCTACTAGTGTTGATACTAGAGGGCTGGATGAATTGAAACAGAAAGAACAGAAAGAAATAGATGAATATTATCAGAAACTTGAAGCAAAACTAAAATGAACTCAATAGAATTAATAGATAAGAAGGAACAGCTGTAGTTAAAAGCACAAAATATTATCAATCAGGGAAAGCATGAATCCAGAAAGCTAACTACAGATGAAGAAAGAGAATACAATGATTTGTGTAAACAGATAGCAGATACAGAGAATGAAATTAGATAGTTAAATCAGAAATTGAATAAAAAAGAAACAATGAAGAAAGAAACTTTTTCACTTTTAAAGGCTGTTAGAGCTATTGCTAATAACCAACAGTTAGACGAAAGAAGCCAATAGGTAGTAAACGCTGGTATCGCAGAAATGCGTAAATCAGGACAAAGTTATAGTGGCTAGATTATCCTTCCAGTAGAAGAAAGAGCAGATGTGCAGGTAACCGTAGCAGATCATGGCTAGGAGATTGTAGCAGAAGATAAGTTGAATATCTTAGCACCACTTAGAGATAAATTAGTACTTAGTGCTGCTGGTGCTAACTTTATGACTGGTTTGGTAGGTAACGTATCTATTCCTACTTACAGTGGTTCTACTGTAGGCTGGGCTGGTGAAGTTGATGCTGCTAAAGATGGTGCTGGTACTTTTGGAGAAGTAGAGCTTAGTCCAAAGCGTTTGACTGCTTATGTAGATATTTCTAAGCAGTTCCTTATCCAAGATTCTGTAAGTGCAGAAGCACTTTTAAGAAAGGATATTGTGGATGCTTTGTCTAACAAACTTGAAGCTACTATCTTGGGTAATGTTGCTGGTGATGCAACAAAGCCAGCTGGACTTTTCGCAGGTGTAACTGCTGATAATGCTGCTATTACCTTTGCCGACATTCTCAAGATGGAACAGACCTTAGAGGAAAAGAATGTAGGTGGTAATATTAAGTTTATTGCTTCACCAGCAGCTAAGGCAGTTCTTAGAACTACAGCAGTAGGCGGAACAAAATCAGACCTTAGAATGTTGATGGAAGGTAACGAAATTGATGGTATTTCTACCCTTGTAACTAACGGTATGACTTCTAAGGGTCTTATCCTCGGTAACTTTAATGACCTTGTTATTGGTCAGTGGGGTGGCATTAACAGTTAAATCAGTGCCATATAAGAGTGATTTTATATGCTCACATAGTGAGAAACACCCAATAATTCAACTCTCTAATTGCTGGAAACCCCTTAGAGCCTTTTAAACTACAAAGTAATACCTTAAATGGTATAGGCTTGAATGTTTGAAAATTAAAAGGATTGGGCAATCAGCAGCTAAGACAGAAATGTAAAGTTCAACGACTAGTAAGACCTACTAAAATAGGCATAGGAATTAAGTAATTCTGAAATGGGAGTCCCTTACAGATGTAAGGTGAAGATATAGTCTAATCTCTATAGAAATATAGAGCTGGTTGTGAAACCAGTATGCAGAGTAACGACTGCATAAAATATATAATGTGATTTAACTGTTGACCCTTATACACAAGCTGCTAACGGTAAAATCCGTTTGGTTGTTAATGCGTATTTTGACGCTAAACCACAAAGGGCAGATTCTTTTGTAAAGAAGGTGTTAAAGTAATTATTGCTTCATTTCTAATTTGATTGGCTAGTAGGCTTATAAGGTCTACTGGTTAATCTTAATTTCTATTTTGGCTATGTATGTAACACTAAACCTTGTTAAGAAGCATCTTAATATAGATGATTCCTTTACAGAGGATGATAATTATATAACCAGCCTTATAAAGGTAGCGGAAGATGCTGTAGCTAAAAATGAAAACATAGCTTTAAAGGATATGATAGAAGGTGGTGAGCTACCTCCTTCTGTTATTCATTCTATTCTTCTGCTAGTTGGAAATCTATATAACAATAGGGAAGCTACTAGTTATTCTGTTGTTAGTGAAGTTCCTTATACTTATAAGTATTTGATTAATCTTAATAGAAATTTTACTGTAAGATGAACGCTGGAAGACTAACAGAGGTGATAAGTATAGAAAGACCTTCTATAGCTTAGAATGATTTTGGAGCTAATAGTATTTAGTGGTAGAAGCATATACAGACTAGAGCAGATGTCACTTTTGAATCTGGCACTAGAGCCACTGAAAACAATGAAGTAATTTTTAGCTATAACAAAGTATTTACTATAAGATATTATCATGATATAGATGAAAAGGACAGAATTATCTGGAATGGGAAGAAGTGGAGAATACTATCTTTAGAGCTAGATAAGGCTAAGTAGTTAATAACAATCAAAACAGAGCTTATAAATGAATAATGTGGATTCCAGCTAGGTGGACTAGCTACTAAACCAACTATAGCCAGATACCATATAGGACATAGTATTTAAAGCCATAAAGAAGGGTGCTGATACATTAAAGGCTAAAACCATATCAAACCTTAGAAGACCGTCTTTAAATAAAGGAGTAAAGGTAAGACCAAATAGAGCTGCTAATGAAGTATCTGTTAATATTATGGGTGATTATAGGCTTAAATGGTTTGAAAAAGGAACAAAGGAACGATATACCAGAGGACACAAAGTAACTGGTTATTCTGATTCCAGACACCTTAGAAGAACTGGTTAGGGTGGATATAGAGGAAAGATAGTAGCAGAACATTTCTTTTAGTCTGCTAGAGCTGATGAAGAATCCTTCTATAATTCTATGATGGCTTCTATTACTGAATCTTTAAACAGAATACAATGAGCTGTATAAGTATCGGTAAAGCTATTAAGTCACTCTTAGTAGCTGGTCTTAGTAAAACAAGTATTAATGATAAAATATATCCTCTGATAGCTAATGAAACTACTACATTCCCTTTTATTGTTTACCGTAGAAGTTCTATTATTCCGGAATCTGATAAGGACTATTCAAATGATAGTGCTTATATCCAGATAATGATAGCTGCTAATGACTATATTGAAAGTGTAGAACTGGCTGAATAGGTAAGGACTTCTTTAGTACATAAAAAAGGAATCATTCAGACTATACCAGTAGAGGATATATCTTTAGTAGATGGTTCAGAAGAATTTATAGATAATACGTTTGTGTAGAATTTAATATTTAAAATAACAATACAATGAGCAAAATAAAAGGTGGTGATATGATGCTGTTTGTAAACGGCAAATCTATAGCTTATGCTACTTCACATACACTTTCTATAAGTGGTGATACACAAGATACTTCTAATAAAGATGAAGGTGGTGGTGATTGGGCTTCTAATGAGGTCAGCAAACTAAGCTGGACAGCATAGAGCGAGAATATGTATTCTGTAGATGGTGCTGGTTCTAACTTTGATGATTTGTTTGATATTATGATTAAGAAGACTCCAGTAACAGCTACATTCAGTAAGAAGAAAGAAACTACTACAGATGCACCCGAAACTGGATGGACTGCTAGTAAACCAGATTACGAAGGTAAAGTAGTTATTACTTCACTTGAACTTAATGCGCCTAATGGCGAGTATGCTACATATACAGTACAGTTTACTGGTGTGGGTGCTTTGTCTAAGGTACAAGCCTAATTTATTTGATAGCCTTTATGCCTTATACGAAGGTATAAGGGCTATTTTCATTTTAAAGCAAAATTACTATGAACACTATTACAATTAATAACACAGAGTATAAGGTTAAATATACTATTAGAGCCTTATTCATTTTTGAACAGATAACTGGTAAGGCTTTTGAAATAAAGACACTGCTGGATAACTATATTTTCTTCTACAGTATGATTCTTGCTAACAATCCAGACAATATACTGGACTGGAATGTATTTATAGATGCTTTGGATTCAGACCCTTCTATCTTTTAGCAGTTGAATCAGCTAGTAGAGAATGAGCAAAAGAAATAGCTTTTGCTTTGTGACAATTCAGAAGACGGCACTTTAAAAAAAAGTTAAGTGTATCTGAAATGTATGCTATATTAGTTATGCAGCTACATTATCCCCCTTAGTATGTCTTAGATGATATGTAGATGTATGAAGCAAAGGTAGCTATGAAGTATGGTTACTATGCTAATAAAGATGTCTGGGAAGCAAACAGACTGACAGCCTACATAACAGCACAAGTAAACAGTAAGAGGAAATTAAAGGTAACTGATTTAGTTACATTCCCTTGGGAAGAAGAAAATACTGCTGAATCGGATAATCGGATAACTAAAGAGGATATAGAAAGATTATAGAAACAAGCAGAAAACTATTTAAAACGAAATAATTAATATGGCTAGGGACTATGTAGTAAATATAACTGGTAGGGATAATTTATCCGCTACCCTTAGAGAAGTAAGACAACAATTATAGGACACTACTAGTAGTGCTAGTGGACTTGATAAAATTGAATAGAGATTTGAAAGAATCCAGAACTCTACAGCCCCTCTTAAAAGGAAATTAAGAGAGCTGTAGGGAATAATGGATAAGATGAATCTAGATGGATTGGCTAATACTGATGTGTTTACAAGAATGGCAGCAGAAGCAGCATCTTATAAGGATGCTATAGGTGATACAGCCTAGGCAGTACGTTTGCTTTCTTCTGATACAGCTACTTTGGATGCTGGTATAGAAGCCTTCTAGGGTTTGGCTGGTGCAGCTTCTATAGCTACTGGTGTAATGGGTATGCTAGGTAGTGAGAATGAAGATGTATAGAAAGCCATTCTAAAAGTTCAGTCTGCTATAGGTATTCTGAACGGTGTGCAAGCTATTGCAAACACATTGAATAAGGATAGTATCTTAATGCTGAAACTTAAACAGTTCTGGGAATCAGCAAACGCTAAAACTACAGTAGTAGCCACTACAGCCACTACAGCTAATACTGTTGTAACCAATGCTAACAGAATCGCTACTTAGGCTTGGAATACAGTTAAGGCTATCAGTAAGGCTTTATTAGGTGATTTTACTGGTTTGATTCTAGTAGGTGCTGGAGCTTTGGCTACCTATGCAATGTTTACGGACGATTCTACAGAAGCTGATAAGAAAAATGCAGATGCCCTTAAAGATTAGAAGTCAGAAGCGGAATCTTTAGCAGATACTTTATCTAACAAATTAGGAACTGAAACAGCAAATCTAACTGGAAAGTATCTAGCTTTAAGGGATGGCTGGAAGAACTGTAGAAATGAACAAGAAAAGAATGAGTTTATTACTAATAATGCTACAGCCTTTAAAAGTCTGGGACTGAATATAACTGATGTATCTAGTGCTGAAAATGCTTTTGTAGCTAATACAAACAGTGTTGTATAGGCTTTAAATGCCAGAGCAGAAGCTGCTGCTTATGCAGCTATTTAGCAAGAACTTTATGAGAAGGCTATAAGACAAGAAGCCAGCGTTAAACAGCAAAAGCAGAAAGTTACTACTAACACCAGAAACATAAATAACCAAAGGGCTAGAGCTGTTGGAAATACCAAGTATCACGATACTAATAACTATACTACTGCTGGGATTCAAGCACAAGAAGCAGAAGCTAGAGAAACCAGAAAGCAAGCGGAAGAAATGGGTAGAAAATCAGCAGAAGCAGCTAGAAAGGCTACCCAACTTAGTAAGAAGTCTGGTGCTTTTGGTTCTGTTAATACTTAGAAGACTGGTGGAAAAGCTACTGGAACTAATAGGACTACTGGAACTACTAACAACACTAAAGAGCAGCCAGTATTTAAAGAGGATGCTGTAACTATAGAGGATATGACTAATAACGTAAATATCCTTACTTCTAAGTTAAAGAAGCTAGACATAAATACAGCCGAATTTGAAGAAGTATCTAAGTAGTTGGAAGGCTGGAAGGATAAACTTTCTGCTGTTGATGAAAAGCTAAAGAAGAAAGAAGAAGTAAAGCCAAAGTTTGAGAAAGGCTCTATAGCAGACTATCAAGACCAGATAGCAGCTATAAATGAACAGCTACAGAATCAAAACTTATCAATGGATGTAAGGCTTAATCTGCTTACTAATAAGGAAAACTTAGAGAATCAAGCACAAGAGCTTATTAACCCTTTAAAGGCTAAAGAAGAAGCTGAAAAAGCAGCAGAAGAAGCCGAAAAGGAAAGAGCAAAGCAATAGGAAGAAAGAAAGAGCAAACAGATAGAAGGCTACTAGGCTATAGGGGATGCTGCTAGTGCTATGGGCTAGCTTATGTCTGCTGCTGGTGCAGAAGGAGCTGCTGCTGCTATGTAGATTGTAGCTACTACTGCTAATGCTACTGCTTAGATGATTCCTTAGATAATGGCTTTGATTGTAGCTAAAGAAGGCGAAGCTAAGGCTAATGGTACTGCTTCTGCTGCTGCTTTACCTTTCCCAGCTAACATAGCTGCTATAGCATCCATTATAGCTACTGTAGTAGGTACATTTGCTTCTATATTCTCTACTGTAGGTGCTTTTGCTGGTGGTGGTATTATCTAGGGTGCTTCTACCCACGGTGATTAGTTACTGGCTAGGGTTAATGCTGGTGAAATGATACTTAATGGTAGTCAGTAGGCTAGACTGTTTAATTTACTTGATGGTGCTGGTGCTGTTGGTGGTGCTGGAATGGGTTAGGTAAGTTTCAAGATTAAAGGCTCTGATTTGTATGGTTCACTTAGTAACTACAGCAAAATAAAGGCTAAATCTGGACTAAAAACTGGAATCAAATAATTATGTATATACACGGTGATTTTAGGGACGTTAATAATGTGCTTTACTCAGTACATATATTAAGCGACAATGATAAAACAAAAGAACTAATTATAGGGGAAAAAGGGCTACTCTTTAGCGGTAGTCCTATCTCTATAGAAACAGATATAGATGATACTTTCTAGACCATTATAAGAAGGTCTGCTACTATAAACCTAGTAACTAGTGATTATATAGGTGATAAGTTATTTGCTAACAACTCCAGAAATATAAAGGTGAACATTTATAAAGAAGACATTTGTATCTATGCTGGATTTGTAGAGCCTAACACATTCAGCTAGCCTTTTGCAAATGGTCTGGAAGAATTTACAATTAATACTACTGATGCACTAACAACACTACAGTATTATAACTATGGTGATGTTACTTTAAAGACCTATCTAAAGGCTAAGAAGGATGCAAAGGTAAAGACCTTTAAGGATATGCTAGACCAGATGCTAGGTGATATTCTGGATATAGATATAGTAAATGGTACTGGTGGAGTAATTTACTATGACCTATCTAAAGGTATTACAAAGGGTAAGGAAAGCACTATCTTTAATGATTGTAGTATGAGTGAGCTTTATTTACTTGGTGATGAAGCTGATGATGTCTGGACTAATGAAGATGTACTGGAATAGATGCTACAGTATCTTAACCTTCACATTATCTAGGATGGACTGGACTATTATATCTTTGACTGGAACAGTATTAAGAACAGAAGAACTAACTGGTAGAATATGACTTTAAGGGCTGTTACTCTACAGAATCCTTCTGTAATAGAAATGACTAGTGAAATGCACTCTAGCAATGATACTAATCTTTCTGTAGCTGATGTATATAACCAAATATCTGTAAAGTGTAAGCTGGAAGATTAGGAAGATGTTATTAAAAGTCCTATGGATTCAGATAGCTTATCATCCCTTTATAATGGTAAGCAGAAGTATATGACAGAATATATTTCAGAAGGTGAAGGAAGAAGGGCTAATAATGCTTTCTTTGATATGATACACGATAGGGCTACTACCTATGATGGCTGTAGAACAGTGGACTGGTATTTACAAGCTATGTATAATAGGAACTGGAACTTTATAACTCCTAACGGAGATATTACTGATTTGTGCGAGTTTGGAAACAATATGTATATTAACCAGTGGAAGCTACCAAAGTACTTAAAGGATAACTAGCTTATTCCTTCTTTGTTTAGGATGGGAAGTGTAGAGAAGAAGCCCAACATTACAAACAATTCACCTACTTCTAAGATTGATATGAGTAGCTATCTGTTTATCTCTATAAATGGTAATGGGGATGATACAGAAACTAATCATTCTCCTTCTGACTAGACTTTACAGAACAGAAGCGGAATGATAGAATATATAGGAAATAGCTCTGGCGGTGTTTTTTCTCCTACTGATGATGTAACTACAAACTATCTGGTTTTTAGTGGTAAACTTTGCCTAATGCCTATTCAGAAGGAAACAGATAAATTCTCTACCCTTCTAAACTATGACAGAGGTAGCTACTGGCACAAAACAGTACCTAGTGATAATAATGTGGATGGTAGATATTATACTAGAAAGTGGTATAATCAAACTAGTCCTTCTGATGAAGCTACTAGTTATATTGAAGGTGCTTTAAGTCTTCATCCCTGGACTAAGGACAAAGCTAACCACCAGCTACAGTATAACTATACTTCTAACGGTGATTCTACAGACAAGTTTAGTAAATTACCAGTTCTGGAATGTGAGCTAATTATCGGTAATAAACGACTTATAGAAACTAATATAGACATATACGGAAACTCTACTTTTAAATGGGTAGAGATTGGCAAAGAGCCTATAATCGAGGGTGATAAGATAACTACCTTTTCACTCGGAATAAACCCTAAAATCGGTGATAAGATTATAGGTGATGAGTTTTCTATATAGAACAATATAAGTTATACTATGAATCTGGAAACAGAAGGTACTGCTATACCTATTACTAAGGATGATGCTTTGTCTGGTGCTGTTGTGTTTAGAATCCTCGGACCGATTAACTTAACTTGGAACGATATAACCAAAAGACATAAAACTTGGTTCAGACATACTAAATGGTATAACAATACTAAGTTTGTTCTATCCCACTTGGAGAACATTATAATTAAGGATTTTGAATGTAAGGTTTATTCTGATTAGGCTGGTAACGATAGTGACGAAGATAACGACCTAATCTATATGAGTAATGAAACAGATAAGTTTGTGAATAAGAAAGACGATACAGAATTTAAGTTTATAACTTAGCTTAGTAGTGCTGAATGTATTTAGAAGGGAATTAAGAACAGCATTAATCTAAATGCTGTAATTAACACTAATACCAGAACACCTTTAGAGAGTATTTATAATGCTACTACTAATGAAACTGCTAAACCAGAAGAACACTATATTAACCAGTATTATCTGGCTTATTCTAAACCAAAGCTAATAATGGAAACAGATTTACACGATACGGACGATATATCTATACAGAATATATTTCATTCTAAAGTATTAAAAAGGAACTTCTTTGTTTAGTCCATTAATAGGGACTTAAAAGAAGCATCCGTACACATTAAACTAAAGGAAGTATGATAAATATTCAATCATTCGCTAAGGCTAAAGATGGTACTTCTTATAAGGCTATTTCTTCTTCTGGATTTAGCAATAGTAAGAATGTTACCACTAGCCTAGACACACATAACATTTGGGGACAGCCATTTAACGGTACAGAAGATGTTTCTGGAAACTTGTATAATGTAGGTAGTATTACTGCTAGTGGTAATATCCAGACAGAAGGAGATATAATAATAAGATAGCTAGATGAAGAAAACCAAGTCGTGAATGATGGTGATTTGACTATATCAGTAAAGGATAGGGCTGCTACATTCTCTGGTAAGGATAAATATACCTTTGATGGAGCTATAGAAGGTACTGATATTAAAGCTAACGGTAATTTAGATGTTACTGGTGCTTCTACTATGAATGGTGTTACTGTTACTGGTGATGCTGCTTTTAATAAGAACATAGAAGTAAAAGGACAATCTAAACTAAATGATGTTTCTTCTAATAATATTACTAATAGCGACACTATCAAAACTAAGAACTTAGAGGTTACTGGTTCAGCACATTTCTTTGAACTTATAATAGACAAAATTAAGGCTGCTGGTGGTGCTGTATTGTTCACTCCAGCAAACGGATTTAAAGTAGATATAGTGGAATCCGTAACAAACGGATATAAGCTATACTGGTAGGCTGATGATGGAAGTGGTAACTAGTCTGATAATATGTGGAAGGTCAACGATTAGGCAATCTGTATGTCATTCAATCAAGCTAAAGAAGGTACTAACCACAACATATCTAATAAGTATTACTGGAGCTTAGTTACTGCTGTTTCTGATACAAACCAGCCAGTAAGTATCGAAGAAAAGAAATACCACTATATAGTTATCTCTACAGTTACTAAGGATGGCACAGTAAACCCAGAAATAGGAGATACTATAGCTATGTTAGGATATAGAGGAACTGACGATAAGAAAAGACAGAGTGCTATTTATATATCTGCTTATACCAGTTTGGATAAAGGACTAACAGCACCACTTCTAGCATAGTATTAGGGTATCAATGACTTTAATCTGGAATCACATAGAAAAAGTTATTTTGATGCTGTTGGTGCTAAGTTTGTCGGTAACTTTGAAGTATCAAACGGCTAGACTATAGAAGACTACATTAATAATAAAATTGATGGTGCTAAATCTGTAGCACCTTATATAGGTGCTAATGGTAACTGGTTTATTTGGGATTCAGATACTAAGGCTTATAAGGATAGTGGTGTTAAGGCGGAAGGTAAAGACGGAACTAATGGCAAAGATGGGACTGATGGAAAAGATGCAGTAACTTATATCCTAGAATCAACACCTAGCACAATCATACTTAATTCAGATGGTAGTTTCAACAGAAATAACCAATATGCCGAGTATAGGTATTTATATGTATAGGGTTATAAGATAGTTAATGGTAAGAGAACTAATAATTTCACAGTTAATGGAAATCCTATAACTTGTCGATTATCTTTCAATGATGGTGATGTCTATACAGAATATACAGATGAATATGAAATAGGAATTGATTTTGACCCTCAATATGAAGATAGCTATTACAGCCTATTGGAAGAAATAGGACAAAATGGCTTGAAAAATGCAAGGGCTATAATGTTTGAAGGCACAGAGTATGCAGCAGACAAAGTACTGGCTTCTATTGATATTCCTATCATTCAAAATGGTGAGAATGGTACTAACGGCAAAGATGCTATACTATATAAGATGTACCCTAGCAATGAATATGCAGTAGTAGATAGTGATGGCTATCTTTATACCAATGCCCAATATCTCATATATAGACAAATAGGCTCATCTAAGACAGCTATAACACCATTATCTACTGGTTATCATGTGCAATATAATATAACTGGTAGTTGGACTAATGCGACAATTAACGATAGTTATTGCGTAGTTAATAGCAAGGTGAAATATAGCAGTACTAGTAACGCTAACTATATTCCTATAAGATTAGTTAGTGGTTCTGGAACACTAGAAACTGTTGTAGATTAGAAAGTGATACCAGTTACCTATAAAGCATCTGCAACCCTAACTATTAACTAGGAACTAGGAGAAATCAAGACAAACGTACAAGATACACAAAACTTAGTTGATTCATTAAATGGAGATATTCAGACTGTTCGGAACAATATGAGCACTCTGACACAAAAAGCAAATAGCATTGAATCAAATGTAACTAGTAATACCACTACTATTAATAATCTTAGTGGTTCTGTAACTAGTTTGCAGTCTGATATGTCAGATGTCAAGCAAACAGCATCTAGTATCACATCTACAGTATCATCTATGAAAGATGAGATAATAGGTGAAAACTGTATGCTAGGTTTGAATGGTCAAGGATGGAGCAGTAACACCATATATGAGGATGCTGGTACTAGTTTTCACTGTGAATCTACAGACTGGTTTCAATCTCATCCTATAGCTGATTTCAGTGGTGATTATACATTCTCATTCGGAGTATGGGGTGGTGGCATACAAATCAAGATATTAGAGTTTACACAAACATATTATGATGATGGAATTTATAACAAGTATGTAGATTTCGGCACTTATACACCTTGTAAGATATTAACTACTTCATCAAGTGTATCAAATGCTACTTTAACTAATTATGCTACTAGTGGAACATCATCAACTTGGACTTATACCAACACTGAGACTATAACATTAGCAGTTGGTGATAATGTAGCGGTGAGAGTAACTAATAGCACCAATAGCCGTTATAATAGTATCTATGGTACAGTATCGGCTATCAACACAAGTTCTAAGAGTGTTACAGTTAAAGCCATTAAATTATTAGACCAACCTAATACTATTTGTACTTTATCATGTCCTACAGACAAAAAAGACGGCACTGACATTAACTCTTTACACTATGATGAGAAACTTGGTAGATGGTGGATAAGGTTCAAGGAATCTAGTGGAGCAGCAAAGACATTTGTAATACTATTTAGGAATCCAAGTACTTCAATTATTGGATATATATCTAGACTGATGATAGAAGAAAGTGTTGAATATCCACATAAGTATAATAGCACTGGTCAAGCGTCACAATCTATGATTAAACAGACAGCAGAAAGCATCATGATGAGTGTGAACGATACTTATGTGAAAATTGGTGATGGTAACATAACATTGAACGGTGACACAAAAGTGAACGGCTCTTTGACACTTAATGATGAAAACCAAGGTTTCTTATTGTTGGGTGATAGCGGAACAACAGAAATATCACCAAAGTCAATTGGAACATATAATGAGTTCAAGAGCAAAACAACAAATACCATAAAAACACATTTCAATTCAACAATTTTTGGTAGTCCAACAGTAGATGGTGCTTTGTATGGTTTTTCTTGGAACGTACAACAAAAACTAGGTACATTCAAGAAAGGAAGTTATATCAAGCTTTTGGACTATACAAATGTTGCATTTGCTAATGTTGGAACGCTACATTATAGTATAGGAACACCATCTGCAACGTTTTACATACATGAGAATGGAACGTTGACAAAGACAATTACTGTTGGTGACAAAACTTCTGTTGATATAGGCAATTATACAGTTGTAGGTGACAATGTTGAGGTTATGGTGACTGGTAGGTTCACAAAAAATGTGTCCGCATCTATTTGGGGTACAAATCAAGATATATTATCACCAAGAGATACAAACATTACCATCCAACCAATAAAGCCAATGCCATCCATTACAGTAAATGTAGATTGGAAGAATGAAGTTCCAACAGCATCCGCATTTATGCTAATAGGATATGATGGATTTGCAGTCAACTTTGGAAACAACAAGACAGTGTATTGTGGTGCTGACGGATTCATTGCAAGCTATGGTATCAATGAGTTCAAAATAACGTCTGATGGAATATGGAGGAACAACCACCCAAATGTTAAGGTACTGAAAGGAACAGACAATTCTGATTCTCCTGCAACATATACGGTTCAAGCCCCCGTTGATACAGTTCTATGCGTAGGAAGATATTGCAAGGTTATATTCCCACCAAATCCCTATGAAGGTCAGACATTCAGAATATTGGATAAGGCTTTGTCAGAAACATATATCAATTCAAATGGAAAGAGAGTTGTCAACCATAAAACTGGTGGAGATGGAAAAGTTCTTAATCTTGATTATCTTGGTGGTCAAGTCTTTTGGACTTATGTGTATATTGATGGTATATGGTATGAATCAGCTGAATCATGATGAAACTATTTATTCCTAGTAATAAATCATAACAATGCCTAAAACAATAATTGAAAGGGGAAAAAAGAAATTAGATGACTTTAGGAGATGCACAATAATTCAGTAAAAATTAATTCGTATCAATGAAAGAAAACTGGTCACAACTTGGATTTAAAGATTAGGCTTAGTATATCACTGCAATGGTTCTTATAGCTAGTGGTATTATAATAGCCTTTTTAAGTTTCGCTTTGATTCAGACTATATCTAGTGGAGTGCTTATATATATTGCTTAGGCGTTTGTTGCAGGTGGCTCAATATTCGGTGTAAGCATCTACTTCAAGAACTAGCTAATAGAAGCGCATGGTGAAACTATAAATAAGGTGAAGGAGTTGATAGAAGATGTAGTAGATAGAAAGATGAATAATTAATTAGAGTTAATAAGGGCTGGTATCTTTGGAGGTATCAGCTTTTTTTGTTATCTTTGGCGAAAAATTTTAAAAACTTATAATTATGACTGATAGTTCGGAAACTTTTTTAGGTTGGGCATTCTTAATTTCGTTAATAACATCCCTAATTTGTTTAGCTCCATTTGTATGTAGCATACTACATCTTTTAGGTATATGCCATTTCCAGTGCTTCAACTATGAAATGGTGTGGGTATATACAGCTTTGTCTGCTATTGCTGGAGTACTTTCACTGAGTGCTATATTCAAATTTTTTATCATACTTATTTGTAAAGATGATATGGCGGCTGATATGAAGGAATGATACTATATCATCATAAACTAAAGGATCCAAGCAGAGCAAAAGAACTCAATGAAGTTAAGAAATAACAATAGGCTGGTATCTTACAATAAGGTACTAGCTTTTTTCGTTATTATGGTTACATTATTAACTAATTAAATAGATAAGATATGGATATAAATAACATAGATATAAATAACATAGATATAGAGGAACTGAAAAAGCAATGTAAAATTATCGCAAAACAGAATCATGACAAAGCCTATAATAATCCTTTATATGAATATATTATAGAGGTTGCTAACAACCTTTGGGGTGATTCTACTATTCCAGTAGGTTTTTATTTAAACTGTAGAAATGGACTTATAAACACAGAAATGCCTGAAAGCTATCTAAATGATATTGATATTCAGGACACATTAAGGGCTTTTCACTTGGATGCTGAAAAGTTCTGGTATCTTTGTGTATTTATCTTAGATGTTGTAGAGGGATTTATGACAGATACAGTAGAAGAAATTACACCTATGGATGAATTAATTTCATTATGTAATGCCCTTAGTAAAGCAAAGCCAATGATACCAGAAATAGATAAGATATTTGAATCAGGTGATTGGTGTCCTATAGAAAGTAACAGTGTTTTGTCAGTAAAGGTAGGTAATAAGAATATATTTTCAATAACCAATCAATCAACTTTGCGTACTATTCAATATATATTGCAAGATTTCATTCAGAATCATAGAACTGATGAATATTTAAATGATTCCTCTTTTACGGCTAAGAGGGGAAAAGATAAACCTGCTATGATGAAGTTGGTTTTATTTAATAGGTATCTTATAGACTTTTTGCAGAGTATTACTGTTGATACTTCTGTAAAACCATCAGATAGAATAGTAGAAAGAAAGACTATTGATGGTGATGTAAAGAAGATAGTAATGAAAGATGGTAGCATCTGTTATGATAAAAGCACCTTAATCGGGAGAATGGCTTATGAACTGGGTATAGCTGTTGATCGATATGGACAGCTTAATAAGAAATTTAAAGAAGTAGGTTACTTTAAAGACTATATAAAGAAAGATAAAGATAAGCGTATAAGTGCCACAAATTGCCGATATATGATAAAAGGGGGATAATTTAGCAGCTTTTTATCCCCCTACAGAAAGCCTTAAAATCTTTGGAAGGTATTAGAATTTGCCTTATCTTTGCACCCAGAAATAATTAATAACTTTGGTGTGCCTGATACCACTGTAAACCCTAAAGGCATAGGTAAGTAACATGAAGATAAAGAACATTAACGGTAAAGAATTAGAGTTTGAGAATGTAGCTGCTGTATTCAACACGACCAGAAAAGATCGTAATGAATACTTTGGCAAGTATGTAGCAGAAAAGCCTATTAATATAGATGCTGTAGCCAATAAGGTTAAGGAGCTGGAGAAGGAATATAACTTGTACCTAGCTAACTTAAAGGTTCTGGGTGATGCTGTAGATGTGGAGAAGAAGGCTGATGAAGCAGAGAAGCTAACAGCCCAAGTAAGTACAATGACTGACGAACAGCTAGCAGTACTGAAAGCAGCTATAAAAGCTAAAGAGATTCAGCAGCAGAATTAATCAATACTTCTACTAATGAAATGAAGGCTATTCTAACCAGAGTAGCCTTTTTTTCGTTTATAGGGGTATGGGGTTAAATTTTAAGCATGAAGCCGCTGAAACCCCACGCCACCGTCCTTTATGCCACTATGAGTTTTCAAACTTAGAAAACTTGTTAAAACTACTAGAAACCAGTCTGTAAGTTAATCTTAGTTAATAATTTCTTGGGTAAAATAAAGCAAATATAGCGTAACTAGTTGATAATCAACAAATATTTACCTTTGTAACTTTGATGTCTTATTTGTCGAAACGAGCAACGCTGAAAGCCCCGCGCCAGTGTAAATATATAGTTACCTAAAGCCCATAACGCTTTTGCGAAATGAGTCAATAAGGGTTGTATATAAAATACACCTCTACGGGACGTTCCCGTTGCTTTGTTTTTGACTAACAGATGAATTTGCGAGATTCAGATACGTCAAAACAAAAGCGTACAGTTACGCCATTTTATCTATATGCGTCAATCCCGCCTCTTCCCAATCAGGGCTTTCAGCAAGATATAACATTGCAAAGATAAATAAAAGTTTTTAAAGTTGCAAGAATTATGGCTTGATTTTTTAAAAAGTAATGGAAAATAAGGGGATGAGTAAATCAAACGCCACTGTTTGGATCAAAAGGTCTTGCATAAAAACGTTGTTATGTTTTTAGATAAGGGGTACAATGTATATGGAACTTCCGTACATAGGAAAGTTCGGTGTGTAAAAAAAATGGGAGACAAAGACTTTCTATCAAGCCTTTATCTCCCTTTTCGCTATTCAGCTAACTTATAAATGAACCTGCTTTACAGAGGATATTCCTCGAAAGCATAGAGTACAGTGCTTAGATATCGCTCGCCTGTATCGGGGAGCAGCGCCACAATCTTCTTGCCCTTGTTCTCTGGCCGCTTCACAAAGACTCATTCGTTAGGCTCCAACTTGGTTAAACCTAATCGCTTCCGTGTAATAGTTTATTCTATTGCCAACAAGAGTATAAAGGGAACCAGTGGTGCCGTGGTAAACATTACATTAAAAGCTGATGATAAATTGGCTATTAGAGATTACACTCTGAAGTTGGAGAACATCACTTTGGCGGATGCTGCTGAAAATGAATATTACCCAAGTGATAGTGAATCAACAGTAAACGTTGTTACAACGGGTATTAAGCCCATCTTGATGGATGGTTCTTCTGATAAGATTTACGATTTGCAAGGTCGCAGAGTGAATACTGTTAAGAAGGGTATTTATATCGTAAATGGTAAGAAACTGATTGTGAGCAAATAATCGTTTATCGTATAACTAATGGAAATGTCCACAACATTTGTCTGATATCAAATCAGGCAAAATGCTGTGGACATTTATTTTTTTTGCTAATCTTCTATCCAAAATAAGTTTTTACTTTGTATTCTAATTCCACTTGAAGTAATCATATATGAATAGCGGGAAAGCATTGAGTACTGCCACTTTGTAATCCTCGGTATTCACATATTTTTCTAATTGTGAATCGAATATCTTGCCCTGAAGAATGTCATCTTTTGATGCTGGTATTCCGTTCTCGCCATTGCAAAGAAAGTTTGCTTTGCTCACGTTCTGCTCCTTCAAATATACCCAGTTCTGCTTGACTTCCTCTATTTCATCTTCTGTAGGTTCCCGATTCTCTGTTAGAAGGATAAAATCGAAACTTCGATAGGCTGAGAATTCTGCTGATAATCCCTTAAATCTGCTGCAATCTGTGCGGGATATCGTATAGGTCCAATAGTTTGCATCCGGCAGGAACTTGGTATAGCGGATAGATTCTACCATCGGATAATCAATATAGAGCTTTCCGTATTCTGTTTCATTATCAAAAGTTTCTAACATCTCTTTTACCTGTCTGTTGATTTCTTCGAGTGATAAATTCCTGTTGTGAAAATCATAATCGAAGAAAAGATAGATTTCGGAAATGTCGGCAGATCTATCTATGTCTTTTAGAGGATTGTCTTTTTGGGAGGCAAACTTTTCCATCAGTAAAGACACGATATCTCCATCTCCATCGTACTCCTGCAAATCTTTGTAAAGCTGATAGATATTGTTGTTGTAGGAACAAACTATCTGCTCTTCCCGATTGGAAAAGTACAATCGTTGGATGGTGCGGAATAAATCCGGCTCACGTTTTACTCCTTCAAAAACAAATAATATCATACTTCAAAAGCGTTACCTCTAAACATTTTTTCTATATTATGGCCGAACCTCAGTTCCTTCTGGGTGCAGCTGCTCAATGGCTTGATCTTGTTGTCTTGCAAGATGAAATTGCAATCAGGGCGCAGTAAGTCATTGGTCATCAGGTAAGTGTTGTGGGATGACGTGAAAGCTTGGCATGGAAGGGAAAAGAGTGTCTTGCAAACCTCGAAGGAAAGCTTGAAGTGATAGAAAGCGTCAAATTCATCAATGAAAACGAATGATGCATCTTTCATCTGCTTGAGCCAATAGTAGAGCAACATCAGCGAGTGGGTGCCTGTTGATGCAATCTTATCAAATGGAATGCGACCTAAGCCGAATATGCAATACAGTTCTTTGTCGTCATCATTCGGCTTCTGAAACTCAAAGTCCTGTCCGCTCACACGATGGATGAAATTCTCAAAATCGTCTGTCAGATGATTCTTGATGATATATTCGTCAAGGTTTGCTGGAGCTGTAGCTAAGCCCATGAATTCATTCTTCTCCACACTTCGGAACCACAACATGGAGTTGACAAACTTCTGTAGTTTAAGGAGATAATGCTCTTTTGCCAATGGGTAGGAGGTGAGAAGGAAATTGATAATGGATACGTTGTTGGCGTTGTTGGCTAAGTTGGTCTTCATGGTTGCTTCCATCTGAAATTCTTCTTCATCCAATGTCAGGATAGAATCCTTGTTGCAGAATATCAGCTTGTTGTTCACCACAAGTTTCTCTGCCACTAATTTTCCCTCTGGTGATTTGCTATAAGAATACTGCAACAGATCATCTCCCAACTGGAAGGTGTACTCAAAATCTACAGGGAAGTTCAACTTTCCTGTATAAGTGAAGTTGTCATAATAGTTCGCTCTTTTCCACTTCTGTGAAAGATGATTTGTGATATCGAAGATAGCCAATGCAAAGTTCGATTTGCCAGAACCGTTAGGTCCATACACGATGCCATTCTTGATGATTCCGTCTTTTATGGCAAATGTGTTGAACGAATAGTTACTTGGTTCCGACAAGTCCCATTCTATGCGATTGGCAAATCCTCTATAATTCGTAACGGCAAATTTTACTAACATAATATCTTTGTTAAAATATAAACGAAATGTTATTGCAGACGAGCACAAATGAAAAGTTCTTTCTGATTGCTGTATGCAGTTATTTTTTGCAAAGATATATAAAAATTCAATATGCCGTAATTTTTTTACGGATATTTAAGATTAAACTTGTTTTAGTCTCTTAATTCATTCATAGAATGACTATTCATACGTGTTGAAATTTAGCGATTTTCCGCTGGTTCACCTTCGTTATTTAGAACATGAATCAGCCCTGTGATGCAGGGTAGGAGGAAAGATGCATTTTAATGTCGTTTTTCATGACTGATACAGCCTCTATGAGATAGGGAATGAAGATAGATGAAAACGTTGAAAATTGCCCTAATCCCAAAAAATAGTATGAATTTTGGGATTATAATCCTAAAACTTAGTATGTTTTTTGGGATTTACGTCATTTTTTCTTATCTTTGTGCCCAAAAGAATAGTATTCATAACTAAGAAGAAAATTTATGATACGTCGTCAAATACAAGATACAATTGAAACTCGGATGTTTTCAGGGAAGGCTATCATCGTGATTGGTGCCAGACAAGTAGGTAAGAGTACGCTGTTTGAAATGGTGCTCGAAAATCGTGATGAACCTACTCTTATGCTGAATTGCGATGAACCGGAAGTAAGGGAGTTGTTGGCAAAGGCAAATTCATCAGAGTTGCGCCTGCTTATTGGCACCAACCTTATTGTTGTGATAGATGAGGCTCAACGGGTAGAGAACATCGGTATGGTTTTGAAACGAATTACGGATAATTTCCCAAAAGTACAACTCTTGGTGACTGGTTCCTCCTCTTTTGAATTGCAGAATAAGCTCAACGAACCTTTGACAGGACGCAAGTTTGAGTACCATCTTTTCCCTTTTTCTACAGGGGAACTGATGAAGGCTTATGGACTGCTTAACGTAAAACAAACATTAGAGAATCGGCTTATTTATGGCTCTTATCCAGATATCATGAATCATGAGACGGATGCAAAGGAGTTGCTGTATAATTTGTCTAACAGTTATCTGTATAAGGACTTGTTGAATTTGGAAAGTGTTCGGCGCCCGGTCCTGTTGTCCAAACTGCTTACAGCCTTGGCTCTGCAGGTTACAAGTGAAGTTTCATATAATGAGTTGGCGCAGACCGTAGGAACAGATAATAAAACGGTAGAGAAGTACATTGATTTGCTCGAAAAGTGTTATATCATATTCAAGTTGAATGGCTTTAGTCGTAACTTACGTACGGAGTTGAAACGTGCTAAGAAATTCTACTTTTATGATAATGGAATACGTAATGCCATCTTGCAGAATTTTGCACCTCTTGCTCTCAGGCAGGATGTGGGGGCTTTGTGGGAAAACTTCTGCATTAGTGAGCGAATGAAGGCTAATCAAAATGCTGGACGATATGTAAACAGCTATTTTTGGCGTACCAGCCAGCAGCAGGAGATTGATTATCTGGAGGAGTGTGATGGTCAGTTTTCTTTGTTTGAGATGAAGTGGAATCCTAAGCGTGCCAATACAAAGTTCCCTGCCTCTTTCCTTTCTGCTTATCAGGTGAAAGATAAGTGCATCGTGACACCTGAAAATTGGATAGATTGGGTTATAGAGTGATAGTGCTATCCCCCCAAAAAATGTCCGTTTTCATGACTGATACAGCCTCTATGAGATAGGGGAGGCTTTCTTTAAAATCAGTTAAAAAGTGGGTGCTCTTTTATAAAATGTGTGGGAAAGTTGCAGGATTCCCTCATAAAATGTGTATATTTGTAGCGTTATTCCCTCATAAAATGTGGGCAGAATAGTGATTATTCCCTCATAAAATGTGATTAAGAGGTAGGATGTTCCCTCATAAAATGTGATTTAAAGATACGGATTATGGAAAGATTAGCTATCAATGAACTTCTGAAATGGAAGAATAAACAATATCGTAAACCTCTTATTGTTGAGGGTGCCAGACAGGTGGGAAAGACTTGGCTGGTGAAGGAGTTTGCCCGCCAGAATTACAAGCAGCTGGCGTATGTGAACTTTGAAGAGATGAAGATTCTGCAGAATCTCTTTGAACAGGACTTCAATATCCATAGAATTCTTACAGCTATTGGGGCTGCAACGGATGTAACCTGCACAGAGGGCGAAACGCTGATATTCCTGGATGAGATTCAGGCTGCCCCTCATGCCGTTACTTCTCTCAAATATTTTGCAGAGAATGCGCCAGGCTATCATGTCATCGCGGCTGGCTCTCTGCTGGGTATCGAACTGCATCAGGGGGAATCTTTTCCTGTGGGTAAGGTGGAATTTCTCCCTCTCTATCCAATGAACTTTATCGAGTTCGTGATGGCTATGGGGGAGAAGAATCTGGCGCAGCTGCTGCAAATGAAAGATTGGAATATGATAACGATGTTTGCTCCCAAGTTTCAGGAACTCTTAAAGTATTATTACTATGTGGGAGGCATGCCTGAAGCCGTATTGAGCTTTAGCCAGAATCGTGACTGGAAAGAGGTGAGAGCCATACAGAAGGACATTCTGAACAGTTATCAGAGGGATATGTCTAAGCATGCTCCATCGGAAATTATTCCCCGTATTACTGATTTGTGGAAATCCTTGCCAGCCCAGTTGAGTAAGGAAAACAGGAAGTTTATCTATGGAGTGGTGCGTGAGGGAGCAAGAGCCCGGGAGTATGAGTTGGCCTTGCAGTGGCTGCTGGATGCCGGACTGATATATAAGGTATATAATGTAAAGGCTCCCCGACTGCCGCTTGCCAGTTATGAAGACCGGGCGGCCTTCAAGATCTTCGTCCTGGATGTCGGGCTTTTAGGTGCGATGTCTAATCTCAAGGCAACGACAATTGTGGCTGGCAACAGTATTTTTACCGAGTTTAAAGGTGCGTTGACGGAACAGTATGTTTTGCAGCAGCTCATTCTCAGGTATGAACCCTGTTATTATGCCAAGACCAACAGTACTCAGGAGATTGATTTCCTGCTCCAGGATGAGGAGGATGAGATTGTTCCGTTGGAGGTGAAAGCCGAGACGAATGTCAAGGCAAAGAGCCTGCGCCAGTTTGTTGCAGACAACCAGTCAAAGAAGGCCTATCGCATCTCCATGAATGATTATCAGCAGGAAGATTGGGTTACGAATGTACCGCTCTATGCGGTAAATGGTATAGAATTTTAGCGATAGCACCGCCCTAACTATATAAAAATAGGTAGTTAGGGCGGTGGTATCGCATTTGCAAATATATATATATGAAGTTCTGGGAAATGAAAATCCCCAACCCGCTATATGAAAGCTGGTTGGGGAAATTATGATAGATTTTGCTTTTTCTGAAATATCCGATTGTGAATTACAGAGGATACTCCTCGAAAGCGTAGAGTACAGTGCTTAGATATCGCTCGCCTGTATCGGGGAGCAGCGCCACAATCTTCTTGCCCTTGTTCTCTGGACGCTTCGCAATCTCGGTGGCAGCAAAGGCTGCAGCACCAGAAGAGATTCCCACCAGGATGCCTTCGGTCTGAGCCAAGTCGCGGCCAGCCTTGATGGCATCATCGTTCTGTACGTCGAACACTTCGTCGATATATTCCGAAGAATAGGTCTTTGGCACGAAGCCGGCACCGATGCCCTGAATCTTGTGAGGACCACTCTGCTTACCATTGAGAACTGCCGATGTGGCCGGCTCTACGGCGATGACCTTCACGTCAGGGTTCTGCTCCTTCAGGTATTTGGCAATACCCGATATGGTGCCGCCTGTTCCTACACCTGCCACGAAGATGTCTACCTTGCCGTCGGTGTCTTCCCAAATCTCAGGACCTGTAGTGGCGTAATGCTTGGCTGGGTTGGCAGGATTGACAAACTGTCCTAAGATGACAGCGCCGGGGATGGAGTCGCGGAGTTCCTCGGCAGCCTTGATGGCACCGGTCATTCCGTCTTTACCACTGGTCAGTCTTACCTCTGCACCATAAGCCTTTACCAGGTTGCGTCGCTCGATACTCATCGTCTCGGGCATGGTGAGGATGAGGTGATAGCCCTTCACGGCAGATACCAATGCCAGTCCTACACCCGTGTTGCCACTGGTTGGCTCGATGATGGTGGCTCCTGGTTTCAATATGCCTTTCTTCTCGGCATCCTCTATCATGGCGAGTGCAATGCGGTCTTTCACGCTTCCGCCTGGATTGAAGAACTCTACTTTAGCTATTACTGGGGTGTCGATACCCTTAGAAGCTGAAAACTTGCCAAGCTCCACCAGGGGAGTCTTGCCGATAAGATCTGTTATCTGTTTATATATCTTTGCCATTTTTGTTTGTTTTTTGAAGTTAAAGAAGTTAAGGAGTTAAAGAAGTTAAGACAAATGCTTTTTTCTCTTATATTAAGGAGTCGGGAAAGCTGAGTTTGAACAATAATACTATTGTCTTAACTCCTTAACTCCCTTCAACTCCTTAACTCCTCGTAATGTTTACTTTACGTAAGTGAATGCCTCGTCGAGTGCCTCGATCAGGTCGTCGATGTTCTCGATACCGATGCTCAATCGAACAGTAGAAGGATAGATGTGCTGCTCCTCCAACTCCTCTGGACTCAACTGAGAGTGAGTGGTGGTGGCTGGGTGGATAACCAGTGACTTCACGTCGGCTACGTTGGCCAGCAAAGAGAAGATGCGCAAGTGGTCGATGAACTCCCATGCTTCTTTCTCGCCGCCCTTGATATCGAAGGTGAAGATAGAACCACCGCCGTTAGGGAAGAGCTTCTTGTAGAGCTCGTGGTCGGGATGAGAAGGGACGGCTGGGTGATTGACCTTGGCTACCTTTGGATTGTTTTCCAAGTACTCCACTACCTTCAATGCATTCTGTACGTGGCGCTCTACACGGAGGCTCAATGTCTCCAAGCCCTGGAGCAGAATCCAGGCATTGAATGGAGAGATGGTTGCACCGGTGTCACGAAGGATGACCGCACGGATTCGGGTTACGAAGGCTGCTGCTCCAGCTACATCTGCGAAGACTGCACCATGATAAGATGGGTCTGGCTTGGCGAGAGTAGGGAACTTGTCGGCATTGGCCTTCCAGTCGAACTTACCGCCATCTACGATGACACCACCGAGAGAAGAACCGTGACCACCGATGAACTTAGTGGCAGAGTGAACCACGATGTCAGCTCCGTGCTCGATAGGACGGATGAGATATGGAGTGCCGAAGGTGTTGTCGATAATCAATGGGATGTTGTGGCGATGAGCAATCTCAGCCAACTTGTCGATATCGGTCACATCTGAGTTAGGATTTCCGAAGGTCTCGGCATAGAGAGCCTTGGTGTTGTCCTGGATGGCTGCCTCTACCTGCTCGAAGTTGCGAGGATCTACGATGGAGTAGCTGACGCCCTGTGTGGATAATGTATGAGTGATGAGGTTATAAGTACCACCGTAGATATTGTCGGCTGCTACGATGTGGTCGCCATTCTGAAGGATGTTCTGCAGAGCGTAGGTAACAGCGGCAGCACCAGAAGCGACAGCCAGACCAGCCACACCGCCTTCGAGGGCAGCCACACGGTCTTCGAATACACCCTGAGTAGAGTTGGTCAATCGACCATAGATATTTCCTGCGTCACGGAGTCCGAATCGATCAGCAGCGTGCTGAGAGTTGCGGAACACGTAACTTGTGGTCTGGTAGATAGGCACCGCACGGGCGTCGGTAGCTGGATCTGGATTTTCCTGACCTACGTGCAACTGAAGTGTCTCAAAGCGAAGTTTCTTTTCTGTACTCATAATCTATGTCCTTTCTTTAAATTGTTTATTATTTCTGATTGACGATGCAAAGGTACGGCGAAAAAACGAGTTATGAAATCGCATAATAGTGGCATTCTTACTACCACGTTTGTGGTATATGCCTGTTTTTACCCTCTTTTTCTCCCTTTATACCTTATTATATATAGGGAATGGGGAGATTTGCTTTCTGTCTTTTTTATGTATAAATGACGAAGTTTGCAGTAAAAAGTAAGTGAAAGATGGTGATTGAGAGATAAAACGTAAGGAAAGGGGAGTTGTCGTAAACGTTTTCGTAATTAATTGCGAAAAAATGATATGCAAAAAGAAAACGTTTTGATTTTTTTACTAATAAAAATAATAGTAAAAGGAGAAAAGAAAATGAAAAAGATATACAACAAGCCAACTATGATATTGGTGAAGATGGAAACAGAACATTTCATAGCCGCATCGCCTGGAAAAGTAGACCAGAACCAAATCGTCCACGAAGGAACTGGCACTAATGTGGGTGGAACTTCATCAGAAGGAGGAAGTGAAGATAACGGCAACGGCAGTGTTGCCGATATGGCAAAGCCCTACAACCCCTGGACAGCATGGGATGAATAGGAGAGGGATAACCCCTAAAACGAAGCCGGCTTCTATGGCAATCGAAAGTACTTTAAATCAACAACGAAAGTGCTTGCGTTGCCACATGAAGCCGGCTTTGTTTTTGCAATCGAAAAGACATTGCAATCTATACCAACCTATTTGGTAAGCGAAGAATTGCATATATGATCATTGTAATATGCTGTTCTTTAATTGTTTTCCGTTCATAACATAAGTTTTATCGTAAAGCATCAATTCGCCAACAAGATGTTGACGAATTATATACTATTTCTAATCTTCATCTTCTACCTCTTTTCCCTTTTGTAATTCAAAAAACTCTTTCTGTTCACGGATTTCTCGGCTCAACTCTTCTTCTGTAGGAAGATAAGTAAGATACTTAGCGGCAAAGAGCTGCTTGCTGTCTTTCAATATGGAATAACGTGCAAGGTCTTTGCTAGTGTCAGAACACAGAACCAAACCGATAGTAGGATTATTGCCTTCCTCTTTCTTCAACTCGTCATACATTCTAACGTACATATCCATCTGTCCCACATCCTGATGAGTTATCTGCGTAGTCTTTAAATCAATAATGAGATAGGACTTAAGAATGATGTTGTAAAACACAAGGTCGATATAGAAATCGCCCATGTCCGTCTTGATATGCTGTTGGCGAGCCACAAATGCATAGCCTTTGCCCAACTCCATGATGAAAGTCTGCAGATGGTCGATAATGGCAGTTTCCAGTTTCGATTCACTATAGGCGGGGTTCTGTGGTAATCCTAAGAACTCTGCTATCACAGGATTCTTGAGATAAGAGAGTTTGTCTTTTTCGAAATCTGAAGTCAGCGAACGCATCTCGTCACTTACCTCTTTGCGCAGATGCTCAGGGGTTTGCAACAAACGATAATAGTATTGTGAGGAGATATTACGCTGCAAGGTACGGTAATCCCATTGTTCACGAGCCGCCTCCTTCAAATACCACAACCTTGCATCCGCATCTTTTACACGCAGTAAGCGTTCATAGTGAAGCCATGATAGGTTAGGATAAAATGGTATCGTAGATTCGTCAAGCGGTGCTTGACGAATTGTTTCGTCTGTGAGTTTGAATTGGTCAAGCATTGCTTGACCAATTTGTAATTTACTGAACATCAGGTAAAAAGAGCGCATGTTCTTTATGCTTGTCAGTCCGAATCCCCTGCCGTATTCTTCTGTAAGGGTTTGGGAGGCCAATTTTAAGACATGTTTGCCATATTTCGCACGTTCCTCTCCATTTTGTTCCTGTGTCACAATACGCCAACCGATAAGCCAGTTGCGAACCACCAATAGATGGTCTGCACTGCGATAGGCTTGCCGACGTGCTTCACCGGCTAAATGCTTCAAGTCAGAGACAAAGTTTTTCTCAGGTTGAGTCAGCTTTTCTGTTGTGTTTGTCAATGCAAATTTTTCCATATTATCCAATCCTTTTCTGAATTAGTGAGACAGCGTCTCACTTTTTCATAATTTGTGGAACACCGTTCTACATTTTACAATTCGTCCACATTCACATTTATCCCCAGGATACGCTGTATTTCTGCAAGTGTCTTGTCTATCTCATGGTCAAGAGCCTTGCGCTTCTTGAAATAGTCGGCAAACTTCGGTTTCTCTCTATGCACAAGATTACCATGAAGGTTAATTTTACCGTCTGTAAATTTAACTTCCTGTTCCATAAATATACTATCCTTTGACCATCCCTTGCTTGTGATGGCTTCGTTGATATAGCGGAACTTTACATCCTCTTCTGTTAAATTTTTGCTTATGCCCATATTCAAATAATATTTTATTATCAGAAGTTCTACAACATACTTGCTAAGACATCTTTTATCTTGTTCAGTTTCATTTTTTCACTGAATTTTGCTGCAAATATACATTAAATTTTACGATAATCATTATTCATTAAGCTATTTTGTGTTAATTACAGAACTTCCGCAAGTTCAGAAGTTATAGAAGTTAAAGAAGTTATCACTCCCTTCGGTTGTTAGAAGTTATAGCCAACAGCATTTTTGGTTGAAGATTTAGCTGTAAAGCATATGGCTTTAACTTCTCTAACTTCTTTAAATTCTTTAACTTCCCCATTTGCGAAAGTTGAGTAAAAAAACTTATTTCTTTAAAAAGAATATATTCTATTTTCAAAGAAAATTGTTATATTTGCACGCAAAAACATAAAATCTGAATAACTTATGGCATCTATTTTTTCTATTGTACCCATTGTGTTGCTCTTCGTCTTGATGCTCGGCTTCAAGATGGCAGGACATAAGAGCGCCTTGTTGACACTCGTAGTAACTGTATTGCTGGCTCTTTTCGCAGCCTCTCCACTGGGGATGATAGCCCCGGAACATGCGGGGGACAGCATCCTCGCCCTGACGGGATGGGCTGTGGTGGAAGGTCTACTGAAGGCGGTGTTCCCGATCCTCATCATCATCCTGATGGCTATCTATAGCTATAATATATTGGTGGAAAGCAAGCAGATTGAGGTTATCAAGAAACAATTCACTTCGATTACCGACGACAAGGGATTGCTCGTGCTGTTGCTCGTCTGGGGATTCGGCGGATTGCTCGAAGGCATGGCTGGCTTCGGAACAGCGGTGGCGATTCCTGCCGCCATCCTCATCGGACTGGGATTCAAACCCATGTTCTCAGCTCTGGTGTCCTTGGTCGGCAACACGGTGGCAACGGGATTTGGTGCCGTCGGTGTGCCTGTCACCACGCTCTGCAATGAGGTGGCGGATAGCGGCTCGGCATCGGTGGCGCAGATTTGCGAGACATCGGCGTTCGCCATCATACAGTTGTCTCCGCTCTTCATCATCCTGCCTTTCATCATCCTTACCCTTACCGACAGGCATCATCTCGTCAAAAACCTTGTCATATCCCTTTGGGTGGGAATGATTTCCGTGGCGGTGCAGTTCGTCTGCGGCTATTATCTCGGTTCGGAGACTCCTGCCATCATTGGATCTATCGCCGCCATCGCTGCCATCATCGTTTATGCCAAGATGTTTGCGAGAAAGAGCAAGGTGCAGAAACAGGAGACCTTCACTTTCTCCGAGAGCTTCAAGGCGTGGAGCGTTTACCTCTTTATATTGGTGTTTATCTTGGTGTCGGGTGCGCTCTGTCCTCCAGTCAACGCCTTCCTGAAGACGCATTTGGTGAGTGCTGTTCATCTGCCGGTGCTGGGCAGTACCTTTAAGTTCGGTTGGATTTCGAATGCAGGGTTGATGCTCTTCCTGGGTGCTACGATCGGTGGATTGGTACAGGGGTTGAGTTTCAAGCGACTGATGGTCATCTTGGCCCGAACCACGGTGAACTTGCGCAAGACGGTGGTTACCATCTGTTCGCTGATAGCCTTGGCGAGTGTGATGAACTATTCGGGTATGATAACTTCCATCGCCTCGGGCTTGGTGGCAGTGACGGGTGATTTCTATCCATTGGTAGCTCCGATGATTGGTGCCATCGGTACCTTCGTAACGGGTTCTGATACTTCATCCAATATTCTCTTCGCCAAGCTCCAGGCTCATGTTGCCAACCAGCTCGGCATGACGGGCACTGATACTTTCTTCGGGGTGGAGGGAAGTCAAAGCAACTGGCTTGTTGCCGCCAATACCACAGGTGCTACGGGTGGAAAGATGATCAGTCCGCAGAGCATCGCCATCGCCACTGCCTCATGCGACATGGAGGGTAAGGACGGCGAGATCCTCCGTTCCGCCATCCCATACGCCGTGTTGTATATCGTATTGGGTGGACTTATGGTTTACTTAGGATGCTGATCTCTTGCCCGTAAATGTTTTTTTGAAAGAAAAGTGTCAAAGTATCATTTCTTGACTTTGAAACTTTTGTAATGCATTGATAAATAGGCATATATAATAAATGAGACTTTTCGGATTTTGTTCCGAAAAGTCTCATAAAAGTATCATGGAAGTCTCATTTTAGGCTGCTTTATCTTTTCTTTACCAGATACTTCATTCCATCGGCGAAACGCTTGTGGTTCAGTTGCGTCATGTTAGCCAATTTTCGTCCGAATCCCATCAAGCTGTTTACTTTCAGCGACGAACCAATCTGCTTTTTCAGAAAGTCGAAAATCTCGGCGGCCGTCATGTACTCACCTTCCTTCTCGTCGTCGGCAGGTTCGAAGTAGAGTCGGAAATACTGGTCTATCGGCTGAACTACCTCAAACTGGCAGTTGCTCTGCATGATGAGCTTCACCTGCTCGGCGTCGAAATAACACTTCTCGCCATTGCCCAACGCCACAAGCGCCTGGGCGAAAAGCTGCTGGTGGTTGGGGCGGACACTCACGTCGATGGGACCCGTCAACTCGATGCCGATGAAACGGCGGTTGCCGGATGGGTCGGTGAGGATGTCGTTCATGTTGCTCGTGGCGATGAAGGAGGCGAGGCGTGGAAACTCCATAACGTGACTTCCGTACGACGGCTTGTATTTCAGCGTAGGTAACTGGATAAGATTCTTCAGAAAACCCTGTTGCACCTGTGGCGAAATCTGGTTGAACTCGTCAAGATTGATGAGCATGAACTGTGCCATCGCCTGGTACACCTGTCGTTTCTCCGAGAGAATCAGGTTGTCGCTGTAACCCCATTGCAGTTCGGGCGGCAAGAGGCGGCGGCAGAATGTGCTCTTGTTGAAGCCCTGTTTGGAGATGAGGAGCGGAGCCACCGAGTTGCCGTACTGGCGATGCGTGTATCCACGCCATTGGTCCACCATGCCGAGAAACCACGTGTAAAACCAGTCTGCCCAGTATGGATTGTTGGTGGGCACGGTGCGGGCCAAGGCACGTATGTGGTCCTTGCCGTCCCACTTGTTGTGGCACAGATAGAGATACTCTTCTATCGGATTGTAATTCTTGATGTAGTCCGACTCCAGAAAATTCCTCACGTCCTTGATGCTCACTCTTAGTCCAGCCAACTGTACTTCGAGCGTCATTCTTTTCATCACCCTCGGCTCCACGGGTCGGTATCCGTACCATCCTTTCTCCTTCGGCTGGTATTCCACGTATTTCATTACCGAGTTGTATCTGAAATGGTATTGGTTTCTCAACAGCAGCATCATGCTTGCTATGTCGTTTTTCTCGTCCTTGCAGTCCATGTCCTCGTTTCTTGCCTTTCCTTTCGCTTCGGGATCGGCTTGCTGGTCAGTGTCTTCCGTGCGGTAATGACAGTCTATCCTCATCGCCACCGCCTTGGCATTGTAATAAGGGTGGGCATCCAGCGTCATCATGAAACTGTTGTGCAGCGAAGGCTCGTTCGACATGGCAGAGAAAGCCTCGACGGAAGCAACCTGGGCGCCGATGGTGAGCGATGCCTTGACCACGGCTTGGTAGATGGGGTGGATCTGTTGGTAGGCGATGCGATAGAGCTGCTCCGCCTCAGGCTCGGAAGTTGGCAGCTTGTCGTTCTGGTTGGTGAATTTTACCAGCACGATGACGTTCTTTCCGTCGGCACTTTCCAGTGCGGCAAAGGTGGAGGGCAGGATGGCGACCGAACGCTTCACGCCTTCCGTGCCGTCGGGGTCGCTGATGTTGTTGAACTTGAGGAGCAGGATGCCATTACAAACCTTCATCTTCAGGTTGCTGTTCTCGTCCTTCGCAAACTCGGCGGCAGGATAGATGTGCATCCATGTAGGCATGTCCTTGTAGAAACGGTAGTCTTCGTCGATGTAGGCGGCGTAGTCTCTGAATCGGGTTACGCTCTGCTTACTGTCGTCCTTGGCGATGCGCTCCAGCAGTTTCTCCATCGTTTTCGTACTGACGAGGAGTTGTTTCTTATTGTCGTTGTGTACGATTGTAATCTTCATGATGTTTTTTTTGAAAGCTTGTTGGAAAATGAAAATATAGTGCCCAAAAGTGGGTCTGTAGGCTGGGCACTTGTTGCCCGCTGTGTTGGCAGTGTGTGCCCAAGGCTTGTTCAGCCGATGCCCACCGCTTGTTCAGCTGATGCCCAAGGCTTGTTCAGTCGATGCCCGTCCGTCGGTCCGTAAGGGAACATGTGGTGGGTACGGAGAAACCATAGGTGGCAGGATTCTTCATCATATACTCGTGAAGTCGATTTCCTCGGCGAAGTACTCGAAATCCACATCCTTGTAACCGAAGCGAGCGAAGAGTTGCTTGATGTGTTCCTGCTGTTCAGGCAAGAGTTTCTGTTGTCCCAGTTTATATCGGTAGTACTGTCCCTTGCTGCCGAGGTAGCTTCTCATCTCGGAGCGGAGCAGGGGAGCGTCCTTCACCTTTACCTCGGCAAAGAGCTTGTCGAATCCCCAGGCCATTTTCACGATACGCAGTGGGGCGAAGAACTCGCATTTTCCGTTTTTCAAGGCATTGGGGAAGATGGCATGGCCCCGTTTGATGTCGTCGTTCTTGTAGAGCGAAGCGAGATAGTGGATACAGTTGTTTTTCATCGGACAAAGTTCGGTGAAGCAGTAGGTGATGATGCCTGGCACCTCGCCAGACTCAAAAGCTTTTCTCAGCAGTTCTTTTTCGTCCATGTGTTATTGGGTATTAAGTTAATAATTGATTATCTTAATAACGTGGAAAATGGCAAAATGTTGCATCGAAAATGATATTTTTTCGCCAAAAATGCGACTTTTATGATACTTTTATGATACTTTTATGATACTTCTCGGCATATTTTACGAAAAGTCTCATTGCCGGCAACTGCTAATATATCAATTAGATATAACGGTGTTGAACATCAAAAATGATACTTTGATACATTTTTATAAAAAAATAAATTATACGTACGTGAGGGCACGAACCATAATTGTAAAGAGAAAGAACGCATCCATTATCTATCGTGGTGAGCCGAATCTTTTCATTTCACTTCTTTCCAATCGACGAGGCCTTTTCCTTTGTCGTCCAGTTCCACGGCGAGGGCGATGATTCTTCGTTTGTAAGCCTTGAAAGGCTCGGTGTATTGGTTAGCTCTTATCTGCTTTTCTGCGGCATCAACACCACCTTCTACAACAATCTTGATTTCTTGTGCTGTTTAATTTTGTGGCAATGCTTCGTGTTTTTTATTTCGTGGGGCATGAGGAGACTATGTTTCTCCCTTTATATCCCCTTCCACAACTTTTTTCGTAACTTTTTCTGCAAAAAGTTTTGCAGTTTCAATAATATTTTTTACTTTTACATTGTCTTATCCTTACTGGAAGCTCCAACTGGGCGAAGGTGGGATGGACATATATACATAAAGGCGTAACTGTACGCTTTGGTTTTGACGCTATTAGAACTTCGCAACTTCCAAATGTCTGTCAAGAACAAAGCAACGGGGACGCCCCTTGGGATGTATCATATATACAGCCCTTATTGGCTCATAGCACTTAGCAATGAGTTGATAGGTGGTACTATATACTTACATCGGCGTGGGGCTTCCAGCGTTGTTCGTTTCGACAGACAGGGCAATGCGAAGGCCTTAATAGCGTGGAACGAGCAGCAGACTGGCTCCGCGCTTCTTTGTATATATACCTTAATAATAATCTGGCAGGTTGGGAGCCTCTGTCATTAAATAGGAAAGGCATGAGGCAGTCTGAACGTGCAAGTATAATGAGAATAGTTTCTGATTTGATAGAGGCTGATGGTATCATTGATGCAAGAGAGATTATCTTTCTTGATTCTTTGCGTGAGAAATATGGAATCAAAAAAGAAGATGAAGTGGTTGCCGCCTCCTATACTTTTGCTGCAGCTTTGAATGAACTTCTTTTGGCTGATGATAGTCTTAAACATGATTTGATTGGTGATTTCAATCAAACGGCAATGTCTGACAATTATTGTGCAAGGGAAGAGGCTTTGCTGATATTAGCTTTACGTTGCTGTTTGACTATCAATATGGGAAGTTCGGTAACTGTACTTTCCATTGATACATCTGAAATAAAATTTGAAGATACTCAAATTCTCTATGTTGAAAGTGAATTTGATAAGAAAATCAATGAGCAAATCCAAAATAGTTATCGGGAAATCTGTTCGGAGATACGATTATCGGGTTTTGATTTTGTCTATTTGCCAAAAATAGCGGAGCATTATCAAAGTATTTCTGAAACGGATTTGTATCAGATTGCAGATTTCTTATATCCTAAGGTGAGCTATGAACGACTGCAAGTTATTATTAAGCAGTTGCGTAGCTTGTCAACAGAACGTTTTTGTAAAGACCTGTTGGCAGCGAAATTGAATGTGAAAGAGTTTGGAATGGTAAATCCTTCTTTCATGATAAAGATTGGGGAATCTTTTGTGAATGATAGAATGGTGTCAAATTTCTTGCTTGTAGAAATAGAGGATGATGCTCTTGGTACTATTCGTAAGATATTGGATTTGTTGGCAGAGAACTATCATAATCTAAGACTGAATTATTTGCAAGAAGAAACTGGCCGTTTTATTTTCCGTGGTTTTTATAAGCAGATCTTTGATATTCTAATGCTTCGTAAGGGTGTGAAGAGTTCTGTTGTCATTGATACTTTTAAAGAGCAAATTTATTTTCCTGAGGCAGATGTCAAGTTAGAGAAAATTCACAGAAGGGAAAAGGCATTATATGCTTTGTTTTTGTTAGAGTCTATGAGTGGAGGTATCAACTTTAATAAGCCTGTAACTGCCAAACAACTTGAAAGATATCAAAAAAGAATGGCTGCTATTATGAAGAAATATCAAATCATCTATAAGAAGTTTGGCGGTGAGGCTGATAAAGCTCCTAATATCTTGGATTATGCAACTCGTGCGCCAATGATTGCATTATTGAAAAAACAGATATTGAAATTGAATGATGTTTTGTTCCATGCAGAAGACTATATAATACAGCGTAATATGTATGGTAATTATGGAGTAAGAATCTCGGCAGATTTGATGACTTATCAGGATGGTATAGATGAGGGAATAAAACCATTATTAGATTCTGACGAATGGCAGAAAATTTCAGCCTTGTAAGGTTGCAACCTATTTGTTAGACATTTTACTCTTGTTGACTTGCAACGTTTGCATATATAATAAGGTGTAGAGAAAAATGATTAGCTTTGCACCATCAAACAGATAATAATAACAATTTAAATATTTGAGAATATGATCAATCTTGAAAAAGGACAGCGCATTAGTATGGATAAGGGGCTGTCATTAGTAGGTGTAGGACTCGGTTGGGATCCAAATGAGGGTTCTGGTTATGATTTCGACTTGGATGCTTCTGCATTCATGTTGGGTGAGAATGGTCAGATTCCACAACAGGAATTCTTTGTATTCTATGGAAATCAGAAAGCTCCAGATGGCTCTGTGGAATCTACAGGCGATGATCTGACTGGTGGAAATAGTGATGGTGGTGATGATGAAACCCTGAATGTTGACTTGACAAAGGTTAGTCAAAACATTAAAGAGATAATCTTTACTGCAACTATTTATAAAGCTGATGAACGTCGCCAGAATTTTGGTCAAGTACGAAATTCTTATATTCGTATCTATGATGCAAAGACAAATACAGAGATAGCTCGTTATGATTTGGATGAGGACTTTTCTATAGAGACAGCTGTAGAATTTGGTCGTCTGTATCGTCATAATGGAGAATGGAAGTTTGAGGCTATTGGTAATGGTAATAAAGGTGGTCTGCAGGCTCTCGTAAACAAATATGCTAAACAATTTGCATAATCGCTTATGGCTATTAATTTGATTAAAGGTCAACGAGTTGAAATCGAATCAGGTTTGACTCGTTTGAAAGTAGAGATGGGCTGGAAGGTCAATCCTAATGCTGAACCTGCATATGATTTGGATGCATCTACTTTTTTATTGGGTAATAATGGGCAGATAGAAAACGAATATGATTTTGTTTTCTATGGTTCTGGTAATCAGACTCAGGCTTTAGATGATAATGGAAAACCAATCTTTGATGAAAGTGGCAAACCTGTTATGCGTCCAATATCTTTAGATAAAAGCGTCTTAGGATCTATTGATGATTTAGGTGATGATGACGATGATACTGGAGAGGGAAATGAGGAAATAGAAGTGGATTTGACAAAAACTTCGGCTAAGGTGCAAGAAATCCTTTTTACAGCAAGTATCTATTGGAGTCCATCAGATGCAAATGACCCTGTGAATGCTCCACGAATGAAGTATAATTTTGGTCAGGTTCGTGATGCATATATTCAGATAAAGAATGCAATAAATGGAGAGGTTATTTGCCGTTATGATTTGGATGAAGACTTCTCTACCGATAAAGGTGTTGAATTTGGTCGTTTATATCGTCGTGGTTCTGAATGGAAATTCCAGGCAGTAGGTGAGGCTCATAAAGATGGACTAGAACCTATTTGCAGAAAGTATGCTTCTAAATTTATGTAATTATGGCAATCATTCTAGAAAAGAGCGGTGATACTCATCGCATTAATTTGGAAAAGCCTACAGCGGGCAAGCCTTTTGCAGGTGAGATAGTTATCAATCTTGACTGGAGCAAGGGAGGATTCTTTAAGAATCTTTTCGGCAAAGCCATAGACTTGGACTTGGGATGCTATTATGAATTGCGTAATGGTAAGAAAGGTTTGATTGATGGTTTGGAATTCTCTCATAATAGAGGTGGAGACCGTCATCACGTAACTCGTCAAGGTTGCTATGATATGGCTCCTTATATTTGGCATCAAGGTGATGACCGTGGAGGTGGTGCTTCTTCTGGTGAGACTATTCTTGTGAACCCTGTAGGTGTCAATGAATTCAAACGTATTATCGTCTATACCTTTATTTATGAAGGTGTTGCGAAGTGGTCAGAGACCAATGCTGTGGTAAAAGTGAAAGTGCCAGGTAACCAAGATGTCGTAATGGAGATGGAACAGCAGTACAGTAATAAAAAGTTCTGTGCAATAGCTCAACTCGATTTTGGCGGTGACAACTCTATCACGGTAAAGAAGCTAGTGACCTTTCATGATGGTAAAAGTGATTGCGACAAGCAATATGGATGGGGCTTTAAATATGTTCCTGGTAGTAAAGATTAAAAATTAAACCTGATAATTATGGCAATAAAACTAGAAAAAGGACAGCGTATTAATCTCGAAAAAGAGACTGGCGCAAAATTGACCAACTTCTGTGTTGGTTGTAACTGGGGTGCTATCATTAAGAAAACTTTCTTTGGTTTGTCTACATCTGTTGTAGATGTTGATTTGGATCTTAGTTGTATGATGTTTGATGCTAATGGTAATGTGGTTGACCATATTTGGTCTCCTTTATATCAATTCAATGGCAAACTACCTCACGGCAAGTTGGATTCAAATGATCGTGCTCTTCATCATACAGGTGATGACCTAACAGGTGATCAAAATGGAGATGATGGTCTTGATAATGAAATTATTACTGTTGATTTGAATCGTGTCAGCTATAACGTGAATTCTATCGTGTTCTTTTTGAACATATATAATAACAATGAATATAGTGGTGATTTCTCCGGAATCCCATATGCTTCAATTCGTATGTTTGAGGGTACACCTGAAAAACCACCTAAGCAAGTGTTTGCTCAATATAATGTAGCGACTAAGACAGAATGTGTTGGTAAGCGTGCTCTTGTAATGGGTAAGTTGTACCGACGCAATGGTGAATGGAAATTTGCAGCAATCGGTGATGCGTTTGAAGATAGAACTATCGGACAAACCATTGTTCGTGTGGCAAGAGATTATTCAAAATAAATGATAGTAAAATGAGAAGATTACCAGTATATCTACTCCTCGATACTTCTGGTTCTATGTATGGCGAACCTATCGAGGCTGTGAAAAATGGCGTTCAAACGCTTATCTCCACATTGAGAAGTGATCCTTATGCGTTGGAAACAGCGTATATCAGTATTATCACCTTTAACACGACGGCTCAGCAAGTTGCTCCGCTTACAGAGTTGGCTGCATTCCAACAGCCAAACATTGACGCAAGTGGTTGCACTGCTTTAGGTGGTGCTTTGGAACTGCTGTCACAGAAGATAGATAGTGAGATTACAAAGACAACAGCTGAGGTAAAGGGCGATTGGCGACCATTGGTTTTCATTATGACAGATGGTGAACCGACCGACTCTATTACAAAGGGACTTGAGGAATTCAAGAAGCGTAAGTGTGGTATGGTTGTAGCTTGTGCCGCAGGTCAAGGTGCTAATACCAATACGTTGAAGCAAATCACAGAAAATGTGGTTCAGCTAGATACTGCCGATAGTGCGACTATCAAGGCTTTCTTCAAATGGGTCTCAGCTTCAATCAGTACAAGTAGTAAATCTGTTGAGGATACTGCTTGCGAAGCTACAACAATGAGTGAGTTGCCACCTCCACCACCAGAGGTTAATATCGTAGTATAAATTTTATTAAGGATGGTGCTCTTTAGTAAGAGCATCATCTATAATTTAATCTTTAAGCAAAATATGAGTAGAAGATTACCTGTTTATATATTGATAGATACTTCTGGTTCCATGAAGGGTGAACCTATAGAGTCTGTAAAGGTGGGACTGTCGGACATGATAGCATCTTTGCGATTGGACCCATACGCTTTGGAAACGGCCTGTATCAGTATTATAACATACGATAAGGATGTCAAGCAAATTCTTCCTTTGACAGAATTGGAAAACCTTCAGTTGCCTGAGATTGTTTGTCCAGAAGCTGGTCCAACTCACATGGGAGCTGCTTTGGAATTGTTGTGTCAACGATATGATGCAGAGGTGAATATGGGATCTAAAGAGCAAAAAGGCGATTGGATGCCATTATTGTTTATCTTGACAGATGGAAAACCTTCGGATTTGTTGGCATACGACAATGTGATACCAAAGGTCAAAGCACATCAGTTCACAAATATTGTGGCTTGTGCTGCAGGACCTAAGGCAAAAACAGAACCTTTGAAGAAGCTTACTAACAATGTCTTTACACTTGACACAATGGATAGTAATACATTCAAGAAGTTCTTCCAATGGGTATCAATCAATATCATAGGAGGTGGTAAGACAATGGGTGTTACTGACCAGGTAGAACTGCCTGCACCTCCAACAGAAGTAAACTTAGTGGTGTAAGGTTATATGAATTGCAAGATAGTGGGATATGAATATAAAACTCTTGAGGTAACATTAGCACCAGGAGAGTCTTTTTATGCAGAGCGAGGAAGCATCGTTTATGTTGATGAGGCTTTGCAGCGTGATGTGGAGTTTAATGGAAGTGGTTCTGGCAATGGGGGATTGGGAAGCCTTTTGGGAGGTGTCTTGAAATCAGCGTTATCAGGTGAGTCTATTTTGATAATCCGTTTCTATAATTCTACAAATACGGAGAGAAAAATGGTTCTTTCTGGTAGTTGTTGTGCTCTCGTTCCTATTAGGTTGCAAGGAGAAAACTTAATCTGTCGTCGTGGACATTATGTTGCATCCACGAATAAGATAAACTTGAACCTTAATATAAGCCTTCAAGGATTATTGGGTGGAGTAGGACTTTTCCAAAAGATAGATGGTAATGCTACTGTTTTTCTTGATTCCCTTGGTTCTCCAATAGAAAAGATTCTGGGCAATGGTGAAACGATAGAATTTGATGAAAATCATATCGTAGCTTTCAGAGGTTTCTCTCCTTCACAGATTCAGGCAGGTTGGTCTGTTGGTAATGTTTTGCGAGGAGAGGGATTGAGCTTGATGAAGGTGACAGGACCTGGTAAGGTCTATCTGAGTCCTCTTCCGATGATAGTTTATAAAAATAACTAAGTTTATTGTGTATGAATAGCTTTTTAAAAAATGTGTCAAGTTTATTTGGATTTCATTCAAACTCTTCCCAGGAAACAGAAAACAAGGGAGAGGGGGCTAATATGTGCTCAATTCAAATTAATGAGCCGATAATTCTCTCCGAAACGAATGGGGATTCTGTTGTGCGCTCTATGAATATTGCAGAAAAAGTTTCTTATATAGAGCCAAAATGTAGTACACAAGAAGAGGTATATAACTATTTGACGGGTTCTCCCTCTGGTATAACTTTTGTACATGGAAAGGCAGGATGCGGAAAGACTTATCTAATTAATAGAATCACCCAAAAGGTTCAAGGCTGTCAGGTGCTTGTTCCTACAAATCTAGCGGCATCATTATATAAAGGTGCTAGGACTATGCATTCTTTCTTTTATGGTGCTTTTGATAATTTAGATGAGGGATATCAGAATCCAGAAAATATAACATCAGGTAAAGTTGCTTCTATTCGTCATTCATTGGTAGGAGTAAAACTTCTTGTCATAGATGAAATATCAATGGTTCGTGCAGACTTATTTGAAATGATGAATCAAATTTGTCAAAAGGCATTAGAAAATACTTTTCCATTTGGCGGCATTGCTGTTGTACTTGTTGGAGATTTATTCCAACTTCCACCAATAGTAAGTGATGATGCAGTATATGAATATTTGAAAAGGGAATATGGAGGAATCTATTTCTTTAATAGTCACATTATACAAAAAGAACTAGATAATATAAAACTTTTTGAATTGGCAAAATCTTATCGTCAGCAAAATGATTCTGAGTTTGTTAAGATATTGGATGAATTCAGAAAGCCAATGAGCGAGAAACGAAAAGTTCAGGTAATCAATGAAATAAATCGAAGAGTTGTTGATGATAAAGATTTACCAAAAGATGCTGTCTATATTGCCTCTTCGAATGAAGAAGTGAGAAATGTAAATACAAAAAAGCTAGAGGAATTGCCAGGGGTAAAGACTACGATAGATGCGGAGTATGTTATTCGTAAGAGAAATAGTGATGAAACTGTAACCTTGAAACATAGTGAATTACCTTCAAAGGAAGATATTCGAGAAATTATAGTACCTTCAGCTTATGATTCGCAACTTATCTTTAAAATAGGTGCAAGAGTTGTTCTTACCAAAAGTAGTAAGCGAATGGGATACATTAATGGGGACTTTGGTACTATTCTAGATTTTAATGGTGACTATTTTACTATTCTTCTTGATAAAAATAAGATGTCAATCATGTGCCCAAATCCCAATGATAGATACAAAGCAAGTCAAAAGACAGAGTATCGCTATGAGATGATATATGATGAGCAAAAGCATAAATTAGTGAGAAAGACTCCTTTTGTACAACGTACGAATCAGTTTCCAATAAAGCTTGCTTATGCTTTTACGATACATAAGGCACAAGGACAAACTTATAATCAGGTTATTATAGACTTGAAAAGTCATATTTTTGCTCCGGGACAATTGTATGTTGCTTTGAGTCGTGCAAGATCTCTGCAAGATTTATACTTGACAAAGCCAATAACATATAGCGACATAATTTCTGATGAAGAAATTTTCGTGTTTTTAAATAAGTTGAGAGTAAATCAACAAGTAACTACAGAAAACAAGCAAGAAGCTGTTAGTGTTCGGAACGAAACAATAAAAGTTGCAAATCCTATATGTGACAATTTTATATGTTTTATTCGACAACGAGAAGTTTGTATGTCTTCCGCAGAATTGATGATTCATTCTCTTAATGCTTTTAAGTTATTGGTTCATTCTGGAGAATATGAAAAAGCGTTTTGGGAATTGCAAAAGGTTATGGAACTTATTATGTCTACGTATCAAACAGATGATTATTCACGGATGATTGATGATTTTTTGGTTGGCAATTACACGGAAAAGAGATGTCTGAATGCATTGAATGTGATATTTGAGATTTATACGGATGTAATAAGATTTCCACTAAAGCAATGTCAATTAGACAATAGAACATTGACAGTAAAACTTACGTAATATGTTGATTCAAATATTGATAATAATGCAATGAAATTGACAATTTAATAATATTTTACAATGAGAAGATTACCTATATATTTCCTCGTTGACGTATCAGAGTCAATGGTAGGAGAGCCAATCCAGCAAGTGCAGGATGGTATGAGAATGATAGTTCAAGAATTGCGTACCGATCCGTATGCTCTTGAAACTGCATATATATCAGTGATAGCTTTTGCTGGTAAAGCAAAAAGTGTAACGCCTTTGACGGAATTGTATAAATTCTATCCTCCAACGTTTCCTATTGGTGGAGGTACGTCTTTAGGTGCTGCTCTTAACTTTTTGATGGATGATATGGACAAGTCGTTAGTGAAGACAACCTTGGAGAAAAAAGGTGATTGGAAACCAATCATTTTCCTCTTTACAGATGGAACTCCTACAGATGATCCAACTCCTGCTTTCACTCGTTGGAATCAGAAGTATCGTCATTCGGCTAATATTGTAGCAATATCTATCGGTGATAATGCGAATACGCAGTTGCTGGGACAAATATCAGATAATGTGCTTCGTTTGAATAATACTGATGAAATTTCGTTCAAGTCATTCTTCAAATGGGTTACTGCTTCCATCAAGGCAACAAGCGTTTCTGTGACGGATATGGGTGATGATGAAGTAAAGTTGGCACCTACATCTGGTATAAATCTCGAAAAGGTAGATACTTCTAAGCCTTGTATCATAGATGAGAATTTTGTAGTGTTGGTAGGCAAATGCTCCAATACCAAGAAAACTTATCTCGTAAAATATGCAAAACGAATGGCAGAGTACAAGGACATGGATTACGGAAACCTTGGCTTATTGAAGAATGAGTTTAAGTTGGTTGGTGCTTATCCTATAGATGAAGAAACATATAATAGCTTGTCTGATGGAAATTCTAACCAGAGTATCAATACTACTGTTTTGCGTGGTGTACCAACCTGTCCTTGTTGTGGCGCTCAATTAGGTGTAGTGGTCTGTGAATGTGGTAATATTATGTGTTCAGACGGAGATACGACAGCTTGCCCTTGGTGTGGTATGGAAGGCTCTTTGGGTGAAATTGCTGCAGGTGGAGCTGATATAACAAGAGGAAGAGGATAAAGCTATGAATGTAGAAAAGATAATAGATATAGTTTGTCAAGGGAAAAACGACGAGAAGGTGGAAGACTTCTTGAAGTTCCTTTCAGACAAATTGTGGAATCAATATAAAGAACATCTGATGGACAATATTTTAGTTGCAGAAAATAAAGTAAAGTCTTTAGCATTTTCGATACCGAATGCTAAAGAAGGAAAGGAATATTCACAGACAGTGAACGTTCCTGATGAAAATATGGTGCTTGTTGAAGTAAGCGGCATATCAGAAGAAATGCATGGCTTGACAATAACTGTGGCAGAGGATGGACATAGTTTTACAATTAGTGGTTTACCAACTTTAGAGCCATTACGTAATGGTGGTACAGCAACGGCAGAATCAACATTTGAACTGACGCTATGCTATAAATATAAAGGTATATTTTTGCCAGAAGATAGACCCGTCTTAGAACGTAAGATTCCTTTTGTCATCAATCAAGACCCACGTAAATTGTGGAAGAATTTACCTGTGGATTGGGAAAATATGCCTGAACCACGTTATCAGAATGAAGATGTACAATGTGAATATGTGAAGGTTGAGGCTCTGGATGACGGTGCTCCTCAAAAGGATATTGTAGCTGCCAGCAAGCGTGGTCGTTCGCATGCCCAAGAAGCAAAACCTCGTGATGACCATTTCAAAATGGTTCATCTTGAAAATGGATGGTATATTATGGCTGTTGCTGATGGAGCTGGTTCTGCTCCCTTTTCTCGTGAAGGTTCTCGAATAGCTTGTGAAACGGCAGTCGATTATTGCAAGGAGCAATTGTTGGATAGTAAGAAATTTGAAGAAGAGATAGATACATATGATCAGTTTAAGGAAGACAGCGAAAGCGAGGCTCGTAAATTGGTTGGGGATTATATCTACAAGATTGTTGGTACGGCTGCCTTTCGTGCTCAAAAAGCAATTTATGCTGAGGCTGCTGCACATAATCAACCAACAAAGATTTATGCTACGACTTTATTGTTGACGATTTGCAAGAAGTTTAGTTATGGCTGGTTTGTTGCATCTTTTTGGGTTGGCGATGGTGCAATATGTCTCTATGACAAAGAGATGCATACCGTAAAATTACTTGGTGTACCTGATGAGGGAGAGTTTGCGGGGCAGACTCGATTCTTGACAATGCCTGAGATATTCAAGGATGCAACAGCTTTATACCAGCGTCTTCGCTTTTATATAGTTCCAGACTTTACGGCATTGTTCTTGATGACAGATGGTGTAAGTGACCCAAAGTTTGAAACAGACGCAAACTTGAATAATCCTGATAAATGGGATGCACTTTGGAATGATTTAAAGGAAAATGGGGTGGATTTGTCTGATGATAATGAAGCAGCCAAAGAACAACTTCTTAAATGGTTAGACTTCTGGTCACCAGGTAACCATGATGATAGAACGATTGCAATATTGTATTAGAAAAGTATATTATGGCAAACAAAGTAATATTAAAGGCATCTGATGGCACAACCGTTGAGTTTTATGATGAAATCAAAGCTCAAGGTGGTGTCAAGGATGTTTATTTTTCAATAGACAAGACATACGTTGTCGCTTTTTATCGAAAGACTCTTTCACCAAGTGATAAAAATCGTTTGGAAAATATTGTAGGCCCTTACCATAAACGAATATTTGAGACTGTAGAGGGTAAATATTGGAAAGACTATTTAATTATGCCAGATCGACTTGTTGAATGGAATGGAAAGATCGGTGTGGTCTTACCCTTTTATCCAAGTAAGTATTTCTTTAAAGGTGGGCCCTTTGATGGTAAGGAAAAAGAAGGTAAATGGTTTGCATCTGCAAAACTGAGAAATCGTTTTGTCCCAGCAGACCAAAAGGGTACTTGGCTTTCTGATTTACACATGTGTTTAAAACTAGCTCGTGCTGTCAGAAGGTTGCATGCTGCCGGTCTTGCTCATTCTGATTTATCGTATAAAAATGTGCTTGTAGATCCTATTTCTGGTAATTCTTGTATTATTGATGCTGATGAATTGGTTGTTCCTGGAAAATATGATGCAGGAGTTTTAGGTACACCTGATTTTATAGCACCTGAGGTTATGGAAACCAAAGGCTTGAAGATTGGCGATCCTAATAAAAAACTTCCGAGTATCGCAACAGACCGTCATGCTTTAGCTGTGCTCATATATATGTACTTGCTAAATCGTCATCCTCTGCGAGGTGGCAAAGTATGGGATATAGATCCTGCAAAAGATGAAGAGTTGTCGATGGGAGAAAAGGCTTTATTTATAGAGCATCCGACAGATAAGACAAATCGTGTCAAACCTCAAGATTTAGATAAGAGTCAGTTGCCACAAGGTGACCCTACAAAACTACCATATACAATTTGTGGTCCGTATTTGAAAAAGTTATTTGATAGAGCTTTTATAGATGGACTTCATAATCCTTCTGCTCGTCCAAGTGCTGCCGAATGGGAAGATGCTTTGGTTAAAACTTGTGATCTGGTTCAACCTTGTCAAAATCCGAAATGTGAGGCGCATTGGTATGTCTTTGACAATACTACCAAGCCAAGATGTCCTTTCTGTGGAACAGAATATAAAGGGCAATTGCCTATTCTCAATTTCTATTATGCACCTTCTCACGGAAAGTATATGTCTGAGAATTACAGATTGATGGTGTATGATAAGCAGACTTTGTATAAGTGGCATTCTAATCGTCTTGTTTCTGCAAATGAGAAAACGACAGATGAGGATAAAAAACCTGTAGGTGATTTCCATTTCTTTAATAATCAATGGATTCTCATCAATCGCCGTTTGCCAGATATGTATGATGCGACGGATAAAAAGCCTATTGGTATTGGGGAATATGTGCCTTTGACAGATGGTAGACAGATTTTGCTTGATAAAAGTCAAGGAGGTAGATTAATAGTTGTTCAACTTGTAAATAATTAATGTTATGGGTATAGATTTGAATAAAACAGAAGAAACAGTAGAATGTCGATTGAAGATAACTGAAGAAATGAAAGAAAATCTTCTGAAAGCAACCAAATGGATAAAATTTATAAACATAGTAGGTTGTATCTCTATGGGCTTTTTAGCCATTGTTGGTATTATAGCTATCTTTTGGGGATTTATGGATGGCTATCGAGGAACAGGAAGTAGTATTCCTATGGGTATAATTTATATAATATTAGCTGCTATTTATTATCCTGTTTTAAAGAGAATTTTTTCTTTCATCAATCAAGCTCGTTCAGCTTGCAGGTATGATGATAACAAAGAATTAAACGATATGTTTGATAGTCTGAGATATGTTTCGAAATATTTTGGAATAATTTGTCTTGTCTTTTTGGGAATTTATGCATTTGCTATTATTGTTGCAATAATGGTTACAGTATTCTGATGATATATGAATATTTACGTAATCCGCAACAATCATCGCTTTGGTCCATACGAAGAGAAAACTTTACTTTCGTATGTCAACAATGGGCTGGTGCTAAAGCAGGACAAGGCTATTGCTGACGGCGATAGCCTTGAACGGACTGTTGGCTTTTATTTAAAACGAGCCAATCTGCAGTGTCATGTTCAAAATAAAGGGAATGTTTTAGCGCAACTTTCTGCAATTGGTTCGGAGTTAATATTTCCAAAAGCCAAGTTGTTATCCAAACAATTTCTTTCAGATCAAAGGTTTCTGATATTGGCTTTAGTTGGATTATTGCCAATGGTAATTATGAATATACCATTAGGAGGATTCTTTATTTTCTATGAAGTGTCTTTGTACTTTTCAGTTATTTGGGGATTATTTTTCTATGCTTGTTTTAAAACGGACCAAGTAAAGTTGAAGACAACTTTGAATGTATTCTTTTTGACTCAACTTTGTGTGTTTGTTGCATGGGATTTGTTAGGTTTACCTAAAGTCAATCCTTTCTATGCTTTGACAGATGTGGCTTTTCCTTTAAACATACTTGGTTATATCTTCGGGGTGGGACTTACGGAAGAATTAGGAAAGATGATACCGCTCCTTATTATATTAAGAAAAGCAAAGGAACCGTTAATACCTCAAACGATGGTATTTTATGGCTTGATGGCAGGAATCTCTTTTGGGGTTTTTGAAGGAGTTCAATATCAGATTACGGTAAATGCTGAGCAGACGTATGATGTTTCGTTCTTCCTGAACATTGCAAGATTGACAAGTTTGCCGTTCCTTCATGCTTGTTGGTGTGGTATTGCAGGTTATTTCTTGTCGTTTGCTCATCTCTATCCAAAGTATAGGCGAGGCTTATATGTTCTTGCAATCAGTATTCCTGCTATAGTGCATGGATTGTATGATTCCTTGGCTAATTATAGGTTAGTTTCTCTTGTCATGGTATTCTTGGGGTTAATGCTTTTGATGGTATATCTCAAACAAAGCGTTGATTATCAGTCGAAATTGAGACAATGATTGATGTGTTATAACCTTGCAAGCAAATGTAAGTATCTTAGAGTGTATAGTGGGTGTAACGTTGGGGATTCTCGGTCTTGTTGAAAGAAAAGCAATACCTTTGCATCAGAAAATAAAAATAATAACAATTAAAAATTCAAGAGATTATGGGAATCTTTAATATCTTCAACAAGAAATGTGACAACGAGAGCGCAGCTACCGTTTCACTGCCAGTAGTAGAACCTTCAGAAGCAAAAGAGGAGGTTGAAAGTGTAGCACCTGTTAAGGCTGAAGACTCGAATGTTAATAAGCCGTTGACAGTTTCTTATGCTACAGGTTGGCCTATAGATGTTATCTATGGTTATCTTCATAAGAATTATGAGGATAAGGGCTTTGCTGATGCTATGGTCAAGAGTGACTTGGCTTTCCGTGATTTAAATATGAGTCTCATTCGTAATAAGATACTCATGGTGTTCAGAGAAATCAACCTCAACTATGATGTGATGAAGCAAGACCTACAGGTTCGTATCGATACTTGTAATGCTGCAGGTTTGTTGACCACCGTTGCTGAAATCGAGAAGACAATGTCGTTGATAAATGCTCACAAAGAAGAGTTGAGAAAGTTGGAGGCTGATTTCAGAAACAATGCCAATGAAGCATCTATTCCATTGCAGTCGTATGATTGTGGCTTCTTGAGAGGTATTGCAACTATAGCAATGAGTGGCTCTAATGCCAAGGCAAAAATGCCTCAGATGCCAAACTGTAATGTTGGCGTAGCAAACCAAGCCATTGCTTCTTAAAATGTCGAACTATTAAAATGAATGCCTTATGAGTTGGTGGATTAAGTTTGGTTGTAAACTGACAGGTTGGAATGCAAATGTTTTGGGACAGTGTTCCGAGGCAAGTAAAAGTCAGCTGAGTAAATATACTTCTGCGTTACTTATTTTGATGATAGTATGGAGCATCATTGGTTTCTGTTTCGCTCAAAGATATATCGGTCTTCCTATTTGGGGCTGTGCATTGGTGTCTTTGGTCTTTGTGACAATCATTGTAATGATAGAACGACAGATATTATTGGCAATACATCCAACAAAGATGTTAGCTACTTTCAGATTTGTGATAGCTATCGTCATGGCTGTGGTCGGTTCTACGATTTTTGACCAGACTATGTTTGGAAAAGACATAGATAAGCAAATGGCAGATACCATAGAGCAACAGACGGCTGACCTTACTCAAAAGAGAGTTGTAATTATCGAAAGCAAGTTAAATGCCATCCATACAGAGAAAGACTCTTTGGATAAGTTGAATACAGAAATGCAGGCGGATATAAATGCTCATCCTTGGATTCTTCAGAAGTCGGTGACGAATAGCCAAGAAAAGCTGGTCGTGAATGGAAAAATTAAAACGGTGAATAATCCTTCTGTGACAACCAATCAGGTTGCCAATCCAAAACAAGCTATTGTTATGGCTAACAATGAAAAAGTCAAGCAATTGGATTTGCAAGAAAGAGAATTGACACAGAAAAAGTTGACTATGGAAGAATATACTCGAAAGGAATGTCAGGCTAATGTGGGATTCTTGGAGGAATTGGAAGCGATGGTCTCTATCATAACAACCCGAAAAGTTGCAGGTGCATTTTATGCAGTGTTCTTTGTATTGCTAATGAGCTTGGAACTCTTTGTCGTAGCAAGCAAAATGGGAGATAAAGAATGTGACTATGAAATGGCCATCGTAGGGGCAGAGAAAGTTAGAATGGCTCAATTTAATATGGCTTTCAACAGAGTGCAGACTAAAATAAATGTTTAATAAGTAAAAATAGAAATATGTATTTAAGAAAAATGACTTTGGGTTTGATATTGGTTTCTACTTTGTTTAGCTCTTGTGGCAATGTGACAAAACCCAATCCCAATAACCGTAATTATGAAGATGCTTATAGGTCTTCATCTACAGTTGAGGATAATCCTTACATCGATAATCATTTGCAAACGGGTGCTGTACCTTATGATAATGCAAGTTTGTATGGTAGTTCCTCTACAATAACAGTTTCTACTTCTGTAAATTCTGAATGTGACGTGGTCGTAATCATTAAGCATAATGGGAATATTGTTCGAAATGCTTATATCTTAGCCGGAGATTCTTATGAGTTTTCTATTCCTAATGGGACTTATCAGGTGTTCTTTTATGGAGGAAGAGGTTGGAATCCAAATAAAAAAATGGCAGGAGGAAATACTGGTGGTTTTGTAGCTAATGAGTCTTTCTCTAAGGATTCGCAAGTTACTTTGGATTATCAAGGTCTTAACTATGAGTTGATACCTCAACAGAATGGTAACTTTAGTACGATGCAGAGTTGTGAAAATGAAGTTTTCTGATAAAAAAATAGAAACAAAATGGGTACAAATTACAATATAACTCCATCTCTTGTCAAGTTGGTGGTAAAAGTCGTTGGTGGCATAGTTGCTTTTTTGTAGTAATGGTTTTTGTCCGTCCATGGTATAATGTTTGGTCACAAGAAATGGAAGGAAAGGCTGAGTTTGCCAAGGCAGAGCAAAATCGTAAGATTAAAATAGAAGAAGCTCGTGCTAATCTTGAAGCAGAAAAACTGAATGCTCAGGCAGAGATTGAAAGAGCTAAAGGTGCGGCTGAAGCAATTAAAATAGAAAATGGAAGCATAACCCCAACCTATATTCAGTATCTTTGGGTTCGTCAGCAGTCTGATTTGAGTGACAAGACAGTCATTTATATTCCGACAGAAAGTAACCTCCCTCTTTTGGAATCTACAAAAATGAATAGTTTGGGACAAGGTAATGCCGTGGGTAAATAAAATATAGTCTTTTATTTCGGAATAAAAATATTTTAATATGATAGAATTTTTATCAATACTCATTACAATAGTCCTGTTCTGTTATTTCTTAAATTACAAAAATAAGAAAGATAGAGCAGAGAAAGAAATGGACAGCATTGCTAATGCACCGATTATGTCAGTGAACGCAGAAGTTTTACCTTTAAACAATAATAATATGGAAGAAAATCAAAATTTAAGTACACGAGACCTTTGTGCCGAAGTCTTGCGTAAGTTAAACTGTGATGTTCAGTTTGATGAGGAAAATGAGTATAATATGTATTTCACATATCAAGGAGAAAACTTTAGTGTAGATACTTGGGAGAATGGTCTCATGATAACAATTTGGGATACATGGTGGGGTACTGTTGACTTGGATGACCTCGATGATGTGAGCCGTGTACGTAAAGCTATAAATAATATCAATGTTAGACAAAACTTGACATTGATGTATTCTGTAGACGAGAAGGGTCAAAAGTTTGCTGTTCATACAAAACGGCAATGCTTGCTTATTCCTCAAATTCCTCAGATAGAAAACTATATGGCTGCAATGCTTACTGATTTCTTTGATGTTCAACGTAGCTTTAAAGAGGAGTATGATAGATTGAGATTAGAAGAGGCAAATGCTAAAGTTTGACATTGAGAGTTTGCTTGTAATTTCATAAAATAAAATATTATGAGACAATTTATTTTATCAATATTAGTCTTGTGTTCTTCAGTCATGTTGGCTGATAACATCAAACGCCCTGATAGCTATAATTATAGTCGGGGCGTGGAGGCTATCAATAACAATAATGCAGAGGAAGCTCTCGATTACCTGAACAAGGAAATCAATGAACATCCTGACAATGGGTACGCCTTTGCATGGATAGCTTTGGTGAGAAATTATAACGAAGAGTTTGGACGGGCTTTGACGGCTGCCAACGTTGCAGTGAAGAAAATTCCATCCAAGGATAAGGAGTATAAGGCTTTTGCTTATGGTACTAGAGCTCAAGTATATTTAAACTTGGAAGATACCATACAAGCTTTAAAAGATTATAGCCAAGCTATAAACATTGTGCCTGATGATGACCGTTTTTATAATCAAAGGGCGCAAGTGTATTATGAGCAGGGAAAATATGACTTGGCAGATAAAGATTATCTAAAAATGATTTCTTTGAAGGAAGGGGATGTAATGGGATATATGGGCATAGGTAGAAATGCAAATGCACAGAAACGATATGAGGATGCCATCAAGCAATTTGATTATGTTGTCAAGTTGGAGCCAAACTACTCTTCTGCGTATTCTTTCCGTGCAGAAAGTTATATCGGCTTGAAGAAATATAACGAGGCGATTGATGATGTGATAAGTGCATTGGGTATAGATAGAGATCGAAAGGCCTTTTATGAATTGCAGGAATTAGCAGATTCTGCCTTTGAACAAACAGTAGCAAAATTAAAAGTTCAAAAAATAAAAGAGCCAAATGAGCAAAGTTGGGATTATGATTTGGGCATAGTGTATGAAAGAGCCGCTAAGTATAACAAGGCTATAGCGTACTATAAGGAGTCGTTGGAAAAAGAATCCAATATCATAACGGCAAGCCGTATATCAAGTTGTTATGATGATTTGGGTGATTATGATAAGGCTTTAGAGTATTGTAATCAAGCGATAGCTTTAGATTCTGTAAAAGCTAATTATTTGTATGAAAAGGCAAATATTCTAGATAATGCAGGACGTACTCAGGAAGCAATAAAGACCATGAGCGATTATATAGCAAATACCCCAGATGAACCTGCTGGATATTATCAAAGAGGTTGGTTTAAGGATCATTCTGGTGACATAGAAGGGGCCTTGGAAGATTATACCATGGCAATTACCTTGCAGCCAAATGTGGCTTATGCGTATTTGAATAGGGGTGTTCTATATCGTTTGAAAGGTGAAAATGCTAAGGCTGAGTCTGATTTCAAGCAAGTTGTTCGTTTGGATTCTATACCAGATGAAGCTGAATGCTCTTTTTATGCTTATTATTACTTGGGACAGAAAGATAAGGCTATAGAGATTTTGAATACAATACTTGATAAAGATAAAAAGGGTAATTGTTATGATGCTGCATGTCTTTACTCTGTAATGGGAGAGAAAGAAAAAGCTCTTTCGTATCTTCGCCAGTCTTTGGAGGATGGTTATAGACGTTTTGCTCACATTAAGCGCGACCGAGATTTGAATAATATACGCAATACTGAAGAATTTAAGGTCTTAATGAAAGAGTATGAAAAAAAGCATCTGCAGGAGATAGCCGCTGATGCAGATGGGGATGATTCTGCATACGAATTGAAAGTAGAAGAGATTCCATTTACAAAAGAGGGTGGTGTTTGCAAGGTGAAGTGTGCGATCAACGGCTTGCCTTTGCATTTCATCTTTGATACTGGTGCTACTGATGTTTCTATTTCTTCTGTTGAGGCCACGTTTATGGCAAAGAACGACTTTTTGTCTTCTTCAGATATTATCGGGAAACAGAACTATCAGACTGCTGATGGAAACATAACGGAAGGTACGGTCATCAATTTGAAAGATGTAAAACTCGGTTCTTTACATCTGAATAACATTAAGGCATCTGTTGTTCGCAATCAGGCTGCCCCTTTGCTTCTAGGACAAAGTGTTCTGAGTAAATTGGGAAAGATAGAAATAGACAATACGAAGAAAGTGTTGCGTATTACACATAAGCAAAAAATCAATTAAATACAATTATATTATGGAACAAAAACATCATTACACAGGCTTGACCGATGCCCAAGTGCTCGAAAGCCGTAGTAAACATGGTGCCAATATCTTGACACCACCTGAGAAAGAACCTCTATGGAAACAATTCCTAGAGAAGTTTGGCGACCCTCTTATTATCATTTTGCTGATAGCAGGAGTGTTGTCAATCGGCATTTCTTGCTATGAGTTTTGGGGATTGCATGAAGGTGCAGAGACATTCTTTGAGCCAGTTGGTATTTTTGTGGCTATCTTGCTTGCCACAGGTATCGCCTTTATCTTTGAGTTAAAGGCTGATAAACAGTTCTCGGTTCTCAACCAAGTTAATGACGACGAAATGGTAGAGGTAATCCGAAATGGAAACACAACTTCTATCAAGAAGAAAGATGTCGTTGTTGGTGATATTGTCGTGTTAAATACAGGTGAGGAGATTCCTGCAGATGGTGAACTTTTAGAGGCGGTTACCTTGAATGTTGATGAGTCTTCTTTGACAGGCGAGCCTATTTGCCATAAGACAATTCATGAACAGGAGTTTGATAAGGATGCAACATTCCCTTCTAACCATGTGATGCGTGGTACAAAGGTGATGGAAGGTCATGGCATTTTCAAAGTTTTGGCAGTTGGCGACAAAACGGAAAATGGTAAAGTCTTTGAGGCAGCACAGATAGATGATAGTGTTCGCACACCATTAAATGAACAGTTGGATGGTTTGGCAGACTTGATTACCAAGTTGAGCTATATCTTCGCTGCGCTTATTATCGTTCTCAAACTGATGGTGTTCTTCGGTTGGAATCCTATTGTTTGGACTTTGACCATTCCTACAACTATATTCTTCTGGATGGTTATTAAAAAGTTTGACGACTGGAGTTGGAAGGCTGTTGTTCCATCAATCATTGGCTATTTTGTGATATTGATGGGTATGGTAGTTTATTTCCATGATACTTTGATGCCGGGTGAGCAAATAGCTAAGTTGATTACATATACGTTGGATACCTTGATGATTGCAGTAACACTTGTGGTTGTTGCGGTACCAGAAGGTTTGCCAATGGCTGTTACTCTGAGCTTGGCTTATAGTATGACTCGAATGATGAAGACCAACAACTTAGTTCGTAAAATGCATGCTTGTGAGACAATGGGTGCTACGACTGTTATCTGTACCGATAAAACTGGTACTTTGACTCAGAATCAGATGCAAGTGCATGATACCAATTTCTATGGTCTTTCTGCTCAGACGTTGGGTAATGATAAGGATAGTCTGTTGATTGAGGAAGGTATCGCTGTCAATTCAACGGCTTCTTTGGATTATTCAGATGCTGAGGTTGTAAAAGTATTGGGTAATCCTACGGAGGGCGCTTTGCTTCTTTGGCTCAAGAAGGCTGGCGTTGATTATCTGAATCTGCGTGAGTCTGCTGAGGTTTTGGAGGAGTTGCCTTTCTCTACGGAGCGTAAGTATATGGCAACAATTGTTAAGTCTTCCTTGTTTGAAGGCAAGACAGTTCTCTATGTCAAGGGTGCACCTGAAATTGTAAGTGGTTTGTGCAAGAACATCGAGAACAATGTTTCTAAAACCGATATTGAGAATCAGTTGGTTGAATATCAGAAACAAGCTATGCGTACCCTCGGCTTTGCTTATCAAATACTTGATGGTAAGGCTGACATATTCAAGGATGGTAAGGTTGTGGCTGATAATTTAACCTTTATGGGTGTTGTGGCTATCAGCGACCCTGTTCGTCTGGATGTTCCTGCAGCCGTAGTAGAATGTATGAATGCCGGTATCAATGTGAAGATTGTTACTGGTGATACTCCTGGTACAGCTAAGGAAATCGGTCGTCAAATTGGTCTGTGGACAGCAAAGGATGGTGATAAGAATATTATTACTGGTCCAGAGTTTGCTGCTATTTCTGACGAAGAGTTGGATAAGAGAGTCTTGGATTTGAAGATAATCTCTCGTGCTCGTCCTATGGATAAGAAACGATTAGTTGAGGCTTTGCAGAGGAAGAACCAAGTCGTTGCTGTTACTGGTGACGGAACCAACGATGCCCCTGCTTTGAAGGCTGCTCATGTTGGTTTATCTATGGGTGATGGTACTTCTGTAGCAAAGGAGGCATCTGATATTACCATTATCGACAATTCTTTTAGTAGTATTGGTAAGGCGGTGATGTGGGGACGTTCACTCTATCAGAACATCCAACGTTTCTTGCTCTTCCAGTTGACAGTGAATGTGGCAGCTTGCTTTATCGTTCTTTTTGGTGCATTTATGGGCGAGGAAAGTCCGCTTACCGTAACTCAGATGCTTTGGGTGAACTTGATTATGGATACTTTTGCTGCAATGGCATTGGCTTCATTGCCTCCATCAGAGAGTGTGATGAATGATAAACCAAGAGATAGAAATGCCTTTATCTTAAATAAGGCGATGTATCAGAACATCTTGGGCGTGGGTGGATTCTTCTTTGTGTTGCTGCTTGTTTTACTTTATGTCTTTGAGCATTCGAATATTACGCAGTTAACAGACTTACTCAACGTTCAGTTAGGTGCATCTGATGGTCTTACTCCTTACGAGTTGACTTTATTCTTCACCATCTTCGTGATGACTCACTTCTTCTATCTCTTCTGTGCAAGAGCATTTGAGACGGGTAAGAGTGCGCTTCATTTCAAGGGATGCAAGGGCTTGTTGATTATTGCAATTATCATTTTGGCTGGTCAGATTGCTATGGTAGAGATTCCTGGTTTGCAGAATTTCTTCAATGTTACTGGTCTGAAGTTTGAGGATTGGGTAATCATCATCGTTGGTTCTTCACTTGTGCTTTGGATTCGTGAAATTTGGAGTTTGCTAAAGAAAATCTAAAATAAAATAGAAGGAGTTGCGTTATTCTTTAAGATAGAAGGCGCAACTCTTTTTTATCAATTTCTAAAATATATAAAGATATGTCTAAGTTTAAAATACCAGGAGTTTCATTCTCCTTAAATCGGGCTTTAGGTATCACGCAAGCTAAACAGAAGTTTGCTCGTGAGACAGGTATTCCAACCTCAAAGGCTGGATTGGAAAGAAAAATTGGTAAGATGGTTCTGAAGGCATTGTTTGGAAAATAATATGAGTAATAACAATAATAAACAGTTAGGTGAAGCGCCTTGGCTTCATGTAATTATTTCCACAGGATTAGGCGCTGGCTTTGTACCTAAAGCACCTGGTACAGCAGGAGCTTTCCTGGCTTTGCTCATTTGGATAGGTCTTTATTATGTTCTTTCTCCTATAGGGTTGCTGGTGGCTACATTTTTATTGATCGTTGGTTCTTTGTTTATTGGCGTCTGGACAGATAATGTGATGGAGAAATATTGGGGTGAAGACCCTAGGGCTGTCGTTATTGATGAGTTCTTCGGTACGTGGGTTGCTGCTTTAGCTGCAGTTTGTGCAGATGGCTCAGCTTATGTCTCAATATCCCTTGCGACAATAGGTTTTGTACTGTTTAGAGTAATTGATATAACTAAGCCGCTTGGTTGCAGATGGATAGACCGGAATATTCATGGTGGATGGGGCTGTATGCTTGACGATGCATTGGCTGGTTTCTATGCATTTATTGTAACATTAATAATCCGATATTTCCATATAGTAGAATATATTCATGGGGCATTTATCTTTTAAAATAGTACTTATGACAGGTATCATTGGAGCAATCGCTGGCGATTGCTCCATGGGTTCTTATGATTTTCATCTGGTAAAGCATGGGAACTTCGATATATAAAGAACCTCGTTTTTACGGATGATATGATTATGACCTTGGCTGTTGCAACCAAAGGGATAGAAATGCCAGAAGAACTGGCTCGTTGTGTATATAATAAATGTGCTTGATGATAATCTTCGTCAGATTCTTAATGTGTTTAATTTGTATCTGAAGGAGCATGAAAGGGAATAAGTGTTGTCGTTAAAAAAGTGGAGGTGTGTAATCGGTACAGCACTATTGCTATATATGGATGAATTGACGATTGGTTGTATGAATAGAAACAATATGGAAAATGAAATTATAAATGAACGATTCCTTGGCACAATCTTCGGACAAGCTGTAGGAGATGCCTTGGGACTGAGCACGGAGTTTATGTCCAAGCAAGAGGTGGATCGTTTTTATCCTAATGGGATAGAGGACTATTCTCAAATCGTGCAGGATGATCATCGTCGTCGTTGGCAAAGAGGCGATTGGACTGATGATACCGACATGATGTTGTGCATCTTAGATTCCTTTGTGGCTTGTCAGAAGGTAGATATTCTTGATATTGCCAGAAGGTTTAAGGAATGGATGATGAACGGAGGCATGGGAATTGGCCGGCATACTTATAATGTAATGGCTCTTGGCGACTATACATCGAATCCACAGAAGGCTGCAGAGATTATCTGGAAAATGGAAAAAAAAGGCAGCTAATGGAGCTGTCATGAGAACTTCGGTGGTAGGGCTTATGAAGGACAATGTGGCTAATAATGCAGAGAATATCTGTAAGCTAACTCATTATGATCCTCGCTGTGTGG
>ENA-ORRO01000079-ORRO01000079.1-human-gut-metagenome-genome-assembly--contig:-NODE-79-length-79744-cov-14.686657_pt1 | contig 79744 bp, 86 predicted proteins | sample MGYA00242176_ERZ509136 | MGnify/ENA primary metagenome ERZ509136 (study PRJEB26280, sample SAMEA2338644) | human gut metagenome | biome: human gut; feature: human-associated habitat; material: faeces...
TTTCGTGTTGCCATTCTTTCTCATGCTGCCATGAATGACTAAAACGTTCATGATTGCCCTCCTCTTCAGTCCATCTTCTTTTCCCACTCGCGGATGGTATTTACCTCAGCCTTATCAGCCAGGGTCTCCAGATGATTCATTTCTTCTGCGGACAAGATCACACTTGCCGCCTTTGCTGCGTCTTCCAAAATCGCATGGCTGTGAAAATCAACCTTTTTGCCCTTTGGAAGCTGTTTTTGATGCATTGTCTATCCTCCTAGACCAACAGCTTTTTCAAGCAGGTATAACTAAGCTCATAAATTGAATGGGACACGAAACCGACTCCGGCATCCTCCATGGCCTTTCCCTGCTTCTCTGTAACCACCGCATAGGGATAAATGCCGAACATGAAGGGGAAATATACATAAAGGACCTCTTCCTTGTCCTGTTCGCTCATCTCCGGGCAGAACTTATCCAAACAGCGGGCCACGGCGCGGATGGATTCACCATAGGCCTTTTTAAATTCTACCAGATTCTCATAGCGGCTGTTTTCCTCCAAATCAAAATGATTCATGGAAAGAAGCTTCAAAAGACGTTCATGTTTTTCTAATAAATGCGACAGAGCCTGCGCTATCTCATCCCGCGTCATCTGCTCATGGTCCTGCACCAGCCCGTCCACCTCTGCACTCCAGCATTCATACTCCCGTTGCATCAGGGCAAGGAATATCTCTTCCTTGCTGTTGAAGTAATTATAGATGGCTGTACGGTTGAAGCTGGTAATCTTGCCAATCTCCTTCAGGGTAATATCCTTGAAGCTCATGTTTTCATAAAGCTTGGCACAAGCATCGAGAATCTCTTCCCGCCGGGCCAGCAAAAATTCTTCTGAAACTTTCGGCATCGAACTCAACCTCCAAATAACTTACATCATGTCATTATAATACACAAAAATTGACATTGTGTCAATATTTCTTCCAGGAATAATTTACATCGTGTCATTCCTTCTTCATGTGCTCAATGCCAATCGTTGTTCAACCCCTGTAGCCACCGTATTTCCCATTCCCTGTTTATGCTCTGATTTCCGTCCCGTCCTTGAAGGTCACTCGGATATCGTCTTCGCTGTACACTGTGATGAAATCCACCAGGCTGCCCCACAGCCTGGCATCGAACTCCTTGATGAGTTCCTGATCCCAAAGCTCCCTGATGAAGCTGTCCATCTGGTGGCTCCGGGTCTTGCGGTACTGGATGGCTTCACAGGTCTTGTCGTACTGCGTCTTCGCCGCTTCATACTGGCTGACCATTTCGCCGGGGTTTCCGCCCTCTGGCAATCAGCTCCCTGGCAATGGAGCGGAAGGTATACCCGTCCTTCCCATCCGGCCCTTTGTCATAGCCCAGAAAATGCCTGTAGGGCACACACACCTTGCCGTCAGCGAACCGCTTCCGATAGCCCCAGGTCACGTTTTCCGAGATGCTCCGGCTTTCTTCCTGTGCCAGGCTGCTCATGATGGTGATGAGGAGTTCCCCTTTATCGCAAATTTTGATACAAAATAACGATGCACCCCCTATACTCGATTAACGATAACCCCCCTTGCCCCCCTGCCTATTGTTAAGCAAGTATTCCTCGGAAACCGCACGGGACAAGACTTTGATAAAAAGAGAAGGGGGTGCATTTGCACCCCCTCGGCTGGGATTTTGCCCCCCCCTTATAGTCCATCTGATTTTATCTTCCCGTGTTTTCCGGCACAGTTCCCAATTTTGCAATATCCTTATTGTCTCGTGTTCCATGGATTTTGATTTTTGCCAGTTCATCATTAAGTGCGGCATATTCTTCTGCCGTCAATTCTATATCAGCCGCACCAAGGTTTTCGATAATGCGCTCCTCTTTCCTCATGCCCGGAATCGGAACAACGAAATCTCCGTAGGCCATCACCCACGCTAAACCGATTTGGGCGGGTGTGCAATTTTTGGCAGAGGCAAACTTTCTCACCAATTCCAAAAGCGGTTCATTGGCTTCCATGTTTTCCTTGTTGAAGCGGGTAATGACTGTGCGGAGGTCATTTTTCTGGAAGGTATCCTTTGCACTGAACTTGCCGGAGAGAAATCCGTTGGCCATAGGAGAAAATGCCACGAAACCTATTCCCTGTTCCCGGCAATATGGCAGAACATCCTTTTCCCATTTGCGCTCCATCATGGAATACTCGCTCTGGATGGCAGTAATCGGGGTGACGGCGTTTGCTTTTTTTATCTGCTCCAAGGTGGGCGATGCCTGTCCCCATGCGCGAATCTTCCCCTCTTTGATGAGTTTTCCCATGACCTCGGCGACCTCTTCTTCCGAACCTTCTTCCATTTGGTGCTCCGTATAAAGGTCAATATAATCCGTCTGCAAGCGTTTGAGCGAGCCTTCGATGTCCTTGCGAATTCCTGCCTCAGAGAGCTTGCCTTCCGGCATATCCTGACCCGGCAACGGTGTCGGCCAGAACTTGTCGGAAATAATCACTTTATCTCTGGGCAACTCCTTCAATGCTTTGCCTACAAATTCTTCATTCTTGAAATAAGAATACATTTCCGCCGTGTCAAAGAAATTGCAGCCAAGCTCAAAGGCTTTATGTACTGCACGAATGCCGTCCTTTTCCTCCGGTATGTCACCGTAGGCATGGGTAAAACCCATGCATCCCATGCCAATCGCCGATACTTCCAAGTCACGCAGTCTTCTCATCTTCATAGTGTATCATTCCTTTCTTATTATTCGTGCTGCCCGTTTGATTCAACTTTCACCACCTTTCACCACCAGCCAAACGGGCTCTTTCCTTTATCCAGTTTGCCAATATCGCTCATTTCCTCCTCCGACAACGAGAACTCCCAAATATCCATATTTTCTTTCATTCGCTCAAGCGACCATGATTCATGCACCGTACCGTATGCTTTGAGCAACTTTACCATTGGCCTTTGCTGCCGAAATACATGGGTTTCTATCTGATTGACGGCAGGGACGATCTTTGCAGTTTCCATAAGCCGCTTGAAGTTGGTTTCCAGAAAATTTGCCACGCCGATTGCCCGGAGTTTTCCCTCTTGGTAGGCTGTTTCCTCACTTCCTAATCAGTATACAATCTCGTGGAGTTCTTGTTTTTCGTAAAGTTCCCAGAATTTTTCTGCTATGGTTTTGGGCGAGAAATGTTCATTGGAGCCAATGCGTCCCGTTACCTGCACCGTACCGATGTAAATGCCCCGTTCCTTCAGCGAGGGGCAAGAGCCTGTACCATGGCGCGGAGAGCCGCTTTGTCCATGGAAAGAGGCAGATAGTCGATATATGGCTGAAGGGCAAGTCCACCGCCGGTTATCAGAATAGCACCCTTCTTCGCCGCAAACTCTTCTGTGACTGCCAGTTTGATGACGTTGTATGCTCCTGCCACATCGGCGATATAGTGGTCAACGAGGGTTTGGGCATCAAGTTTTGACTTGTCATCGGGAGCCGTAATGCCCACATTGTAGAAAAGAACTTCCGGCACACCATAGGCCGCTACTGCCTTATGAAACGTATCGGCAAAAGCCGCAAAATTCGTGGCATCGGCAGCTTCGGTTTGCACATCATAGCCTTTAGCGGCAAAACCCTCCGCATATTCTTTTAAACTGTTTTTGTTTCTCGCCATCAGGACAACGCGGAAATCCTCTGCGGCAAATTTCTCCGCCACGCCGTTGCCCAAACCTTTACCTGCGCCAATCACAAATATCGTTTTTTTCATTTTCGCTACCTCCAATTTTGCTTTTCTGTCTGTTATATTATCGGTTTATGCCAAAGCTACAACCTGCGCATCCTATCAGAGCGACGGAAAGGGCAAAAACAAGGGCTTTCTTGACATAAAAATGCACCCCCCAATGCAATAAGCGAGGCTGTGACTGCCCCGGCCATTGCCATGCCCCAACCGCCAAGGTTCCAGAAAAAAGCGGCCAGACTGCTGCCAATCGCGCAAAAGAGAAAATTACTCACCACAAAAGCCGTATTCAGGCGACTGCGTTCCGAGTCTGACAAGGCAAAGAGCTGTGACTGACAAAGTATGCCTACCCCCTGTACCGCCAAGGAAAAGACAGCTGCCGCCAAAAGAACCACCACGATAGACTCAGCGCCCATAGCCGCAAGGGTCATGCTTGCCGCGCATAGCCCGATAAAGATTGCCATCCCCTTCTGGCCCCATCCATTGTCCTCTAAAGTCCCCAATCGAGTCCCTGCGATTGCTCCTGTAAGCCCCGCAAGGCTCACAAGACCAATCTGAAACGTGCTGTAGGAGAACGGCGGGGCGGAAAGCAGGAAAGTCAGAGCCGTCCAGAAAAGGTTGAATGCTATGCCGAAAATCATGCCTTGCTTTAACAAAATTCCACGCATCTTCGGATACCGTTTTACGGCGGTAAAGACACCGGAAAGGAGTTTCCCGTAGGAAACCTTTTCCCCCGCAGGAACTTTGGGAAGATAAAGGAAAATCACGGCAACCATAACAAGGTTCAACACGGCTGCCATAATATAAATGCTGCGCCAATCCCAAAGGTCTGCCACCAGGCCGCTGAGGAGCCTTGAAAAGAGGATTCCCGAAGTAATGCCGGAAGAAACAATGCCTACCATACGCCCCCGCTCATTTTCTGCCGCTAAGTCTCCCACAAGCGGCAAAATAATCTGCCCAGATACGGTGACAATCCCCAACGCCCCCAAAGAGACGGCTAACACAGCAAAAGAGGATGCAACGGCAGAGCACAACAACCCTGCTACTGTCAGCAACATAACAGTTATCAATAATTTGCGCCGTTCCAGGATGTCCCCCAAGGGCACAATGAGCAAAATTCCCAAGGCATAGCCAAGCTGTGTTGCTGTCACCAGAAAACCTCCTTGGGATGGAGGCACGCCAAAATCTGCGGTAATGGCAGCAAGCAACGGTTGCGCCCAATACAGATTTCCTACAGCCAGCCCAGACGCTGCCGAAAAAATGAGTGCCATCCCTGTCGTCATTTCCAAGTCCTTATCCTTCAAAGTTTCAACCTCCCCAACATCATCAGCTATGTTCTCATCATACTCCGGTTTCGATTGACAGAGAAGATACCAATATGTTAACACGGCGTTAAGATTAACTTAACGCCATGGAGGTTTATGTCATGCTTCAGCCATATGTCAAGGTATTTCTGCAAGTGGCGAAAAGCGGCAGTTTCTCCGCCGCCGCTTTAGAGCTCTATATTACCAAAGTATCGGTGATGAACCAGATCAATTCGCTGGAGGCGCACATCGGTGTTCCGCTTTTTGAGCGGACGAGCCATGGCGTGCTTTTGAACGAGGCAGGCAGGGCATTCCAAAAAAGTGCCGAGAAAATCATGCGACTTTCGGAAAAAGCCATGCTTGAAGTACGGGAACTCGGCAGCAACACTGAGCAAACAATTCGTATTGGCACTTCCATGATGCGACCTGCCACCCATTTGGTGAATCTTTGGGATATCATTAAGGAAAAGCCGGTAGTTCATTTTGATATGGTATCCTTCCATGACGGCGCAAGCGGACTGAACCAAATGCTCAAGGCACTGGGGGATACGATTGACTGCTTTGTTTCCCCCTGTGGTTCTACGGAACTCTTTATGAATTACAGCTTTCAGCCGTTTGGATCTTGCAAAGTCTGTGTCGCCATGTCAAGAAAGCATAAACTGGCAAAAAAGAAAATCCTCCGCTGGGAGGATTTGGAAGGGGAATCTCTTATGCTTCTAAAACGTGGAGAATCCTATGTGCTGGACGAACTGCGGGACGATATTTTAAGCCGTCATCCGTCCATAAATATTGTGGATATTGACGGGTACTATGACATCTCCACCTTCAATCTCTGCGAAAAGCACGGCTACCTCATGGAAACGCTGGACATCTGGGAGAAACTGCATCCTTCGCTGGTGACGCTTCCCGTGAAGTGGAAATACGAAATGCCCTATGGTATTCTGTATGCCAATGAACCGTCCGATAAAATGAAGATGTTTGTTGCGGCAGTCCACGCTGATATCTCAAAGAGAACATAACACGATACTTATCTCCGGCCCATCCCGGAACACCACCGTCATGCCACCATCCACGCCCACCGTCACATAATCCACCATCGCGCCCCACAGCCGCTCGTCGAACTCCGCCACAGGCTCCCCTTGCGCCTCAAGCGTCCTGATGAACCCCGCTCCCTAAAGGGACTAGCTTCGCGTCGCAACCGCTCGCCCTTGGCTGACCGCTGGGCGATGGTCTCCGTCACCTCGTCGAACCGTGCCTTGGCTTTCTCGTACCGCTCCACCAAGCCGTTGTAGCGTTTCTGGTACTCCCCTTGGTCTTGGACAATCCTTGCATTCTCGGCGCTGCAGTTCTGGGTCATCTCCACTAGCACCGCAAGCTCCTGCCCCCAGGAGGCTTTCTTTTGTTTTGCATACAATAATTATACCAGCAAAGAGGCCCTTCGGGGCCTCTTTTGCTAAAAAAAATGGGGCTGTAACAACTCTGCTGGCTGGACCTGGCGGATCCGCTTGGTCTTATCCCAACCCTTGTCGATCAGAAAAATGGCTACGCCCCGCTAATCTTCAGGCCGTGTCTCCTTGCGGATGAGGTCTAGTTTTTCCATGCGCTTCAGCAGGCTAGTCACCGTCGATTTATCGATGATGCATTTGCGGCTGATATTCTTCTGACTGGCGCTATCATGAAACCACAAGTATTCCAGAATCTTAGGCTGTCCTGGCATGAGCCCTTCCCACTTAATGCAACGGGCGATTTCCCGGTTCGACCGGTGAAATCCTAACATCAGTAAAATATACTACGCTATGACCCGACAGATTGCAAAGGCACACGCGAACCCTTACATGAGCGAAATAACGAACCCACAGGCTCTGTTCCATGAGCGGACTCGTCGCCCCGCCAAGGATGAAGCCCATCGGGATGAATAAAATCATACGGCTGGCGGCGACGCCGGGATTGGCCGCATTCCGCCACGCCATAACGCCCCCATCCTGCGCGCCATCAACGTCCTCATGCTGTACGGTCTCCACCTAGGCTATACCTTCGTGCAGTTCTTTTAACGTTCTTTCAACGCTTTTTCGATATCCGGTCCTACTTTGGCTTCCCATGCAGCATGTAGCATATGTCATCATGCGTAGTCACTTTTCCTTTGTAATTTGTAGCACAAAGCGTGTAGTTTGCAGAGAGGCGACAGTGCCTTTTGGTTACTGCACGACGCGTTTCCGGCTCATCCACAGTCCGATAGCGATGACGGCGGCAGCCAAGAGGATTTGAAGGCTTATGGAATACAAGTCTACCATCCCCCACATGTAGGGTTACTTCCTAACGGTTCTCCGCTACAGCTGCCGGCGCAGCTCCCCTGTTTTCATCGGCCAAAGACAGGCGTGCCAGGCGTTCGATGAAGAAGACGTGACGGTTGAAGAAATTGACGAAGCGGCCGACGAGCATGGCCGAAATGACGGTGCCGATGCCGAGGCCCGACAGGGTCCCCAGTCCGCCATAGAGGAAAGAAAGGATGACGGCCAGCGTGACCATCGTCGTATCAAAGGCCACTTTCGTCGAGCCCATGCGCCACTTGCCGACCTGCGCGATGGCTTTGACGGCACCGTCACCGGGCACCATCAGGACCTGCGACGCCGTTTCGATGCAGATGCCGAAACCCAGAACAGCACAGCCCAGGACGAGGAACAGTACCTGCAGCGGTAACGACAAGTGCTGGAGTCCCGCTAAGAGCGGCATATAGAGGTCGAGGGCATAACTGAAGATGACGTTGATGCCGACCTGAAGGATTTCCAAGGGCCTGAAATTGCGGCGCAGGAGCAGGAACTGTAGGACGATGAAGGCCATGTTCATGACAAAGGTCAGCTGTCCAAAAGTCCAGGGAAAATAGAAGCTGAGGACCAGGGGCACGCTGGAAATCGGCGACGTCCCCAGGCTGGCGGCCGTAATCAAGTCGATACCGAAAGCCGTCGTCAAAATACTGAGGATAAAAATAGGAATCCGGATTCGTTTATAATGCATCTGACGCATGTTTTAGTCCCCCCACTTCTTCTGATTGGCAATGATTTTATGAAAGGTCCGCATGAACTGCTGCTTTTCTTCTTCGGGAATCCCCTGCCACATGGCATCGTCCGTGGCGTAGATGACCTTGCGGATTTCCTTGGCCTTTTCCCAGCCCTTGTCGGTCAGGTAAATATTGATGCCCCGCTGGTCGTCAGGCCGCGTTTCCTTGCGGATGAGATCCAGTTTTTCCATGCGCTTCAAGAGGCTGGTCACCGTCGATTTGTCGATGATGCACTCGCGGCTGATATCCTTCTGGCTGGCGCCATCGTGGAACCACAAGTATTCCAAAATCTTTGGTTGACCGGGCATGAGCCCTTCCCGCTTGATGCGGCGGGCGATTTCCCGGTTTGACCGGTGAAATCCTAACATCAGTAAAATATGTAACGCTTCCTCGTCCATGACGACTCCTCCTATTAGTTTTAATTCAAACTATTATTTTATTATACTGGCAGACAAAGGGTGTGTCAATAGTTAAGCTATTACGGGCCATAAGGGAAAGACAAAGATTTGTAAACGGACCGTCTCTCTTTTGTAACAACTTTTATGATACAATAAAAGAAACGTCATTCGTCTATTTTTTAAGGAGGAACCTGTTATGTTCAAAAAATTACTCATTCTTACCCTCAGCGCCCTGCTCTGCTGCGGCGCAGCAGTAGCGGCCGACGCGACGGCATCCATGACCGACAAGGCGCGCCAGGCAGAAACGCAATCCCTGCCGTCGACGATCAAGCACCTCGATCTGGTCCTGGTTCTCGATAAGAGCGGCTCCATGTATGGCTTGGAAAGCGATACCATCGGCGGCTACAACGCCATGATCGCCAAGGAAAAAGACCTCGACGTCGATACGAAGGTCACAACGGTCCTGTTCAACAATAAAGTCGATATCTTGACGGACCGCAGCAACATCAACAGCCTGTCGGACATGACGACTAAGGATTACCGCGTCGGCGGCTCGACGGCCCTTCTCGATGCCGTAGGCAACACGATTGCCAAGATATCCGACACGCCGGGCATTTCCGATAAGGACCATAAGGTCATCTTCGTCATCATTACCGACGGCCTGGAAAATGCCAGCACTGAATATTCTAAAGCGACGATCCAGAAAATGATTTCCGATAAAAAAGCCCAGGGCTGGGACTTCATTTTCCTCGGCGCCAATATCGACGCCGCTTCGGAAGCCAAGAACCTGGGTATCGATGCCGACCATGCCGTCAAGTATCGCAATACTTCGACGGGCGTCCAGAAGAACTTCGCCGCCATTGCCGCCTACACGCGCAGTGCCGTTCAGCAGCAAGACGACGACTCCTGGAAAGATAACATCGAAAAAGATAAGTAAGGCTTATTTCAAACCTGCCAATTTAGCCGGATCCATGGCTTTGTCGAACTGCTCTGCCGTGACCCACCCCGTCTTCAGGGCTGACTCTTTCAGGGTCAGCCCTTCTTTGGCTGCCTGTTTGGCAATGGTGCAGGCCTTGTCATAACCGACGAGAGGCACCAGGCCCGTGACCAGGATGAGCGAATTGTACAGGTTGGTCGTGATCCGTTCGCGGTTCGGTTCGATGCCGACGACGCAATGCTTGCGGAAAGAATCCATGCAGTCCGTGAGCAGTCGGATGGACTGGATCAGGTTGTAGGCGATGACCGGCATGAAGACATTGAGTTCGAAGTTCCCCTGGCTGGCGGCAATGCCCAAAGTGGCATCGTTGCCCATGACCTGGACGGCAACCATAGTAACGGCTTCGCACTGCGTCGGGTTGACTTTGCTGGGCATGATGGAGCTGCCCGGTTCATTTTCGGGAATACGGATTTCGCCGATGCCGCAACGCGGACCTGACGACAGCCAGCGGACGTCGTTGGCGATTTTCATGAGGTCGCAGGCCAGGGCCTTGAGCATGCCGTGGACGACGACGAGTTCATCTTTACTGGTCAGGGACTGGAATTTATTCGGTGCCGTGCGGAACGTCGTGCCTGTCAGTTCACTGACGATTTCTGCAAAGCGCACGTCATAGCCCTTGGGGCAGTTGATGCCCGTACCGACAGCTGTGCCGCCCATAGCCAGGTCGCGGAGGAAATCGATGCCCTGGGCCAGCATGTCCCGGTCACGCTGAATCATGCGGGCCCAGCCGCTGAATTCCTGGCCCAGCGTCAAGGGCGTCGCATCCTGCAAGTGGGTCCGGCCGATTTTGACGATGTCCTTGAAGGCTTCCTGTTTGGCCCGGAGTGCCTGGTAGAGGGCTTCCATGGCAGGGAACAGTTTCTGTTCGATGAGCAGGACGCCGACCATATGCAGGCCTGTCGGGAAGGTATCGTTCGAGCTCTGGGAATGATTGACGTGGTCATTGGGATGGACATTCAAGTCCTTGCCCTGGGCTTTTAAGATTTGTTTGGCCCGGTTGGCGACGACTTCGTTGACGTTCATGTTGAACTGCGTGCCACTGCCGGTCATCCATACGGCCAGGGGGAAATTCCCGTCAAGTTTGCCGGCCAGGATGTCATCGCAGGCCTGGACGATAGCGTCGGCCCGGTCGCCGTCGACGACGCTCAATTCCTTGTTGGTCAGAGCTGCCGCCTTTTTCAAATAAGCAAAGACCGTGACCATTTCGGCAGGAATCTTTTCCGTGCCGATCTTAAAATTCTCGAAACTGCGCTGTGTCTGGGCGCCCCAAAGCTTGTCGGCCGGGACCTTGATTTCCCCCATCGAATCTTTTTCAATACGATAATCCATGAAAACCATCTCCTATACTCAATATTTTATAAAAACAGGTGGACTCAGACGGGCTCGCCACATGCGAGCCCCTACATTCCCATAGGCTCAGGCAGGAAAATACGTCCGTCCATCTGCTTTAAGCCTTCTGCGATGAGGGGCTTGAATTCCATCTGGCCCAAGATGTCCCGTTCCAGTTCCACGCCCGGTGCGATTTCTGTCAACATCAGGCCTTGGGGCGTCAAGCGGAAGACGGCCCGTTCCGTAACGACCAGGACGTGCTGGCCGTGGGCTGCCGCGTAGTCTCCGGAAAAGGTGACCTGTTCGATATGGCGCTTAAACTTCTGGTACTTTCCTTCCCTGTCGATGACGAGTTGCCCATTTTCGCAGTGCTCGCGCAGGCCGCCGGCCGTAAAGGTCCCCATGAGGATGAGTTTCTTCGTAGGTTGGGCCAGGTCGATGAAGCCTCCCGGTCCGGTGACGCGGCCATGGAATTTCGAGACATTGACATTGCCCATGGCATCGATTTCCGCCAGCCCCAAGGCGCAGAGGTCGAGGCCGCCGCCGTGGCAGATGTCGAACATGTCGGCCATCTTCAGCTCGGCTTCGGCATTGACAGCCGCTCCCATATCGAGGCCCGACAAGGGGATGCCGCCGATGATGCCCGAATCGGCAGCCAAGGTCAAGCTCGGCCCGAAGCCTTCTTCGGCGGCGACAGAACCGATGATTTCCGGGATACCGATTCCCAAGTTCATGACATCGCCCTTCTTCAGTTCCATGGCGGCCCGGCGGGCACAGATTTTGCGGTTGTCCAGGGGATGCGGCGGCAGGGACTGGATGGACTTGCGCCCTTCGCCGCTCAGTTCCGGCCGGTAGCCATGGGTCGAAAAGCTCTGGACGTGATACTTCGGCCGCGGTACGACGACGTAGTCGACGAGGAAATGGTGTATCTTCACAAGGCGCGAATCGAGGCTCCCCCGGGGCACGACGTCTTCGACCTGGACGACGACGATGCCGCCGGAATTATGCGTCGCTTCGGCCACTTCCAGCTGTTCGCCGATCATGGCTTCGCGCTGGAGGGAAATGTTGCCGTCTTCATCGGCCAGGGAGCCGCGGATGAAGCAGACCTGGATGGGAAAGGCCGGATAATACAGGTATTCGCTGCCATCGATTTCCATCAGGCGGACGATGTCCTTCCCTTCGCGGACGGTCTTGGCGTTGGCCTTGCTGCCGTCCCGGCGCGGGTCGGCCAGGGTATGCAGGCCGATGTCGGTCCAGACGCCCTTACGGCCGGCGGCAATAGCCCGGTACAGCTCCAGGAGCGTCCCAGCCGGGACCGTATAGGCCAGGCACTGGTCAGCTGCGACCTTATCGGATAATTTCTTTTCCATGCCAAAATGACTGGTAATGATTGTCCCAATGAGGCCGTCTGCAGCCAGTCGGTCACCGCCGCGCTGGCCGCCATCGCCAGTACCGGCAATCTTGACCAGCGTTAGGTTGCGGGGATGCCCTTCGTCGGCATAGCGGTCGTGGAGAGCCTTGAATAAACCATCAGGCGTACCGAAGCCGGCATGACCGCTGACAGCCAGGGTCATATCATCGCCGACGAGACGCGCCGCTTCGGCCGGCGTAATAAACTGTGTCATAACGACCTTCCTTTCGTGTGGTAGTAAAAAAGGCTGTCTGCGACAGCCTTTTTTAAGTTTGATGTTGGAATCACGTTATTTCAAGTGTTTCAATCCTTTGGCGCCGATGTCGCTGCGGACCTGCTGGCCGTCGAAGTGGATGCGTTTGACGTTATCATAAGCCTTTTCGATGGCGCTCTTGAGGTCCGGAGCTACTGCCGTGACGCCGAGGACGCGGCCGCCGTTGGTGACGTACTGGCCATCTTTCTTGGCCGTGCCGGAATGGAAGACCATGACGTCTTCTTTATCGACAGCGTCGAGGCCGCTGATGACATCGCCCTTATGGGACGAAGCGGGATAGCCGGCAGAAGCCATGATGACGCAGCAGGCAGCAGCGTCTTTCCAATGGACCATGTCAGCCGTCAGCGTGCCTTTGGCGCAGGCGTACATGATCTGTGCCAGGTCGCCGTCGAGGAGCGGCAAAACAGCCTGCGTTTCAGGGTCGCCGAAGCGGCAGTTGAATTCGACGACTTTCGGGCCGTCCGCCGTAATCATGAGGCCGGCATAGAGGCAGCCCTGATAGGTAATGCCTTCCTGCTTCAGGCCGTCGACGACGGGTTTCAAGATTTTTTCTTCAACTTCCTTGCGGATTTCCGGCGTAACGACCGGTGCCGGAGCATACGCTCCCATGCCGCCCGTGTTGGGGCCTTCGTCGTTATCGAAGATACGCTTGTGGTCCTGAGCAGAAATCATGGGCACGATGGTCTTGCCGTCGACGAAAGCCAGGAGGCTCGCTTCTTCACCGACCATGCATTCTTCGATGACGATGCGGCCGCCGGAAGCGCCGAAGATATGGTCTTCCATCATGGCATTGACCGCTTCGATGGCTTCTGCTTCCGTCTGGGCGACGACGACGCCTTTGCCGGCAGCCAGGCCGTCGGCTTTGACGACGATTGGTGCGCCCTGTTCTTTAATATAGGCCTTGGCGGCATCGCCATCGGTAAAGGAAGCGTAGGCTGCCGTCGGGACATGGTATTTCTTCATGAGGTTCTTGGCGAAGACTTTCGACCCTTCCATCTGAGCAGCAGCCTTGTTGGGGCCAAATACAGCCAGGCCCTTGGACTGAGCCAGGTCGGCAAGGCCTTCGGTCAAGGGGACTTCCGGGCCGACGACGAGCATGTCGATGCCTTCCTTTTGGGCATAGTCCGTGATGGCGTCCAGGTCGGACAAGGCGATGTCGACGCACTGGGCGACTTCACTCATAGCGGCACTGCCAGGGATGGCGTAGAGTTTATCGACACTCGGGCTCTGGGCCAGTTTCCAGGCTAAAGTATGTTCGCGGCCGCCGCCGCCGATGACTGCTACCTTCATTATTTTGCAGCCCCCTTCTGAACCTGTTCCGCTAAGTATGCGGCAATGGCCGTATCATAGACAGCCGTATGATGGAAAGCTTCCTGAGCCAGTTCCAGGCGGTACTGGTCGGAAAATTCGCCGTCCTTCTGGAGGATGGAAATGATTTCGCCGTATTTAGCCGGATTAGTGACGATAGCAACGTATTTATTGTTCTTGGCCGAAGCACGGACCATGCAGGGGCCGCCGATGTCGATGTTTTCAATGGCTTCTGCCAGGGTGACATCCGGTTTGGCAATAGTCTGCTGGAACGGATAGAGGTTGACGACGACCAGGTCGATCGGCTTGATGTCGTGTTCTTTCATGGCCTTGACGTGTTCCGGATTGTCGCGGACCGCCAGGATAGCGCCATGGATTTTCGGATTCAGCGTCTTGACGCGGCCGTCCATCATTTCCGGGAAACCCGTGACGTCCTGAACGGCGATGACCGGTACGCCCGCTTCTTTCAGAGTCCGCATGGTGCCGCCGGTGGAGATGATTTCGATGCCGAGGTCTGCCAGGGCTTTGCCCAGGGCGACGACGCCCGTCTTATCAGATACACTAATGAGTGCGCGTTTTACTTTCATGGAAAATTCCTCCTATTCCTGAGTCCCTTTGACGACGTTGCCGTCGATAGTCAATTTATCATCGCAAAAGAGCGCTGCCGCTCTGACATACGTCGGATGTTCCTTGGTGAGGATCCGGGCAGCCAGCGTGTCTTCCGTATCGTCTTCGTAGACCGGCACGGCCGACTGCAAGATGATCGGGCCGGCGTCCATGTCGGGTACGACGAAATGGACCGTGCAGCCAGCGATCTTGACGCCGGCTTCGACGGCCTGGCGCTGGGCGTGGAGGCCGCGGAACGACGGCAGCAGGGCCGGATGGATATTGAGCATCTTGTGTTCATAATGGGAAATGAAATCACCGCTCAAGAGACGCATGAAGCCGGCCAGGCAGATGACGTCGGCCTGATACGGTTCGATGGCGTCGAGGATGTATTTTTCAAAAGCTTCTTTCGAGTCGAAGGATTTGCGGTCGGCCAGAATGACCGGTACGCCCCATTCCTTAGCCCGGTCCATGACCGGTGCGCCGGGGATATCGCAGACCAGGGCCTTGATTTCCGCATTGATTTTGCCATCTTTGACGGCATCGTGAAGGGCGATGGCATTGGAGCCGCGGCCCGATGCGAAAATGACCATTTTCTTCTTAGTCATGGAATACGCCTCCCCGCAAGGTTACGGGTACGTCGGAATCGACGACTTTGCCGATGACATAGGCCTTTTCATCGCGGTCTGCCAGATTCTTGAGGACGGCATCTGCGTCTTTTTCATCGACGATCATGATCATGCCGATGCCCATGTTGAAGGTACGGTACATTTCCTTGGCATCGACGTTGCCCCACTTCTGGAGGAGCCCGAAAATCGGCAGCTGCGGCCACGACGTGACGTCGATGTCGACGCCGACGCCTTTCGGCAGGACGCGGGGGATGTTTTCATAGAAGCCGCCGCCTGTGATGTGGACCATACCCTTGACGGTGAAGTTCTTGATGATCGGCAGGCACGGACGCGGATAGAGACGGGTCGGCGTGAGCAGGCATTCACCGATGGTCATGCCCAGTTCGTCGACGTACTGGTCGAGCTTCATGTTCTGCCGTTCGAGGACGATCTTGCGGACCAGGGAGAAGCCGTTGGAGTGGACCCCAGTCGAAGGCAGGCCGATGAGGACGTCGCCGGCTTTGATGTTTTCACCGGTAATGACCTTGTCGCGGTCGACGATGCCGACGCCGAAGCCAGCCAGGTCATAGTCGTCTTTGGCATAGAAACCGGCCATTTCAGCCGTTTCGCCGCCGAGGAGAGCGCAGCCCGATTCCTGGCAGGCGTGGGCGACGCCTTTGACGATGGTCGCAACCTGGACCGGGTCGAGTTTGCCGACGGCGATGTAGTCCAGGAAGAACAGCGGTTCTGCGCCCTGGACGAGGACGTCATTGATGGACATGGCGACGCAGTCCTGGCCGACCGTATCGTGCTTGCCCATCATGATGGCCAGGCGCAGCTTGGTGCCGACACCGTCGGTGCCGCTGACCAGGATCGGTTTCTTGATGTCGCTGTTCATCAGGGAAAAGAGACCGCCGAAACCGCCCAGGTCGCCGAGGACTTCCGGACGGTACGTGGCTTTGACCGAATCTTTCATCAATTCTACGGCTTTGTTGCCAGCATCGATGTCGACACCGGCATCAGCATAAGTCAATCCTTTATTTGTGTTCGAGAGCATATTTTTCTCCTTCCTCATTGGCCTGCGGAGTTTCCGTAGGATAGTCGTTGTTGAAGCAAGCTAAGCACATATCTTCCTTGGGGATATGTTCGACAGCCCGGTTGAGGCCATCGATGGAAATGAAATGGAGTTTGTCGACGCCGATGTACTTCTGGATCTGTTCGACACTGAACGTCGAAGCGATGAGTTCCTTGCGGACCGACGTGTCGATACCGTAGAAGCAGGGGTATTTGATAGGCGGTGCCGATACGCACATGTAGACTTCCTTGGCGCCGGCTTCGCGCAGGAGCTTGCAGATGATGCCGCTCGTCGTGCCGCGGACGATGGAGTCGTCGACCATGACGATGCGCTTGCCCTTGACGACGGACTTGACGACGTTCAATTTCATGCGGACTGCCAGTTCACGCTGTTTCTGGTTCGGCTTGATGAAGGTACGGCCCATGTAGCGGTTCTTGATGAGGCCGTGCTTGAAGGGGATGCCCGAAGCCTGGGCATAGCCGATGGCCGCCGTGTTGCCGCTGTCCGGGACGGAAATGACGATATCCGCATCATACTGCGTTTCGTTCCACATTTCCCGGCCCATGTTCAGGCGAGCCTGATAGACATCCTGGCCGTCGATGACACTGTCCGGACGGGCGAAGTAAATGTATTCGAAGGAACAGACCTGCTTGCGCGGTGCCTTGGCAAAAATCGACGATTTGACGCCTTTTTCGTTGATCTGGACAAATTCGCCAGGCTGTACGTCGCGAACAAACTTGGCACCGATGGCGTCGAGGGCACACGTTTCCGAAGCCAGGACCCAGCCGCCTTCATCGGTACGGCCGATGCAGAGCGGGCGGAAACCGTAGGGGTCGCGGACGCCGTAGAGCGTATCTTTCGTCATGAGTACCAGCGAGTACGCCCCCTGGATGCGGTTCATGCTTTCCATGATGCGTTCTTCGATGGTGTCTTTCTGGCTGCGGCTGATGAGGTTGACGATGATTTCACTGTCCATGGTCGTCTGGAACGTCGCGCCGCCGCGGTCCAGTTCTTCCCGCAGGACCCGCGTATTGGTCAGGTTGCCGTTGTGCGCCAGGGCCAGCTGTCCCATGGGCGTGTATACGGCCAGGGGCTGGATGTTGCGGGGATTATTGGAGCCTGTCGTCGAATAGCGGACGTGGCCGATACCGACAGGGCCGCCTTCTTCGTCCGGTACGCCGTTGGCGAAGACCGTGCTGATGAGGCCCATGCCGCGGAACGTATGGATATCCTGGCCGTCAGTCAGGGCGATGCCGCCGCTTTCCTGGCCACGATGCTGTAATGCGAACAACCCCCAGTAGATATAGCGGGGAATATCGAGGTGTTTATCGTAAATACCTAAGACACCACATTCTTCATGCTGCTTATCCCAAATCGGATCGTAAAACATGAATTAAACCTCCTGTTATAACGAAAAATAGTCTGTACATGCCCTTAGAGGGACTTTACGGTTTCTTGCAATTTCTGGTTCTTTTCCATGACTTCTTTAGCCATGTTTTCGCGGTATGCCTTGTATTTCTTAGCTAATCCGGCATCGCTGGCAGCGCCGATCTGTACAGCCAGGAGCGCTCCGTTCTTGGCACCGTTGATGGCGACGGTGGCAACGGGAATACCCGACGGCATCTGGACGATGGCCAGCAGCGCATCCATGCCCTGGAGGCTGCCGCTTTCCAAGGGGACACCGATGACGGGCAGCGTCGTATAGCTGGCAACGACACCGGGCAGATGAGCGGCCATGCCGGCACCGACGACAAAGGCACTGATGCCCCGTTCTTCGGCTGTCGAAACGAATTCCCGGACAGCTGCCGGCGTGCGGTGGGCCGACGCTAACAAGACTTCATATTCAACACCAAATTCTTTAAAAATAGCAATCGCTTTTTTCATAACGGGAAAATCAGAATCGCTTCCCATGATCAAACCGACCTTCAACAGAGACCCCTCCTTAGAAAAACAAAACCCAAAAGTGACGCAGTATCACCTTTGGGTTTTCAGTTAGACACACGGAGACTGTTTACAAACGGCAAAGAACCTGTCCATAAACGTCTTGTCATAGTGCATCTCCTTATTGATTGAAAGATTATCAAACACACTTTGATTCTATCAAAAACCTACGAGGCTGTCAATGAAATTTGCCCGTTCCCTCACAGTTTGTACACGGATAACGCCGACTATGGTACAATGGGAGGAGATTACCCACACGGAGGGATAGATTATGGAATTAAATGACCAGCAGCAGCAAGTCGTCCGCGACCTGTCGCAGCCCATCCTGCTCAACGCCCCGGCCGGCACGGGCAAGACCCGTGTCCTGGCCTGCCGGGTCGCCCATATCCTGGAAACGAAGGCCGCTGAAGGCGCGCAGATACTCTGTCTGACTTTCACCAACCGGGCCTGCAAGGAGCTGAAGGAACGCATCGTCGCTACGGCCCACGAAAAGGGCCTGGACGTCGTCGTCAAGACGATCCACAGTTTCTGTTACAGTCTCATCAAAGAGGAAACAAAGCGCCAGAGCGACTGTTATAATGATTTTCTCCTCTACGATGACGAAGACTGCCGGCAGCTCATCGACAACCTCCCGGCGGCGGCGTCGGCACCGGGCAATGACACCCAGGCCCTGCAGAACTATATCGAATTTGCCAAGAAACAGCGCGTCCTCCCGGACCTCCACGATTTCACGGCGCCGAAAGAACCCCTCCAGGCCTGGCTCCATGACCACGGCGACGACCTCGTCCGGCAATACGATGCCGTCCTGGCCGACAACCACGCCGTCGATTTCACGGACCTCATCACCGGCGCCTATGACTTCCTCACAGACGAAGCCTGCTGCCAGCGCTGGCGGGACCGGTTCCGCTTCATCGCCGTCGATGAAATGCAGGACACTAGTGAAGTCGAATACGCCGTCATCAGCCGCCTCTTCCCCGGCCGCAACGTCCTCCTCTGCGGCGATTACTTCCAGACCATTTACGAATGGCGCGGCTCCTATCCGGAATACATCCTGGAACAATTCCGCAAGACCTATCATCCCCGGGAAATCACCTTTACGACCAACTACCGGGCTACGCAGCTCCTCTTGAAAGCTGCCGAAGGCTGCCTGAACCGTCTCTTCGGCCAAGTGACGGTCCACCACATCTATCCCCAGCTCGGCCAGGCCGCAGCCGCCGTTCCCGGTGACCCCATCGTCGTCCATAAGGCGGACAACTTCATCGGCGAAAGCCGCTGGCTCTTCCAGGAACTGATGCGCCTGCCGCAGCAGGAACGACTGAAAGCCTGCGTCCTCGTCCGTGGCAACCGCCAGGCCCAGCAGCTCTGGACGGGCATCAACGCCCACAACCAGCACTATCCGCCGGAAGACCAGCTGCCCGTGACCTGTATCGACCAGTTCCACCTGTTCAAGCGCCAGGAATGTAAAGACGTCCTGGCCTACCTGAGGCTGCTCCTGAACAAGCACGATAACCTGAGCCTGAAGCGGATTTTATTGCGCTTCGTCCCCCGCATCGGCCGGCGAACCGTAGAGACCATCGAAAGCGAATCCTACCGCCGCCTGGGCCTTCGGCTCTGCGACTTCATCGACCCCATTTCCCAGGAAACGGGCGACCCTTACGGGCTCCTGCTATCAGCCCTGGATGAAGGCCGGATCGTCGTCTTCGACGTCGAAAGCACCGGCACCGACACGACGAGGGATGAAATCATCCAGATTGCCGCCGTCCGCCTCGATGCCCAGGGCCAGGTTACAGACACCTTCAACACCTATGTCCGTGCCAGCCGGCCTGTCGGGGCTTCCTTCTACGTCCACCACATCAGCGACGAAACCCTGGAGGCCCAGGGGATGGAACCGCGCCAGGCTCTGACGGCCTTCCTGGACTTTGCCAAAGACGCCGTCATCGTCGGCCACAACGTCACGTATGACCTGTCCATCCTGCACAGCGAGCTCCAGCGCCTAGGCATGGGCGAAAGCGGCGATTTCCCCTATTACGACACGCTGGACATCTACCGCCGCTTCTATCCCAACCTCATCAACCACAAACTGGCCACGCTCAGTGAAACCTTCCCCATCGACCATCAGCCATCGCACGACGCCTTCGACGACATCCTGGCCACGGCCGGCCTCCTATGCTATGCCGTAACGAAACAGATCCGCCCGGCTACGACGGCCCGCCGTTCGTCCCTGGCCATCTACCTGCCTCTCTTCGCCCCGTTCAGCCGTGACATAGCCCGTTTCCGCCGACAGTCCTATCAGGACCGGCCCATAGACCTCATCGCCGCCGTCATGAACGAAGGCGGCGTCAAGGCCTGGTACGAAAGCCATCGCGACCCCAGCGATGCGGCCCAGCACATCGACAGGCTGGAAAATGTCCGCAAGCTCTACCGCATCGCCAAAGAAACAGACGACCCGGGCCAGGACCCGCGCGACGCCCTGGCAGAATTTCTCAAGCTGACCGCCCTGTCCAACAGCGAACTGGACAGCATGCTGGCCAAGGACCCGAAAATTCCCATCATCACCATCCATCAGGCCAAGGGCCTGGAATTCGATTACGTCTTCCTGGCCCATCTGGAAGACCGGGTCTTCCCGACCTTCTGGTCCGTAAAGAAAGGGAATATAGAAGAAGAAAAACGCCTCTTTTATGTCGCCATTACGCGGGCCAAAAAGAGGCTGTATCTGAGCTGGCACGAAGGGAACGGCAATCAGCGCTATGCGCCGAGCCGCTTCCTCCAGAGCCTGGATTCCCAATATATCGAAGTTAGATGAGGCCGGCTATGCCTAAGACCAGGCCTAAGACGCCGGACCCGATGAGGACCTTGATGACGCCGATCTTGCGGCGCGTGGCTGCAATGGCCAGGATGAGTATGGCCAGGCCGCCGAGACTGAAGGCCGACCACTCGTCGGGCAGGGTTTCCGTATTCCACAGGGCCAGGAGGATGAAGCTCAGGCTGGCGACGCAGATGAGGGCGACCACTGCCGGCCGCAGGCCATTGAGGATGCCCCGGATTGGACCGATATCGCCATACTTGAGGAAGACGCGTGCTAAAATAATCCCCAAGAAGAACGACGGCGTGACGAAGCCCAAGGTGGCTGCAACAGCCCCGCCCAGCCCGGCGATCTTGGTGCCGACAAAGGTAGCGGCATTGATGCCGATCGGTCCCGGAGTCATCTGAGAAATGGTGAATATATCGACAAATTCACTCATAGAGAGCCAATGGAAGGTATCGACGACACTGGCCTGGATCAGCGGCATGGAAGCATAACCGCCGCCGACGCAGAAGGCCCCGACTTTACAGAATTCCCAAAAAAGCAACAAATATATCATAATAAGTCCCTCCCCTTAGTCGTACTTCTTATCGCGCATGAAGGCGAAGCCGATGATGCCGTCAATGATGATGAGCACCATGATATTGACATCGAAGCACAAGTTGGCAATGAACGTCGCCACGATGATGGCCAGGGGCAGGAGCAATCTCTTCTTGCCCTGCTTGATGAGGAGGTCGATGCCGACATTGACGATGAGCGCCGTCGCCCCGCACTGCATGCCGCGGAGGATCATCTTGATATATAAGTTCTGGATAAAGAAATCATAGCAGTATGAAATGATCGACAGCGTAATCAGACAGGGCAGCACCGTAGCCACCAGAGCGACCAGCGTCCCCAGGACCCCAGCCATGCGATAGCCCAGGATGACGGCACTATTGACGGCGATGACGCCTGGCATGGACTGGGCAATGGCTACCATGTCGAGGGTATCCTTGTCGTTGATCCAATGGTATTCATCGACGTATTTCCCTTTCAGCAGGGGAATAATGACGAAGCCTCCGCCGACGGTGAAGGCACTGATTAAAAAGGTCGATTTGAACAGGGTCCAAAAGAAATGGGCATCCCGTTTCGGTGTCACAATTTCGTTCATCGTGTATCATTCCTTTCCGGATAGGTATCTTTTCTATGGTCTTAGTATAACACGTCTTTTACTATATTGAAAATATTTGTACAATTGATATAATATATGTAAATCATATGTCAAGGAGGCATGGGTATGGATATCCGTCAACTCACTTATTTCATGGTCATCGCCGAAGAAGGCCAGATCACAGCCGCCGCCCGGCGCCTTCACATGGCCCAGCCGCCGCTGAGCCAGCAGATGAAGGCCCTGGAAGAAGAACTGGGCGTTCAGCTCCTGCAGCGGGAGCCGCGCAGCGTCACCTTGACCGACGCCGGCGAAATCCTCTACCGCCGGGCCCGGCAGATCGTCACCCTCACCGACTCGACGCGCCGGGAAATCGCCGATTTCAAGAACGGCCTGCGCGGCACCTTGTCCATCGGGACTGTATCGTCATCGGGCAGCGTCATCCTCCAGCCAGCCCTCCGCCAGTTCCACGACGACCATCGCGGGATCCGCTTCGAAATCTACGACGGCAACACCTTCCGCGTCCTGGACATGCTGCGCAAGGGCCTCATCGAAATCGGCATCGTCCGCACGCCCTTTAAGCAGGACGCCTTCGACTGCACTCTGCTGCCGGAAGAACCGATGGTCCTGGCCTATACCGAGTCCCTGGCCGACCCCAATCCGGGCCAGCCGTCGATGACCATAGAACAACTGCAGGGCCTGCCGCTCATCCTCTACCGCCGCTTCGACCAGCTCTTCCATGACGTCTGCGAAGCCCACAATCTCACACCGAACCTCCTCTGCCGCAACGACGACGCCCGGACGACCCTGCTCTGGGCCGAAACCGGCCTGGGCTACGCCGTCGTCCCGGCATCGGCCATCTCACCGGCCAGTCGGCCCCAGCTCCAGACAAAAGCCATCGACGAACCGCGCCTGCGCACCCAATTAGCCGTCATCACCCCAAAACACCGCTACCTGTCCAGCATAGCCCGCCAGTTCATCGATGCCTTGACCGGTCATGGGGCCTGATGGCCCCGCCGTTCTCAGGTCGCAGGCCGCCGTTCGCCTCAGAGCTCATATGCCGCTACGCGAAAACAAACTCAAATTGACTACATCGCCTCGTAGCCCCCTCAGCTCGTAAAAATGCCCCGTCCAGGGCCTTCGTAGGGGACGGCTAAAAGTCGTCCCGCGTGAATCCTGTGCACAGCCAAAATTTATGACGGACGACGCCTGATTGTAATATAATCATACGTACCCGTAGCAGATAGATGCCATGGCTAAAAAAACGTTGACAAACTATTTCATTTCTTGTATAATATTTTTTGTTGGCGGGGCATAGCGCAGTTTGGTAGCGCACCTGGCTTGGGACCAGGGGGTCGCAGGTTCAAATCCTGCTGCTCCGACCATTACCGACAAATGCGGGTGTAGCTCAGTGGTAGAGCGCCAGCCTTCCAAGCTGGTTATGTGGGTTCGATTCCCATCACCCGCTCCATTTTTTGAGACTCAGTAGCTCAGCTGGATAGAGCAACAGCCTTCTAAGCTGTGGGTCTAGGGTTCGAATCCCTACTGGGTCACCACTTACTTGCGCCTATAGCTCAGGGGATAGAGTACCGGTCTCCGGAACCGGGTGCGAAGGTTCGAATCCTTCTAGGCGCACCAAAAAAAATAAAAAGAAGTTGTCGCATTAAGCTAAAATGCTTAATGTGACAACTTCTTTTTATTTTACAGTGAAAAGTTTGATTTTCTTCTTTTTAAGAACGAACATCGGCCTGTTCCCCCTATTTTCACGGCTTCCAGAAAAATCGTGATTCGCATGAGCTTCAACATGCCCTTTATCAATATGATACTGGATCACGTCCGTCAGCAAAACTATGACATCGCTATCGAAAGCACCTATGAATTATCAAATGAACGGGAAATCCATGACGAACTCATCAAACAGGCTGTCGCCAATTCCAAACGTCGGGCAGAAGCCATCGCAGCCACAGTAGGAAAAAAATCATTGGCATCAAATCGGTATCTATGAATAACTATAGCGAAGATTCAATTCGTTACTGTAATATGCTGGCACCTGATTCGCTGAATTTTGAAAAACCTAAATCCTTAGACCTCTCTAATCAGCTAGCTGCCAATTCAACGACAGAAAGTGAATCTGTCGACGTTGAATGGATTATTGATTGAAACGCATAAAAGATTAAAAGCGCTGTCGTAGAAGACAGCGCTTTTTAATGTATATTTTCACTTATCTTTAACTTGTGGCAGCTGTGAAACTAAAATCTGTAAAGATATGACGTTTTTATTTTTTTGTTCAACAGCTCCTATAAACAATTGCGCTACATTATACATAGCCTGAACGTTTTTTCTTCGCGCTTCTGATAACGTGTTTTGAAACAGTAACTTTTCGGGTGAAATCGGGTCGACATAAATCGCCTCCTTCGAGGCTCGTCTCCCATGTGTATGATGAGTAACTGCATTTATTCTGTGTAAAAAAGAGACACCGTCTCTTATCTCTCCGTTCATCATCCTCGTCTTTTTTCAAAAATTCGATATGGTGCGGAGTATCCATCCAGCCTTTGGGATGCTTATTTCTCATCAGCTTCTCACCTCACTGAATTTTTGGTAGTTAGCTTACTTCTCTGCTACCATCCCACCTTTTTGCTTTGGAATAGAATATTGGCAATCGCTTGGCGCTTCATAGGACTTACCTTCCTTATTATAGGTCAGGTTGAACACCATGTCGGTCAGCCATTTCTTGAAGGATGGATTGTCCTGGAATTGTTTGAAAAGTTCCATATTATCTGCCATGATAGAGAAAATGACCTGCTGCAAGGCCCGTTCGCCCTCAGTCCGGGCTTCCTGTTCATCAGAGTTCTTCATAGCATTGCGGTACTTCTCATCGTGGGAAACCATGACTGGGATACGCAGAAGCTGTTGTTGTACGTTATCGGCATCGTTCCATTGGATATTCCCGAACATGTCATTGAATTCTGAAATAATCTGCGATAAGGGGTCCATTTCCGGTTCCACTATGTGGCCAACCTTCCCTGTCGGCACAGGGTCGATTTCAGCATCTTCGTCTTCCAGTCTGATGGCTACTGCTTCCCGTGCCTCGTTCCGATAGCTGTCCAGGTCCACAGCGGCCAAGATACCCTCTGACAGGTCATCGGTCTGAGGCGACGGCAGTTTGGGAATCAGCAGATTCAGGAAAATAGATAATTTTTCCCACGCTGCATTGCCATAGGGAAGAATAGCCCCCAGGAAACCATAGGTCCGCACAAAAGCCTTGGCAGCACTCTTAAACTGAATCTGGTCGTCCGTTTCCAGCTGATTATAAAGGGCCACACATGGATCAAGAAGCGGATCCAACCGGTCCCGTTCCCCGCCGCTCAGAAACAAGTCCACTACTTTCTCTACATCGCTGTGGTCATAGACTTGATAGTCTTCCATCAGGGAAATCAGGTCGTAAAGCTTATTGGGGTCCGTTTCGCCGGACAAAATCGTCGTCCGGTAGAAGCGGGAAAAGGCTTTTTCAATCGTTTCCGCCTTGTTGGCAAAATCCAGTACATAGACTTCATCCTTGCCCGGCGCCGCCCGGTTCAGCCGGGACAGGGACTGGACAGCTGCAATGTCCGAAAGGGGTTTGTCTACATACATAGTCTGGAGCAGCGGTTCGTCAAATCCCGTCTGGAACATGTCGGCCACGACCAGCAGCCGGTACGGGTCCTTCTTGAATTCCTGGGGAATCTTTGCGTCCGGAAAACCATTCATCGCTGCCGAAGTCAGAGGCGGTTCCTGGCCGTGATAGCTGCATTCCCCGGAAAAAGCGATGATAGCCTTATAAGGGCTGTGCCGGTCGGCCAGACACTTGGTAATGGCATAGTACGTTTCAATGCAACGGGGAATACTGGCCGTCACCACCATGGCGCGAGATTGGCCGCCCAGTTTCTTTCTGGCAATGATCTGTTCGTGGAAATGGTCTACCATCATCGCCGCTTTCTTGGCAATGACATCGGGATTCCCTTCGACAAAGGAGCGCAGTTTCTTCTGAGCCCGCTTCTTGTCAAACATGGGGTCGTCTTCCACCTTTTTGGCAATCTTATACCAACTGTCGATGGTCACGTAATTCTTCAGCACATCCAGGATGAAGCCTTCCTGAATGGCTTGTTTCATGGTATAGACATGGAAGGGCCGATGTTTGATTTGGCCGTCTTCTTCATAAGGCGTGCCAAACACCTCTTCCGTCTTGTTTTTAGGCGTAGCCGTAAAGGCGAAGTAACTGGCTGTTTTTACCAGTTTCCGTCCCTCTACCATGGCGTTGATTTTGTCTTCATTATCCAGTTCACGGTCCGAAGCCAGTCCGGAAAGGGCCAGATTCATATTGGCTGCATTCCGCCCACTCTGTCCCGAATGGGCTTCGTCGATGATGATGGCAAAGGTATGGTTTATATGTTCCTGGCCGATTTCCTGAGAAATATAAGGGAACTTCTCTACCGTGGTCACAATGATCCGCTTGCCGTCCTGGATGGCCTTTTTCAAGTCGCCCGAGTGCTGGGCCCATACGACGGTATTCTTTACCTGCATGAACTGTTTAATCGTATCCCGGATCTGCTTGTCCAGAATCCGCCGGTCCGTCACGACAATGACCGAATCAATCATAGGCCGTCCATCCCGTTCCAGTCCGATCAGCTGATGGGCCAGCCAGGCAATGGAATTGGATTTGCCCGACCCGGCGCTGTGCTGGATGAGATAGCGTTTGCCCACACCGTACTGCCTGACATCGGCCAGGAGTTTTTCTACACAATCCAACTGATGATAGCGCGGCCAGATTTGTTTGACCGATTTCTTCCGGGTTTCCGGATTTTCCTCGACGACGACCTGGACGTAGTTCTCGATGACACGGGACAATTTCGGCTTCGTCAGGATATCTTTCCACAAGTAGTCCGTCATGATGCCCTCGGGGTTGGGCGGATTCCCGGCCCCATCGCGGTATCCTTTGTTGAAAGGCAGGAACCAGCTGGCCTTCCCGCAAAGTTTCGTGCAGAACTGGACCGTCTGATCATCTACGGCAAAATGTACGATACAGCGCTTGAAGGAAAACAGCAGTTCCCTGGGATTGCGGTCTTTCTTATACTGTTCTACGGCGTCGGCTGTCGTCTGCCCGGTGAAATGGTTCTTCAGCTCTATGGTAATGACGGGCAGGCCGTTGATGAACAGACAGAGGTCCAAAGCCAGTTTTGACGCGTCGATAGCATAGCGCAGCTGGCGGGTAACACTGAAAATGTTCTTGTCAAATAGCCGCTTCGCCTGCTCATTGTTTTCTGTCGGCGTGAAATAGAACAAAATCAGGTCAGCCGGATAGGCTTTGATGCCATTGCGCAGCACGTCGATAATGCCGCGCCGGGTGATTTCTCCAGAAAGGCGGTTCAAAAACTGCCGCTTCTTCTGGTCACTCTGGTTGACGCCGAGCTTGTCCATTTCTTTGGGCTGAGTATCGTTCAAAAAGCGAAAGAGCCGGGTTTCGTCGATGGCGTATTCTTTGTTGTAGTCTTCATTGGTGCCCTGCTGGTAACCATTCTGATCTACCAGCCAGTTCACGATGAGCGTTTCAAAACCCTTTTCCGTTTTATCCGTAAAAGCCATGGTCAGTCCTCCTCTCCAGGGATTCTTGGTTCTTCGTCATTGCCTTCCCCACCATCAGCCGTCAAGTCGTCTACGTGTTCGTAAGCAGGAACAGGGATATTCCGGACATCAATTTTGCCGGTGACCACGTCGGAGATGAGGGTGGATTTTAGTTCTTGCAGTTGCTTAATTTTTTTCTTTAATAAAGATATTGTTTGATTAATTAAAATTTCGTTCTTATGCACTTGAGCTGTAATAGCTAACTGCTCTTCATACTTTGGAACTAATATTTTAATTCTCATAAGTTTAGAAGTGTCAATTGCCGGATACGCGATACCAATAGATTCACGAATAACCTCATCGCAAAAACGTTTGGATTTAAAATAATACTCCAAATATTTGCTATCCACACCATGAGGACTTAAAACCGCAAATCCAGTAGATACAATTACATCCTTATCATCCGTTATTCGCGTAATTGCCTTAAGATATGTTCTAACGGTTGATATAATAATATCATTTTTATGTACAATTCGTCTTGCCCTTGATGGAGCATTTTTAAATTCCATTTCTTCATAGTGAGTAATTCCTTCTTTTTCATCCACAGAGCCAATATCAATATAACGAAAGCTATAATTCTCTGCAGTCGATTCACTTAGAGACTCTCTGTTACAATATGCAATCGCTTTTAGTGGCTGTACATCTGCCTGACAAGAAAAATGAGATAATGCATTTTCAATTTGTTTTTCTTTTATCTCTTCTAATTGTTTTATTTGCTTTTTTCTAATACTAGTCAGCTTGTTAATCTCCGAAACCTTCCAGTCTAGGAAGCGTACAATTTGGTTCTGCTCGGCACGGGGAGGAACGGGAATATAGTGATTTTTTAATTTTCCATAATCAATATTCTGACCTTCTCGAATACCCGTCACACAGGTAGTCAGTAGTTTGATAAAAGGAGCTGACTTGAAAAGAAATTTGTAGTATGCACTACAAAAATCAGGATTCGGTCTCATAATCGTATATGCTGGGCTAATAATTCCTTGATAATATGCGTATTCTATTCCCCCTTGAAAAGATCTAAGACTCACAACATAGTCTCCAACTTTTACTAGTTTAAGTTTATCTAAATCCTTCAAGGCTTCTACAGTTCTTTTGCCATATACATTTTTGGGCACTACTCCCATATTTTGTGAAGCAACAAGTAAGGGTTCATCCGGATACCCCTTCTCACTTCTTTCCTTAAAAGACCATTTAATTTTTTTCAATTCCCATTGGCTTGGAATCATAGGAAGCCATGCTTCATTTGTTTTGACCTGATTGCTATATTTCCCCATCACTCCAACCCCCTGACGATTTCATCCATAACGCCTTCAGATTCTTTTTCCAGTTCCGCCAGGGACGCCAGGATATCTTTCATATCCCGCAGTTTTACGGGCTTGTAGAAGTATTTAGTAAAGCTGATTTCATAGCCGATTTTGGTCTTGTCTTCGTCTACATAGGCATCGGGCGCATAGGGCAGGACTTCTTTCTCCATGAAGGTATGGATACCGCCTTCATACTGGAATGGGATGTTTTCTGTATCCCGCAGTTCCGGGTCCGCTTCCCCGGCGACTTCTTTCGCTTCTGTGTCGGTTTCGGTGATATAAGGACGGATTTTCTTCAGCTGTGTCTTCTTCAATTTAGTGGCTTTAGCAAAGGCATCCCAGTCGTCAAAGGGTGCTGTCTTGGCTGCTTCCTGTACGGCATCGCGCACGTCTAACAGCTCCATATGTTTCTTGAACAGGACTTTCCCCTTTTCATCCTTTTCGGGAATCTCCCGTTCCGGGAACACCCGCAGGCGCAGGGGCCGGTTCACGGTGACATTCCAGTAGCCGAATTCGCTGTTGTCGAAAACCTTGCTGACGTCGCTTTCTTCCATGTCGAGGAAGATGCGGACGATTTCTTTGCGGATATCCGGCGTGAATTCGCAGTTCTTGTTCCCCATGTTCTTGCGCAGGGGCGATTTCATCTGCGTCGCATCGATGAGCTGGATTTTGCCTTTCCGGCGGGCTTCTTTCTTATTGGACAGGACCCAGATGTAGGTGCCAATACCCGTGTTGTAGAACATGTTGTCCGGCAGGGCAATGATGGCTTCCACCAGGTCGCTTTCGATCAGATAGCGGCGGGCGTTGCTCTCACCGCTGCCGGCGTCGCCGGTGAACAGGGACGAACCGTTATGGACTTCGATGATACGGCTGCCCAGTTCGGTATCGGTCTTCATCTTGGATACGTTATTGAGGAGGAATAAGAGCTGCCCGTCGCTGGCGCGGGGAATCATCTTCAGCAGGTCCCCGCCCGGCAGGTAGGTATTGAAGCGGGTATCGAGGATTTCATTTTTGCCACCCAGTTTGTCGGCGTCGGTCTTCCAACTCTTGCCATAAGGTGGATTGGAGAGCATGAAGTCGAACTGCCGCGACGGGTTCCCGTCCAGAGACAGGGTCGAGCCATAGGCAATGTGTTCCGCTTCCTCGCCATCCCCTTTCAGCAGCATATCAGCCTTGCAGATGGCATAGGTTTCCGGATTGATTTCCTGTCCGAACAGGTGAATAGAAACTTTTTTTCCTCGTCTGGCAGCTAGCTTCAAGAGCCGCGCCTGGGCCACTGTGAGCATCCCGCCAGTCCCACAGGCTCCATCTCAACAGGTCATGTAATTGATACAATGGAACGATAGCGGGGATTTTGAACACCCCCGTGTGCAAAGAAAATATTATTTAAATCGGCACATAAAAAAACGTGAACTCATGATAATATTTACTCATAAGTTCACGGCTTTTAATTATTCCTATTCTTTGCAAAATCGCTATGCTACCAGACAGATATCATTCAGTTCATCATTAGACATTCTTTGACTAGGCTGTTACAACAGAATTTTTCCTGCCTATGTTTAATGACCTTTTTAAGCTATTCCGGTAGGCCCCAATTCCGGTTAGCATCGTTTCTTCTATTCTCACTATAAAGGCTAGGTTTACATAATCTTTGACGTTCTCCTTTCGAGTCAATCCAGCTAAATGTTACTTCTGAATCATGTGTTTTCCCCGAATTACTCTGATAAACAGAGACAGACTTTTTAACTTCAATACCATCCAGAATCATCGTTTTACATCCACGAAATGCACCGAATTTACGATAAAACACACTGTCTAACAAAGAATATGAAAAATCGTCTTCTTTGATTTTATCAGGATTTTCAATAAGATATTTTTTTCGTTCATCTTCCCGTCTAATTCTGTCAGCTTCTTTTTTAAAGGCACTTTCTTTATCAATGTACGCCTGCAACGTTGTTGATTCAGCTATACTTTTTCCCTTATGCATGACTAAATCTCCGTTTCGATACAGTTTCATAAGGACTTTAGCTCCTTGGGGGCTTATTCTTATCGTAGTTCCGTAAAAAGACAGCACCTCTATATGAATAGATTCGTATTCCTCTTGTGATAATTTCGTTTCACCAACACGATAACCGAAATCTGATATCTCCATAGAACCAGGTACATAGCTTATTTCCAAGGCATCGTCAATTAATTTTTTTGATTTGTTGGGCATAACCCCTGGTAAACATTTCAATGCCTCTACCAACGTCATGTATTTTTTTGCCACTGCTTCTTCGTATAAGTCCATTTTCCGCGTCCTCCATTTATCGGCTGTTCTTCCAATTATTATATCATAGGCTAGAAAATAACACGAAAAATCGGCCATAATCAAGTTAAATCTACTGATTATGACCGATAGTTCCTTTATGCTTTGATTTCTGTCCCGTCTTTGAAGGTTACCCGAATGTCTTCTTTGCTGTAAACGGTGATGAAGTCTACCAGACTGCACCATAGCCTTTCGTCAAAAGTCTTGATGAGTTCCTGCTCCTGAAGGTCTTTGATGAAGCTCTCCAGCTGCCGGCTACTGGCGATGCGCCGTTTCATGGCAGCACAAGCCTGATCATACTTCTTCTTCGTTTCTTCATAACGGCTGACCAGCTCATTGTACTTCCTGCTATATTCTTCCTGGTTCTGCGCCACCCGGGCGTTCTCGGCAATGAGCTGCTGCACCTGGTCAGCCAGCATATTCAGGTCCAATTCCAACGCATCACGTTCTTTTTCCAGAGAACCGGTATCCGTGAGCCGTTGCTTCAACACGACGATATTGCTGAGGATTTCTTCCTTGTTGCCAATAAGCTGGTTAACGGCTTGGACGAAGGCATCTTTGATTTCGTTCTCCGTCAGATGTGGCGTCTTACAATGGTTCCTGAATTTATCGTTGCAGCGGTAGATGGTCCTGCGGTACTTATCTTTCGAATGCCAGACCTTAGCGCCGTACCAGCCGCCGCAGTCTCCACATTTGATTTTGCTGGAAAAGATGGATACCCCGCTATAGCGTTTCTTCCCTTCCCGGCGTCGCTTGATTTCTTCCTGCACCCAGTCGAATACCTGAGGGCTGATGATGGCTTCGTGGTTGTGTTCCACATAGTACTGCGGCACTTCGCCCTCATTATCCTTGGTTTCCTTCGTCAGGAAATTGACGGTGAACCGCTTCTGCAGCAAGGCATCGCCCTTATATTTCTCATTGATCAGGATGCTCTCCACCGTTTTGGGGTACCATTTGCTCTTGCCAGCCGGTGTCTTCAGCCCTTGAGAGGTCAGCTCGCCTGCGATAGAGTGGAACGTATAGCCGTCCAGAAAAAGACGATATATCAGCTTCACCGTTTTGGCCTGTTCCTTATTGACTACCAGATTGCCATCCGGCCCTTTGTCATAGCCCAGAAAATGCCTGTAGGGAACACTCACCTTGCCATCAGCGAACCGCTTCCGATGACCCCAGGTGACGTTTTCCGAGATGCTCCGGCTTTCTTCCTGTGCCAGGCTGCTCATGATGGTGATAAGGAGTTCGCCCTTGGCATCGAGCGTCCAGATGTTCTCCTTCTCGAAATAAATCTCGATGCCTTTGTCCTTGAGCTTCCGCACTGTGGTCAGGCTGTCGACGGTGTTTCTGGCGAAGCGGCTGACCGATTTCGTAACGATGAGGTCAATCTTCCCATCCATGGCATCTCTGACCATCCGCTTGAATCCATCCCGGTGACGGGTATTGGTGGCCGAGATGCCTTCGTCCGTATAGATGCCGACGAATTCCCAATCATCCCGTCCCCTAATATAGTTCGTATAATAATCGACCTGCGCTTCATAGCTGCTGATCTGGTCATCATGATCCGTGGAAACACGGGCATAGCCAGCCACTTTCCGCTTCTTCCGGCTGTTGATGGGAGCTGCTGTGAAGCGGCTGATGGTTGCTGGTATCGCTCTTACTGTTTTTGCCAATTTCCACCACGCTCCTTTCGTAGGGCTTTCATCTGTTCACTCATCCGTTGCTTCCTCTCTGGAGTCCATCGTTTCTTCCCCAGCTGGCTCATGTATTTCTTATAAGCTTCCGTATGGCGGGTTCCCTGCTTCTTCGGTTTCATCCATGGCGCAATCTGTATCCTGCCATCCTTGAAATGGATGGTAATCCTGTCTTTTGCCCCGGCTTCCATAAAGTCGATTTCTTTCCGGAAACGGTCGCCATCAAAAGCTTCCAGCCCCATGGCATCAGCGGCAATCTTCATCAGGTCTTCCTCGCGGACGCTGAGAGAACTGCACTTGCCACCCTGGCCACAGCGCCAGTGTACGGTGATGCCGTGTTTCTTTCTTTGCTTGCATCGCCGGAAGGCGTGGCCGCATACGGCACAGCGCACCCGGGTCGTAAAAGGCGAGAACCGGGTACCTTTTCCATTGGCCATATAGTTTCTCATCCAATCCCGCTGACGGTCCTTGTACTCATCGGTCCAGCAGTCTTTCTTTGCCGTCGATACCCAGTGCCGGGTGACTGTCCGGCCATCTTTCAAATAGAAAATCATTGTATGGTGTTCCGGTACCAGAATTTTTTCTACCCTGTCCAGAAACACTTGTTCATCGAATTCTTTTAGGCCGAGGACCGCAGCACATTCTTCATGCAGCACTTTGGCAGGAATAGCGCCTTTCATACTGCACTTGCAGTTCCGCACCTTATGTGACTGGCACACCCATACTTCTGCCCTGCTTCTGTCATGACGAATACTGTGGACGAAACTTTTGCCGCAGATACCGCACTTGATTTTCCCCGTGAAGCAGGAGGTATTCAACGCTTTATTGGCCAATGGACCCAGCTCACGCCGCCGTGCTATTTCCTGCTGCACGTAGTCGAACGTTGCTTTATCGATAATGGCTTCATGGGTATTTTCGACGTAATACATCATCAGCTCCCCACGATTCTTCTTCCGATGCTTGGTGATGGGGTCTGTAATGTACTCCTTTTGTAACAGCAAGTTTCCTGTGTAGGTAATGTTGGTAAGAATCTTTTTAATATTCGAATCCAGCCATTGGCAGCCGTTCCGCGTCTTGATTCCCTCCGCAGCAAATTCCCGCTCTGTCTCCAGCCTGGACTTTCCATCAAGGAAATTCTGGAAGATGCGTTTGACAATAGCTGCTTCCGAAGGGATGATAACTAACTGGTCACCCTTCCAGCGATAACCATAAATCCGGAAATGTCCATTGGGGATGCCCTTCTCGAATCGTTTCTTTACTCTCCATCTGACATTTTCGCTGATGGAACGGCTTTCTTCCTGGGCAAAGGATGCGAGGATGGTCATCATCAGTTCTCCATCCCCGCTCATGGTATGGATATTTTCTTTCTCGAACCAGACCTCGACGCCCTGCTCTTTCAGGCGTCGTACTGTCTGGAGAAGGTCGACCGTATTCCGGGCAAACCGCTGGATGGATTTGGTGAGGATGATGTCGATTTTGCCCGCTTCCGCATCCTCCAGCATGCGCTGGAAATCCTGCCGCTTCTTGATACCCGTCCCAGAGATGCCGTAGTCCGCATAGACGCCGGCATATTCCCAGTCCGGGTTCTTCTGAATCAGGTTGCTATAATAGCTGACCTGCGCCGAAAGGGAATGCTGCATCCGCTCCGATTCCATGGAGACACGGGCATAGGCTGCGACTTTCTTGCGCTTCTTGATTATTGGTATGCTTTGTTCGATTTTACGGATAGTCCGCATAAAATCAGCTCCTTTCGACACTATATATCACTCTGTTTGATACAATTAGCAAGTATATAAGTCGCCTGAAAACGGCTGATATTTGTTGAGCATCTCCTGCTCGAAAGCCCAGTACTCCTTCTCGGTGATGAGTTTCTCCGCCAGCATCTTCCTTGCCAGATGCATCGTCACCTGGAAGGTTGCTTCATTATGAAACGTCCTTTTATCCGTGGTGACCACCCCCAAATCGGTATTCGATATAACAGGCATGGGAGCAGAACTTCCGATGGCTGTTGCCGTAGACACTGAACTTTTTGCCGCAGTTCGGGCAGGTGAAAGTATAGACTGCCATCCGCTTCACCAGCTCCAGATGGGTATTCCACCACTTGTTCCGGCAGGAATCCGAGCAGAACCGTTTCCGCTTTCGTCCAGGATTCTGTTCAATCGGCCTGCCGCACTGTTCACAGACCGATGCCGCCTTTTTCGTAACCAAGCTGTGCCGCCTACAGAACGATTTCACCGTATTGATGGAAATACCAACTGCTGCCGCAATCTGCCCGTACCCTGCCCCATCCCGGCGCAGGGCGATAATCTTTTGCTTCTGTTCATCCGTCATTAAGGACACCTCCTGAAAATTTAGCTTTCAGGAGTAATAGGACAGAACGGCTATCGTTAAGTACTTCAAAAGCAAAAAATTGCGGATGCCCGTGTGAGCATCCGATTTTTCATTACATGTACTAAATAATAAGTACGGCTATGCTGTACCTATAGTAGCCTTCGTTGCAGTGTGTTATAATTAAGGAAATTCGATATAAACACACCGCGGCTTAGAAAATTTACAGACGGTGTGTACAAGGAGTTCCTATGGCCGCTATCGTCACCTTGAATCAAGACAGTCCTTCTGTCCAATATTTATGCAAAAAAGATAAACGGCTTGCAAAAGTCATCAGCATGGTGGGTCCGATTACCTATGAACCACACACTGATAATCCCTTTCCTTTTCTGATCCATGAAATCATCGAACAGATGCTGTCGGTAAAAGCTGGAGCCAAAATTTACGGGCGATTTGAAGAATTGTGTGATGGTCAGATAACCCCGGAGGCTATCTCAAAGCTCTCCGTTGAGGAAATCAAGGCAATTGGTACTTCTACTGCCAAGGCTAACTACATAAAAGGCGCAGCTTCAGCTGTCTTGACAGGAGAACTCGATTTTACGAAGTTTCCTGATATGACAGATGAAGCTGCGCTCAAAGAATTAGTCAGCCTTCATGGCATTGGTACTTGGACTGCAAAAATGTATTTGATTTTCGTTCTGGACAGACAGGACATCTTGCCATTCGAAGACGTTGCTTTTTTACAAAGCTACAAATGGCTTTACAAAACAGAAGATGTGTCGAAAGCATCTATAGAAAAGAAAAGTAAAAAGTGGAAACCCTACTCCTCTATTGCCGCCCGGTTTCTTTACCGGGCTTTGGATATGGGCTATACGAAAAAAGAGTTTCATCTATTCAAATAATCGGAGGCCACATATGGACAATCGTGAACAACTTGATAAATTAATAGCTACTACAGATAAATGCAATAAAAATATCATTCCAACTAAATTATTAAACAATATAAATAAATGGGAATGGGGTAAATATGGATGGACTTCTCCTGTCAGTTTATTTTTAACGGCTGCTTGGCATAAATACAATAATCCTAAAGAAGATTGCTGTAAAATTTGGGCTAGAGATGAACAAAGCAACCCAATTCCAGGAAGTTATAGCATTCGAAGCGAAGATGAAGGTATTGTCGTCCCATTGTTAGCAAAATACGACTTATGTCAGGGTTTTTGTTCAGCAAATTCAGGTATGCAAGGAAGTAGGGCCATTGAAAAGATGAGGTCTTTTAAGCGAATGAATGTAGACTTCGATAAGGCTCAACGAACAGTATTTGATTTAAAGTTATTTGCTATAATTTTAAATCAAATCAATGAATTGAGTCAGCCTCAATGTCTTGAATTTTGCCGATACTTCATATTAATTGCCAAAGGCATCCAAAATGAACGGGTTAGAAGTTTAAAAGCTCTTGAGTCCTCTGCACAGTATACTACGAGTGCTTTGCATTTTCTTTCGGATATACATGATCCGGAATTAACAAAATGTGTAGCAGCTGCTTGCTTAAGCATTATTTATTCTCAAAAGGGTTTTTCATTGGATGGGGTTTCCGATGCCAAAACAGCAGCAGATGCTCGCGCCAAAAAGCCTGGTGATTTATGCGTTCTCTATAATAATGTACCAGTTGTGGCAATTGAAGTAAAAGACAAAACACAGGAAATTGACTGGAACAATATTACACGAGCATGCTCCATAATTAAAAATTTTCCTAGCCTCCAGTTATTCTTATTTGTGTTGGAAAAGAGGTCCGCTTTAACAACACCGATTTTAAATGACATCGTATCGTCTGAAAAAATGGTAGATAATATTTACGCATCCAAAATCGATTTTATTTCTGTACATGGATTGTACAAAATGGCTTTATCCTTATCAACAGATGCTACTATTGCAAATTTAACTAGTAAATATATTGCTATTGCCCCTGCAATTAAACCTGAAACTATAAAAAAATGGTTAGCTCAACAAAAACAATGAGCTAACCAAAAACTTTTACTCATGCCATGTTATATTTTGTTTGAAATTATCTGGGATTGTAAAAGGGTAACATATCTTAAAAAAGCCTTCTGGAATGGTAACATTAGTATTATGTGATCTAACATCGTACCCATACTCTCTCAAATTTTTTATCGTAAGTTCGGCGTCCTGATTGAACATTGATAATTTGTCATAGGGCAAATTTTTACCCAAGTCATCGCTTATGGCCAAGTCTTGGAATTGAAAGATTGGTGTATTCAATTCGTGGGTAATTTTCAGTTTGAACTTCGGATACGGTTCAGTAAAATGCCCATACAGAGGCATCAAAGAATCAAACGAGGTGATATCTTTAACTGCTAGATGCACTTCATCCCACATACACTTTAAAATAGAAAAATCATCAGAACTGCTATATGCTTTTACTGTAATTTTCTTTATGAGGGAAGTAACGTTGCCAAAAAAGTCAATGAGAAACTTTGCTTCATTTAAAGGTTTATCTTTTTTATTTTCTTTTATTGTGATAGTTAAATTCCCCTTATAGAAGCGCCAGTTGATTTTACCATCTGCGGTAATTCGTTGTTTCGTAAAGTCTTGATATTTCACTTCTTCAGATTTTGCTTCTGTATCAAAGAGATTTCCCTGGACTAAATCACTATAGTGGTGAGTAATCTTTTTTCGCGTTTTTCTAGCTTTGAGGCCTTTTCTTTTGTCAAATGATAATTTTTGACCATCTTCAATCAGTGGAACTTTACATTCCTCTATTTTCTCTATTTCATACCGCAATGCCATGCCAATCTGATGTGCAATTGGTGGGCAAACAGAATTTCCTATTTGTTTGACTGATTCCGTATAACTTTGTGGAATTTTAAAATCCATAGGAAATCCTTGCATTAACTTCAGTTCATCAGGCGTACATTTTCTATTTTTCCAATGGAATGGGCCATCATATCGCCCTTGATATGCAATAATAGTTTTGCAAACGTCATCTGGATCCATTTTATACAGAAAGTTAGAGAATTTAGAACGCCAAGCGAATAACGGATGCGGATGTCCCATTTCTTCAGTATAAAAACTATAATTTTCTCCAGGTGGAATATCCGGTAATAAATGACCATACTTCCCACCATAAGGAGGAACAACTTCATTGTCATCTTGTAACGGAGCTATCACGTCACCCACAGTCCGATATTTCTTTTTATCGGGAGAATCTGGGCCAAATGTTGGTAATGGGAATTTGAAATTGATGTTTAAGTCGTTTCTAATACCTACAAGGAAAACACGTTCTCTTAACTGAGGGACACCAAAATCTGCTGCATTTAATACCCTCCAAAATAAATTGTACCCTACAGCCTTAAAAGAACTTAGTATGAGTTTAAAATCTTCTCCTTTGTTAGCGGACAAAATTCCCCTAACATTTTCAAAAACAAACGCTTTAGGTTTAAAATAGTCAACATATTTGCAATAATAATTGAACAGCTCACCTCGTGCATCTTTTGTCCCTTTAACGCCTCCTGCTCTACGGCCAGCTGCTGAAAAGCTTTGACAAGGTGGTCCTCCGACAATATAATCAACATCTCCTTGATAAAAATCTTGTGGGTCCATCTTTGTTATATCAATCGGCAAAACTTCATCTTCTTCTATTCCAAGAATAGCTTTATTCGCCTGTAAAGTTTGACAGCATTTAGCGTCCCATTCCAATGTTTTTAAAAAGTCAAACCCACAAGAGGCCATTCCAACTTCAAAACCGCCAATGCCGGCAAATAAGCTTAAAGCCTTTACTTTCGGTAAAGAATTTTTCATTTTTATCTTACAGTCCCTTTCTTGACAAATTAACGAATCCAATAGGTTAACTAACTATTTCGTTTTGCTATGTTCATCTATGTATTTTCTAATCCAGTTTCCAATTTCGATTGAAGCTTTTTTCCCTTCTCGGTTTAGAATGGACATGAACGTTGCTTTTACTTCAGGTTCAATGACTACTTCTATTTTAGAAATTTTCTTTCTTCCTCGAGGACGTCCTCCAACATTCTTTTTTTCCATTTACCCCACACTTTCCATATGGTTTTAATCATGGTAAAAACATCTAAATTGTACCATATTTCTTTTATAATAGCAAACTAAAAAAGCCGGTATAGAACATATATTCATTGTTCTATACCGGCTTTTCTCATGCAATCTTCTGTTTGATATCTGCTACAATAGCCTTGACAGCCTGTTGCAGCAAAACGATGTAGAGACGGTTGCGAATTTTTATCCACCAGCTGGTGGTGGTCTGGATTTCGGTTTCCAATGGGTCGGTGAGGTTCTTCATCTGCGCTTCGACGAGCTGTTGCAGGTCATCAAGGTCGATGGCTTTGATGGCGGCTTCCGCTTCTTCCCTGGCAAAGGATACAACGGTTTCAGCTACGGCTTTCTCGATTTCATCACGGTTCATATTAATTGCCTCCTTCAAGGGTTTGTTCATAATCAGTAATGCCACGAGCTACGGCTCTGGCCATGGCGTCCTGGGCGTTTGCCAAGATTTCTTCATCACCAGGATTGGTGATAAAAGCCAGTTCGACGAGGACAGCTGGCATCGCTGTATTGGTCAGGACATAGAGTCCGTTGACGCCAGGAGTAGCAATCTTCACACCACGGTCCGTCGTGTCCAGGGCATTAACGAGCTGACTCTGAATGCAGTTGGCCAGCATGCTGCCGCGATAACTGCCAGCGCAGGCCCAAGTCTCAGTGCCATTTGCCGCTTCCGCTTCTGCGGCGTTACAGTGGATGGAAACGAAGATGTTGGCATCACTGTTATTCACCGCTTCGCAAATATCGTACAGGCTGTCGGACTGGAGCAGCTCTGTTGCGACACCCGCGGCGTTCAGGTAGCTTTCGGCGGACTTAGCGACCGCCAGGGCGACATCACACTCACGCAGCCCCGTTTCTTCATTTACGGCCCCGGGGTCAGGATTTCCGTTCGGCGCATGGCCGGGATTCAGGAATACTTTCATTATTTTTCTTCTCCTTTCTGATGGACAGCGGACTTGACCGTACCGCCGATATAGCCGAGCAAGCCGGATGCGATGGACATGGCCAGCTCATTGAGGTTATAAAAAATGGCCATGATCAGGGCTGTGACCAGCCCGATGATGACCAAGCAATCGGGGATATTGATTTTATCGATGGACAAACGCTCACGCTCCCTTCGGGGTAACACTTACAGTGCCGTCATTACGGACGATGTCGAAGTCTTCCATTGCCAGGATGCGGTCGGCCACAGAGCTCCAGTGACTGTCTGCCTTATAGGCTTCCAGTGCAACCCTGGGAACCAAGACTTTCGTCTGCGACGGAATACCACGCTCATAATTTGTTCCACTCTCGACAACAAAATCAACGTTCTCATTATCCAGGATGAGATATTCCAATGCGGTACAAGTAGAAAAGGTATGGTACGTATTGATGGTCGTACTGCCGACATTTCTTAACGTATCGAAGTAGACGCATTTGAGATTCGTGCAGTATGCAAACAGACTGTAGATGGCATCAATGTCCCCAAAACCGCTCATATCCGCTGATTCCAGATTGCTGTTGCCCAGGAACAGCGAACCCAGGCTTGTGATGAGGCTTTTAGAGATACCACTCAAATCGACATATTTTTCATCAAAACCTGTCCCTACATTATTACCTTTTGATGGGCAGAACAGGTTAAGAAGTGTATACGAATTGCGGGTAACATCCATGACGTAAATTTTGCTGTTGGCTTCGATCTGGCTTTTTGAAGCCAGCTCTACCGTCAGGCCCGGATCCTGATAGAGCTTGTTTTGCCCTAAGTAAACGGTGGTATACCCTTCCGGAACCGTGACATCGGTCGGGATTTGAACTGCCTCAGAAGCCGTAATGGTAACGTCGCCGCAAATAAGGCCATCTTCCATCTTTCCTGACACAATCGCCTTGCCGCCAACCCACCCCGCGTCGGGAGTTATCTTCGTCTTGAAAGCATACGAAATGCTAAGCGTAGCTTCAGATTCCAGATTCAGTGTTTCATTTCCAGACCTTGCCAGGGTATTTATCGTTTCCGCTACTTTCGGTGTAAAAGAAGCAGAGATGGTCTGATGCGGTACTTGCTGGATGGTCACCTTATAGGGTGTGGCAGTAACAGTGCTGGTGCCGCCGCTTCCCGTATTCGTCCCTGCTGTATAATTGCCATCTGCGTCATAGAAAGTCTTGCCTTTGGCTACATCAGCCGCTTTTGCTGTCGTATCAGATACTTCGCAGAAACGTGCCTTACCGCCACTTTTTAAAGGAATCAGGACTGCCGGCACTTCACTGTAACTGGCACCGGCAATCTTCACATCTACTTTCATATTTTCTCCTCCCTACGCGACCGTCAGGACTTTCGTCAGGCTGTCCTGGGAAACGGAAACGGTCGTCAGGCTGCCCGTCACCTTGGTGCCGTTGACGTAGGCCGTCTTACCGCTGACAATCGTCCCCGCAGCAGCAGTGGCATCACTGGTATAGACAACACTGGACTTGCCGCTAATGCCAAGGACAGTCACCCCGGACTTGATGTTGCCGCTGACGAGTTTGGCCTGTTCCTCCTTGCTGATACGCACGGAGCCGCTGCCATTATGGAAGCCGGCCGGAATGGTGTACGCACCATCGGCTTTTGCAATGCTGCCGCTGACAGCACCGTTATTGCTCATTGTCCCGGTAACAACCCCATTTCCAAGGAAGGCCGACTTGCCGTTCAGAATATCGCCGGAAGAGGCAGTAGCACCAGACGTATCATAAAAGACAGCGGTACCTTCCCCTTCTGCCAGAGGAATCGAAACCTGCGGCACTTCTGCATAGATAACGGAATTGATTTTTACGTTCTTCGCCATGTTGATTGCTCCTTTACTCGACTTTTAACTCATAGCCGTTGAAACTGATTCTGCCATAATTCGACGGAATGGCAGCCACCGTCACTTTGGAAAGGGCGGTATACCCGCCGTCTGCCATGATGACCTGTTCCTGAGCTTCTGGAATGATACATTTTTCCTGAAAGGCAGCAGAGGGTGCCTGCGGCATGGAAAGGATGCCGACCAGGGTATTCCGTTCATGTGCCATGCCCCATCACGCTCCTTTCCAGGAAAAAGTCTCTGGCCGGGATGAAGGTATCGGTATAACCGTTCTTCCGCATGAGCTTCATCTCATAAACGTAACGGCCGCAGGCCAGCGACTGTGTATCCTCCGGCCGGAAATGGAGTACATATCGTTCCTGTTCCTGCCGGATGCCCTGTCCCAGGGATTTCGTGAGGACAGGTTCTTTATCCGTGATGAAGCGTTTCAGCGTAAAGATCAGGCGGTCACCGTCACCTAAGATAAAGACACTGCCCGTCACCCGGTCCCGGATGGTCAGGTCGATTTCTGCCGAATCACCTCTTGTTAAATGAATCCGGTTCTTTAGTACAAAAAAGCTCATCGCCCTCACCCCTGTTCATGTTGGCGCTGCTCCATCACATCCAGGCGGTGATGGGCATGCTCTGCCGATTCTTCGACCCGGGACAGCCGTTCGGCCATCTTCTGCCGCTTCGCTTCCGTATCCGTCAGCTGCCGGCGCAGTTCAACGATGCAGTCCCGAAGACCCCGTACCGATTCATTGAGCGGCTTGATGACGCTGAAATTGAAGATGACGCCGCAGAGCATCAGGATCGATACCAGGGACGCGGCCATCTGTAACCATTCAGCCATATTCCTCACCTCCTAGCCTGTCCGCTGGAACATGTACACGACGATAGATGGCTGCATGTTGTTGTGCGGCTGGCCACCACCAGCATTCTCCGTCGTAAAACCATGGGCATGACTGCCGTTCGTAGAAGTCCTGCCAGACCAGGACCTGGCCGCTTCAAAGGACATGACAGACGGGTAGTTGTCATGATAGCTGCCGCCTTCATCATTCCAGTTCCCGCGGCCGCTGATGAAGAACGCCCCATTGCCGTTGTATCCGCTCTGCACATCACGGCCCCAGAAAGCGCCGGTGATATTCATACTGCCCCGGTCATGGTTATGGTTCCCGGCATCGCCGGTTTTCCCCGTATGGCCATGAATAGGGATTTCCGCCAGGGTATTGGTGTGCTTCTCCTCGCCCAGCTTGTCCCCGGCCTTATACATGGTGCCGCTGTCTGCTGCCCCGGCCCCAATCAGGCACCGCCCCATGGCGAAAGCCACCCAGGTCGTACCCGGCCAGTACGTGGCGGGATTCTTCCCATCTGCGGAAATATAGATGGCATTGACGGGAAACGGGCATGCCTGGATTTTGGCCACGGCTTCCTCGTCCATATCGGCATAGGTGACCTTGCCCCAGCTGCCGTTGCTGTGCAGGACGGTATTCAGTTTCCCTGCTGAAGGTGACGGGACCATGCCGCTCTGGCCTGCTGTCTTTTCGCCACAGCCGCTGAAATCTGGCAGTGTGATATCCTTCGTGCCGTCAAAGAGGGTTCGGTGAATCTTGCGTCCTGTCTGCAGCTTCGACGCACTGGCCGCATTGCCGCTGATGCCAGTTGCGTGGGCATTGGCATCGGTCAGATGGGCATTGATGTCAGCTGCCGTAGCGGAAATCCGCTCATAGAGCCGGGCATCATTGCTGACCAGCTGGGACACGGTCTTGTTCTGCTGATTGAAGACGACCGGGTCTTCCGAAAGATACTGTGGGAAAAGCACATCATAATCCAGCGTATTCTCCACAGCTTCTGTGGGCCGGACTTCCTGCCCTGCACGGTCCGGAAAATCAGCCGACCATTTCTCTTTGCTGTAATCATCCATTTGTCATCACTCCTTTCTTGGATACGATGGTCGCCGTCGAGAAGGTAGCTTCCCCGTTCCAGTGAATCCTGCCATTCCAGGAATAACCCAGGTAGATGGCGTATCCCAGATGGGCCGGCTTGTAGATGTTGAGCTGCGTGATGAGCTTCTGCAAGGTCGTGGTATCTTTGTCGTTCATGATGCAGTACACCTTGAAGTAATACTCCTCATTGACTTCCTCGATATGGCCGGCACTGTAGAGATTGATGATGGAGTTCATGAAATCTTTTGTAGACACATCCACGTGCTGCAGCTTGAAGAGAATCCGCTGCCTGCGGAATTCGTCACTATCTCCGTCACTGGGCTTGATGCCCAGGAACGATTCATAAAGCGGCAGCGCCCAGGTGGCGGTGTTTACGAAGAAGTTGTCCGCCAGGTCCTGCAGAGCCAGGCGCAGACGGTCATGCTCCTCATTGCAGGTTTCTGCCGCACAGTGGAACATCGGGTCTTTGGATAAGAAATTCGGCAAATACTTCAGGATATCCATCCGGCTCTGCCGCATCCAGTCATTGGCTGACAAGGTTCAGCACCACCTTCCCTGCCACGGGGATCTGCTCGTTCGTCAGTTCCACGTTGGCCGCTTTCCCATTAAGCTTCAAATCCTTATAATCCGTAATGCCGCTGATGGAAAGGAGGAGTTTCCCCATCTGGGCCAGGCTGACATAAGAAAGCGTGAAGCCCGTCTGCTTGAGATAGGCTGTCATGGCTGCCTTTACGGCATCGGGGCTGGCGGTGCCATAGACATCTGCCGTCAAATCAATGGCTAATGGCGCCGGCGAAACGACGGTCACGGTCGCACCGATAGGCCGCTGGCTTTCGATGTAGTCATAGACCTCCTGGATCAGTTCAGCCGATGCCGATTCATTCTCTGCCGTGACGATGATGACCTTCACCGTGCCATTGCCCTGCCAGAGCGGGATGACTTTGCAGTTCCCGACGCCATCGACAGACATGGCCCAGTCACGATAATGATTGGCATTGCCCGAGGTGATAGGCTGGCGCACCCGGAACAGGAGCCGGGAAAGGAGTGCGTCATCCGTTTCTTCATCCGCCCCATCGGTGCATTTCTTATGGTTAACGACTGCCGAGATATTCGGGATGGAATAGGGGATTTCTGTAATCGTTCCTTCGGCCACATTGCCACTCGCCCCGGCATCGGCAGCTTCCACGGGAATCGTAACCTCAGCGGCATCGGCAGGAATGGTGGCCGACTCCAGGGTATAAAATCGCTGGCCGTCTTTTGTCTGGAAGAGACTGCTGCGAATGATGTAGGCTCCTGCCATCCCCGTCACCGTAACTTCTCCTTTGGCCTTGACGGCTTTCTTGCGATCGACGCCAAATTCCGCTGCCCGCAGCGTCAGGTAGTCGCCCCAGGACGTTTCGGCAAAGGCCGCGTCGCGCAACATGGCCATCTCGGCATAGCTGCTCTCAAATTCCACAGCATTGGCGTCGATCAGGTCGCGGGCAAAGGTGCCTTCCATGGTACTTTGCTCTTTTTCCGTAATGGTGTGCAGGGTCTGGGCCATGCGGCTCTCAATCTCATCTTTGGTCTGTGCATCAAATAAATTGCTCATGCCTCGCTCCTTCCTGCCGTCACGGTCAATGATTCGTCACTGTAAATGGAAGTGACGTCAACCGTAATGGCCAAATCATCCCGTTCCCGCTTCTTCACCTCGATATGGTTAATGCGAGCAATGTACGGATTCACCATCAATCCCTCACGGATATTCTGGCAAATCCTGTCTGCCGTATACTGGCTGTTTGGCGCTCTCCCCTGATACGGCTCGATGGTAATGCCATAGCTGTCATCATAGGCCAAGTAGCGATACCGCTCGGTGAGGATTGCCTTATAAATCCAGACCTTGAGGGCTTCATTTTCTGTCACCATCAGGTTCTGGCCTTTTTCATCGTAGCGGAAGCACTGCTTATCAAAGTCATAGCCGTATTCTACAAAAAGAGGCAGCGACTCATTCCGGTTCGCTGCCTGGATGCTGTTCATTGCTACAAAAGGATCAGCCATGGCCATCAATCCTCACAATCTCGTCCAAAATGATGTACTGCTGGATCCGGCCATTGATGAGCATGGGCATGATGGCCACGTACATGCCGGGCTTTAGTGTATCCGTATAGATGACGGAATCGGTGTAGTCATTATCGATGGCATGATTATGGGACTGGTAAGCCGCATCACCGCTGCCGCCGGCACGATTCTGTGTCGCCGATACCAGATGCCCTTTAGCTGTGCGGCCATAACCTGCCAGGAGATAATGGGAAATCCACAGCTCCTCTTTGGTCAAAATGATGCCATTGTAGCGGACCTTGATATCTGGCGGCGAAGCAAGGATCTGCCCGATTTGAATGTCCGGGCTGTTGCTGCTACGGCTGACCTGCTCCATCAGATTCAGCAGGCTGATATACGGATTTTTCTGCACACGTTCACCCCCTTGAGGTCTTGATAATCGTTGCCGGATAATAGTCGCTTCCCATATCGATGCTGCCTTCGTAGTGATGAAAACAGCCATAGACATTGGAGCTGTTGCCCCAGCAGCCGCCGCTCCCGTCATAGACGACGACATGCCAGTTCGGATCCGGCTTGCTGTAGCGGTTGTACATGATGATGTCGCCCTTTTCGAGCTGCGACGGGTCATAAGGGATAGCCAGACCCTGCGCTTCGGCATCGGCCCGGAGCTGGTCGCAGCCTTTCACGCCATTGTTATATTCCTGCGCTGCAAAAGGGGAATAGCCCGCCGCGGCGATGGTCGCCCGGTCGACACAGCCTTCTGAGCCATAGGGAGAAACGGTACCCTCGAAATTGGCCATGCACGCATCGACCACACTGCTGCCAGCCACAGCGCCACCTGTAGAAACAGAAGATGTCGATTCCGTTTCCGCTGGCGGCACATAATCCGGGTTGGCATTGTACGATGTACTGTCCAGTTCCTGTTTCTGCTCATCCAGCAGTTTGTTGAATACCAGATGCAGCTCCATCAGGTGCTTGTTGCCTTCGATTTTATGGCTGTCTGACTTGATGAAGAACTGGCCCTTGAGCTGTTCTTCCTGGACTGAGACAGAAAACCCGGCGATACACTGGATATGACCGATGGCCCGAATGGACATGTCATGGGCGACGGTCTTCAGCATGGCCCTTGCCTGCGAGGCATCGTCCTGCTTGGGGTCGGCCTTGCAAATGGCCTGGATGAGACCGAATCGGTCGATATCCGTCTGATTGGGCAGTTCGCCTTTCGTCTGCCCGGCACTGTCGACGACGATGACCTTAGAAACCATGTCTTCGACCGACTCCGACACGGAAGCGCCGGTCAGGTTTGTCACATCGCTGATCAGGAAATCTTCCATCACCTGGTCGTTCATGCAGACCACGTTGAGCTTCCCTTCGGTCATGTAGATATGGTATCCCTTGCCATCTTGTGCGGATTGATAGGATAATGCCTGCTTGATAGCCTCCGTAGCCGAGATATCATCGGCAATGAAATTGCAGGTGACGGACAGGTCAGGAATAGTCCCGGCCGGAATAGAAAAGTCATTGATGGTCTGGCGGATGGCGTCGGCCACTGTAACGTTCGTGTACTTCTTGGTTATGCGGGACTTGGCCAGATAGACGATATTGTCAAAGGCTGTAAAATGCATCACGGAAGAGCCGCTCTCCCGGCTGCGGCCAAAAATACATCCCTGGAACAGGTGGACAGTCTGCTGCGTTTTATCGTCAATGTGGATAAACAGCACCTCGTCCCCCAGTTCCAGTTCCGGATTCTGCCAAGATTTATCCCGCGTCGTATAGGCCAGGTCGAATTCCAGCCTGCGTCCGGCCTGCTCGACGTCCCCGGACCAGGTTGCACAAATCAGCCAGCCCGTAAGGTCTGCGTTCTCGGGCTTTTTCAGGCCTTCCGTCTGAGCATCCTCGGTATTGGTTTTCTTATTGATTCTTTGCAACTGGAACATTTTCATCATTCCTTTTGAGGTTCATCGTCGTCAGGCGGATGATATCCCCGGGCGAAAGACCGCCGTTACGGACGATGCTGCGATAGATCTGGAACTTCGAGAACTGCTCATTGTTGAGCGTCACCGATTTCCCCACGGCCCGGCCGATGACGTTCCCGATACTGTCACCGGGATAATAGGTGATGTTCTTCTTCATCTTCGACCAGAACGACTCCGGCCGCTTCTTCAGTCCCGTAGCAGTCTCGGTCTTTCCTGTCTCAGGCGCCGTAACGTAGCGGTACTCTGTCAGGCCCAGCTCGTAATAGACATCGCCGCTGCCGTCCTTTTCGCCAAACTTGAAGGATGAAATCAGGCAGGGCATGGAAAGTGGCGTGTCTGATACCGTCAGCTGACAGACGCTGTCACCGGTACGCATCGTTTCCAGTTGGGCAATGTACGTATAAGGTGCCAGCCCCATCATGGCAAAGGGATAATCCTGGGCCGGGAAAAAGCCGGAAAGGGTCAGTGTCCTGAGTCCCGTCTTTCCCATCATAAGGTAGTCGCCGAAGTTATTGATGTTCACCGTGCCATGATTCGTATTGACAGATACCATCAGCTCCGAAGGCAGGACGGGAAAGACCACCGCTGCCGATTCAGAAGAGAGTGAAATCGTGAGGGAAGACGCAGCCTGGCCGATGGCGTTCAACAGGGATGCTAAGAAAGAACTCATCAGAGGGTCGCTCCTTTCATGCGGTTCATGCCGTACAGTCTCATTTTTTCGACGAGTTTTTCAGCGACGGCGTCGATGTCCTGCTCGCTGCGGACGTTCATCGTATCAATGCAGATGGTGATGCCGCCGCTGCCGGCGTTCATGGCCTGGCGGATGCTTTCATCATGAGGTATGACCGTACTGCCATTGGGCAGGTGTACCAGCTCGCCCCGGCGATCTTCATTGATGACGGCAAAGCCGCCACGAAAGTTCTCGACACCGCTTTCAAAGTGGCTGATGCTTGGGATATCAAAGCCCACATGGGTCGGCGCCCCTCCCGTCAGGGACGGAATGTCGATAGACAGGCCGTTGATGCTGGAAATCAGGCCGTTCACCTGGTCGATGACCCAGTTCACACCGCTACGGAAGGTGTCCTTGATACTCTCCCAGATACTGGAGGCCGTCTCGCTGATACTGTTCATGGCTCCGTCCCAGGCAGAACTGATCCAGTTCATCCCCGCATCGACGGCGTCCGATACAGCCTGTATAGCCTGTTCGATATAATGCGACACGGTATCCCAGTTCCTCCACAGAAGGTACAAGGCAGCAATAATCGCAGCAATGACGATAATGATGGGATTGGCCATGGCTGCGGCGCCTACGGCACGGATGATGGTGATCATCATGCGTCCGGCAGTCAGAAAGGTACTGCCCATGCCCCTGGCCACGATGGCAATGCCCCGACAGACCGGAATGAGTCCTTTGAACTGAGTCGAGAGATACTTCGAGACACTGCCGGCTTTGCTGATGCCCGTGGCAATAGAGTTGAAAGTACCAAAAGCCCTGCCGCCGACCGTCAGGATACGGCCCAGGGTCGAACCGAAGAGCTGGAAGGTCACGATGCCGAAAGCCACCTGGCCGATCAGCGTTTTCTGTTCCGGTGTCAGTGTCCGGAACCAGGCAGCCAGTTCCTTGACGCGCATCGACATGACCTTGAAGTACGGCGTAAACGACACTGCTAAATCCATGCCGGCATTCTTCAGCTGGTTCATGGCAATCTGCATCTGCTCCGACGGGGTCAGCATCTTCTCATAGGCTTCCCGGGTCATGCCGGCAGACTGGGCCATCTGGTCCATGACCTTATCGAAGTCCCCGGCTCCCTTGCCCGTCAGGACCAGGATGCTGTTCAGGCCCTCGACAGAGCCAAAGAGCTGGGCCATCTGTTCGGCATCGCCGCCTGTCGCCCGCTTCACTTCGTCCAGGAACTTCACCCACCCCACGCTCTGCAGATGAGCCGCATTGAACTCAAGGCCAAGGGACTGAGCCAGTTTCGCCGCTTCGGCAGACGGCTTCAGGATGTTGCTGTAAGCCGCCTTGAGTCCGGTAATGGCCTCGCTGGTCCGGATACCGTTCTTGGTCAGGACGGCGATGGAACCGAACAGTTCCTGGGTACTGACATTGAGCTGTGCCGCAATGGGGATGACATTGACCATGGACTGGGCCATCTCGCCAAAGGATGTCTTGCCGAAGTTCTGTGCCAAGAGCATCTGGTCCGTCACCGCCGTGGCTTCTTCTGCCGATTTTCCATAGGCATTGAGGACCGTGGTCACACCGTTAACGGCAGTCGTCGTGTCGGTAAAGCCGGCTTTCGCAGCAATTGTCATGTCTTTGACAAAGCCCACGGCATGGGCCGCATCGACACCAGCGGAAATGGCCTGGTAGACCGATTCCGAAAGATCAGCGACACCTGCGCCCGTTTCATCGCTGACAGCACGAATCTCATCACTGACCTTCTGCATGGAAACGACCGTCGTGTCGACCAAAGTCGAAATCTTGGCGATACCGTTGGCAAAGTCGCTGTGCAGCTTGAAGCCTGCCGTTGCGGCTACCAGGATGGGGGCTGACAGCAGGGCCATCTTGTCTGATAAGCCGGAAATCTTGCTTCCCGTCTGCTCGATGCTCTTCGCCGTCCGTTTCTGGATGCGCTCATGCTTCGTCAGCTTGTCCGACAGTCCGCTGACCGATTGTTTCGCCGCCGCCATCTGGGTCTTCATGGTCCCCAGGCTGGCATTGACGCTACGCACGGTCGGCGTGAACAAATCCCGCAGCCGGATGGCGGCATCGATGACATTATTGGCCATGCTGTTTCACCTCTCAATGTTGTTATAGATATTAAAAATATAGTAAGATAAAAGAAGTCTATCGTTACGGAGGAATTCCAATGCGCTATTTCAATGAAACAGAAAAAAGATTAGCTGAACAATATCACCATATGGAGCTTGGTACTTGCAAAATCTGTGAAGAATGTCACAAGAAAGAACATTTATCCTTACCGATTGGCTGCTGGTGCGTAGGTTCCGATTTTAATAAAACTTCCAAGAGAATTCTATTTGTCGGTAAAAATGCCAGAAACAATCCCGGCACGATTGAAGACGGCTTCCGCAATCCCTTTCAATATACCCGTGAATCTCTGTGGAACAAAAGCTGGCCATATTGGAGCTATACTCGTGCTATCACTCAGAGAATATTCGGTGACGATTCTATAGAACACATCGCATTTACCAATATTGTCAAATGCAACAATTCCGGAGGAAAGGATACTACCTCAGATTTTGTAAAATCCAACTGTATCCTAAACCTAAAAGTCCTTCAGCAGGAATTAAAGGTAATACATCCTACTCATATCATTTTTTATACATCTTGGTATTATGACGATTACATCCCTAACGTTTTTGACCGTTATAATATTCATTACAACGGTTCTAAAGATATTGGGAAAAGAAAAATGCCCTGGCAGGAAGCCATTTCCACTCTGGGCAATCAAACCTTTCATGTACTACGTGTCGGCCACCCACAATGCAAGAAAAAAAGCGACTTCGTCTATGAAATATCTAAGTGGCTTGAGCCTGCCTTATGACTTTATGGCAGATAGCCGTATTTCAGCAGTTAATCCGATAATGCTGAAGATACTTTTTTATTGCGTTCTTCCATCTCATAGCGGATGAAGGCATACAGCACCTGCCGTTCGCCGTATCCCAGTTTCATGACCGCTGACGGCAGCAGGTGATGATCCCGGAACAATAGATACATCGCCTGCACCTCGCCATCGGTCCGAATCAGTTTTTTACGGCTTTATCCGCCTTTTCCTGGGTCGTATAGCCGTTAAGTTCTGTAATCTGTGCCGTAAGGTCGGCAATCTCGCCTGCCAGGAAGAGCTTGCGGATGATGTCACCAGGAAGTACGGCCCCGAATTTTTCCAGCAGATCCTTGTTCTTGAGGTCCGGATCGGCAATCCCCGCCAGGAGCGTCTGGGTCTGCATCTGATAAATGTCGATATTGTCGGCGCTGCCGTTGGTGAAGTCCACGGCCATCTTCTGGATATCGGCGTAGCGTTCCGGGTCGATGGCCCGAAGCGTGATGATAAAATCGAATCCGAACAGCTTCGAGAGTCGTTCCATCTTCACTTTCTTTTCAGGCCGTTCGGCCAGCTTGTTCACTACATCTGCTTTCAGCAGTCGGTCTACCATATTCATGTGCTTGTTCTCCTTATGCTAAATCCAAGAGGTCCCAATCCGAAAAAGTGAAGCTGTAGCTTTCCTCGCCCATCTTGTCCACTTCCCAGTCGGCCAGAATGAGGCTGTCAAAGGTCGCATCCTTGATGACGATGCGTTCGCTGCCAATGGCGTCCTTATCGTCAAGGACGGATACGATGGTCACGACGGTCTGCTTGCCCGCCTTGATGTTGTCGTTCATCTTCTTGATCATGTAGCTCGAGACTTTATGGAGCTTTAGCTGCCCTTTGCAGTCATAGCCCGTGACCTTGTAGCCCTTGCCGACATGGCGGAGCATCTTCACTTCTTCCTTAGTCAGTGTGACCTCGGCCTTGAAAGCCGTAGCTTCGGCCATGAGGTCGCCGTCGATATAGAGGTCGGCATACTTGCCATTCATTACCCGTTTGGCTTCCATGCTGTTCACTGTACTTCACCTCCTCAGATATTGACGGCAATCGTGACATCTTCCATGGCATCCAGGAGTGAAGCATCTACGGCGATGAAGACATTGCTGCCTATGTTGGCCAGCTTGATGTCCATTTCCGACATGTCCGCCAGTTCCTCTTTCGTATATTTGCCATTGGATGCCAGCCAAATCTTCGTGGATTCCACATCGATATAAGCCGTGTTCTGCCCCTGTTCCAGCAGGCCCTCCTGGGCCAGCTGGTCCAGATAGCCCTGGATAGCCGTCACCAGAAGACATCGGTTGGCATAGCTATTGGCATACTTGCCAAGGTAATGGTCCTGGGCGGTGGTGCGGATATCGTCATACATCATGTCCATCAAATCGACGAGCTTGATTTTCTGGAAAGATACGCCTTTCCCCTGGACTGTCGTGACCAGGGAGTTGATGCCGCGGCCCAGCTTGACCTTTTCCCCGTCAAAGAAGAAGAACAGCTTGCCGGCATCCGTCATGGTATCCATTTCTTCCTTCGTCCAGACGTCGCAGCCAATGACTTCCGGCAGCGGCGCATACGTACAGGCAATAGTCATCGGCGTTCCTGCGATGATGCCCGCGATGCGCCCGCAGTACTGGGCCGTCGTGTAGGTCTTCGTTTTCGTGCGGATGACCTTGTTGACGAAGTTGATGACTCCTTCCGTATCCGCCGTGCAGTCCGGCAGGACGGCCTTGATGCGCTTATTCTTATTCGTCCGCATCCCCTTGATCCAGGTCGCGATGGTGTCGATGTGGTTTTCTTCGATGTCCGGGATGACCAGGTAATCGAAGCGCTTGTTCTCGATGGCCTTGAGAACATCGGTATAATCTTCTGCATCCTTGCTGATGATTTCGGCGATGACCTTCTTCGGACTGTTCACGTAGCCGCGAAGGGTCAGTTCCAGCTGCTCACGGTTGCTGTCCGAGAGTTCTTTGGGAATGTCATCTGCCGTATACAGGTTCACTTCCGTCTGGGACGGCAGTGTCTCTTCTTTCAGAATCAGAAGGACAATACCGCGTTCGCTGCGTTCGACGGCACTGATGCCTTTTTCTTTGAACGCGATATTAATGGATGGCATTTTCATGGGTTACGTCTCCTTTCCCTGATACCGCTGATGCAGTACCTTCATGATTTCTGCCGTTTCTTCTTTTTCCCGGGCGTCATAGTACTGGAAGGTCAGCGTCAGACGCCCGCCGTCATTGTCTGTCCCCATCAGCTCCTCACTCATAGACACGACAGGGAGATAACGGTTGCCGACTTTCAGTCCGTCCCGGAATAAATTTTCCGCAGCAAAAAGCACGGCGTAGATGGCCGTGCTTTTTTCCTGCTTCTTCGGCAGATACGTAATGTAGAGGTCCGTATCCCGGTAGACCTCGTTTTCTTTCTGCGGCGTCGCTACCGTCATTGTCTTCAGGAAAAAGCCCGGCGGCGCAAAGCCTTCCTTGACTTCCTGCAAATAGACGGGGTACGGGAACCGCTCTTTGAGTTTCTGCTGCACCGCCTGCAAGATATCGATATCATGGATCATGTGCCGCCTGCTTTCTTGAGGAGCTTCTTCGTGAGTCTCTCCAGTCCCAGCTGCAAGTCGCTGGCTTCAAACTGCTTGACGGATTTCTCCGTATAGTGCCGGCCTTCATAATAGCCCACGGTCCTGCCGCCCGGCGTTTTCTTGACATGGCCGTTATTCAAGAGGTGATGGACCGGATGCCTGTTGACCAGTTCATAGGTCAGCTCCGAGCCGTTATACCCTTCCACCTTATGCTTCCAGCCTTTCTTCAGCTTTCCCGTGCTGCCTTCCGGCGTGTTTTTTACGCACTCCTTCTTGAGCTTGTTGCCAAGCGTCACCAGGCCCTTTTCGGTAGTGCCGGGAAACTCTTCAATAGCAGAAAGCAGTTTTTCTGAAAGGTCATCCAATCCTTTGACCTCAAAGTCACTTCCGCTCATTGTCCGTCCCCCTCACTTCTTCCGTACAGTACAGTTCCAGGGCTTCATGGCGCATATACGGGTCAACTATGGTATCGATGTCGTAGAGGTGATCCAGATACTTCACCTTCATATCGTGGGTGACACCCGGACGCCAGCGAATGGTGATCTTGCTGTACTCCGTGTCCGCCTTGCGTTCCATCTCATAGAACACTTTGCCCCGGGCAGGCTCGATGGATGCCCAGCAGCGGTACACTACGACGTCGGCCTGGGTATCGAAACCATATTCATCCGTCACGGCCTGCTTTCCCAGAATCTCAATCCGTTTATTCAAAAGTCCCGTCTTCATGGGCATCCCCCTTTTCAAAAACAGCTCCGCCGGACCCCGAACAGCAGCCAGCGCAGACGTTTCAAAAGGCCTGCGTAGTCCGCTTCCTCCCGGTGCTCATATAAAAAAGCCGCAGCGAAGAGAATCGCTTCGTGAAAAACCACGGGATTCTCTTCGGCATCAGCTTCCTCGCAGCGGGATATATCCAGGCAGAGGGCCTGGGCTGTTTCCAGGGAAGACTGGATGACGTCATCATTACTCGTGTCATCTTCATCAATCCGCAGGTATTCCCTGGCTTCTTCCAGCGTCACAATCATGGCTTATCCCTTCGCTTTCATCTCCAAGGCCTTGACCGCTTCCTTGAGCATCAGCATGCCATCGACGCGCTGGCTGGCAAGGAAGCCGATCTGGCCGTTGGCGGCATACAATTCGTTAAGCCGCTTGAAGGAGCGGTATTCCCTATCGGCAATCCAGTAGTAGCTGAAGTCCCCGAAGAGCATGGGACGGCTGCCCGCCGCCAGTTCCGGTGCAAAGGAAGTGCAGTAGCAGGGACGGTTCAGGATAGTATCCGGCGTACCTGCGGTGACAGACGGCTGCCAGATGTAGTTGCCGTTGTTGTCCTTCACCTTGCGCAAGGCCTTAATGGTCGCATCGTTCAGGAGCCATACGGCCTTGCGGCGGTACGGGATGCGCAGGGAGTGATACAGGTCGATGACATCATCAAAGGTGATGGATGCACCATTGGCCATCACGCCCAGCTCCGCGGACGGGAACACACCAGTCGGCTTGTTCTTGCCATCTCCTGCCAGGAAGGCTTCTTCTTCCTTCGTACCGATACGGCGGGCAAATTCACCGGCAATGTAGCTTTCCAGGTCGAAAGCGCTGTCGTTCAGCAGTTCTTCCGACACACGGATAGCCGTCCCCAGCTTGTACGCCCCGATGGACTGCTGGCCGAAGGTATCCTGGCTGTCCGGGTAGAGGCCGTTCTCTTCCATCCAGGACGCTTCGCCATGACCCGTCACGATGGGAATCTTGCGGTCGCCGCTGGTGTGGATGACCGTGGCCAGGCCGCGGAAGAAATTCTCTTCCTGGAGCTTGTCGATGAGCTGGTGTTCGAATTCGTCCGGTACCAGATAGCCGCCATCAGCATCGATGCCTGCACTCAGGGCGTTCTGTACATCGATGAAGTTCTTATGGCGGATGCTGTCCCAGAAAGCCTTACGATAGGCATCAGACGCACGGCCTTTCTCTTCTGCTCCATTCTGGCCTGCGCCAGGGAGTTCAGTAATCGGTGTAGTAGTGGGCTGGGCAAGCTGGGCGTCGAGCTGCTGCTGGCGTTCCAGGCGGTCGATTTCCTTGCCGAGATTTACTACATCCGCTTCCATCTTGTCGTAGCGAGCCGCATCTTCTGCAGAGACCATGCCGTTCTCATCACGGACGGTATCCAGAAAATTCTTGGCGGCATCCCACAGATTCTTGCGTTTCTCACGCAGTGCTAAAATCGTATCCATTGTTGTCCTCCTTAATGAATGAGCAATGCCAGCCGGTTCTCCAGGGAAGCGGCTGGCACTTTATTGACAGGTTCATGTGGTTTCAGTTTTTGTACGAAGGAACTGGTGACGGTGGCCGGGCTGTAGAGCATGGCTTCCGGCTGTTCTTCATTTTCCTTCTTCTGGTCGAACAGGATTTCATCGGCAAAGCCCAGTTCCACAGCCTTCTTCGCGTTGAGCCAGGTCTCGTCATCCATCATGTGGGAAATCTTCGTGCGGGCCAGGCCGCTCTTGATTTCGTAGGCGTTGATAATGCTCTCCTTGACTTCGCTCAGCATGCCGATGGTCTTTTCCATCTCTGCCTGGTCGCCATAGGCCAGGGTCGCCGGATTATGAATCATCAGCATGGCCACTGGAGACATACAGACCTTGGTCCCGGCCATAGCGATGACAGAGGCCGCCGAAGCAGCCAGTCCGTCAATCTTGACGGTGACGTTCCCCGGATAATCCATGAGCATGTTATAGATTTGGGCAGCGGCAAAACAGTCCCCACCCGGGCTGTTGATCCAGAGCGTGATGTCACCGCTGCCTGCATTCAGTTCTTCCTTGAAAGCCTTCGGCGTCACTTCATCACCCCACCAGGTTTCGTCGGAAATCTGGCCGTCCAGGTAGAGCGTGCGATTACTGCCAAATGAATCCGGTGCTTCGTTGGTCACCCACTTCCAAAATTTATGTTTCATTCGTTTCTCCCTTCTGGGCAAAAGCCCCGGCATCCTTGAGCTTGGTCATGCTGCCATTGACAAGGTATAGATTACCGCCCTCTTCATCTGACACGGGATTCATGTCTTCCATCTCCCGGATATCGTTGGCGGACAGCCAGCCGTTCTGCCGGCCGATGCTGTAGCCCGTCATGCGGCTCTCATAGTCGCCGCGCATGAGACCGTTCACGTTGAACTTGAGGAAATACTGCTTCTTCTCTTCCGGCAGGAACAGGGCTTTCTGCATGGCCTGTTCCCAGCGGATGACCCATGGATCCAGCGTGTACTTCACGAATTCCATGGACTGTTGTTCAATATTATTGAAGGAACTTTTCTCTAGGTCGCCAATCATGTGTGGCGGGATGCGGTAGAGCCTTGCGATTTCATTGAGCTGGAACTTCCGTGTTTCCAGGAACTGTGCTTCTTCCGGCGGGATGCCGATCTGCTGGTACTTCATGCCTTCTTCCAGCACAGCCACCTTGTGGGCATTTCCCGTCCCCCGGTAGACGGAATTCCAGGAGTCCCGGACTTTGGCCGGGTCCTTCAGAACGCCCGGATGCTCCAGCACCCCGCTGGGGCTGGCCCCGTTGGCAAAGAAAGAGGCACCGTATTCCTCGCAGGCCATGGTCATGCCCACGGCATTGCGGGCCATGGCAATCGGCGAATAACCGACCAGGCCGTCAAACCCAAGGCCGGGGATATGCAGCACTTCTTCCTTCTGCAGGGCCACCTGCCCATACGGCTTGATGTTCGGATTCTCATCTCCTGTCTTGGTATACAGATAAAAAATCTTTCCCCGTTCATCCCGGCAGACGGTCATCCTGTCCGGCCTGAGCGGGTATAGTCCCTGCACCCGGCCTAACCTGTCGCGGATGATCTGGGCGTAAGCATTGCCCCAGATGAGCAAATGACTCATAAGAGTCTCCCGAAAGATGAACGATGTCATCTCCGGGTTCGGCTCATCATGAAGCAGATGGTACAGCGGATGGTCATAGACCCGCTCCTTGCCGCCCAGTGTGTAGCGGTACAGCTGGAGCGGCAGGGCTGCCAAGGTTTCCGCCAGGATGCGGACACAGGCGTAGACCGCTGTCGTCTGCATGGCCGTGAACTCATTGACCGTCTTGCCACTGGCAGAAGGGCCGAACAGGTAACGGAAATCCGTGCCAACATAATAGTTCTGAGGCTTGTCCCGGGTACGGAACAGGCTGGATAAAAAAGGGATGTGCATGGAAACCTCCTATTGCTCTATCGACAAATTTATGATATTTTCAAATTACGAAAGGAATGATGCCCAATGAAAAAATATCTATCTTATCTTGCCGTATTTTTTATCTTTTGCTTTTCACTTTGGCTTTTCCCACAATCTGCCGAAGCCACTGACATCTGGGCATATACTGCCGCTCCTCAGGATGGTAACTACCAAGCCTATGTTGTCAGTGAATCAATTCAATGGAACAACGACTATTCAAAAATAACTTGTGCTGTAAAACAAGTAAAAGATGGTTCTGTCCAAAAAGTAGTGTTCTGGAATTTTGATAGGCTATCTGATGAATGGCGATATCAAACCTCTACAATGCAAAAGCCCAATTCATCCGGTCATACCAATCGTGTATATCCTAATAGCTGGGGAGCCTATATCCTTAAAATCTGCATAGATTATTTACGTTAATCAAAATGCAATAACGCCCCGTTCATCATAGACGCTGCCGCTGCCAGTCCCGTTGCGGATGCAGCGGTCTAGTGCCATGATGGACGCCACGATTCCGTCAATCTTTTCGACGGATTTTTCTTTGTCCGGCTTGATGTTCCCCGCAGGATCTTGGCGCATGACGACGTTGCCGGCCATCCATTTGAGGACGGGATTGCCACCATGGATGATGTTCCCTTCCATTAGAAGCTTGAACAGCTCCTTCGACGGCGGCGACATATCCTTGAACCCCTGGCCGAAAGGCACCATGGTAAAGCCCATGTCCTCAAGATTCTGCACCATCTGGGTGGCGTTCCAGCGGTCGTAGGCGATTTCCCGAATGTGGTAGTTTTCCCCCAGGCGTTCGATGAACTTCTCGATGAAGCCGTAATGGATGACATTCCCTTCCGTCATCTGGATGAAGCCCTGCTTCTGCCAGACGTCGTAAAGCACATGGTCACGCCGACAGCGAAGTTCCAGTGTGTCTTCCGGCAGCCAGAAGAATGGCAACAGGATGTATTTCTCATCATCGCTCCGTGGCGGGAAAGCCAATACCAAGGCCGTAATATCCGATGTGCTGGATAAGTCCAGTCCGCCGTAGCACATCCGCCCCCGCAGGGAATCCAGGTCAATAGGAAGATTTCCCTTGTCGTAGACCTGTTCCGGTATCCAGCGGATGCTGGCCGAAGTCCAGATATTCAATCTGAGCTGCTTGAACACATTCTCCTCAGCGGGATTTTCAACGGCATTCCGATAGGCTTCCCGGACACGGTCAATCTGTATGGTATGACCCAGGGACGGGTTCGCCTTGTACCAGTTGGCTTCATCCGTCCAGTCTTCCTCATGTTCCAGGCCATAGACCACGGGGTAAAAGGTGGAATCTTTCTTCCGGCCCGCCATCAAGTCCAGGGCCTTTGTGTGCAGTTCATAGCAGATGCTGTTCTTGTCGTTGCCTGCCGTGGTGATGATGAAAAAGAGCGGCTGCTCCCGGGCATCGCCTGAGCCTTTGGTCAGGACATCATAGAGCTTGCGGTTCGGCTGGGCGTGGATTTCATCAAAGACCAGGCCCGACACATTGAGCCCGTGCTTGGTCCCGGTTTCCGCCGACAGCACCTGATAGAACCCGGCATTGCGGTAGTTGATGATGCGCTTGCCAGCCGTCCGTATCTTGGAACGGCGCATCAAGGCCGGACTCATCTCGACCATCTGCCTTGCCACATCAAAGACGATAGACGCCTGATTCCGGTCACAAGCAGCGCCATACACTTCGGCGCTCGGTTCGTTATCAGCATAAAGAAGGTACAAAGCGATAGCGGCAGCCAGCTCGCTCTTTCCGTTCTTCTTTGGAATCTCTATATAGGCCGTCAGGAACTGCCGCTTCCCGTTTTCCTTGACGATGCCGAAGAGATCACGCACAATCTGTTCCTGCCACGGCAGGAGCAGGAACAGCTGCCCGGCCCATTTGCCTTTGGTATGACAGAGATGCTCGATGAAGGCAACCGCCCTGTCGGCCTTGTCCTTGTCGTAATGGGAATCCGGCAGCATGAATGCTGACGGCCTATATACAAACGCCAAACCACTCACCCCCTTAAAATCAATTCCATTTCATCCACTTCTCTGTCGCCGCCCGTTTCTTCCCCGATCATGCGGCTCCGGGCAGACGGCGTCAGGCCGAACTGCTCGCAGAACTTCAGCATGATCTTGAGGTTCGTCTGGGCGATGGACACCTGCGGTACCTGCTGCAGATAACCGTTCGGCGTCCGTACCATGTCGCCGTGTTGGGTAATGAATTCCTCAGCCCCTTTCCATCGGGCGTAGGCCTGGCAGTACCCGGCAAAGGCCATCATATCCAGGTTGGTCAGCATCCCCATCTCGGCGAGGACTTTCCCCAGCCGCTTCCATTCTTTCTTGGCGTCATCTTCCAGCCAGTCCGGGCAGCGCGGCAATTTGCCCTTGGGCATGGGTTCTTTCTTATTGAGCGGCCGATGGCCGGGATTGCCTTCCAGCACCTTGAGCGCTGTCGGTTTCGGTTTTCTTCCTCGTACAGCCAAGCCATATACCTCCTTTCTGTAATAAAAAACAGCCCCGCAGGGCTGTCTGTATGTTGAGTTAGAATTTTTCCAGTTCGTCCGCCATGCGTTCCAGCCAGGAACCGACTTCTTCGAGTCTGCTCAATTCAGCTCTGGGAAAACCGAAGGCTTTCGTCACAGTCTCTTCCCGCCCCCTCAGTACAGTCCTTCAAGGGCTTCGTATTCCCGTTCCAGACGGCTGAGATCCTGGCAGATGCACTGGAAGCGTAAACGGTTCTTGCAGGCCCGCCGTTCTTTCTCCAGTTTTCTGATTTCTTACGCGCGTTCTGCTAAGACGTACCGGCTTGTGCCGTTCAACATTTCATGGTAGTCCTTTTCAAATCTCGTCATCGCTGTTTCCCCGCTTTCTTATGCTCCAGGTGTTTTCCCTTTTGGTATGTATATATATCACTCTGAACGCACATAATAGCAAGTCATTTATCCGATATTCATGCATTTTATTCGATGACTTTCCATTCATCGGCTCCGGGTATCAGCCCAAGACTGCTGCCCGTATCCCACTGTACATGGATGGTCCCGGCATCATCGACGAACTGGACGTTGCCTTCCGTTCCCTTAGGCGGAGCTTGCCTGTCATCCATGGCGATAAGCCGGACCCGCGTTCCTTCCATCCGGTCCCGACTGTGCCGTAGGCCGGCCCGCAGGATGGACAGGTCGAAACCGAACTTGCGGTAATCCCGCTCCATGTTCTGATAATACCAGTCCTCCGGACTACCGAACCGCCGGTCTTCGTGCATGATGTACACAAGACCGCTGATGATGCCGTCATCTGTTTCCACATCCACTTCTTTTTTATAATAGAACCGCGGGAAGCCTTCATAGGCATCGAGCCGCCGTTCATCCTCCGGAGAAATGCGCCAGAAAACAACCGGCACGAAGGCACCCGCCTTCTTCTCGATCGTGGCGTAACATCCTGTCAGGGAACCTTTGAAGAGGAGTTCATAGCCCCGGATTCGGCCCGTCCCTGAAAGAACGGCGTCAGGACACCGTCTTGCCATCTGTACTTCACTCATGTTGCTGCCGTAGGCAATGTAGATTCTTTGTTTCATCGCTCTCATCCTTTCTGAAGGAATTGCCCTTCTACCACCCCAAGGGCAGCCGAAGCTGCCCGTAAGGCTATCCCCTTCAAGCGGCGGCATTGCGCCATGCGGAATTGCCCGTGAGGTGTTTCAGGAAGTGGAGCCGGCAGGTCTTGAACTCGTCACCGATGAGTCCGAGCCGGAGCATCCAGCACCGGAAAGCGTATTTCTCATTGTCCGTTTCGGTCTTCCGGGCCGAGGCTTTCTTCTGAGCCAGGGCCTGATGGGCGACGGCCAGGCAGAACTGAATGTATGCCTTGATTTCCCCAGCGTGGAGTGTCCCGTTGAAAAGCCGGAACTCGACGGTCCCTTTGGTGAAGGTGGCATGCAGGTTCAGCCCGTGGTAGCGGGTGCTGTTGTAATGATGGTTCCGTCCGTAAGGGGCTTCCTGATACCAGAGGTCGGCGATGCCGTCCAGCGTGTCCGGCTTTTTCCGGTTGAGGTCCTTCAGGAAGGTGGTATTCGTTTTCCGGCAGTATCGGCTTTCCCGCGAGGGGTTGATCTGGAGGGCGCGGTAAATCATGTCTTCCTTGCTCGCCATAATGTTCACCAGGTTCCGCAGGGTCTTTGCCGTGAAGCGTTCGGCCCCGACATGGATGTGGATGCCGCAGGACTTATTGGCAAAGGCCCCGGCCTTGCGTAGCATCCGCACCAGTTCCTGCAGCTTCGGGATGTCTTCGTAGGAAAGAATGGGGCTGACCACTTCCGTGCGGTAGAAGCTGGAAGCATCTGTAATGTTTCCGTTCACCTTCTTCTGTGGAACCAGGCTGGAGTCGTTCATGGCTTTCCATTTCCGTCCTTGTTCATCCCTTGCGGTGTAGGTATCGTAGGCTCCGCCTTCGTGCCGACTTTCCGTCCCGAAGAAGCGGGCCATGAGGCTGGCGGCCCGGCTTCTCGTAATCCCTGTCATTTCCATTTCGATGCCAAAGTGTAGTGTTTTCATAATCCTCTCTATCCTTTCTATGTGTGCGTGTGTTCTTTTGGTACACTATATATCACTCTAAAGGCACACAATAGCAAGTAATTTTGAGAATTATTATGAATTAAATCGAAAATTTATGGGTTCTGATGCCGGCGTTCTTTCTGCTTTCTGGCATGAGCCTTGGCTTCTTCTTCCGTGCGGAAGGCACTCCATCCCTTCAGGCCTTTCAGCAGGGCCATGCGCGATTCGTGGCTGGCCTTGGTCCCCATGCCGATGCGCAGGAGCCACATCCGCAGGTAGTACTTCTCGTTTTCAGGCTTCCGTGTGTCAGCCTGAACCCGTTTCGCTTTTTTCGCTGCGCTGACCATGAAGGCCGCTAGTTCAATCAGGGCGCGGTTCTTCACGGCATTGCCGGTTACGGCAATGCAGAATGTCACCGTATCTGCCGCAATCCAGAAGCCCCGCCCTTCCTTGCGATAGTTCTGATAGATGGCAAAGAAGGAAGTCTGGTCGGTACCAGGTTCTTCTTTCAAGTCTTCCACCAACCTGTCCGGCACATGGATGTTTTCATGTCCTGCCGCCCGGTTCAGCAGATACTGCTGGGCGTGGAGCATGAAGACCAGGTTGCGGAGCTGCGCACCGTCCATGCCATCAATGGGAACCTTGATTTCCATCCTGTCCGGATGCGGCAGTGCGTCCGATCCTGGCGTTTCATCCTGCTCCAGCGGCTCTTGCGGCATTTCGGGTTCCGTTCCTTCTGCCGGTTCCGGCTGCGGAAGGATGCCTGCTTCCTGCAGGAAAGCCGTGATGGCGGCTTCTGTCTTTTCATCATCGCATTCGATATCGCCGCTGCGAAGGATGCGGAACCCCCGCCCTTCGTAGGCAAAGGCCGGCGTCCCCGTATAGCGGAGCTTTTCGTTATGGTTGAAGGGGATCAGCTGTCTGGCCAGTTCCTTTCGGTCGTTCAGGTTCGTCTGGATTGTCATGGTCTATGTACCTCCTTGTTTTGCTAGTACATATATCACTCTGAACGCCGATAATAGCAAATCATTTTTGCATCTTTTTCTCAAAGAAGCAGGCAATGCCGGCCAAGACGAAATACACGCAGGGAAGGGCGACACCGTTGCCCCACATCTTGTATTCCGCAGAATCCCGGTACGGTTCCTTCAGCCATTTGATAATCTGGTTCCGGGTCTTGGGCTTTGTCTTTTTCCCCAGGGCTTTCCGATGGGTCTCAAAGACATCGCTCCAGAAGCGGATGTCTTCTTCAGACGGGTTCCCTGTTTCCAGATGGCTGCACCACCAGTCCGGGAATCCCTGGAGCCTTGCACATTCTGCCGGCATCAGGCGGCGGACACGAGCATGGCTGTTGATGAGCGGCGGATCTTTATAATCCGTAGCTACCAGGGAACTGGCCATTTCCTTCGCCGCCCGTGTGAAGTGGGAATTCTTGCTGGCACTATAGGTCAGCTCCACCACAGCGATGCCGCCCTGGTTGCTCCCCGGTACATTTCCCGAACGGTCGACGGTCCGGCAGGTATCGCTCTCATAGATATGGTTCCGCATATTGCGGGTGCCGTCCGAGGTCTGCCGTACATCATAGGTTTTCTTTTCTCTGTTGCCCCCGCCCTGCAGGACCAGCGGCTGGTTGTTGCCGCCCGTCCCGTACCGTGCCGTGAGTGATGGGTTCACAGAGAGCGGCCCCTTGTACCGGGCATCGGCTCCATGGTTCTCAAACACCGGACCCGGCAGATTGACGATGACCGGAGGATGATGGGCTTCTGCCCGTAAGGTGTTCGTCCGCTCTTCCGTCACATCCATTCGGATGCCGCCCTGGTCATTCAGGCAGATTGTGCCTGCCGTTCCAGGGCCAGGCGCAAGACGTCCGGCAGCACCCTGCCATGCTCGGAAGCCCTTCGCAGAATACCCTGACAGGCCCTCGGACTCAAATAGAACCTTTCCGGCACTTTGTCCATCAAAATCTGCGACAAGGTAGATGCGCTTTCTTCGCTGGGGGACGCCCCAGTATTGGGCATCGAGGACGCGCCAGGCCACAGAGTACCCGTTTCCCAGGATGCATCCCGCAGGCTGCCATCTGGCACAGCCAGCCACTGAAACTGCAGGGTCTTTGATGCGGCAGATTTCTTCAAGGACCGTCCGGAAGTCCTCTCCCTTGTTGCTGGAGAAAGCCCCAGGGACATTCTCCCACACGATATATCTTGGATATTGTCCATTCGTTTCTTCCCTCATTTCCTTCACGATGCGCACTGCCTGATAGAACAGCGAGGACTGCGAACCGCCAAGGCCATCCCTTTTTCCGGCAATCGACATATCCTGGCAGGGACTGCCGAAGGTAATGATGTCTACCGGCTCGATTTGTGCGCCGTTTATGGCACTCACATCGCCGTAATGCTTCACAGATGGCAGCCGTCTCGTCGTCACGCGGATGGGGAACGGCTCGATTTCCGAGTTCCATACAGGACGGATGCCCGCCAGGATGGCGCCCAGTTCAAAGCCGCCGCTCCCGGAGAACAGGCTGCCCAGCTTAATCTGTTCCATCATCTGCCACCTCCGCATACGGGATTTTCTCATCCCCGCGCAGGATAAACACACCCGCGTCCCCATATTCACTGATGTAGCGCCTGACGATGACGTCGACGAACTTCTCGTCCAGCTCGATGCCGTAACAGATGCGGCCCGTCTGCTGGCAGGCCATGAGCGTAGAACCGGAACCGAGGAACGGGTCCAGGATGATGCAGTGGCTCATGGATGAATTCTGTATAGGATAGGCCATGAGAGCTATAGGCTTCATGGTGGGATGCTCTTTGCTGGCTTTCGGCCGGTCGTATTCCCAGATGGTCGTCTGCTTGCGGTCGGAATACCATTGATGCCTGCCGTTCAGCTTCCAGCCAAAAAGGCACGGTTCATGCTGCCATTGGTACGGGCTTCGGCCCAGTACCAGGGCGTTCTTCTTCCAGATGCAGCAGCCAGACAGGTAGAATCCTGCGTCCTTGAATGCCTTGCGGAAGTTCAGCCCCTGGGTATCTGCGTGGAATACATAGATGGAAGCATCCTGCTCCATGTTCTGTTCCATATTGACGAAGGCCGCGAAAAGGAACTGGTAGAACTTGTCATCCGGCATATTGTCGTTCTTAATCTTGCCGGCCGTTTCTTCGACATCGACGTTATACGGCGGATCCGTCAGCACCATGTTGGCCTTCTTCCCCGCCATCAGCCGTTCATAGGTTTCCGGCAGCGTCGCATCGCCACAGATGACGCGGTGGTCACCCAGGAACCAGATATCTCCCGCCCGGGCGACGGTCGGCTTTGCCAGTTCACCGTCGACATCAAAGTCATCTTCCTTGATTTTCTTGTTGTACACTTTCGAGAAGAGCTGCTCGACTTCCGGTGCCTCAAAGCCCGTCAGGTTGACGTTGAAGTCGACGCTCTGCAAATCGACGATAAGGTCAGCCAGGAGCTGTTCGTTCCAAGCACCCGTGATTTTATTGAGTGCGATGTTGAGCGCCTTGACCTTATGCTCATCCTCGATATGGACAACCACGCACTGGACTTCTTCATAACCCAGTTCTTTCAGCACTGTCAGGCGCTGATGCCCGCCGATGACGGTCATGTCGTAGTTGACAATGACGGGTTCCACATAGCCGAACTCCTGGATGGAGTTCTTGATCTTCTCATATTCCTTGTCACCGGGTTTCAGCTGCTTCCTGGGGTTATATGCCGCAGGCTTCAGCTGGCCGATGGGCAGGACTTTCCATTCCATATCCGATGTCTTCATACACTGTTTCCTTTCTGGATGCTGCGGCGATGGCGGCTCCGTATCCGTTCAGATGATGCCAGCGGCAATAATTCCGCACGCTGTCCCGTGACAGCTTCGTTTCCCGGGCGATAGCCTTGTACCCCATCCCCTGTCTCCGCATGGTTTCAATCTGCCTGCGCTGGCAGTCATTCATGAAAACTCCCTTCTTCCTGGCAATAAAAAAGCCCCGGGCCAGAAGCCTGGAGCTACCTGATATTCGGTTGAAGACCGTCCTTATATCCCCCCTTATGAATTTCGCGGTTTTTCCCATTTGAGGGGGCGGCGGTCATGGACGGAAGGGCTGTAGAGATTGACATCCCCCCGGTCGCCCTATACGTGTGGATTAAACCATTGACAAATTGCAGTCTGATTCTTATAATATTATTGTTAGCAATGTTATTATTGCTAGTAATAATTAGGGAGGTATGATTATGTCAGAAAAAAAATCAGCTTTTATAGTTTCCTCTGTATCACAACAACCTACTGAACAAGAAAAAAAATCTCCAACAATTAAAGATACGGCCAACAATTTTATAAACAACTACAACTTTGATAATTATTCCCTTGACTACAAAAATGGTAAAGCTTTTGTAGTGGGACACAAAGGGAACCAAACATTAACGTTAAAAGTAGAACAAACGGGACACGGTGGCTCTATTGAAGCAACTAACTATAACCTGTCCTGTCCAAAGTCAGATTTGACATCCGATATTATGGCATTACGCAAACAGGGAAAAACCCAAACTGAAGTTGCAGCAATATTAAACATCTCTCAGTCTTATGTGTCCTTTCTCGAACGTCAACACAACAATAACCTAAAAAATGATTAATACCTGTACTCGATGTCCCGGTCTTCGGTCATCGTCTTATGGTCATGGCAGCTCTTGCACAGGGGCTGCCAGTTCGTTTCGTCCCAGAACAAGTCCGGGTCGCCGCGATGCGGCTTGATATGATCCACGACTGTTGCCGGGACGAGCCGTCCTTTCTCTTTGCATCGGGCGCACCAGGGGTAACGCTTCAGGAAGAACTTCCTGGCTTTCTGCCACTCTCTCCCGTAGCCACGCAGCACCGCGTTCTTCCGTTCACCCTGGCACTGCTGTTCATGTTCGTCACAATATTTTCTCCCATACGGCACCAGCCTTGGGCATCCCGGATACTTGCACGGTGTCCGCGGTCTTCTTGGCATTCGTATCATCTCCGGCATCAAAAAAGGACCGATGGCTTCAAGCCTCGGTCCTTATCTTTTTCTTGCTGATTATAGTATATCTTACAGAAGCCTGTGACATCAAGTGCTGCTTTAGTGACATTCAGTGACATTCGCCAGGAATCTCGATGTGTTTCAGGGCTTCGTCATGCAGCCGGTACACTTGGCGGATATGAAGTCCGAGAGTATCGGCAATGGATGCCCAGTCTTTAAAGGCCAAGTAGCGGAGTTCTAAGATGACCCGTTCCCGGGCATCTGGCACTCGGCTGACAGCCTTCATGATGTCTGCCTTGAGTTCGACCAGGACGTCGATGGCTTCATCCACTTCCTGTTCCATATCCATCATACGGGCGATGGTTTCTTCCAGACGGTGCGGATTGGGTGTCCCGCTTGGCGGCACCGGGCTGAGTGTCGATGACGCCTTGATAGCCAGCTGCCGCAAAGACGATACCTGCTCCAGCTTGCTGTCTATCTGTATGTTGATGTTCCGTGCCTGTTCCAGGTACGCCTTAGCTTCCATACGCTTTTCTTCTCCTTCTGTTTCCTGCTTCATAGTATACCCCCATTTCCTGTTTCCGTCATGCCCAGGTCAGCCTTTACGGCATCAATCAAAGCCGCCTGGGTTCCGTCTTTGTGTTTCAAGACGTTCAGGATGCGCTCGTCAATCGTGTCCTTGGCTACGATGTGCTGTATGATGACAGTGCGGCTTTGCTGCCCCTGCCGCCAGAGCCGGGCGTTGGTCTGCTGGTACAGCTCCAGGCTCCAGGTCAGGCCGAACCAGATCAGGATGGAACCGCCTTGCTGCAGGTTCAGGCCGTGTCCGGCAGAGGCCGGATGGATGAGGGCCACATGTATCTTTCCTGCGTTCCAGTCGGCGAAATCCTGCGGCTCCTTCAGTTCCCTGGCTTCCATCCGCTCCCGGATGCGGTCCTTATCGTGCTTGAACCAGTACGCCACCAGGACTGGCTTGCCGTTGGCACTTTCCACCAGGTCTTCCAGGGCATCCAGCTTCCGGTCATGGATGGCCGCCACGTCCTTGCCATCGGTATAAATCGCGCCATTCGCCATCTGCGAAAGCTTCAGGGTAAGCGACGCGGCATTGGCAGAGGTGACCTCGCCGCCTGGAAGCTCCAGTACCAGGGACTTCTTCAGTTCGTCATACCGTTCCTTCTCCTTTTCACTCAGTCTGATTTCCTTCGCTACGCTCACCAATTCCGGCATCTCCAGATAATCTGTTGCCTTCATGGACACAGTGATGTCGGCAATCTGGTGATAGATGGCTTCTTCCGCTCCCGGCAGGGGCTTGTAGGAATACACCACCATGCCGTTGCGTTTGTCCGGCTGGAAGTAGAGGTTCCGGTACTGGCTGATATATCTTCCCAGACGCTCTCCCATATCCAGGATGCGGAACTCAGCCCAGAGGTCCATCAAGCCATTGCCGCTGGGCGTCCCTGTAAGGCCGACGATGCGTTTCACTTTAGGACGCAGGACCTTCATGGCACGGAACCGCTTCGACTGGTGGTTCTTGAAACTCGACAGCTCGTCCAGGACGACCATATCGAAATCCAGGCGGCTGTTCTCATAGAGCCAGGCCAGGTTCTCGCGGTTCACGATATAGATATCCGCATCCTGCTGCAAAGCCCGCCACCGTTCTGCCACGGTTCCCACGACCACACTGCAGGTCAGCTCTTTCAGGTGATTCCACTTCCTGAGTTCATCCGGCCAGGTGTCTCTCGCCACCCGCAGCGGAGCTACCACCAGCACCCGCTTAACTTCAAAGGCGTCATACATGAGGTCACGGATGGCCGTCAGCGTTGTCACCGTCTTGCCAAGGCCCATATCCAGGAACAGGGCTGTAATGGGATGGGACTTGATGTATTCGATGGCGTATTTCTGATAATCATGCGGCATGAACTTCATGCACCTCCGCCCCCTTTCCCATCAGGCATGTGGGCGATAGCCTTCAGGACTGCGGGAATATCCTCCATGGCATCCAGGACGAATACCTGGTAGCCCAGCCGTCGCAACATGGCATGGCGCTTCAGCTGCAGCGGCCTTGGCTTCTGCCCCGGCGCCTTTACTTCCACAAAGCCCATCTTCCCATCAGCCAATAGAATCAAGCGGTCCGGCATACCTGCAAATGATGGCGAAACAAGCTTCACTGCCTTACCGCCAGCCTTCTCCGTTTCCATCACCAGGTGGTGTTCGATTACTTTTTCTCGCATATTACTCACCCCTTTTTTATAGGGGTGCAGGTCGGTGAAGGTCGTTTCATAAACTTCCCTTAAAGACATTTTTTCTATTTTTCAGCCCTAAAGGGGGGTTATATATTGACCTGCACCGACCTGCACCCTTCCCTTTTTCTTACAGGAAATCTGTGACTTTCAGCTTCAGCCCATAAATGAAATACCCAGCTTTCCGCTTACGCCTGTCAAACCCAGTTTTCTCTAATGCTCCGTAAAAATCCGTCGTACTGCGGGTATACTCGTTCATCTGCTGGCAGTACAGCCGATAGGCCGTATAAAGTTCCCCGGACTTCTCGCTGAAAGAGGCATCTTCTTCACAGCAGTCATCCAGGAAATGCCGAAGCCAGTCATTCTGCCCGCGGTATTCATTGATGGCAGATGCGACGCAATCAGGCGTATCCAGGTGATAGTTCTTGGCAATGACCCTCTCCGCCCCTTCGATAATCCACTGCAGGATGGCAGGACCGGCTTTCTCCACCAGGTAGTCTGCGTAGTTCTTGATGTCGCTCTTCCCTTCGAACTGGGCCTTGAAGGGCATGACGATAAGACGCCGCCATGTCCCTTCGTCATTGGCTCCCACCCTGGGCAGGTGGTTCGTGTAGAGAACCAGCGTGTGTGTCGGTACGAACTTAAAAGGATCCTTATACTTCTTTTCGCCGCTCACTTCATCCGTTGAGCAGAGCTGTTTCAGGATGGACGTAGAAAGCCGGACGCCTTCTTCCATTTCGGCGGCAATGATCATGCGCTTCCCCTTCAGCTCCGCCATTTCCGGACGGACGTTCCGCTTGCAGCCTGCCGTCAGGGCATCGGCAGAGATGCCGCCGCAGTAGCTGCCAAGGACGCGGGCCAGGGAATTCCAGTAGGTCGACTTGCCGTTGCGGCCGTCGCCGTACGCGATGACCAGGGCTTCTACATAGACTTTGCCGATAGCCATGAGACCGCTGATTTCCTGGGCGTAGTCGATGAGCGCCGTATCGCCGGTAAAGAACTGCCGGACGGCCTGTTCCCAAATAGCTTTCCCTTCGATGCCCGGGTCTACAGAGGTACATTTCGTGATGAAGTCCGTCGCTCGGTGTTCCTGCCGTCCCCGCATCCCTTTTCGCAGATCATATGTATAAGACGGGGTGTTCAGCAGGAATTCATCTGCATCCAGTGTCTGGATAGGCATCTGGACCATGGGTTTCAATGCCTGCAAGGCCGACAGGATATAGCGCATATCGCGGCGTTTCAGGACAAACTTCCGGTACACTTCTGCGGCAAGGTAGGCGGCGTAGGCTTTGGTCTGCTTTTCCTCGATCATCTTCTCCAGGTTCCGTCCGCCCTTACGGATGATATCTTCCGAAATCCCTGTCCCTGCTAATTCCTTGAGTGCCTGCTCGGACTGTTCATTAGCATCAGCCAGCTGCAAATCCAGGAATTCTTCCGCTGCACCGACCGCTGCCTGCCGCGATTCTTCCCAGCAGATGCCGTCGTAGCGGATGAAATCCGTGCTGTCGGTGTAGCGCAGCTCGTTGCCGTATTCTCTGGCGATGACCTTGGCCTGGCCGATATCCGAATAATCCTCCGGCCGCAAGGAGTCCCGGGTGCCGAAATCGTTGTTGTATTCATCCGGGCTGACGTAACCTTCCTGCTTTGCGATGCGCTTGCCGAACCGTACGGCACTGCCCCAGATAGTGTTCAGCTCAGTGTCGGGAAGCGGCGGGTCGCACTTTTCCGCTTCGTCGAGGAAAATCTGGTACGCCTTTTCCGTCGCCCCATAACGTTTGATAACGCGGCCGGCAAAACGGCTCATGGTGCTGTTCCGGCGTCCGGCCGGGATACTGCGTGACTCGGTATCTCCCACTTTGAGTACCTGGTCGATTGTCGTTTCCCCGTCCTGCCACAATACTTTCTCGACAGGGCAGCCATAGATGAACCGGGCCGCATCGAGAGCCGCTTCATCAAAGAAGGGATAGGCACGGTGGATTGCCCGTTTCAGTTCTGCATAGTGCTGTTCATCCGTGATATCCGGAATCCCGAAATAGGCATGGAAGCGTGGTCTGGCACACTTGCCGTCCTTGGGTTTCATGTGATTCCTTGACGGCACGATGGCCACCGAGACTTTTGGCAGCATGGCCAGGAGCTTTTCCATGGTAATCCAGTCAGCAGGATTCTCCGAGTGAGTGTTGTCACAATCCATGACCAGGACGTCGGCGGAGAGAAAATTCTCCCGCTTCCGATAACAATCTTTGAAGGCTACGCAGACATGATCGAAGGCGGCTGCCGCCTTCAGGTCCTCGGCACAGCTGATTTTCTGCTGCCTGGGATAGCGGCAATTCGCTTCCACGCCAGCAAAGTCTGACCTATAAAGTGTAAAATCCATCTTATTTCACCTCGTTAATATACCGAATTGTTTTTCCTTTTCTTTGGGCGTACTGGATTTCTTTTTCCATTCCCGCCGAAATCACATCGCCAAAGACCCAGAGTTCGACGCAGCGGGACAATAGTGCGATATCCATAAAGAGTGCCAGTTCCCGTTCCGATTCTTCATCGAGGAACTGCGGTAAATACAGATGCGGTGCCAGAGGGATACATCCCTGGTCTACCGTATAGCGGCAGTAGGCACAGGCTTTCCGGATATTTTCTTCTACATCCCCGGCATAGGGCGAACACACGTACACAACAGGCATGAACGGGAACCTTTGGGGTTCCACGTTCCTGATTGCCTGATACGCTGTCGGGTCCGGATAATACTCTGCATTACGTTTCGGATTGTTTTCCATGCAGTTCCATCCACCCTTCCGCACATTCATCGCACAACACTGCCGTTCCCACCAGGTCAGCGTCACTGTCTGACAGGACATTCTTCAGATTGACAGGTACTTCCCTGCCACAGACCGGGCAGCGGCAGAAAACGTTTTCGTCATTGATTTCGACCGTCACATCGACACCATCTTTAAGTGGTTCTTTTACGTAAAACATGATTCATCCCTCCAGTTCCGTTTTGTAATAGGTCATGAGCATCTGCTTGCGCTGCTGGAAATCCGGGCAGGAATACAGCAGGCCGTAATCCAGGTGCTGCAGCCAATCCAGAGCATGGATCTGCTGTGCAGTCAGATAAGGCCGGATGCTCTGCCCTTTTTCGATGCCGTTGGCCAGCCGGAACTGCTTGGCAGACATCCCCAGCACGATGCGGTTCAACATGTCACATTCATTGCTGAAGTGGTACGGCTTCGGACTTTCATGCAGGCGGCAGATCATGTCCGTCAGCATCGGGAATTCCTGCTGGGCAGACAGGAGCGACCGGATGCACTGCTCCATCTCATTGAAGCGATGGATATAGAGTTCCTTGAAATGCATCGCCTTCGAGCCTGTATAGCCCATGACCAGCATGGTGAACCCATCGCGGGTCAGTAAGTAACGTGGCAGTTTTCTTCCCCTGGCATCACGATATGTATTGCTCTCAAAATTGAGTGCAATGAATTCTGGGCTTAATCCAGAATTGGATGCAGTGATTCGTCCAATATCACGCAGAACGTTATAATGCTGTTTTTCAAAAGTCGCTGCAACAAACAGGCTGTCGACCCTTGGTACACCTCTCTGATCAGCAAACACGCCAAATTCATCTTCCGGAATCAAAAACTTCATAGCGAATCCCGCCTTTCTTAAAATAAACATCCGAGGAAATTCCCTCTGATAGTGAAAGGACAGGAATCACTATGTTAAGTACCGGGAAATCAATCTTTTTTATAAAATTCGCACTCATACCCGTCTGCCCGGAGCAATAGCCCTTCAGCCCACGACGGCGTCCGGCCCATCTGCTCACAGATGGCATCGACGCTAGTGTCTTTGGGACACTCGATAATCAGTTCATCATGGACATGGCCGACGATGGCGCAGCATCGCAGCGTCTGCATGGCATAGCAGAGGATGTCCCGGCTGATGCCCTGGACGATGTTCTCCACGAACTTCGGGCCATAGCTTTCGAGCCGTTCCCACTTCTTTGTTGCGCCGATGCCTTCATAGGTGACGGATTCCCCGCCGAAGCGGTTCTCGCCTATCCGGGGCTTTACGTAGGAAAGCCGCCGTCCGCTGGGGAGCTGTATGAACAGCATGCCGCTCTGATACAGGAAGCGGATGAAGCCAATCCGCATGGGGATACGTTCCTTGATGGCTGTCTTCACGGCGGCGTCCACCTGCCACCAGAAATCGACGATGTGCGGATTGGCTGACCGCCAGGACTGCACCAGAGGATACAGCTCATTTTCCGTAAGTCCCATGTCCAGGGCGCCCATAGCCTTCAGTGCGCCAACAGAGCCGCCATAGCCCAGGGCCAGTTCTGCGATTTTCCCTTTCTGCCGGAGATACCCGTTGACGCCATGCTTTTCTACGGGAACGCCGAACATAGAGCTGGCCGAAGCACAGTAAATGTCACCATTCCTGGCAAAGACATCCGAACGCCATGTTTCTCCTGCCAGCCACGAAAGAACCCTGGCTTCAATGGCCGAAAAGTCCGCTACGGCAAACTTCAGCCCCTTCCGTGGCACAAAGGCCGTACGAATCAGCTGGGAAAGGACATTGGGAATGGAATCATACAGGAGTTCCAGGGCTTCATAATTTCCCTGGCGTACCAGTTCCCTGGCTTCCGAGAGGTCCGGCAGATGATTCTGGGGCAGATTCTGCAGCTGGATGTGTCGGCCGGCAAACCGACCAGTCCGGTTGGCTCCATAGAACTGGAACATCCCTCTGGCCCGGCCATCCTCGCAGGCCGTCATCCCCATGGCCTGGTATTTCCGGACCGAGGATTTGGCCAGCTTCTGCCGGAGCAGCAACACACTGCGCAGCGGTTCTTCTGCCGTCTTCAGCAGCTTTTCTACCTGCTTTTTGCCCAAGGAATCGGTCTTCATCCCATGCTGTTCCAGCCAGCCGATCATCTGTATGACGGAGTTCGGGTTCTCCAGGCCCGTCTTTTCCTTCAGCACAGCCATCAGTCTGTCCCGGCTGCGGGCATCGATGACGATGGCATTTTTAGCCAGCGTCCGGTCGATGGCGATGCCCCGGTCATTGATTTCCTGGTCGAGATGATATTCATCCCATATCGGTTCCGGGACGGGATACTTCTTCAGCCGCTCCTGGATGGCCATTTCCACTTCCACGTCCCGTTTGTTGTAGGACTTGAACAGCGCCCATTTATCCGGCGCATGCTGAGGAAGGTTCCTTGTCCGGCCGCCATTCGATTTTGTTTCCTTGCAGGGAACACAGAAATAGCGGATCAGGTCTTTGCCTTCCTTTATCTTCTGGCTGTCCAGCTTCAGCACGGCTCCTGCGCCTTCCAGGGAAAGGGGCAGGCCCATATAGGCCGACCAGACCATGGAGCATTTCCATCCTGCCGGATTGAGGAACCTGGCACAGTCCTGGGAAAGCGGATGATGGTCACGGAACGGGTCCAGGCTCATCCCCAGGTCACACAGGTAGCGCGACAGGCAGACCCGTTCAAAGCTGGCATTGAACGCCCACTTGGTAACGGATTCATCGGTCAGGGCATCCAGGATAGCGTTGGGGATATGCTCTCCCTGCGCCAGGTCAACGACCTGCACTTCGCCGCCGTCCACCGAATATCCAAAGAGAAGGATTTCAAAGGCTGGCGATTCGGCATATTTGTACACACCGCATTTTGCCAGATTGATATCGCTGAATGTTTCAATATCGATACTGATGGTTTTCATACGCTTCACCTCGAAAAAGCGGCGAGGCACAAGGCCCCGCCGCTATTCACTACTACTTATTTCCGGAAGGATTCCATCTGCTTGCGGTGGTACTCTTCTTCCCGTTCATCCCGGTGCCGAGCCATTTCTTCATCCCGCTGGTCTTTTTTGATATCCGTATAGATCATAGCCACGAAGAATCCTCCGGCGCACAGTGCAACCAGGCAGTACAGGCCATCCAGAATCAGTCTCATCATAGTTTCCATAATCGCACCTCCTTATGCCAGGAAATCATCATCGTCAGCCGTAGCAAAGTCATCTTCTGCACGCGGCTTGCCGCCAAGGGGTTCACCATCACGGATTTTCTGCAGGTTGTTCAGGCCGCAGGCGATACCCTTGTTGCCATTACTGTTGAAGGCATAGAAGTTGATGGATGCACGGCCATAGACGCCGGAGTAGACTTCAGAGCGTTCCAGGATATGCTGGCAGTCAGCATCAACGATGCCCGGCTTGGTCGCCGAGTTGGCATTGACGAAGAAGCTGTCTTTATAGGCATCATCGCCCGGGCGTTCCAGGTCACCGTCACGGAGCGGCGTTTTGATGGCTTCGAGAGCCGGTACAGTGCGGCCATTGCCCTTGAGTTTGCTTTCGCCTTCTTCGTAGGCGGCCTTGATGGCGGCGCGGATTTTTTCTACAGTCTTCGTATCCGACTTAGGGATGATCAGGCTGACGCTGTATTTCGGCGTACCGCCGTTGATGGACTTCGGTTCCCAGACGTTGGCGTAAGACCAGCGCGTATTGACTCCGGTGATTACCTTGCACGGATTGACGTAGTTGTTAGACATAGTAGTTTCCTCCTTAATTTGCAGCGTTAAAATCATCAGCCGCCGTATGCATCGCCGGACGCTTGTCCGATTCCGGTACCAGGACCGGTTTTCCCTGCGGCTTTTCGACTAAATTTGACAGCAGTTCTTCGAACCGCTTCTTGCCGAGCTGTTTTGTCATTGCCGTGATGCCGAGCAGCTTCTTTTCATATGGGTCGAAGCCCGCTTCTTCCACTTTGGCGGCGACTGCTTCTTCACTTACGTAGCGGCGGTTCGAACGGCCTTCGACCAGTTTCCATCCGTCCCACTGCTTGCCGGAAAGGGCTTGCTGCAGTGCGTATTCCTTGACATCCCCGGCCCAGTTCACCAGTTCATCGGCCCTCTCCAGGACGGCTTCGATTTCTTCATCCTGCAGCGTGGACGGGACGGCAAAATCATACTGGGCCAGTTCCATGTTGTACTCGGCCCGCTTGCGGCAGGTTGCCTTGATCTTGCAGAAACGGCAATGATCACCAGCTTTGTACTCTCCTTCTCCTTTTGCCGCCAGTTCTGCCGCAGGTTTCAGCACCGTTTCGGCCCACTGGAGCAGTTCTTCCTTGCTCATGGTGCAGGTGCTGACGTTGTCCCGGCGAGGCTGGAAGATAGTCATGGACACCTGGCGGATATCATAGATGCCATCAAACAGGTTCAGCGCACCGAGGGCATAGCACATCATCTGCGGATTCTTCTCGGAATCCACCAGGACTCCCAAGCCATGCTTGTAATCGATGACTGTCAGGGTATCGTCGGCTACGATGAGGCAGTCGCCTGTTCCAAAACCGCCTGGCACCCACTGGGAAAAGTCCAGCCGCTGTTCGATCATGATCATCGGGTCCTTGCAGGATGCTTTGGCTGTGGCCAGGCATTCCATGACGAACTGCGCGTATTCATCAGTGCATTCCGCCATCTCCTCATCAAAGAACGTGAGTCCCTTCGTCGGGTCTTCCAGCTTCTGCCCCAGCGCCGTCTTCACCTTGAATTCACAGAGCGTATGGGCATCCGTTCCCTGGCGGGCGAATTCACTGGAGGTATCCGGCAGCTTGGCACATTCCTTTGCAGACGGTGGGCAGGCCAGCCAGCGGTAGCAGGAAGATGCGGACAGCACCGCATGTTTATCTGGCATGGCCAATCACCTCCAGTTCCTTCAGGAATGCTTCGTACTGTGCCGCATCAATACCGGACAGCTTGTCCGCTCCGTACTTCTGGATAAGGCTACGGACTTCTGCTGTAAATCCCTTGCGGGCCTTGTCGGCAGCGACTTTGCGAACAGCTTCCAGTGTCAGCGGCTCTTCAGCCTTCTTTGATTTTGTTTCTGAAGGTGGCAGATTGTCTTTCTTCACCGCCATGGTTTCGGAAATCTTCAGCAGCGCCTTGCCGCAATCGGTCAGGGCCGCTGCCAGTTTCTGCAGTTCATCTTTGTCATACGGATTGACTCCTTTCACATGTCTTTGCATTGATAAGAGATGGATATTTCTGGCAATACTGCGGGTCGTGACGCTGATGGCCATCAGCACCGCCGCCAGTTCCCGGTCCAGCTTTTGCCGCTGTGCCAGTTTTTCAGGTGTCTGTGTGTGAATCATCTGTCTGCCTCCTTCCTGAAGAGCTTCTTCGTTCGCCCTTCACCAGTAATAGGACAACCGCGTTATCGTTAAGTACCGATTCCGAAAAAAAACCGGCCACATTTTTTGTGACCGGGTCTTTTTTCTTCTTAACGGAAGTCTTTGAGATGTTCCTTCAGGAGTGCATACAGCTTGTGTTTGCGCTTGTTCACCGCTTTCTGGCTCAAGCCGACGGCCTTCCCGGTCGCCGCTTCGCTGGCACCATCGGCAAGCATCAGCAAGATGGTCCGGTCGATATCCTGCAGAGCTGCCAGTTCATGGCGCAGCGCTGCCAGCAACTCTTTCTTCACGACTTCTTCCTCTAGGTTTAAGTCATCAGGCACCTCCAGCTCGTAGTCATCCCGCACTTTGTCCGCCGATACCTCATCGGCACCATGCCGCTGCTGGCGCTTATCTTCCCGCCAGAGCGGACGCATGAATTCATAGTACTGTTCTTTGGTTGCTGGAATCAGGATTGTACGTACCTTACGACAGCCGATTTTTGAGCAGCGGACTTCACAGTCCTTGTACGCTTCGGTGATGACGGTTTCTGGAGTGAGTTCCAGAGGAATGTAAAAACGTTTCTCATTGCTTGTCTGTTTTTTGTACATTTTTGTCTCCATTCCGTCCGAGAAGAACGGCGGAGACAAAAAGCTGGCACTGATACAGCATCAGCGCCAGTTTTCTGACAGCCCAAATAGGCATAGAAAAACACGGTGGATGCATGGTCAGCAAAGTACAATCATCGGCTGTACTTTCTGCTTTATGCAACCGCCGCCCTTATAGCGCTATTCGGACTACGATTTATTTGTGGCCAGGGGCTCTCTCCCTTGCCTGCCTATAGTCTATGCCAAAATCAAAATCGTGTAATTGACATGAAGTGGCGTAAAATGGAATAAAATGGTTTGCTGAAAAAAGGCAAAAAAAATAAGCTTCTCACCTTAGTGAGAAGCCTATTACAAATAGTTTATTCTTGATATCCGTCAATCAAGCCATATCTCCCTATCCCCTTGTTTTTTGTAAAGTGAATAAGGTTTGCACCTTCATAATCGATAGATGGAATTTCATTTTCAATAACAATCGTTTGTGGAGAATCCGCCCTTGTCAAAAAATATCTAAATAAATGCTCTTTCATGGGCTCCGTAACATACGAATCTCTCTTTGAATCTTTTTCTTTTAATGAAAGAATCGGGGAATCTATAACGAAAAGCGTAGGATGATAATGCCCCATCTTTTCCAGACAATTTTCCATTGCAACAGCTAGTATCGTGTTCAAAAAAGCTCGGAATCCCTTTCCTTGGCTCTTTTTTTCATGACCATTAACGACAATATCATAGCTATCGATATCAA